>Ga0307505_10003001_pt1 | contig 11034 bp, 7 predicted proteins | sample 23_S_MG_FD_202183 | JGI IMG/M metagenome (GOLD analysis project Ga0307505, IMG submission 202183) | Soil microbial communities from Populus trichocarpa stands in riparian zone in the Pacific Northwest, United States - 23_S | ecosystem: Environmental > Terrestrial > Soil > Riparian zone > Trees... | reverse complement strand
TGATCGTTGGTTCCCTGGGCCAGTTCTGCAACGGCAAATTTGCGGACAGCATCGAATAGGCTCTGCTGTTCATCGGTGAGTTTGAAATCCATCTACTTCCTCAAGCCGTGCATGATATCCACGCCAATCTGATCGATCTTAGCAATGGCGATAAGAACTACTCTGGTCTTGCAAGGGATACGAAAGGTAATGGGTGGGCGTCGGCGTCAGAATTAACTTGGGAGGATGCTGCGGACGCCCCCCGGTGTTTTCCGCTTTGTGGAAACTCCCGCGCCAGGAAATTGACTGGCGCAGGAAACCCCACATGCACTTTGAGCGTCGATTCGGCTGTCAGTTTGCGCCGATGCCGCGTTCCTTGGCCAGCGCGGCCCAGCTACCGAGTTCTTCGACCACCTGCGCCTCGAACTCCGCGACAGTCGTCGTGGTCGGCACGAGATCGATGGTCGCGACCTGCTCCTTGAGCGCGGGGTCATTCAGCAGGGTATTGAGATCGGCGTTGATCTTTTCGGCGAGTTCGGCGGGTATGCCAGCCGGCGCGAACATCCCCAGCCAGAAGCTGGCATTGACGCCTTCGATGCCGAGCTCGGCCGTCGAAGGAACGTCGGGCAGCGACGAAATGCGATTTTCACCGGCGATTGCCAGCCCGCGCAGGGCGCCGTTGCGGATATTGTCGAGCGACGAGCCCGGCGTTGAAGCGTATATGTCGGCATGGCCGCCCATGACGGCAACGACGGCTTCGCCGCCTCCACCATAATGGACGACATCCATTTCGACGTCGGTGGCCTGCATGAGCATTTCCACCGTGAAATGGGTCGTGCTTCCCAAGCCGGCCGTCGCGGCGAACTTCGGATCCGTCTTGGCGCTGTCCAGGAAATCCGTGAGCGTCACCGCATCCGTGCTCGGGCCAGCAACGAACACCATCGGAATGTACCCGGCGAGGCCGATCGGCTGGAGATCCTCAAGCGGATTGAACGGCATGTCGGTGAGCACGGCCGGGCCGGTCACATATGCGGAGGTGGTCAGAAGCAGCGTATGCCCGTTCGGCTCCGACTGGGCGACATGGGACGTGCCGACCATCGAGCCGCCGCCAGGACGGTTTTCGACGACGACGGGCTGGCCCCATTCCTTTTGCAGGCCGTTGGCGAGATGACGTGCGAGCACGTCGGTCACCGCACCGGCCACGTACGGCACAATGATGGTTACCGGGCGCTGGGGAAAGTCCTGAGCCAGCGCTGACGTCGACAGACCCGCAGTCAGTACCAAACTCGTGATCAAGAATTTCATGCTGTTTCCTCCGCTGTGATATTCGGTCGCCTTGCAGATCGGCGCCAGGCGCTTCCCGCCTCGGGCGGCAGGCTCGATCGGAGCGTGCGTTGGTCCGGTCTAACCGCCAACTGAGGTCTCTTTTCGAACGAAGCGCATGTTGCCAAACTCCGAGACGAGATTGCGGTGCATTGTCTCCAGCGACGGGGCCGCCAGCAAATTACTGTTGGTCAGTCATCCATGAGTTTTTGGTATGGTGAGATTGCCGGCACATGTGACTTAAGGTGCGCCGATGGCCTGCATCGCGCAGGGTCCATCCAATCGGACGTTCGCCACCTCATCTGCAAAGCCTGAACACGATGATCAATCCGACCATGCCATCTGCGCCGCGTCATGGCGTTGAGCCATGAACCGGCCAGCGCCTGCGGCCGGTCCCGATGGCGAGCTTCCGGTAGGGCGCCGTACGATCGTTTTCGCGACCATGATCGTCGCGATCGGCGCCATCGTCATGGACAACATGTCGGCGACGCTCGCCCTGCCTGCAATCGCCAGACACTTTGCGATCGAAGACGCGCGGTCGATCTGGGTCATCAATACCTACCAGCTCGTCCTGATCTGCTGCATCTTGCCGATCGCCGCGATCGCCGAGCGGATCGGATATCGCAAGGTCTACATCGTCGGCCTTGTCATGTTCGCAATCATGTCGGTTTGTTCGGCGTCGGCCCCGACCTTCGAGCTTCTCGTTCTTTCCCGCGGACTCCAGGCGGTAGCCACCGCCTGCGTCTTTTCCGTCAACCTCGCCCTGATCCGCACCATATTCCCCGAGAGCAAGCTCGGCGGCGCACTTGGCATAAACGCGACGGCCGGCGCCATTGCCACAGCCGCGGGGCCGTCCATCGCGGGCTTCCTGATCGACCACGCATCCTGGCAGTGGATTTTCGCGCTGGGCATTCCCTTTACGGTCGCGGCCGCCATCGTCAGCTGTGTGGCGCTGCCAGCGAGTCCTGGCAAGGACAGGAAGTTCGATACGATAAGCTCCATACTGAGCGCGCTGACGTTCGGCGGCCTGTTGATGGGCATCAGCAGCATCGGTCATCAATGGGCGCTTGAGGTCTCGATCACCCTGCTGGTCACTGGCGTCGTTTCCGGCTTCATACTCGTCATCCGCCTCAAAGGCGCCATGGATCCATTGCTTCCCGTCGATCTTCTCGCAATTCCAGCCTTTGCGGTATCCGCTCTGGCATCGATACTTGCCTTCACCGCCCAGATGATCGCGTTCGTGTCGTTGCCCTTCCACATGCAGGCCACGCTGCAGCTCACGGCGGCTGAAACCGGACTGGCTTTCAGCAGCTGGCCGTTGGCAATGGCATGCACAGCCGCCGTTTCGGGCATGCTCGCCGACCGCCTCCCGCAAAGGCTGCTGAGCGCTATCGGCCTGTTGACGCTCGCGCTCGGACTTGGGCTGCTCGCCGGCCTCGACGCGGGTTCGAGCTTTGTCGACATCGCCGCCCGCCTCGCCATCTGCGGTGTTGGGTTCGCGCTGTTCCTGTCCCCTAACAACCGTATCCTGCTGAGTTCCGCCCCGAAATCACGCGCAAGCGCGGCCGGCGGCCTGCTCGGCACTGCGCGGTTGCTGGGGCAGGCGCTAGGTACGGCGCTCGCGACATTCGCCGTCATGACCAATGGCGGCGACGCCTCCTACGCGCTCTGGGGCGCGATGGGCATAGCATTTCTGGCAGCTTTGGTAGCGACCTCGCACCGTGATCGGTTTAGGACCTAGGGCGACCCACACCCGATCGCCTTCTCCAGGTATTCCAAAAAATCATATCACGGTTCGGTCTCCGAAGTTGTCAATTCGTGGCCCCGGGCGCTTTGTCTTGGGTCTGGTGTGATCTGGTCGTCCGCAATCCCGCGCGGCGATCCGAAGGAGGAGACAGCTCATGTTGAGAGCAAGGACACCACATGTTTGAACGTGACTATCGCGACATGGTGGCCGGAATTCTGATGGTCGCAGCCGGCGCGTTCGTCGCCATCTACGCATCGACGCATTACAATCTGGGCTCGTTCCGCAACATGGGTCCGGGCATGTTCCCATTGCTCATGGGCCTGGTGCTCGCTGGCCTTGGCGGGGCGCTCGCGGTCACGGCGCTGTTTCGCTCCGGACCGATGCCCGAGATCAGGATATCGACGGCGATATTCGTGCTCGCCTCAATCGGCGCCTTCGCGCTGCTCATACGCAGCTTCGGCCTGGTGCCCGCCGTCATCGCGGTGACGGTCATCTCGTCGCTGGCAGAGTTGAAGATACGCTTCATGTCGACCGCTCTCCTCGCCGCAGGGCTCTGCCTGCTGACCTGGCTGATTTTCCCACTCGGGCTTGGACTGAACATCTCCATGCTCCGCTGGCCGTTCTAGGGAGGACGCCCGAATGGACATTTTGTCGAATGTTGCGCTTGGTCTGGACACAGCGCTTTCCCCCACCAACCTGCTTTACTGCTTCATCGGCGTCTTCCTGGGAACGGTCGTGGGAGTCATCCCCGGGATCGGCGTTCTCACCGCCATCTCGCTTCTGTTTCCGCTGACCTTCTATCTCGAGCCCACCACCGCGCTGATCATGCTGGCGGGCGTCTGGTACGGCACCGGCTATGGCGGGCGAACCGCATCGATTCTGCTCAATATTCCGGGATCCGCCGCCAATGCGGTGACCTGCCTGGACGGCTACCCGATGGCCCGCCAGGGCCGGGCCGGCGTCGCGCTCTTCATGACCACGATGGCTTCCTTCGCCGGCGGCTGCATCGGCATCGTCGTGCTCATGCTGTTTTCGCCGATCATCGCGAGCTATGCGCTCAGCTTCGGCTCGGCCGAATACTTCTCGCTCATGGTGCTCGGCCTCGTTGCCGCATCGACCATGTCGGAAGGCTCGGCGCTGAAGGCGCTCGGCATGGTTTCGCTGGGCATCATCTTCGGCGTCGTCGGCATGGACAGCCAGACCGCCAGCGCGCGCTTCACCTTCGGCATGCTCGACCTTCTCGACGGGCTTAGCCTCATCGCGCTGGCCATGGGCATTTTCGGCGTGGCGGAGATCATTGCCAGCGTACGCCGCGTCGACGGCGGCGAGGTCCTCGAGTCAAAGGTTTCCTGGAGCTCGATGAAGCCGAGCCGCGACGACGTGCGCCGATCGTGGTTCCCGGTCATGCGCGGCTCGACCATTGGAACGCTCTTCGGCACGCTGCCCGGCACCGGCCCTTCGGTCGCGTCGTTCATGGCCTATGCGGTCGAGAAGCGTGTCGCCAAAGAGCCGGAGCGGTTCGGCAAGGGAGCCATCGAGGGCGTGATGGCGCCGGAATCCGCGGACAACGCAGCTGAACAGACATCCTTCATTCCGACGTTGTCACTCGGCATTCCCGGAAGCGCAACCATGGCGCTCATGCTTGGCGCCTTGATGATCCACGGGATTTCGCCGGGTCCTTCGCTGATCAACGAGCAGCCCTCGTTGTTCTGGGGACTGATCATGAGCTTCTGGATCGGCAATGTGCTGCTCGTCATCTTGAACGTTCCGCTGATTGGCCTGTGGGTGCGGCTGCTGACAATTCCCTACCATCTGCTCTATCCAGCAGTGCTGGTCTTCATCTGCATAGGCGCCTACTCGGTCGGCTACAGCACGTTCGACGTTTGGATGGTGGTATTCTTCGGCCTTCTCGGGTTCTTCATGCGGATCTTCGCGATGCCGGCCGCGCCCATGCTGCTCGGTTTCGTGCTGGGGCCGCTGATGGAGGAACATTTCCGCCGCGCCATGCTCCTTTCGAGAGGTGACTTCGCCACCTTCATCGATCGGCCGATCAGTGCAGTCATCGTGGTGCTCACCGCACTTCTGCTCGTCTGGACTGTCTGGTCGGGCCTGCGACGCGCCCGGCTCAAGAGCCAGCCCGTGACCGGCTAGACCTCGAAGGGGCGCATCACACCGTCCGTTGCGACTGCATGAGTTCGACCTCGTCGCGGAGCCAGCGGATGAACTTGCGCCCCTTCAGATTGGGCTCCGTGCCTTTCGGCCAGATGACGAAATAGGCAAGCTCGCGTTCGATGACGTCGAACAGCGGCACCAGTACACCCGCCTTGATGTCGTCGGAAAGCAAACCAGTCTGCCCGATCGCGATCCCCATTCCCTCGACGGCCGCCTGATAGGTCAGGAGCGAACTGGGAAACTCCACCCCGCCACCCCACAGATCGCTGCGACCGAACGCCCCCAGCCAGTCGCGCCAGTCATTGCGCCGATAGCGCGAGTGCAGGAAACGGGCACCGGCAAGATCGTCAAGCTGCTCGATCCTATGTTCGTTCAGATAAGCGGGACTGCATACCGGCTGCATCACGTCGTGGAACAGCAGTTGATGCTCGTCGACTATCTGCCCGGGCTTGGCGAGCTGGATCGCGAGATCGACATTCTGCGCCGCGAAGTTTGCCGGCTTGATCCCGGTGGACAGCTTGATCTCGATCTGAGGGTGGAGCGTCGAGAACCGCGCCAGTCGCGGAATCAGCCACTTCGCCGCAAAGGTCGGATAGACTTCGAGGCGGAGCGCTTCGCGCGAACGGCTGAGGCGGAGACGCTCCGTCGCCACCGCGATCGTCTCGAAGGCCGGGCCGATCTCCTCGAAGAAGCGAGCGCCGACCGCCGTCAGCTCGATGCCCTGACGCTGGCGCGAAAACAGCTTCAGACCGAGATAGGCTTCCAGCGTCGCGATCTGACGACTGACTGCCGACTGGGTTACACGAAGTTCCTGCGCAGCCCTGGTGAAATTGCCGACCTGTGCGACAACCGCAAACACGTGCAACGGGTTGAGAGGCGGAATGGCGCGAGACATCGCATTGTCACCCAGCGGCGAACGGCATTGAAGCGGGCCGTATCGAATTTGATCCGCCCGCGCTCGCATAGCAGGCTTCTGCTGCTCCTGATACGCCTCGCGGCTCAGGTTGACCAACCCGATGATCGAACACGACCAGGCCGTCACCAGCGATCATACCGTTCAGTGCAGAAATCTGCACTTCGTTACCGGTCTCATTCCGCCGGCAATAGAGCCGGTGCCTACCGGAACTCTTCTCCTCGAAATCGCCACCGGTACCGAGACAGGGACATGCAGCAAAGGCGAAGCGACCCGAGGCGTACCGGGCGGCACTGACGGATCGCTACAGGCTTCAGGCGGCTACTGCCGATATTGCTCGAAGAAAACAAAAAAGCCCCGTCAGGTAAAGACAGGGCCATAACATCGATGTTGGTTGCGGGGGCAGGATTTGAACCTGCGACCTTCAGGTTATGAGCCTGACGAGCTACCGGGCTGCTCCACCCCGCGCCACCGCGCTACGAGAGACGGCCTGTTATCGCATGCTTGCTTTGGATGCAAGCTTGCGAGGCGTTGTTTCTCGATAATCTTTCATATTTGAGAGAAGCTGGAACATGCACTTGGCAGACCTGGCAGCGACCTACTCTCCCGCGTCTTGAGACGAAGTACCATCAGCGCTGGAGCGTTTCACGGCCGAGTTCGGAATGGGATCGGGTGCAGCCGCTCCGCCATAACCACCAGGTCGGCAAAGAGCATGTTCAATTCGAGAAGCTGTGCTTTTGGTTTTGCCTTGCACCATCTTGCCGTCGGCTGCTTACAGGCGAAGCCTGCAAGGCCGACTGGCCTTCTTACGGGCGAAGCCCGCGCCTTCGACTGAAGGCCGGCGCTGTTGCGCCGCGCCCGCGCAGCTGCTGCATTCCGCAGGAATGCGACACGCAGCGTGAGCGGTAAAGATGGGCATGAGCAATGCGAACAATCAAGCCGATCGAGTTATTAGTACCGGTAAGCTTCACACATTGCTGCGCTTCCACACCCGGCCTATCAACGTGGTCGTCTACCACGACTCTCAGGGAATACTCGTTTTCAGGTGGGTTTCCCGCTTAGATGCCTTCAGCGGTTATCCCGTCCGTATATAGCTACCCTGCTATGCGGCTGGCGCCACAACAGGTCCACCAGAGATACGTCCATCCCGGTCCTCTCGTACTAGGGACAGATCCTGTCAATATTCCTACACCCACGGCAGATAGGGACCGAACTGTCTCACGACGTTCTGAACCCAACTCACGTACCGCTTTAAATGGCGAACAGCCATACCCTTGGGACCTGCTCCAGCCCCAGGATGCGATGAGTCGACATCGAGGTGCCAAACAACCCCGTCGATATGGACTCTTGGGGGTCATCAGCCTGTTATCCCCGGCGTACCTTTTATCCGTTGAGCGATGGCCCTTCCACGCGGGACCACCGGATCACTATGACCGACTTTCGTCTCTGCTCGACTTGTCAGTCTCGCAGTCAGGCAGGCTTATGCCATTGCACTCAGCGAACGATTTCCGACCGTTCTGAGCCCACCATCGCGCGCCTCCGTTACTCTTTAGGAGGCGACCGCCCCAGTCAAACTACCCACCATACACTGTCCCGGACCCGGATGACGGGCCGCGGTTAGACATCCATGTAGATAAGGGTGGTATTTCAAGGGTGACTCCACCCGAGCTGGCGCCCGGGCTTCAAAGTCTACCACCTATCCTACACATGCCGACACGAATGCCAGTGTAAAGCTATAGTAAAGGTGCACGGGGTCTTTCCGTCTAACCGCAGGAACCCCGCATCTTCACGGGGAATTCAATTTCACTGAGCCTCTGCTGGAGACAGCGGGGAAGTCGTTACGCCATTCGTGCAGGTCGGAACTTACCCGACAAGGAATTTCGCTACCTTAGGACCGTTATAGTTACGGCCGCCGTTTACTGGGGCTTCGATTCAAAGCTTGCACCTCTCCTCTTAACCTTCCAGCACCGGGCAGGCGTCAGACCCTATACGTCGTCTTGCGACTTCGCAGAGCCCTGTGTTTTTGATAAACAGTCGCTACCCCCTGGTCTGTGCCACCCCCCTCCGGTTGCCCGAAGAAGGGTCACGCTTATCCCGAAGTTACGCGTGCAATTTGCCGAGTTCCTTCAGCAGAGTTCTCTCAAGCGCCTTGGTATTCTCTACCAGTCCACCTGTGTCGGTTTCGGGTACGGTCTATACGCGGGAGCTATTTCCTGGGACCGCTTCGCTGCCAGACCAATCCGATAAGGACTGACAACACACGCGATCCGTCACTACCCGCAGGCCCACGAATATTAACGTGGTTCCCATCGACTACGCCTTTCGGCCTCGCCTTAGGGGCCGGCTAACCCTGCTCAGATTAACTTTAAGCAGGAACCCTTGGACTTTCGGCGAGCGGGTCTCTCACCCGCTTTATCGTTACTCATGTCAGCATTCGCACTTCTGATACCTCCACCGGTCCTCACGGATCCGGCTTCGCAGGCTTACAGAACGCTCCGCTACCGCTTGCATGCAAGCATGCAAACCCAAAGCTTCGGTGTATGGCTTTAGCCCCGTTACATTTTCGGCGCAAAGACCCTTAATTAGACCAGTGAGCTGTTACGCTTTCTTTAAATGATGGCTGCTTCTAAGCCAACATCCTGGTTGTTTTGGGATCCTCACATCCTTTCCCACTTAGCCATAACTTGGGGACCTTAGCTGTTGGTCAGGGTTGTTTCCCTCTCCACGACGGACGTTAGCACCCGCCGTGTGTCTGCCGACTAGTACTCCTGGGTATTCGGAGTTTGGTTAGGTTTGGTAATCCGGTGAGGACCCCTAGCCCATCCAGTGCTCTACCCCCCAGGGTATTCGGTCGACGCTCTACCTAAATAGATTTCGCGGAGAACCAGCTATTTCCGAGTTTGATTGGCCTTTCACCCCTAGCCACAAGTCATCCCGATCTATTGCAACAGATATGGGTTCGGCCCTCCAGTAAGTGTTACCTTACCTTCAGCCTGCTCATGGCTAGATCACTCGGTTTCGGGTCTAATGCATCGAACTGAACGCCCTGTTCAGACTCGCTTTCGCTGCGCCTACACCTACCGGCTTAAGCTTGCTCGATACACTAAGTCGCTGACCCATTATACAAAAGGTACGTTGTCACCATTTCAGGCTCCAACTGTTTGTAGGCAACCGGTTTCAGGTACTGTTTCACTCCCCTTGTCGGGGTGCTTTTCACCTTTCCCTCACGGTACTAGTTCGCTATCGGTCATGCACGAGTACTTAGGCTTGGAGGGTGGTCCCCCCACGTTCAGACAGGATTTCACGTGTCCCGCCTTACTCAAGGACTTTTGTTCGCATTACGTGTACGGGGCTATCACCCGCTATGGCCCAACTTTCCAGAAGGTTCCACTTGTCTCACAAAAGCCACTGGCCTGGTCCGCGTTCGCTCGCCACTACTTGCGGAGTCTCTGTTGATGTCCTTTCCTCTGGGTACTTAGATGTTTCAGTTCCCCAGGTTCGCCACTTAACCCTATGTATTCAGGTTAAGTTACCCTCTAACAATCTCTAGAAACCAACGTCGTTGCTCGCTCCGCCATCCGGACCAAAGGTCCGCAAGGCCGACCGGCCGTCGCACCGAATGGCGCGCGCCGGCGCAGGGCCAGACTGCCAGAGGCAGTCGGTACGGCCCGTGAGCCAAGCAAATCAACGAAGTTGATTTCCTAGAGATTAAGGGTGGGTTTCCCCATTCGGAAATCGTCGGATCAAAGGGTATTCGCACCTCCCCGACGCTTATCGCAGCGTATCACGTCCTTCATCGCCTGTGCATGCCAAGGCATCCACCAATTGCCCTTAAGACACTTGATTGTTCACATTGCCAATGCCCACCCGGAGCAGAGCCCCGAAAGGAGATTGGCAAAAAAAGACCAGCTTCTCGAGATCTGTTCGATGGCGCGGTTAGGCAACCAATCATATGCAGGAGATTGAGCGTCTCCTGCGACGTTCCCTCATCCATCAACGCCCGGCCGCCTACGAAGGGTTATGGACCCTCCAGGACCAGGCTCCGAATGCGGAACCCGAACAAATCTTCTCTTTACGATGTCATACAGAACAGGCAGCGGACCGAAGTCCTCTGCAAACCTTTTTCTCTGCGAACGATGCGCCACATCCACTCGACACCTTATGGTGGAGCCGGACGGGATCGAACCGACGACCCCCTGCTTGCAAAGCAGGTGCTCTCCCAGCTGAGCTACGGCCCCATTTAAGGCAAGAAGTGGTGGGCCTGGGAGGACTTGAACCTCCGACCTCACGCTTATCAAGCGCGCGCTCTAACCAACTGAGCTACAAGCCCTCAACCGAACCCCGCTGGCACCAAAAGGCACCGGCAAGGCACGCCTGGAAGGCAAGGCCAAGAAGGTCGGCTAGTCATCATTCGCGAAGAAAGAGAAACGAAGGCGGCAGGGCCGCTCAGGTATGCGCGACGTGACGAATGACTTTCGTCCGTCTTGTTCTTCAGAGAACCGAAAGGGGTCTTTGCCCCATCCTTAAGCTCCTCGGCAAAAGCCTCGTCGCTGACGGGGACCCCATTAGGGTTCTTCCTTAGAAAGGAGGTGATCCAGCCGCAGGTTCCCCTACGGCTACCTTGTTACGACTTCACCCCAGTCGCTGACCCTACCGTGGTTAGCTGCCTCCTTGCGGTTAGCACACTACCTTCGGGTAAAGCCAACTCCCATGGTGTGACGGGCGGTGTGTACAAGGCCCGGGAACGTATTCACCGCGGCATGCTGATCCGCGATTACTAGCGATTCCAACTTCATGCACTCGAGTTGCAGAGTGCAATCCGAACTGAGATGGTTTTTGGAGATTAGCTCGACCTCGCGGTCTCGCTGCCCACTGTCACCACCATTGTAGCACGTGTGTA
>Ga0307505_10003000_pt1 | contig 11035 bp, 12 predicted proteins | sample 23_S_MG_FD_202183 | JGI IMG/M metagenome (GOLD analysis project Ga0307505, IMG submission 202183) | Soil microbial communities from Populus trichocarpa stands in riparian zone in the Pacific Northwest, United States - 23_S | ecosystem: Environmental > Terrestrial > Soil > Riparian zone > Trees... | reverse complement strand
TCAGCAATTCTCGCAAATTTCGACGGCAAAAACGACTCCCGGCTTCGATTTATTCGTTCACGCGCCACAGATACCAGCAGGCGATCGATCGGTACGGCCGCCAGGGTTCGGCGAGGCGCCGCATCGTGCGCTCGGCCGGCCGGCGCTTCATGCCGAACAGCGTCTGCATGCCCTTGACGATGCCGAGGTCGCCGACCGGAAGAATGTCTGGCCGATTGAGACGGAACATCAGGAACATCTCGGCGGACCAACGGCCGAGTCCTTTGACCGCCGTGATCCGCGCGATGACCTCTTCGTCTGGATGACCGTCAAGCGCGTGCAGGTCGAGCCGGCCGTCGCCGACGTGCTCGGCGAGATCATAGACATACGAAATCTTCGGCCGACTGACGCCAGCCGCGCGCAGCCCGTCGGCACTGAGCGCGCAGACGGTCGCCGGCGTCATCGCGGCGTCCCCGCCGGCGAGCGCGACGACGCGGCCGTAGATGGTGTCGGCGGCCTTGCCCGACAACTGCTGCGACATGATCACGCGCACGAGTCCGGCGAAGGGCTCGTCCGTACGGCTGTCCGGCAGCTCGCAGCGGCCCGCGCGCTTGATGACCGCGCCCAGGACCGGATCGCGCCGCATCAGCACACGGCGCGCGCGCGCAAAGTCCGCCTCGGAAAACGCGCGAGACGCTTCGCTGGTCATAGCCCCAGCCTCTGCACCACGCGATCGCGACCGACCAGCGCAAGCACCTCGAACAACCCGGGACTCACGGCCTGACCGGTCACCGCCACACGCGTCGCATGAATGAGCGTACCGGCCTTGATGCCGCGCTCATCGGCGAGCGCACGCAGCGCCGCCTCAATCGTTGGCGGATCGAACGGCGTCACGGTCTCGAGCCGCTCCCTCCAGGCCGCCAGATGCGGCCTCAAATCCGGCGCGGACAGATGCTTGGCGACAGCGGCCGGATCCCGCGCAATCGCGTCGCAGATGAACGGCCGGAGCTGCGGCACGACGTCGGCCAGCTTCTTCGCGCGAGACTTCACCAGATCGATCGCCTGCTCGGTCAGAGGCTGATTGGCCATGGCCTCCACCGCCAAACCGGCCGCGGCGAGGTCCGGGCCGAGGCGCCGCAGAATCTCCGCGCCTGACAGCCGGCCGATGTGCTGCTGGTTGAACCAATCGAGCTTGTCCGGATTGAACACCGCATTACCGCCGCTGATGCCATCCAGCGCAAAGCGCGCCACCAACTCGTCCGTCGTGAACAACTCCTGATCGTTGCCGGGCGACCAGCCAAGCAGCGCCAGAAAATTCACCATCGCTTCGGGCAGATAGCCCTGCTTCTCGTACTCGCCGACCGACGTCGCGCCGTGCCGCTTGCTCAGGCGCTTCTTGTCGGGGCCGAGAATCAGCGGGACGTGCGCGAATGCCGGCACGGGCGCCTGCATCGCGCGATAGAGCAGCACCTGCTTCGGCGTATTCGAGATGTGGTCGTCGCCGCGCACCACATGCGTAATCTCCATCGCCGCGTCGTCGACCACCACCGACAAGTGGTAGGTCGGATAGCCGTCCGACCGCAGAATCACGAAGTCCTCGATGTTCGCGTGATCGAAGTCGATGACGCCGTGGACCAGATCGTCGAACGAGGTGCGGCCGGGCTGAACGAGAAACCGGATCGCGTGCGGATCGCCGGCGGCGAGCCTGGCGGCACGGTCGCCGGCGGACAGGTTCAGACACGCGCGATCGTACGTCCAGGCGGACCCGGCCGCTTGCGCCTCGTCGCGACGAGCTTTCAAGTCGTCCGGCTTGCAGAAGCATGGATACGCATGGCCCGATGCGACGAGCGCCGCGGCGGCCTCGCGATAGAGACCCAGCCGCTCGGTCTGAAAGTACGGCGCGTGCGGACCGCCGACGCCTGGCCCCTCGTCCCAGGTCAGTCCGAGCCAGCGCATGCTCTCGAGAATGCCCGTGACCATGTCGGCCGACGATCGCTCGACGTCGGTGTCCTCGATGCGAAGAATGAACGTGCCCCCGTGCCGGCGCACATAGAGCCAGTTGAACAGCGCCGTCCGCGCGCCGCCAACATGCAGGTAGCCGGTGGGAGACGGGGCGAAACGCAAGCGCACGGACACGACAGAAGTCTACATTGGCGTCGTCCTGAGTCCGGCGTCCGGGGTCCAGCGTCGGACGCCACCGGAACTCCGGACCCAGGACCCAGGACCCAGGGCCCGGGACTACACTGTTCACCATCACTTCACGCCCCTCGTCCATCGCCGACTGGTTGGGCCTGAACCGCGCGACACTGGCGGTGCTCGCCGTCATCGGGTGTCTGGGCCTCAGCGAAGAAATCTGGAGCACGTTCCTGTCGCTGCACTTGCGCGATCAGACGGCGGCATCGGATCCGGCCCGCGGGATCGCGACCGCTGCGATCTATGTCGGCGTCATTTCGTCCATCAAGAATCTGCTCGAGGGCTTCGGTTACATCATCGGCGGCAACCTCGCGCATCGGCTGGGTCCTCGCGTGGCGCTGGCGGTGTCGGTCGTCCCCATGGCTGCGGGCTTCACGATCATGCTGGCCACGCGCGAACCGTGGGCGATTGCTGTCGGCGCCGTGCTCATGACGAACTGGGAGCCGCTCTCCGTCCCCGCCACGTTCGACGTCGTCGGCAGCGAAGTGCCGAAGAACCGGCGCACGATCGCGTTCGCCGTGCAGTCGATTCAGAAGCGGCTTCCGAAGATGATCGGCCCGGCGCTTGGCGGCGTGATGCTCGCCGCTGTGGGGTACTGGTTGAATCTGGTCGTCGCGTTCGCGCTGGTCGGCCTTGCCGTTGTCCTGCAACTCGCGCTGACGCGGCGGATGCGGCCGAAGCCGGCCACGCCGCTGATTCCACTTCGGGAGATCATGCGATCGATGCCGCCGGACCTGAAGCGGCTTCTCCAGGCCGAAATCCTGGTCCGCTGGGGTGACTGGTTCGCACGCGATTTCGCCGTCCTGTATGTCGTCTCGCTGCTCACCACCACGTGGGGATGGACGGATCGATCGGCCACGGAAGCGGCGGGCTGGCTGATGGCGCTGATGGCGACAACCGCGCTGGCGACGTATGTGCCGATCGCGAAATGGGTCGATCGATCGGCGTCGCCGAAGCCGTTCATCGGCGTCACGTTTCTGCTGTTCTCGATCTTCCCGATTGCGTTGGTGCTGCTGCCGCGCGCCGCGGCCGCGGTCGGCGCGCCGGTGATGGCGGGTCTTGTCATCGCGTACGTCATCAATGGCCTGCGCGAACTCGGCGAGCCCGCTCGTAAAGCACTGATCACAACCGGCTTCCAGCCCGCGATCCGTGCGCGCGCGGTTGGCGTCTACTGGGGCGCGCGGTCATTCGCGTTTTTCCCCGCGCCGATCGTGGCCGCGCTGCTCTGGTCGCGCATCGGGCCTGACCTGACGTTCCTGGTTGGTGGCGCAATCGGCCTTGTCGGCACGCTGGTGTTCGCTGCCAGGAGACACTCCTCATGATTCCCGCTTCGAGATTCCTGTCCGTTCTGCTGATGGCCGCGTGCCTCGGCCTGAAGGGGATGCCGTTCTCCAGAACGCCATCGTGACCTTCGGCAAGTAAGAGCCGGCTCAGGTCAGCGGCGCAAAAGCAGCGGCCCACGCCGCCGCGTCGGTGTCCGACTTGAAGAAGCGGTCGAGATTGACGACGAGCGACGCCGCATCGCGGCGGATCGCGAACCGATCCATGTTCCGCGTCGCGCGGCCCGACGTGTAGACGCCATCGGGCTGGTACTTCGAGTCGTGCCTGGTGCACTGAAATCGATGGTCCTTGTCGATCCACTTGACCGAGGCATTCTGGTGCGGGCACGACAACGCAAACGCGAACGCGCGGTTCTGACTGCGCACGAGAATCACCTGGGCATCCCGATCGATGCTGACGCTGTCGGTTGCCGGGATGGGGTACGTCCGCTCGGCACCGCGTGGGCTGCCGACGACGCTGCCGAGCGGTCGGGCCAGCAGTACCCGCGGAATTACACCCGCGCTGACCAAGGCCAGTGCCAGACACCCACCAGTCCGCAGAAAGTCGCGACGCGCCGGATTGCGATCAGACATTCGGCAGCGCGGCTCCCAGAAGCGTCGTCAATCCCCACAACAGAAGACTGACGATCGATCCATATCCGAGCCACGCCCACGCGCGTTGATGACCCGCCTGCGCGCGGCGGCCGGCGCGCACGAGCACGCCGCCGTTAACGATGAGCGCGGCAATCAACGCCATCTTGATCCAGAACGCCGTGGAGTGCAGGTAGGTGTCGAGATCGGCCGCCAGCAGCAACACACCGCTCAACGACACGACCGTGAGGCCGATCACGACGGTGCGATGGGTGCCGTGCAGCACGCGGACATGCGCGAGCCGGCTCGCGGCATCACGACGCCACGCCACAAGCGTCGCCCGATCGGCCGCGATCGCGCTGCCGCCGCTCGCGACCAACCCTGCAATGTGCGCAAACGCCAGGCCGGTTCGCAGCGCCGCCGAGTTCGAGTAGAGCGACGACCAGTTGTCGATCCACGGCATCAGGGCATTCAGCATCTGCCTCACCTGCCGAACAGCATGATCAAATACGACGCAGCCGCCAGGCCGATGGACGTGAACGCCACCGCCCGATGAAGACTCGGTGAGCCCTCCGTCGTCCCTTGCCCGTTCTCGTCCCCTTCGTTCTCAGGACCGCTTGCCGCCGTCGCCGCGAATCCCGCGGCCGCCGCCAGCATCAGGATGCTGTGCACAATGCGTTTCGGCCGCTGATTCGGATCGCGGCGGGCTTCGATCAGATTCCAGATACCAGTCCCTGCGTTGACGGCGAACAGTCCGGCGATAGCGCCCGCCACGGCGAGATGCGCGTCCTTCTTTCCCTGCGTAGGATTCCGGTAAAGCGACTGACCGACCACTCCCTCGATGGCGAAGAGGGGCAGTGTCGCGAGGCTGGCATACCAGTGGATCTTCGCCCGCAGCCGATACCCATCGCTGTATTCAAAGACCATCGGCCTTTGCTGTGGCGCCGGCGCCGCGGCGTCCTGTGGCTCGAAGGTCAAGACCAGGGTCAGGCGCGTCGTCGGTTCCATCGGCGCGTCCACTGAATCGACGGCGAGGAAAGTGACGCCTGAGAACGCCGCCGGCGACGCAACATACTGCGTCTGGGCTGAAACATCACCAATCGCGACAAGACCGATCGCCGCCGCCAGAGCACACACAAGACTGGTCCGCATGGGGACTCCCGCCTCTGACGATGCACACTGCGTTCCAGCCAAGAACCCGCCGGTTCGAGCCTACGGGGACACGCGCGATCGTCGTGGCTGGAGTAATTCTCGACGCGCAGCGGATTTCTCCGCGTCGCTAGTCGCTGCTGCTGCCCCTGAACTGGTCGTCCTCGTTCGCGAACAGCACATTGAACGTCGTCAACGACCCGTAGCAGCCGCTGATATACGCCTGCACCTTCACCTTCGCGTCGTCGGACAGATCGGACGCGTTCACCTGCTGCTCGAGGGTGCGCAGGCGATTGCGCAGCATCACGATCTTGTGAAAGAACGTTTCGATCGGGATCGATTTCTCCTGAAGGCCGGGCGTGCCGGGCCGCAGGATCATCGTGCCGCCCCGCCACTTCTCCGCCGGCGCCACGGCCGTGATGCCGGTTTCTTCCCTGATCACGCGCCGCAGGAGCAGTTCGAGATCGCTCGTCGAGTCGGTGGTCGATCCGTTGGGCACCATGATGGCAGGAGCGCTCCTTTCGCGGTCGCTGACGATGGGAAATGCCGCGCCAGAGGGCCGGCGCGCGGGCGCCCCCGAAAACGCCGCCGAGACTGAAGATCCCGACGAGACCGACGCTGCGGTTGATGGCCGAACAACAGGTGCCGTTGGCTGCGCGGCAGGACCTGACGCATCGACTCTCGGGCCACCGCGGTAGTTGTGCTCGCTCCGGCAGAAGCCGCACGTCACACGCAGCGCCTGCCCGGCCGCATCCGCGGCTATCACGGTGTGCATGCGGTCGGTCTTGCACGCGCGGCAGTAGTCCTCAATCGCCGATCCGGCGCGAGCGGTTCTTACGATGTTCATCGCGTACCCATGATGGCACGGTGGCCACCGCCTCGCCGCATGGCGGCGTCCACCAGTGGACCGGTCATCGCGGTCGTGACGAGCGCCATCACCACCAGGATCGTGAACATCTCCGGAGAGATCACGCCCAGGTCGTAGCCCACGTTGAGCGCGATCAGTTCCATCAAGCCGCGCGTGTTCATCAGCGCGCCCAGGATGAACGAGCTGTTCCAGTCCATGCCCATCAGCCGCGCGGCCATGGCACTGCCGCCCAGTTTCCCGATGGTCGCCAGCGCCACGATGCCGAGGCACAGCAGCCAGGACGAGGCGTCGTTCAGCAGGCCAATCTGCGTGCGAAGACCGGTGAACGCGAAGAACAGCGGCAGCAGCAGGACCGAGCTGAAGCTCTCGAGCCGATCGCGAAGGCCGGCGCGAAACGACTCGCCCGCGGGCAACGATATTCCGGCGATGAAGGCCCCGAACAGCGCGTGCACCCCAATCACTTCAGTCGTCAGCGCCGACGCGAATACCACGGCGATCACGATCGCGACCCGTTCCTTGCTGAACGCGTCCTGACCCGGCCGCTCGCGCAAGAGCGCCGCGAGTGCCGGGCGTACGGCCGCGATCATGAGCAGCGCGAACACGCCGGTCAGCGCGAGCGTGACGCCAACCGTTGCGAGCGATCCACCGGACGTCACGACCGCCACGACGAACGCCAGCAGCGTCCACGCCGTCACATCGTCCACCGCCGCGCAGGTAAGCGCCATCGCCCCAACCGGCGTCGTCAGCATGTCGCGTTCGGAGAGGATTCTGGCGAGCACTGGAAACGCGGTGATGCTCATCGCAATGCCCATGAACAACCCGAACGCACGGAACGAGATACCGGCCGGTACGTGGTCGGCGTACAGCGCGAGCGCCGCGAGCACGCCCAGGAGAAACGGAAAAAGGATACTGACGTTGCTGACGACAACCGCCGCATGAGCGCGCTGGCGAACATGACGCCAGTTGAAGTCCAGGCCCACCACGAACATGAACAGAATCACGCCGATCTGACTCAGCAGTTGCAGCACGCCGAAAGAGGCCGGAGGAAACAGGCGCGCGAACAGATCGGGTGACACCGCACCAAACAGCGAGGGCCCAAGCGCGATGCCGGCGGCCATCTCGCCGATGACCGAGGGCTGGCCCAGCCATCGCGCCACGGCACCAAAGAGGCGTGCGGCCACAATCACGATGACGATCTGCAGCAGAAGACGGGCCAGCGGCGCCGCGAGATTGCCGCGCCAGATCTGCCAGGGTTCAATCGCCGGAGTCGCTGCCGGACTGGTCAGCGGCGCGACGACGGCAACCGGCCCGAGCCAGGCGGTGCCGAAGTTCAGGACGCCGGCGATCGCGACGACAAAGCCGGCGACGATGACCGGATAGAGCCAGACGCGTTTCATCGATCTAACGGTCTATCGATCTATCGATCTATTTCGGTTCGGGGTTCGGCTCGCCGCCGGGGCCCGCGCCGCGTCCGCGTCCGGCCGGCTGAACGGGCTTCTTGCCGGGCAGCCAGTCGGGTTTGAACGGAGAATTCGACAGCCACAGCACCGGCGCCAACATCGATCGGATCGCGTCAGTCATGTGCGCGAAGTCGATGCGCGACAGTTCGTCCGCGGGCGTGTGGTACTCCTTGTGGAGCCCGAAACTCGAGACCGTGTGCGCGACCACGCCGCGGTACGCGAACTGAATATTGTCGGACCGCGTGAAGAAACTCTGCTCCGGGTGTGGATCGGCGACCAGCTTCGCGCCCTGCTTCGCGAGTTCCGGCCCGAGGTTCGACCGGTCGTAGCCCGTGAGCCAGAGCGTGTGCGGCGGGACCTTCTCGTCCGGCCGGCCGAGCATTTCAAACTGCAGATTGGCGATGACGTTCGTGAGCGGCACCGGTGAGTGATCCGCGAAGTACCGCGATCCGAATCCGCCGACTTCCTCGCTGCCGAAGAACGCGAAAATGATGGTCCGCTTCGGGCGCTTGCCACCGGCAATCGCCTCGGCCAGTGCGAGCACTGCCGTACATCCCGATGCGTCGTCGTCCGCGCCGTTGAAAATCGTATCGGCGCCCGTTCCGCGCACGCCGTTGTGATCCAGGTGCGCGGACAGCAGAATCGCCTCGCCCGTCATTTTCGGATCGCTGCCGCGCAGGAGTCCGACGGCGTTCCACGTGCGCGCCGGTTTCGTGTCCGCATCCAGCTTGATGACGGCGCCGTCCGCGGTCTGCGACAGCGCGAGGTAGGACGTTGCGTCGAGCGCGACGCGCCACGGCCGGCCCGCCTGAGCGGTGATGCGAGTCGTCGCCGCGGTGACATCCCAACGCGCGCGAACTTGTTCGGTTTCTGGCGTGAGGACCGCTGTGGCCGTCGCGACCTCCGCTGCAGCCGGCGCGTCGGTACCGAGGACGAGCACCACCGAACCCGCGGGAATCGAGACGCCTTTGGCGAACTTCACCAGCGGGCCGGACACGTGGGCGGCGCCGTATGCCTGCACCAGCAGGTCTTTGCCGTGTACCAGCTTGAGCTTGTCTCCCACGGTCACGACGGGCGGCGCGGTGAGGTCGGCGCGCGGCGTGTCGATCGCCTGCACGTATCCGCCGTTATCGCCGATCGGCTCGAGGCCCCAGCGCTGCAGGTGCGAGCCGATGTAGACGGCGGCCAGCCACTCATCGCGCGTCCCGCTGCCCCGCCCGGCCAGCGCATCCCCAGCAAGAAACTCCATGTGCGCGCGAATGGCTGCCTCCGCGATCAGCGCGTCAGCTTTGCGAGTCTGCGCAAGACCGGCCGGCGAAGCCGAGATGACCAGGGCGACAACAACAGCGAATGAGGTGCGAAGAATTCGGTGAGTCATACGGGAGCATTGTAGCCACTTGTAAGGACAGGTAACGACAGGTGACCACCACTCCCGGGCGCGACGATTGGATGACCATTTGGCCGTCGAGGCGCGTGCCCTTCGCGGAGTACGTGAGGGTCAATGGTGGCACTTCACCAAACGCCGGCACATCCAATCCGAAATCGAGAGCGTCACGAGCTCCGGCCATTACTGAAACTGGAGTCCCGAGAATCGGGTTCGGGCCGCCCGTCGCGAGTACCGAAGGTTCGATCACCATCCCGTATCAACTCGCGCCGGGCGTGAGTGTCCACGGCTCTGTGTTCACCGACCAGTCGCGTCAAGCGTGGCCCGGCACGCGGGCAAGTCGCGAAAGGCAAAGCGCCCCATCGCATCACTTGAGGTAGCAACGTTGAGAGTGGAAGGAGAGCCCGAAGGAACGTCGACTACCGCGCTAATCGCGCCGGGCCTGAAGACCCGGCCTGCATCGAGCGCATTCTGGAACGTGCTCTGCGCTAGAATCGCGACATGACACTTTTCACTTCCACCCTCACGGCCGTGGCCTGCGCGGCGGTTCTTGGCACAACAGTCCTCGCGCAGAAGATGACGACAACCGGCACCGGCCGCGGCGGCAGCCCGCACGTGACCGCCGAATGGACGATTGACGGCGCCACGCTCACGATCGAGTACGGACGCCCGTTTCTCAAAGGCCGTCCCGAAGCGACGTTGATGCCGCCCGGCCAGCCGTGGCGCACCGGCGCCGATGTGGCCACGATTCTCCGGACGAACAAGCCGCTCCGCTTCGGCAAGGTGACGCTCGAACCCGGCGCGTACACGATCAACACGCAACCGGGCGCGACCTGGGAGCTGATCTTCGGCACGCTCAGCAAGGAAGGCCAGTGGGGCGTCCCCTATCAGGCCGATCTGGAATTGCACCGCCTGCCGATGACGGTCGGCAAGACGAAGGAACCGGTTGAACAGGTGACGATTTCGATCGACGACCAGGCCACCGGCGCCACGCTGCGCATCGAATGGGGCACGGTCTCGGTGACCGCGCCGTTCACGGTCGGCTGACGCGAGAGAACGGGCCGGCGGCTATTTCGACAGCACGTCCGCGTAGGCCGGTGTGCGTTTGAAGACGACAGCGGCGTACGAGCAGAGGGGCACGAGCCGAATTTCCTCTGCGCGCGCCCATTCCACGGCCGCGGCCACCAGCCGCGCGCCCACCCCACGGCCGCGGAGCGCCGGGTCCACCTGGACGTACTCAATCGCGGCCTCGCGATCGCCGGTCCAGGCGTACTCGAGAAACGCCGCGCGCGTGCCGCCAAGCTCAATCGCAAACTGGCCGCGCCGATGGTCGGCACGATGCGTGATGTCCGGCAGGTCCATCGACGCAGCTTAACGCGGTCCCGCTAGCGCGGCACAATCCGCACGCCCGCGAGCCAGTCATGCGGCCCGCGCGCTGGACGCTTGATCGTCCAGATCGCGCCGGCAGCCAGCATCACGAGCACGACCGCCAACGGCACTGCGGGTGACAGCGCCCCTTCCGACAGCGCCTTGACCGTTCGCGACAGCACCCAGGCGATCCACAACCCAAGTGGCGCCCAGCCGATGAGACACCGCGCAAGCGATCGCAGCCGCGAGATTTCGCGTCCGTCCGGACCAATGGCCGCCAGTCCGAGCATGCGGTTGAGCACACCGCCCTTCACGGCCACGGCGGAGATCAGGCTGCACACCATCGAGAATCCGGCGGCAATCGTGACAAGCAGCACGATCATGACGACGGTGCCGCGATTGACGCCGCCCGCGGACCGCGCGTACGCCGCACGAGCCGCGTCCAGATCCTTGGTGATCTGATCGCGCGCGTTCTCCAGCGCGTCCGTTGAGACGTCCGGGTGCGTATCCGCCACGCGCGCGGCGACCGGACCGAGCCGGTTGAACTCCGACGATAGGGAGGACCCGCCGAACGCGGTGGGATCCCGAAGCACGTCGCGGTGCTGCCCAGCCAAGTACGTTCGGATGGCCTCGAGTTCCTCAGGCGAACGCCGGATGGCCGCGCCGCTCTCGTGATCGGCGAGGATTCTCAGCAACGCGTGCACCTCGAACCGCGTGGGCGTCA
>Ga0307505_10002999_pt1 | contig 11035 bp, 11 predicted proteins | sample 23_S_MG_FD_202183 | JGI IMG/M metagenome (GOLD analysis project Ga0307505, IMG submission 202183) | Soil microbial communities from Populus trichocarpa stands in riparian zone in the Pacific Northwest, United States - 23_S | ecosystem: Environmental > Terrestrial > Soil > Riparian zone > Trees... | reverse complement strand
CGGCGGCGCGCGTTCAACATCCGCGACGACACCGACATGGGGATGCTCCGCGGGTGAGGATCGCCGCCTGCACCGCCGTCGCCATGGCCCTCGCCCCCGCTGCCGCCGCCGCGCGCGACGAGCCGCTGTGGGAAGCCGGACTGGGAGTGGCGGCGGTGCACTTTCCCGACTATCGCGGCTCGTCGCGCTCGCGCACCTACGGGCTGCCGGCGCCGTACTTCGTCTATCGCGGCGACTTCTTCAAGGCCGACCGCCACGGCATCCGCGGCGTTTTTTTCAAGTCCGAGCGCGTGGACCTCAACATGAGCGTGGCCGCCTCGCTGCCGGTGGACAGCGAGGACAACCCCGCGCGCACCGGCATGCCGGACCTGAAGCCCTCGTTCGAGCTCGGACCCTCGCTGGACGTGACCCTGTGGCGTTCGCCCGCGCGCGACATGAAGGTGGACCTTCGGCTGCCGGTTCGCGCCGCGATCAGCGTCGAGTCCGATCCCGAGTTCATCGGCACGCAGTTCTTTCCGCACGCCAACCTCGACATCCGCTCGCCGTTCGGCCACGCGGGCTGGAACCTCGGCGTGCTCGCCGGGCCGGTCTTCACCGACGCGCGGTACAACCGCTACTACTACAGCGTGGCGCCCGAGCACGCCGCGCCGGGCCGGCCGGCGTACGAGCCCGGCGGCGGCTACGCGGGCATGCAGTTCATCGTCGCGCTCTCGAAGCGCTTCCCGAAGTTCTGGATCGGCGGCTTCGCGCGCTACGACACGCTGCGCAGCGCCGAATTCGCCGCGAGCCCGCTCGTCACCTCGAAGCGCTATCTCGCGGGCGGCATCGGCGTCTCGTGGATCTTCGCCGAGTCGTCGCGGCGCGTGGACGTGCCCGACCTCGGGAGGGCGCCGTGATCAATCCTTCGCGGACGCACCTCGTCCTGATCCCGAGCTACAACCCCGGTCCCAAGGTGTTCGAGACCGTGCGCGGCGCTCTGGCGCACTGGGGTCCGGTGTGGGTGGTCGTCGACGGCAGCACCGACGGCACTCCCGCAGGGCTGGCGAAGCTCGCCACCGAGGAGCCGCGCCTGCGCGTGATCGTGATCGAGCGCAACTCCGGCAAGGGCACCGCGGTGCTGCACGGCTGCGAGCTGGCCGCGCGCGAGGGCTTCACGCACGCGCTCACCATGGATTCCGATGGCCAGCATCCGGCCGCGCTGATCCCGCAGTTCATGGCGGCGTCGATGCAGCAGCCGCGCGCGCTGGTGCTCGGGCTGCCGGTGTTCGACGCCAGCGCGCCACGGGTGCGGGTGCAGGGCCGCAAGCTCTCGAACTGGTGGGCCGACGTCGAGACGCTGGGGGCGGGCATCGGCGACTCGCTCTATGGCTTCCGCGTGTATCCGATAGCGGACCTGGTCGACGTGATGAAGCGCCAGCCGTGGATGCGCCGCTTCGACTTCGATCCCGAGGCCGCGGTGCGCCTCGTCTGGCGCGGCCTCGTGCCGGTGAACATCGCCGCGCCGGTGAAGTACCTGCGCGCCGACGAGGGCGGCGTGTCGCACTTCAACTACCTGCGCGACAACGTGCTGCTCACCTGGATGCACGCGCGGCTGCTCTTCGAGTTCCTGTTCCGCTTGCCGGCGCTGCTGAGGCGACGGCTGGCCGGAGGGGAAGGGGCGCGTCGCGAGTCCTAGCTAACCAAGGGAGACCCCCCGGCTCTGCCGGGGGGGCAGTAAAAGTTTGACAGTTAAGGAAGTCCGTCCATCCGCGGAAGAATTCCAATCGTGAGCCGCCAAAGCACACGAAGAGGGAGTTCCGCGGATGGACGAGTACGAAAGCCTAAGTCACACGAAGTGGGAGTGCAAATACCACGTGGTGCTCATTCCCAAGTTTCGCAGGAAGGCGCTGTACGGGGAGTTGAGGGCGCATCTCGGAGAGGTGTTCCGCCGGTTGGCTGAACGGAAGGAGAGCCGAATCGAGGAGGGGCATCTGATGGCCGATCATGTGCACATGATGATCGCCATTCCACCGAAGTACGCAGTCTCGCAGGTGATTGGCTTCATCAAAGGAAAGAGTGCGATTCACCTGGCCCGAGTGTATGGAGAAAGGAAGCGTAACTTCGTCGGGCAGCATTTCTGGGCCCGAGGCTACTTTGTATCGACAGTGGGTCGCGATGAGGAGGTGGTCCGTGAGTACATCAGGAATAATCAGGAATCAAGAAGAAGAGGAAAGGCGATTAGATCAGCTTCGGCTTTGGCAGTAGGGTAGCCACCTTCAGGTGGCTCAAACAGAGCGGGCCGCGTTAGCGACCCGCAAAGCCGCTTTGAGCGGCTCACCAAATTAAGCCCCCCGGCTCTGCCGGGGGATACTTAGTAGCGGTACTTGCTGACCCCGATTCTTGCACTCTCGACGAGCCCAAGGAAATCCTCGACCCGGCGGAACGAGTCGTAGGGAACGTTCGTGACACGAGCAGATGTGAGTCGGGATCCTAGGAGCAACCACCTTCCCGCCTCTCGAGGATTTCCTCAAGGGCTGTCGTGAGCTGCCATTTGCCCGTGGCTAGCAGGAGTGGGCGTCCGATACCGTTGCCGATGCCGCGTGCAATGGGCGCAAAAGCCCCGCTAGCCAGTGCCGCAGGAGCGGCGTCGTGAGAACCGTGCTCACGACCGCCATCAGCACCAGCATGGTGAACATCGGCTTCGACACCAGCCCCAGGTCGAGGCCCACGTTGAGCACCACGAGCTCCACCAGCCCGCGCGTGTTCATCATCGCGCCCAGCGCGGCCGCGGGCGCGTGGGCGAGGCCCGAGCCGCGCGCGGCGAGGTAGGTCGCGCCGAACTTTCCCGTGACCGCGAGCGCGAGCACCGCCGCGCACCACGCCCACGCCGCGAAGCCGTCGAGCGATCCCACGTCGGTGCGCAGGCCCGTGTAGGTGAAGTACAGCGGCAGGAACAGCGCGGCCACCAGCGGCCCCATGCGGGTATCCCACGCGGCGACGAAGCGATGCCGGCGTTGGAACGCGACGCCCAGCCCGAACGCGCCCAGGATCGCGACCAGCCCGAAGGGCGAGCTCGAGAATGCGCTCACCACCGCGAGCATGATCCAGCCGGCGACGTCGTTGATCGCCGCCGCGCTGATCGCCATCACGCCGAGCTCGGTGCGGTGGATGTTGAGCTCCTTGAGAATCCGCCCGAGGACGGGCAGCGCGGTGATCGAGAACGCGGTGGCCACGAAGAGCGCCGCGGCCATCGGGTCGATCCCCGGCGAGAGGATCGGCGCGGTGGCGCGGCCGAATGCGAGGCCGAGCACGAACGGCACCGCAAGCGCGGCCACGGATACCGCGATCACCGTGCGCTGGTTGCGCGCGTGCGCGAGGTGCGACAGGTCGAACTCGAGGCCGACCTGGAACATGAGTAGCATGAGCCCGATGCGCGAGAGCCAGGCGAGCGGCTCGGCCGGCCCCGATTCGAAGACGAACGCGAACGCCTCGGGTGCGAGCCAGCCGAGGAGCGACGGGCCCAGCAGGAGTCCCATGACCATCTGGCCCACGGCGGGCGAGAGGCCGCAGCGCCCCGCGAGCCTGGCCGCAAGCCAGCCGGCCGCGACGATCACGGCGACCTGCAGCAGGACGGTGGGCATCACGCCATCCCCCCGTTCACCGGCACCACCTGCCCGGTGATGTAGCCCGCCGCGTCGCTCGCGAGGAACGCCACCGCGGCGGCGACGTCCTCGGGGCTGCCCATGCGTTGCAGCGGGACCATGCGCTCGATCGCCGCGGCGTCGAATGCCCCGGCGCTCATCGGCGTGTCGATGATCCCGGGCGAGACGCAGTTCACGGTGATGCCGCGGCTGCCCAGCTCGCGCGCGAGCGAGCGCGAGGCGGCGGCGAGCGCGCCCTTGGCGGCGGCATAGTTCACCTGGCCGCGGTTGCCGATGTCGGCCGCGATCGAGGTGATGCTCACGATGCGGCCCCAGCGCGTGCGCACCATCGGCATCACCAGCGGCTGCGTCACATTGAAGAACCCGTTGAGCGAGACGTCGATCACGCGCCGCCACTGCTCCGCGCTCATGCCGGGAAAGGCCGCGTCGTCGTGGATGCCGGCGTTGTTGACCACGATCTGGATCGCCTCGGACTCGACCAGCGGCTCCAGCGCGGCACGCGCGGCGGCGCCGTCGGCGACGTCGAAGGCGATCGCGGTCGCGCCCGCGCCGATCTCGGCGGCGATGCGCCGCGCCTCGTCGAGGCGGCTGTTGGCGTGCACGATGACCTGGGCGCCGTCCCTCGCGAGCGCGCGGCAGATCGCCGCGCCGATGGCGCCGCTGCCCCCGGTCACGAGCGCGCGCCGCTTCATCGCGCGAACGCGACCGTGAGGCGCCCGGTGGCGAGCGAGCGACCGGCGGCCGACACGTCGAAGCGGTAGATGACCCCCGATTCGCCGCCGCCCAGGGGCTCGACGGCGATGTCGAGCGGGCCTGCGACGTCGTCCAGGCGGGGCGCGTTGAACTCGACCGATCGCACGGCCACGAGCATGCCCGGCCCCGAGGGGCGCGAGGCGAGCAGCGCGCCGTGCGCGGCGGCGGCCTGCGCGGCGTACTCGATCGCGCACGCGATCGGCAGCTCGTCTCCGCGGCGCAGCGGATGGCCGGGATCGCGGTGGCGGTTGGCGACGGCCTTCAGCCGCGCGTCGTCCCACTCGACGACCGCGTCGAGCAGGCTCATCGCCCCCTGGTGCGGCAGGTTGGCGGCGAGCCAGTCGCGACCCAGGGGCGTGCGGCTCACGCCTGCGTGGTCACGGTGAGCGCGAGGCCGTCGACGTATTCGAGGTCGGCCCGGCCCTGCGCGCCCTGCGCGATCAGGCGAAGCAGCGGCAGGCTGCGCGCCGAGGGGATGGCGCGCCGCACGCGCTCGAGCGCCTCGTCGGGCATGGGGCTCGCCACGCGGCGCGCGATCTCCACCGTGATGGCGGGCCCCGCGCCCGCCGCGGCCAGCACCAGCCCCACGGCGAAGGCGTCGAGGACGGGGCGCGCCGACTGGAGCGGCTCAGGATACGGCGCGTCGTAGGCGACGAGAAGCACCGCGCGCGCCGGCTCGGCGGCAATTCGTCCCAGCGCCTCGACCAGCCCGGCGCCGAAGGTCGCGTCGAACGCGGCGACGCTGTCGGTGGGCATCATCGCGCCGGTGGCGATGCCCCAGTAGCCCGCGGGCGCGTTGTGCACCGAGTTGTGGAAGCGCGTGGGCGAGATCGCGCGGTCGTCGGAGGCGAGCACCTCGCAGATGGCGTGCTGGTTCTCGCCGTCGCCGGTCGAGGAAGCGAACACCGCGGCCAGCTCGCGCGCGGGGATGGCGGCATCGGCGGCGGCCGCCAGGCCCGCGGCAAGCGCCAGTCGCACGCACTTGCCGGCGCGCCTGCGCTCGGTGGCGGGCAGCGAATCGGGCGGGGGGATGACGGTGGCAGCGGGCGAGTAGGCGGCGCGTCCCGCGAGCACCTCGCGCGCCTCGCGCCACCCGGCAAGGCCCGGACCCACCAGGCCCACACCGAGCACGCGCGCGGCGAGCGTCATGCGCGGCCGAAGACGAGGCTGCAGTTCGAGCCGCCGAATCCGAACGAGTTGGTCATCGCGCGCGCGAGCGGGGCAGGGCGGCCCGCGACCTCGTAGCGCGCGCGCAGCGCCGGATCGAGCGTGCGCGTGCCGGGGCTGCCGGGGATGCGCCCCTCCTCGATCGCGAGCACGGCGATCAGCGCCTCCACCGCACCCGCGGCGCCGAGCGTGTGCCCGGTCATGCCCTTGGTGGAGCTCACCGGTACCTGCTCGCCGAGCAACCCCACCACCGCCTGGTCCTCGGCGGCGTCGTTCGACGGCGTGCCGGTGCCGTGCAGGTTCACGTAGTCGATCGCGCCGGGCGCGAGGCCGGCCGAGTCGAGCGCGGACTGCATCGCGAGGCGCGCGCCCAGCCCCTGCGGGTGTGGCGCCGACATGTGGTGCGCGTCGCACGACTCGCCGGCACCGAGCAGATGCATCGCGCCCTCGCTGCCTCCCGCGCGTTCCAGCAGGCAGAAGGCCGCCGCCTCGCCGATCGAGATGCCCTGGCGGTTGGCGTCGTAAGGCCGGCAGGGCTCGCCCGAGAGGAGTTGCAGCGAGTTGAAGCCGTAGAGCGTGGTGAGGCAGAGCGTGTCCACCCCGCCCACCACCGCGGCGTCGATCACGCCGGCCTCGATCAGGCGCGCGGCCGAGGCGAACGCCTTGGCGCTCGACGAGCACGCGGTCGAGATCGCGGCGCACGGCCCCTCGAGCCCGAGGCGTTCGCGCACGTACTCGGCGATCGAGTAGGTGTTGTGCGTGGTGCGATAGCGGAAGTCGGGCGGAAGCTCGCCCGCGGTGCCGCGGCGCCGGTAGGCCTGCTCGGTCTGCAGGATTCCCGCGGTGCTCGTGCCCATGAAGACGCCCACGCGCGCCGGTCCCACGCGCGCCGCCGTGGCCGCCACCGCGTCGAGGAATCCGTCCTGTGCGAGGCCGAGCTCGGCCGCGCGGTTATTGCGGCAATCGAAGCGCGCGAGCGCGGGCGGCAGCCCCTGGCCGTCCACGCCGGCGATCTCGCCCACGAAGGTGTCCAGCACGACCGTCTCGAAGCGGCAGGGCGCGAGGCCGGAGGCGGCGCTGCGCAACGCCGCGCGCGCGGCGTCCAGGCCGCGGCCGAGGCAGCTGGACATGGTGTAGGCGCCGAGGCGGATAGGTCTCATCGCGATTCATCATAGTGTGCCACCAGCAGCACGTTCGCGAACGGCGTCCCGTGGCTCATCGGCGCCGTCGCCACGGCGAACCCGAGCCGCTCGAGCTCGGCGCGCCACGCCTGCGCGGGGCGGCCCCAGAGTCGCGGCACGCGATGGCCGCGCAGGCGCGTGAAGAGCCAGTCGACGAGGGCGGTATAACGGTAGCTGAGCGAGGTGGACTCGTCGCCCACGCGCAGCAGGAGCACGCCGCGCGGCGAGAGGGCGGCGCGCACCCGCTGCAGCGCCTCGGTCTGGGCATCGTAGTCGATGTAGTGCAGCACGTCGATGACCACCACCACGTCGGAGTGCGGGAATTCCGTGGAGCGGATGTCGCCGGCGACGAAGTCCACGCCCGTCGCCCCGGGCGCCCGACTCTCCAACATCGCGCGCGCGCGCTCGACTTCGCGCTCCCGCAGCTCGATGCCGGTGAAGCGCGCGAGAGTGGGCGGGGGCAAGGAGCCGTTCCACTCTCCGCGCTTGTGGCGCGCCTGCGCCGCCAGCAGCAGCGCCGCGAGCAGGCCCTGGCCGCAGCCGAGGTCGAGCAACCGGGCGCCATCGGGGATCAGCCCCGCGCGCAGCAGGTGCGCGAACGCGGGGTCGCCGGTGAGCTTGCCGTACGCGAAGTGGCGCGCGTAGCGGTCGCGCCGAGGGTAGCCCGCCGCGGCCTCCCGCGCGAGGGTGCGAAAGAACGCGTCGCTCACGGATCGATGGCTTGGGCGAGGGTCACCGGCTTCAGGCCCAGGCGCCGGATGGTGCCGAGCAGGCGCGGCAGGACCTCGAGCACCACGGGCTTGCCGTCGGGCGTGGACGCGGCATGGCCGTCGTGCAGCAGCAGGATGTCGCCCGCGGCGAGGCCGCGCCCGAGGAGCATCGCCACCTGGTCCGGGTCGCCGAGATGGGTGTCGTAGCCGCGGCGCGTCCAGCTCGCCAGCGCGAGGCCCATCTCGTGCAGGACGGGATCGAGCAGCGGGTTGCGAAAGCCCATCGGTGGACGGAAGAAGCGCGGCGCGCGGCCGGTGAGCGCGGTGAGGGTGGCCTGCGATTCGGAGAGGTCGCGCCGCAGCCCCCCGAGCATGAGGAACGCGAAGGTGTGCTCGTGGCGGTTGGAGTGGTTCTCGACCGCGTGGCCGCGGCGCACGAGCTCGCGCGCGAGCCCGGGATGCCGCGCCGCCTTCTCCGCGATGCAGAAGAAGGTCGCGCGCACGCCGTGCGCCTCGAGGAGGTCGAGCACGCGCGGGGTGAGCTCGGGATCGGGGCCGTCGTCGAAGGTGAGCGCGACCTCGCCGCGCGCGGCCGCCGCCGGCGGAAGGCGCGTGAGGTTGGGGCCGAGGACCTTGCTGCGCGGCCACAGGCCCGCTGCGGTGAGCAGCGCGTGGTTCGCGACGATCGCGCCGAGCGCCCACGGCCACGCGCCGAGCTCGACGACCGCGGCCGCGAGCGCCGCGGCGTGCAGCGCGACGGACGCGAGGATCAGTGCCGATGGGCGCCAACGCGCACCGACGCTCGCATGGACGATCGCGTTCATTGCAGCAGCTCGGCGCTGTCGTCGAGAAACGCGTCCCAGAGCGTGCGCCACGCGGCCCAGTCATGGCCGCCGGGAAGCTCGCGCACCGAACCGGGGGCAAGCGTGGCGGCCATGCGACGCTGGCCGGGCGCGAAGCGATCGCCGGAAGCGAGGTAGCAACGCACGGCGGGCGGGCCCGCGTCGCGCGTCGCGAGCCAGCGCCACGCCTCGCGCTCGAGGTCGCCCTCCTGCGGGATCGCGGGCTCCCAGCGATGGAGGCCGCCGGCCGCGTCCACCTCGCGCAGTACTTCGCGCGTCGCGGGGTAGGGGGAGATCAGCGCGATGCCTTCGAGCGCGCCCGCGCCTCGCGCCGCATAGCCGAGCGCGGCAAGGCCGCCGAGCGAGATGCCGGCGAGCCAGATGCGCTCGACACCGCGCTGCCGCGCGGGGCCGAGGAGCGAGTCCTCGATGCGCTGCACGATCGAGCCGTCGGCGACCCACGCCGCGCGCACCGCGGCCATCGCGACCTCGGCGGGAATGCCGCGCTCGCGCAGGGCCTGCGGAAAGCCCTCGCGCACGAAGTCCTCGGGTTCGCTGTAGGTGCCGGCAAGGAGCGCCATCAGGAGGGCGGGCCTGGCCCCGCCGTGTGCGGAATCGATGATCGTCCGCATCGTTATCGTGTTTATCGTGTTCTGGCGCCGATTGTAACTCCGGGCCGGGAAAGCATCGCGGAGAACACGAGCGCGGTGAAGGCGCCCAGGCCCACGGTCGAGCCCATGGCGCGCAGGACCGGGATGTCGGAGAGCGCCAGCACGCCGAAGGCTGCCACCGTGGTGACGTTGGCGAGCGTGAGCGAGGCGAGCGTGCGCGCCGCCGGGGCGCCGCCTTGCCCGATGCGATCGAAGAAGAGCGCGTAGTTGGTGCCGATCGCGACCACGAGCAGCAGGCCCACGAGGTGCAGCAGGTTGAGGAGCGTGCCGGCGAGCGCGTGCGCGGCCGCGACCACCAGCACCGCGGCCGCGAGCGGCAGCATGACGCGCGCTACGCGGCCCGCGTCGCGCAGTGCCCCGAAGAGCAGCGCCACGATCGCCGCCAGCCCCACGGCCGACATCGTGAGCGCGCGCTCGAAGTAGCCGGCGTACAGGCGGTCGGCCTCGGCCTTGAGGTCGATCACGAGCGCGGCGTTCTCCTGGAGCGCGTCGCGCACCGCGCGCACGTCGATGCCCGCGCCGGGTGCGGCGCGAAGTCCGACCAACGCCGTCCAGCGCCCCGCGGAGTCGGAAAAGAGCAGGCCATCGAGCGCCGCCGCCATCGCGGTGCCGGCGAGCGCTTCGCGCGTGAGCGGCGGTTGCGCGCGCGCGCGCTCGACGTCTTCCACGAAGGGGCCGAGGCGGCTCGCCGGGAGAGGTGAGCCGGCGAGCGCCTTGTCCAGGCGCGCGCGCAGCTCGGGGGCGGGCGGCAGGCTCGCGAGGCGCGCGCGCTGCGTCTCGAGGCTGGGCAGCACGTTCGCGGGGCTGTCGTACCCGCCGAGCGTGCCCGCGGCCACCATAGTGTCCAGGCGTGCGCCCACGCGCTCGGCCGCGGCCAGCGCGGCGTCCGCGCTCGCGCCGCGCGCGGCGACCATGATGCGTGCATCGGCGGTGGCGAGGTCCGCGCGCATGCGCGCGTCGTCCTGCCGGTCCTGCGCCGAGATCGGGTTCAGGCTCGCGAGATCGGGGTCCCAGATGCGGCCGTGCGTCGCCAGCACGGCCACCGCGGCGGCGGCGGCGAGGGCAACGAGCCAGCGCGCGCGCGCGAGGACGCCCAGCGCCTTCGACAACGATTCCCCGAGCGCGCTCACGTCGCGGATCGCGAGGTTGCGCGGAAGCATCGAGGGCAGCACGAAGCGCGTGACGAGCGCGGCCGCGACGAGCCCGGTGATGGAGTAGAGCCCGAGCTGCGCGAGGCCCGGCAATCCCGAGAACAGCAACGCCGAGAAGCCCGCGATCGAGGTGAGCACGCCCAGCCGGATCGTGGGCCAGAAGCCCGCCACCCAGCCGGCTCCGCCGATGTCGCGCTGCTCCGATTGCACGAAAAGGTAGATCGAGTAGTCGATCGCCACGCCGATCAACGTCGTGCCGAACCCCAGCGTGATGCCGTGCACGGCGCCGAAGCCGAGCGACACGGCGGTCACGCCCGCGAGCGCGCCGCAGGCGACCGGCACGAGGCCCAGCCCGAGCAGCACCGGCGAGCGGTAGACCGAGAGCAGGATGACGACCACGAGCGCGAGGCTCGCAGCCGCGAGGCGCCCGACGTCGTGCTTGATCAGCGCGCGCGAGCGCACCGAGAACACCGCAGGCCCGGTGACGACCAGGGTCGCCGCCGCGCTCGTCACCAGGGGCGCCGCTCCGCTGCTCGTCACCCCGGGCGTCGCTCCAGCGACGTTGGCCCGGGGCCCAATTTCACTTACGGCCTGCCTGAACGCATCCTCCACCGCCGCCAACGCCTGCGCCTGCGCGTCGATGTCGGAGCCGGCCGCGCTCGTGCGCGCCACCAGCAACGCGCGGCTGCCGTCGGGAGAGGCCCACACGCCGTTCACGACCCGCGGTCCGCCCTCGGGACGCAGGCGCTCGATCACGGCGAGCATCTCCCCCGTGGGATCGCGCGGGACCAGCGCCTTCACCAGCACGCCGGCGGGCGAGGCGAGCAGGTCGACCGTCTCGTCCACGGCCGCGCGCAGCCCCTCGACCGAGAAGCGCGCGGGCGTGACGTTCGGGCTCAGCACGTAGCGCTGCGAGAGC
>Ga0307505_10002998_pt1 | contig 11037 bp, 10 predicted proteins | sample 23_S_MG_FD_202183 | JGI IMG/M metagenome (GOLD analysis project Ga0307505, IMG submission 202183) | Soil microbial communities from Populus trichocarpa stands in riparian zone in the Pacific Northwest, United States - 23_S | ecosystem: Environmental > Terrestrial > Soil > Riparian zone > Trees... | reverse complement strand
GGCGGCGCTCGTCGTCTTTGCCGCGGTCGTTTTGTCGCTGGCATCGCTTCGCCTCAGACGCGAGTGGAGCATGGGCGGATGAGACGCGTCCTACATCTCGTGCGCAAGGAGTTTCTCGAGCTGCGTCAGGATCCGCGGCTGTTCGGGATCGTCGTCATGGCGCCGATCCTCCAGTTGACGATGCTCGGCTATGCGGCGACCACCGACGTCCGCGACGTGCCCATTGTCGTGGTCGACGAAGACCGATCCGCAGCGAGCCGAGAGCTCGTCGAACGGTTCGAGGCCTCGGAGACGTTCGTGATCGTGGATACCGTCTCCTCTTTGACCGAGATTGACAGATACCTGGACCACGGTGACGCGTGGATGGCTCTTGCGGTTCCGGCGGACTACGGGGAACGCGTCCGTACAGGACGACCCGCGCAGGTTCAGGTCGTTGCAGACGGCACTGACGCGAACTCGACGAATGTAGCCCTTGGCTATGCCCGTGGGTTGGCCAACGCGTACGCGCGCGAGTTGGCCGCGTCCCAGGGTCGAGGCACGACGCCGGCCATCAGTGCCGACATACGGGTCTGGTTCAACCCGGGACTCGAGAGCAGAGTGTTCATGATCCCGGGCATTCTGGCGCTCGTGCTGCTTGTCGTCACGACGAATCTCTCATCGATGGCAATCGTGCGCGAGAAAGAACTGGGAACGCTGGAGCAGCTCAATGTGACGCCGCTGGCCAGATGGGAGCTGATCGTCGGGAAGCTCGTACCGTACGCGATTCTCGGTATGGTGGACGCGCTTCTGGTCGTCGCGGTGGCGGTCGGCTGGTTCGAGATCCCACTACGTGGCAGCCTGGCGCTGCTACTAGCGATGTGCCTTGTCTACCTGCTGTCGACCCTGGGTTTGGGTCTCTTCGTGTCCACGGTTTCGCGAACTCAGCAGCAGGCAATGATGACGAGCTCGTTCTTCTTCCTGCTGCCCATGGTCTTTCTTTCTGGATTCATCTTCCCGATCGAGAACATGCCGGCCGTCATTCAGCCGGTCACCTATCTGATTCCCCTGCGCTACTTCCTCGTCATCCTGCGCGGCATCTTTCTCAAGGGCATCGGGCTCGAGGTGTTCTGGCCGGACGCCCTGGCGCTGCTCGCGTGGGGTCTTGCCATTCTCACACTGGCGACACTGCGCTTGACCAAGCGGCTGGCCTGACGCCATTTCAGGATTGCTTGGACCGTTTTTCGATTCGGCGTAGAGCGGAGGCTTTAGCCTCCACGGACACGCCCACGCTGACCACCTCTGCCAAGGCTACGGTGGTCCGCCGAAGCCTTGCGCGAAGGCGGAAGCGTGCGCGCTACGGAGAAACGCAGACTGCTCTAGCTCGGGACTTCAGCCCCCCGCGTCGCGACCCACTTCAGGTGTCCGTAGCCCGCCAGGTCATCCAGACGTTCGCTGATTCCGGTGAATTTTGAATTTTGAATTTTGAATTTTGAATTTCGACCTACTCCGGCACCAGCCGCACAATGCGATCGTCGGTGGCAACCGGGCTTCCACGACCGTCGCGATTGTTTGTACACAGGTATAGAAATCCGTCCGGTCCCGTCACGACGTCCCGGATGCGGCCGAAGGCGCCATCGAGCAGCCGCTCCTGGGCGACGATGCGCCGTAGCGGCCCCGACTCGGGCACGACGCGCAGCAGGTGCATGCCTCGCAGGGTGCCGACGAACAGATTTCCGCTGAATCGCGGAAAACGATCGCCCCGGTAGAACGACGCACCCGAGGGAGCGATGGCGGGGTTGTAGAACGTGATGGGGACTCGCATGCCGGGCAAGGCGGCGCTGCCTTCGATCTGAGGCCATCCGTAGTTCGCCCCGGCATCGATCGTATTGATTTCGTCGTTGCCGTTGTTTCCGTGCTCCGACGCCCAGAGATCGCCGGTTGTGGGATGCCAGTCGATCCCTTGAGGATTGCGATGTCCCCACGAGTAGATCGGCGATCCGAAGGGGTTGTCGCGCGGCGTCGTGCCGTCGCGGTTGATCCGCAGAACCTTGCCGGCCGTTGATGCGAGATCCTGCGGCCGGTTCGTGTTGGCCGCATCGCCGGCTGTGATGTAGAGCAGTCCGTCTGGGCCGAACCGGATGCGCCCGCCGTCATGAATGTTCGCCGCGGGGATGTTGTCGAGGAGGACGACGCGCTCTGCCAGCCGTGAGCCGACCTCCCGGTACCGGACCACGCGATTCACGGCGCCGCCGGCAGGAAGCCGCGCTGAGTAGTAGAGGTACACGAGGCGGCTCTGAGCGAACTGCGGATCGAGCGCCAGTCCCAGAAGGCCCGCTTCGCCCTGCGTGAAGGTGTCGTCCAGTGTCAGGGCCAGCTCTGAGCTGCGAGTGGCTGTATCGATGATTCGCACGCGTCCAGGCCGCTCGGTAACGAACAGACGTCCGTCCTGTGAAAACGCCATTGACCAGGGGATCTCGAGGTTCGTGACGACTGTTTCGGCGATGAAACGAACGCCGTCGGAGGTCGTGAAGCGGCTACCGGTCGGCGGCGCTGGCGCCTCTGGCGTCGGCGTTGTTGGCGTTTGAGGCGAACACGCACGGGTATCTACCGTCTGCACTGCGAGAACGAGAGCGACAACACCCGTGAGTACGGTTGACGTCATGATGCGACCTTACGTCTTTTGCATTGCCTGTGCCTCGCCTTCCGCGACGTTGACTCGAGTCAGGACCAGCGCCCCGGCTACGAAGAACAGGATCACCGATAACACCGCCGCCCGGCTGGAGCCGAAGAGCGACACTGAGAGGGCGAAGAGCGCCGGCCCCGCCACTCCGGCGAACTTCTCGAATACCGAGAAGAACCCGAAATACTCCGATGATTTCTGTTTGGGAATCATGCGCGCAAACAGCGACCGGCTGAGCGCCTGGCTGCCGCCCTGGACGGTGGCAACGAGGAAGGCAAGGACGAAGAAGTGCCACGCCTGGGTCATGAAGTATCCCAGCACGCTGATGCCGACGTACACCGTGAGCGCCACGAAGATTGAGCGCTTGGCGCCGATGCGATGGGCGACGGCCCCGAAGAGAAATGAGAAGGGCACTCCGGCGAACTGAACGAGAACAAAGGCCGCGATACGGGCATCGCGATCGATGCCAATCTCCGCGCCATAGATCGTGGCCATGCGGATGATCGTCTGAATGCCGTCGTTGTAGAGCAGAAACGCCACCAGCATCAGGAACGCCTGCCGGTAGCCGCGCAGCTCGTGGAACGTGCGTACGACCTGGGCGAACCCCGATCGCACAACCTGTCCGTCGCCAGTGTTGATCCGCCTCGGTTCTGGTACGTACTTGAAGAGCGGGATCGAGAAGACCAGCCACCAGACCGCAACGCTCACGAAGGACAGCTTGATCGCGGCCACCGTGTCTGGAATCCCGAACGTGGTGGGCATCAGAATCCACACCAGGTTGACGATGAGGACGATACCGCCGCCGAGATACCCGATTGCGTAGCCGGAGGTCGAGACCCGGTCCATCTCGTCTGGGGCGGCGATGTGAGGGAGCAGCGAGTCGTAGAATACGAAACTCGCCGCGATCGCGATGTTGGCGACGATGAAGATGATCGCGGCGTACTGCCACTCGCCGCGATCGATGGTCGCCATCATGAGTGTGGCGATCACGCCGATGCCCATGAACGTCCCAAGCATCGGCTTTTTGAGCGCACGGGAGTCGGCGATGGCGCCGAGCGTCGGACCGAGTATCGCGATGATCGCCACGGCGATTGTCGTCGCCCAGGCGTATCGCGCTGTCGCCACCGCGGGCGGGAGATCGGCCGCAGCGACCGAGGCGAAGAAGTCTGGGAAGACGGCCGTGATGACCGTCGATTGAAAGGCGGAGTTCGCCCAGTCGTACATCGCCCAGGCACGAAGCTCGGGCCGATCGAGCCCCAGACGGGCAAGAATTGGCCGCTTCAGAACGTTTTGCGCGCGATCCATTCGCGGAGCAGAGAGTCCAGAACGATGTATCGAGAGGACTCCTTCATCAGGAGATCCTGTTTCACGAGCGCTGCCAGCGATCCTTGGATGCTCGACGGTCCGCCGAGCCGATAGCGATCCCGCGCATCCGCCGACAGCAGTTCGCGGCCGCCCTGCAGGACAACCGCGCGCAGCACGGCTCGCTGGGCCATCGTCAGTCGCTGCCAGATCGCCTCGAACATCGTGTCCTGTTCGGCCAGGAGCCGCGTGAGCGTCGAGTGCAGGCCGTCGAGGCCGGCCTTGCGTCCGCCCGCTGCGCGCACGTCGTCCCAGGTTTCATGCGCCAGTCGCTGCACGTCATAGGGAAGGTTTCCTGCCAGATCGACGATCGCGACTCCCAGGCCCGCTTCGGCGCGGATGCCGCTCGCGGCAAAGCGCGCCTCGATGAACTCGGCGAAGAGGGCCGCAGGAATCCGCTCGAGGCGCATGACGGGGCCAGCCTTGTAGAAGGGCCTGCGCGGGCCGATCATCTTCTCCATGAGGCTCGGTTCGGAGCCGGCGAATACGTAGCCCACCTGCCGCTGCTGCTGCGCAGCCGCCCTCAAGGCGTGCTCGACCGACCCACCGTTGAAGCCTTCGATGGCCTGGAACTCGTCGAGCGAGACGACGACCGTCCGCTTTCGCTCCGCCGCCAGTCGGCCGGGCAGCGCAAAGATCTCGTTGGCAAGGCGATTGATGTCGCGTTCGGTTCTGACGGCCGGAAACGCGACGGAGAAGTGCCCCTGATTCGGATCGGACGTGTCGTATCGGAGCTCGGGTCTGGTGGTCGTGATGACCTCGGTCAGCCAGGTGCGCGCCCGCTGCCACTTCGTTTCCACCGTTGCAAGGGCCCGGGCATATCCCTCGAGAAAGGACACATAGGAGCTGTAGCTGCTGACCGTCAGGTTGACCGTGAGTGCCCCCTGGCGCGAGAGGATCGCCAGCGCCCGATGCACGAGCGACGACTTGCCGTAGCGTCGGGGCGAGATGAGAAATACCTTCTGGGCGCCCGACAGGTCGGTCACGAGGCGGTCGAGCTCGACCTCCCGGTCCGCGAACGCGTCGCCGGGAGCGATTTCTCCGTAAATGAACGGATTATTCATGCGTTACGTTATGTGGCGTAGTCGTTACGTTGAAAGACGTAATCGATACGATGATTACCGTAACACAGGCTAGCTGGTAGCCGGTAGTCACGCGCAGGCTGAAGCCCGCGCTCTACGAAAAACTACTGGCTACGGGCTACCAGCTACCAACTAGCAGGCTACCGGCTACCAATTACCAGCTAGATGACCAGCTGCCCCGTATAGATCGCCATGCCGACGACGGCGTCGACGGATGCCTCGTGGAGACGGTCGATCTCCTCGTGCGTGGTGATGCCGCCGGCGGCGGTGACGCGGCGACTGGTAGCGTAGCGGACGGCCATGATCGCGTCCATGTCTGTGCCGCCCATCAGACCCTCGGTATCGACGTGCGTGTACAGGAACTCGCCGCAGTAGGGCTCGAGCGCGCGGACGGCATCGACGGCGGTGATCGGAAGAATGGTCTTCCAGCCATGGATAGCCACATGTCCACCACGGCTATCAACAGCGGCAATGACCCGCTCGGGTCCAACCGCGTCGGCGAGCCGCATGGCGAATGCGAGATCCACCGAACCGTCGCGAAAGAGCGACGAGCTCACGATGACGGCGTGAGCGCCACCGTTCAGCACCGCCCGCGCTCGGTCGACGGTTCGGATGCCGCCGCCGACCCGGCAGGGAAGCCGTCCGCAGATGGTGCTGACCAGACCCGAGTTGTCACCCTGACCCTTCGCGGCGTCGAGGTCGATGAGCTGGACGCGAGGGAATCGGGCGAACTTGAGAATCCACGGCTCCGGGTCAGGAGCTTCGATGGCGAGCTTTTCGCCTTGGACGAGTTGGACGACGTGACCGTTCTGTAGATCGATTGAAGGAATCAGCATCTTGTTTCCACGGACCGCGAAGTCACGAAAGTAGTAATAGTGAGTCCGCTCTGTGTCCCTGTGTCTCTGTGGCCCGTGACGGCGACGAGCGCATCAACTACAACCGAACCGGAATGCCGTGTGTGTGGAGGTAGCGTTTCACCTCGGCGACGCCCGTGTCGTCGTAGTGGAAGATCGACGCGGCGAGGGCTGCATCCGCGTGGCCCTGTGTGAATACGGCGGCGAAGTGCTCGAGGCCGCCGGCGCCGCCGGACGCGATCACGGGAATGTTGACCGCGTCCGAGACGGCAGCGGTCATGTCGCAGTCGAAGCCGGACCGCGTGCCGTCGCGGTCCATCGACGTCAGCAGGATCTCGCCGGCGCCACGTGCCTCGGCCTCTCGCGCCCATTCCACGGCATCGCGAGCGGCATCGGCGGTACCGCTACGCACGTACACCGCGAACCGGTCGTCCAGACGCTTCGCATCGATCGCGACGATCACCGCCTGGCTGCCGTACCGTCGCGCCAGCGTCGAGATGAGATCCGGGTTCCGCAGCGCCGCGGTGTTGAGACTCACCTTGTCCGCCCCTGCGTTGACGGCCGCCGCCGCGTCGTCCTCCGACCGGATGCCTCCGCCGACCGTGAGCGGCAGGAAGATCTCGTGCGCGACAGCGCTGATCGTTCGCGCCAGCGCCTGTCGGGTCTCGAGCGTCGCCGTGATGTCGAGCACCACGACCTCGTCGATACCTTCCACGTTGTAGCGGCGGGCGAGTTCAGCCGGGTCGCCTGCGTGCCGCAGTTCCTGGAACTTGACACCCTTGACGACCTGGCCGTCGCGAACGTCCATGCAGGCGATGATTCGTTTGGTCAGCATGGGGTGGCCGCGCGGCTATCCGCAGAGCTCGAGATAGTTCCGCAGGATCTGAAGACCTGCGTCGCCGGATTTCTCGGGGTGAAACTGCACGCCAAAGACACCGTCACGTTCGACTGCCGCCGCAAATGAATCGGTGTGCGTAGTCGATGCGACACAGTCGGGTGTGACCGGTGCGGCAAAGGAGTGCGTGAAGTAGACGTAGGCGCCGGATGCCAGCCCGGCGAGCAGCCGAGACGTTCGGGGGAGCTCCAGCGCATTCCACCCGACGTGGGGAATTTTCAAACGCCGATCTGCGTCACCCTGCAGCAATCGACACGTCCCGGTCAGCAGGCCCAGGCCCGGGACGTCTGGCGCCTCCTCGCTGCCTTCGAACAACCACTGCATACCGACACAGATCCCGAGCAGGGGAGTTCCACTCTTCACGGCCGATCCGATTGCCTGGCGCCACGGGGCGTCCAACGCGGTCGTCGCCGAAAAGTGACCGACGCCCGGCACGATCAGCCCGGAGACATCCGCGCACTCCTCCGGCGCTGACGGCACCATGAACTCAGCGTCGAGTGCTGTAAGTGCCTTCTTGACCGACGTAAGATTACCGGCTCCGTAGTCGATCAGCGCGATCACAGTAGACCTTTGGTGCTGGGCAGCATCTTCGCGAGACGCCGATCCTTTGCGCATGCGACTCGTAGTGCGCGCGCAAACGCTTTGAACACGGCCTCCACGTGGTGGTGGCTCGAACGTCCGTACAGGACCTTGGCATGTACGTTGGCGCGCGCTGCCGCGGCGAAGCCATCGAAGAAGTCGTGGATCAGCTCGCTTTGCAAATCGCCGACGCGACGGACGCGCAGCTTCAGATCGACAACCGAATGCGGGCGGCCGCTCAGGTCCACTGCGGCCACGGCCAGTGTCTCGTCCATCGGCATCACGAAATAGCCGGCGCGGTTGATCCCCTTGCGATCGCCCAGGGCCTTGAGCACGGCTTCGCCCAGGACGATACCGACGTCTTCGACCGTGTGATGTTGGTCGACGTCCAGATCGCCGTCGGCGCGCAAGGTCAGATCGAATCCGCCATGCCGCGTGAAAAGCTCGAGCATGTGGTCGAAGAACCGGATGCCGGTGCGGACGTCGTAGCGACCCTGCCCATCGATAACCAGCCGCCCACGAATCTGCGTCTCGGTCGTCTGGCGATTGAATGCCGTTGCTCTCGGTTTCGTGGTGCTCATGCCTTCCTCGTGGCCATCACGGTGTCCAGCGCTTCGATCGCGGCGAGCGTGTGGGGAAGTACGCCGGCCGTGATTCGGATACACCCGGGGGTGGTTGGATCCTTCGATCGGTCACGGACGTGAATCTTTCTGGCGGCCATTGCGGCAACGAAGGGCGCCGTCTCTCCGACGCGCACCATCACGTAGTTGGCTGCGCTGGGCCAGAACGGCAGTCCCAGGCGGCGGCACGCGCTGTACAGCAACTCACGAGAGTCCTTCACCTGCGCTGCGTAGCGGGGGAGGAACTCGGTGTCTTCCAGCGCCGCTTGCATGGCGGCCATCGCGATCCCGTTGATGTTGAACGGCAATGTGACGGACCGCACGGGATCGAGTACCTGAGGCTGGCCAATGACGACGCCGACGCGCAGGCCGGCAAGGCCGTACGCCTTCGAGAATGTTCGTCCGAGGAGGACGTTCGGGTACCGCGCGACTTGCGGCAGGAACGTCGTCCCGCCGAACTCGATGTAAGCCTCGTCGATCAGTACAACCGCGTGGGGCGCTGCCTCGCAGATGCGAGCAAGGTCGGTCGTCGCGATGAGCTGCCCGGTCGGATTGTTCGGCGTGTTGAGAAAGATCATCCGCGTGCGCGGCGTCACCGCATCGATAACCGCCTGCGTCGGAAACGCGAAGTCGGGCCCAGGCGGCACCCACACGGCCTTGGCTCCCACGGCCATCGTCGAGTTGGGATACGGATCGAACGCGGGCTGCGGAATGATCGTTTCCGCGTCGTGCACGCGCGGCTTCGCAATGTGGCCGACGGCGGCCATGAGGATGCCCTCGTCCAGCCCGTTCGTCAGCAGCACCCAGTCGGGATTCACACCGAAGTGCTGAGCGGTGGCGTCGACTGCCTCACGATATTGCGGATACGTGGAGACGTCGCTCGGACGGACGTGACGAATGGCTTCGAGCACGCGCTCCGAGCAGCCGCCCGTGTTCTCGTTCAAGTGGAGCCGCAACCCCTCGCCGGGGCTGGGATATCCCTGTAGCACCATTACGTCACCCTCACCGCGATGGACGCCGCATGCGCCTTCAGCCCTTCGGCCGTGGCGAGGGTCATCACCGTGTCGCCGATTCGCCGGAGGCCGGCCTGTGTGACGCGTTGTATGGTGATCTGGCGTACGAAGTCTGAGGCGGAGAGTCCTCCACGCGACCTCGCCGCACCGGACGTAGGCAGCACGTGGTTCGAACCGAAGGCATAGTCGCCGCCGACCTGGGCTGACCATGCACCCACGAATACGGAGCCTGCGCACCGGATCTTCGACGCCTGTCGCTCGTCGTCCACGACCAGATGCTCGGGCGCGGCGAGATTGGCAAGCACCATGGCTTCGTCGATGGACGTCGTCACGATGATGCCGCCATGAGCGCGGAGCGACTGCTGCGCGGGACCTTCGGCGGGCATCCGCGCGTCGACTTCCCGCGCAACCCGCGCGGCCAGAGCGCGGCTCGGCGTAATGAGAACGGCGCGCGCGTCCGGGTCGTGTTCGGCCTGTGCGATCAGGTCAGCGGCAATCCAGCCTGCGGGCCCGCGGGACGAGACGATGACGATCTCGCTCGGCCCTGCGTAGAAATCGATGCCGCAGTCCGAAGCAACGAGGGCTTTTGCCGCCGCCACATAGCGATTCCCAGGCCCCACGATCTTGTCCACGCGTGGGACCGCAGCGGTTCCGTACGCCAGTGCCGCCACAGCGTGCGCGCCGCCGATGCGGAACAGTCGTGAGATGCCGGCTTCGATCGCGGCAGCCATGACCACCGGATCCGGGCGTGGGCAGACCACGACGACTTCTTCTACGCCAGCGGCCTTCGCGGGGATCGCCGTCATCAGAAGCGAAGAGGGCAGAGGATACCGGCCGCCCGGCACATAACAACCCACCCGGTCGAGCGGAACGATCCGTTGCTCGACCGTGACGCCGGGCGAAACTTGTGCGCGCCACCCCTTCGGGACCTGACGCTTGGCGACCGTGCGAATATTCCGGGCAGCGGCACGTATAGCCGAGCGTACCGGCTTGGGGACGGTCGCGGCCGCAGATCTCATCTCGGCCTCGGTCACTTCGATCGGACCGTCGAGCGGATCGAATCTCTTGGCATACCGCAGCAACGCGCGGTCGCCGTCACGACGAACCGCTGCCACGATGGCGGCGACACGACGTTCCGTGACGATATCGCGGCGGTTCGTCGGCACGAGCAGCGCCATGACAGCTCGACGATTGCGGGATTCAACGATCTTCAGCATTGACTCCGCCGGGTCCGCTACGCGGCACCCGGCCTACTCCTACCAGCCACCAACTACCGGCTACCAGCTACCGGCTACCGGCTAAAGAACAATCTTATTCAGCGGATATTCAACGATCCCTTGCCCGCCGGCGGCTTTCACCTTCGGGATCAGATCGCGTACCGTTTTTTCTTCGATGATCGTGTTGACCGCGACCCAGTCCGGATCGCTCAGCGACGAAATCGTGGGGCCCTGCAACGACGGCAGCAGGACTAGAATCTTGTCGAGGTCCGCTCGGCGCACGTTGAGCATCAGCCCCACACGTCCCTGGGCGGCGATCGCCGCGCGAAGGAGCAAGGCGATGTTGCTGAGCTTGTCGCGTTTCCAGGAATCGGCGAGCGCGACATCGTTGGCGATGAGCTGCGTGTTCGATTCCATGATCGTATCGAGGATGGCCAGCCGGTTCGCGCGGAGCGTCGATCCGGTTTCCGTGGCTTCCACGATGCCGTCGGCCAGGACAGGCGGTTTGACCTCCGTGGCGCCCCAGGAGAACTCCACGTTGACGTTCACGCCGAGCCGATCGAAGTACGCCTTCGTCACGCGCACCAGTTCGGTCGCGACCGTACCGCCGTCGAAGTCCTTGGCCGTTTTGAAACGGGAGCCCTCGGGTGCGGCCAGCACCCACTTCACTTTGCCGAAGCTCTGCTTCGAATAGATCAGGTCGGCGAGGCTCGTGATGGGGTGCTTGCCGGCGCCACTCAGCCTGTTTTCCTCAAT
>Ga0307505_10002997_pt1 | contig 11039 bp, 9 predicted proteins | sample 23_S_MG_FD_202183 | JGI IMG/M metagenome (GOLD analysis project Ga0307505, IMG submission 202183) | Soil microbial communities from Populus trichocarpa stands in riparian zone in the Pacific Northwest, United States - 23_S | ecosystem: Environmental > Terrestrial > Soil > Riparian zone > Trees... | reverse complement strand
CCAAGGGACCTGGACTCCACGGCAGGAGCGCGCAGCGACGCGCTACACTACGCGCCTGTCGAACACTGGTCGGCCGGCTCCGTGCCCGCGTGACCGACTCATGGGGAGCACCACGGTGACGATCACACGACTTTCTCTTGCCTGCGGCATCGCCTTGATCCTGGGCGCCTGCACGGCCTCGCCGACGCGCCAGGCGGCACAGACCGACCCGGCCGTGACCCGAACCGCTGCCGATGCGGATGCCTTCGTGGCGCGGGTCAACCAGAGCATTCGCGATCACTACATCGAGGATGTCGCGGCCCAATGGGTTGCCAATACCTACATCAGCCGCGACACCGAAGTGCTCGAATCCAAGTCGAACGAACGCTCGCTGACCCGGCTCAAGCAGGCCATCGAGGAATCGCGCGAATTCGATGCGACACCGGATCTCGCGGCCGATACCGCGCGCTCGCTGGATCTGCTTCGGCGCATGAGCGCGATGCCCGCTCCGAAGGATCCGGCCGCACTGGCCGAACTTGCCGCGCTGAGTTCGCGTCTGAATGCCGCCTATGGCGCGGGGAAGTACTGCAAGGACGCGCAGGACGAGAAGTCCTGCCGCAATCTCAACCAGCTCTCCGAAACGATGGCCAGCAATCGCGACTGGAACATCAATCTCGAAGCCTGGCAGGGCTGGCATACGGTTGGTCGCGGCATGTTCACCGACTACCAGCGCTTCGCCGAACTGCTCAACGAAGGCGCACGCGACACCGGTTTCGCCGATGCGGGTCAGGCCTGGCGTTCGGGTTACGATATGGATCCGGAAGTCATGCGCGCGGAAACCGACCGCCTGTGGGGCCAGGTCGAACCGCTTTACACGCAACTGCAATGCTACGTTCGCGGCAAGCTGGAGTCCCGTTACGGCAATCGCATGCCCAAGGACGGCACGATCCCCGCGCATATCACCGGAAACATGTGGGCGCAGGACTGGTCGGCACTTTATCCGCTCGTGCAGCCGTTCCCGGGCATCTCCGGGATCGATGTGGACGCCGCACTCAAGCGCCAGAAGTACACGCCCGAGAAGATGGTCCGCAGTGCCGAGGACTTCTATCAGTCGCTCGGCATGCCCGCGCTTCCCGCAACGTTCTACGAGCGTTCCCAGTTCGTGCGTCCGCGCGATCGCGAGGTCGTTTGTCATGCCAGCGCCTGGGATCTGAACCTCGAAGGCGACGTGCGCATCAAGATGTGCATCACGCCGACCGAAGAGGATTTCCGCACGATCTACCATGAACTCGGACACATCTATTACTACCTCGCCTACAACGACAAGCCGCCGCTTTTCCAGAACGGCGCGCATGACGGTTTCCACGAGGCGATCGGCGACACGGTCGAACTCAATCTGACCCCGGCCTACCTCAACCGCATCGGCCTGGCCGGAAAGCAGCGCAGCAACGACAAGGCGCTGGTCAACGAGCAGATGCAGCTCGCGCTCAAGAAGGTCGCGTTCCTGCCGTTCGGCAAGCTCATCGACGAGTGGCGCTGGGGCGTCTTCGACGGCTCCATCGCGCCGGGCGACTACAACGCGGCATGGTGGAACCTGCGCACGAAGTACCAGGGCGTTTCTGCGCCCGTGGCCAGAGCCGACGGCGATTTCGATCCGGGCGCCAAGTATCACGTGCCCGGCAATACGCCCTACATGCGCTATTTCCTCGCCCACATCCTGCAATTCCAGTTCCAGCGTTCGCTGTGCAAGGCCGCCGGATACGAAGGTCCGCTGCATGAATGTTCGATCTATGGCAACAAGGAGGCCGGCGAAAAGTTCTGGGCAATGCTCGGCGCGGGCGCGAGCCAGCCGTGGCAACAGACGCTGGCCACCCTGACCGGAGAGGACAGCATGGATGCCAGCGCCATCCTCGACTACTTTGCACCGCTCAATGACTGGCTCACGGCCCAGAACGCAGGAAAATCCTGCGGCTGGAAGCCCTGAGGCGATTCAAACGCACAACGCTCCGTCTTCTCGGGGCAGTCCGCAACGACGACGGAGTACGCCATGCAACGCTGGATCAAGACGCCCGACGGCCGCTTCCTCGACGCGAGCCGCATCGCCTATGTAGGCAAGGTCGACACGTTCAGCCGGTTCGACGAGGAAGGCAATGACCTCGGCCTCGCCTACTCGGTGTATCTGGGCACCGATGTTCCGCGGGAGCACCACATCAACATCATCGGCACCAAGGAAGAGATCTTCACCTTGCTGCGATCGATTCTTGGTGGCTCGGCAGCGGCCGCGGCGGAGACGCGCAGCGATCAGGGCTGAGCGCCTGCGCTGCCCGGGCGACGCTCGAGCACGCGGTATCCGAGCCACGCCAGCAAGCCGACCGCGGTGATCGCGGCAGCGGTCGCCGCCAGCTTGACTGCACTGTCGGAAATCAGCGGCGAAACCACGCCGGCCAGCAAGGCACTGCCGACGAGGCTGACAAAGGTCTGCAACGACGACACGCTGCCGCGGTACAGCGGGAAGCGGTCGAGCAGCTTCAAGGTCAAGGTCGGCATGACAATGCCGATTCCGATCGCATGCAGCCCGATCGGCAGCACCGACCATGGCACCGCAGGTTCGCTCAGCCACAACGCCACACCGAGATTGAGCACGGCCGAACCGAGCATGATCGTGTAGCCAAGCCGCACGGTCGCCTGCGCACTGATGCGCCCGGCCAGTCGCCCCGACAGCAACGATCCGAACATGAGACCGCCGATCGCCGGGATGAACAGCCAGGCAAACTGCTGCTCGTTGAGGCCGAGCACGTCGATCACGAACGCGGGCGCGGAGGAAATGTATACGAACAATGCATTGAATCCGAGCGTGCCCGCCAGCACCAGCGGGATGAAACCGCGATCGGTGAGGATTCGCAGGTAGTTCGTCAGCATCGTGCCCGGCGACAGGCCCGTACGATTTTCCGGCGGATGGGTTTCCGGCAGCCAGACGAAACAGGCCAGCCACAGCACGACGGCGAACAGCGCAAGCAGCCAGAAGATCATCGGCCAGCGCGCGAACGCGATGACCCAGCCGCCGATGATCGGCGCGATCGCCGGTGCCACGCCAAAGATCATCGACACGGTTGCCATGAGCCGCTGTGCATCGGCACCGACGTAGCAGTCGCGGATGATCGCGCGTCCGACGATGAATCCGACGCCGGCAGACATGCCCTGGATGGCGCGAAAAACCAGCAACTCGCCAATCGATCCGGCCATTGCGCAGCCGATCGAGGCGAACACGAAGACGCCGACGCCGGCCAGGATCACGCGCCGCCGCCCGAATGCATCCGACAGCGGTCCATGCAGCAATGCGGTCAGCGCGTAGGCGATGATGTAGACGCTGAGGGTCTGCTGCATCGCAAGTGCACTTGCACCCAGATCCTTCGCGATCGCCGGGAACGCCGGAAACATCGTGTCAATCGAGAACGGCCCGAACATCGCGAGCGCGGCGAGCAACGGCGCCAGCCGTCGATGGCGCGGAGCACTGGCGAGGGTCATGAGTCCTGCGTGTGAACGTTCGGGCAGCGCATGCTAGTGGCTGGGCGGGATCAAGTCACCCGGCCGGCAGATACCGGCCGTCGCCGATGCACAGGACTGGCGAGGCCCATGGATGACATGTGAACATGCGCGCATCGCGTGCCAGCGGCCAGCGCTGCATCCCGTCATCCGACGCAAGGCCTGCTGCACGCGCCGACCAGACAAGCGCGTCGATAACATCGCGAGCGTCGCGCCTGGCCCCACGAACACGCTGGACAAGGCGATGCTGACTCCCGACCTCAGAGCCCGAGTGGCCTCATTGCTGGAGGAGTGCGGCGTCCGCATCGGCGGCAGCGATGCGCACGACATCCAGATTCACGACGACCGCTTTTACGCTCAGGTGATCGCGCACGGTTCGCTCGGGCTCGGCGAAGCCTACATGGATGGCTGGTGGGACGCGCGCGACCTCGATGGTTTCCTGTTTCGACTGCTCGCCGCACACATCGACGAAAGCAGATCGAGCCTCAACGAAACCCTGCTCTGGCTCAAGGCTGCCCTGCTCAACCTGCAGCGTGGTCGCCGCGCGTTCGAGGTCGGCGAGCGCCACTACGACCTCGGCAACGACCTGTTCGAGGCGATGCTTGGCAAGCGCATGGTCTACAGCTGTGGCTACTGGCGCAAGGCGCAGGATCTCGACGAAGCGCAGGAAGCCAAACTCGACCTTGTCTGTCGCAAGCTCGGTCTGCGCCCCGGACTCCGGGTCCTGGACATCGGCTGCGGCTGGGGTGAAGCACTGAAGTATGCTGCAGAGCGCTACGGTGTCATCGGTGTAGGGCTGACCGTTTCGCGCGAACAGGCCGACTATGCAATGCAACTCTGCAACGGCCTGCCCGTGGAAATCCGCCTGCAGGACTACCGCGATATCGATGAACGCTTCGATCGCATCTGGTCGATCGGCATGTTCGAGCACGTCGGCGTGAAGAACTACCGCAGGTATTTCGATGTGGTCCGGCGCTGCCTCGACGATGATGGCCTCACCTTGCTGCACACGATCGGCGCGAACACCTCGTCCAACCACACCGACCCCTGGATCGAGCGATACATCTTTCCGAATTCGATGATTCCCTCGGCGGCGCAGATCGCCGAAGCCGCAGAGGACGAGTTCGTGATCGAGGATTGGCACGCATTCGGCCCGGACTACGATCGCACGCTGATGGCCTGGCTGGCCAATTTCGATCGCGCCTGGCCGCAATTGGGCGCGCGGCGCACCGAGCGCTTCCGGCGCATGTGGCGCTTCTACCTGTCGGTCTCGGCAGCGTCGTTCCGCGCCCGCCGCGACCAGCTCTGGCAGATCCTGCTCAGCCCGCGCGGCGTACCGGGCGGACTGCCCGAGCAGCGCTGACGGCGCTCTATGATTGCCCTGAATCCGCGCGCGATGGCGGTTCACGCGCAGCGCGCATGAGCAGGTAGTTGCGTTCGGGGATGCTGGTCGTCTTCGTGGCGGCGCTGCGGTACAGCGCGATGGCGGCGTCGCGATCGCCCCTGCGCTCGAGCAGATGCGCGCTGACCGCGTCCAGCCGGTGGCTGCCGCGGATGCGCGGGTCCGCATCGAGCGGCGCAAGCAGCTCCAGGCCGGCTGCCGGGCCATGGACCATGGCCGTGGCAATCGCATGGTTCAAGCGCACGACCGGATTGTCGCCCATGCGCAGCAGCACCCCGTAAAGCGCAAGAATCTGCGGCCAGTCGGTGTCGCGCGCATGCCGTGCTTCGTCATGCACGGCAGCGATTGCTGCCTGCAGCTGGTACGGCCCGATCGATCCGCGCGACAGCGCTGCGCTCACAAGCGCCACGCCTTCCGCGATCGCCGCCCGGTCCCAGCGTGAGCGATCCTGTTCGTCGAGCGGGACCAGTTCGCCGTGGGGTCCGGTCCGCGCATCGCGGCGCGCGTCGGTCAGCAACATCAGGGCGAGCAGGCCGGCGACTTCGGCATCGCGCGGAAGCAGCTCGCGGAGAAGTCGCGCAAGTCGAATGGCCTCATTGGCAAGGTCGCTGCGCTGCAACTCCGTACCGGAACTGGCAGTGTAACCCTCGTTGAAAATCAGATAGAGCACCGACAGCACCGCGCCGAGCCTTTCCGCACGCTCGGCCGATTCCGGCAGTCCGAACGCGATGCTCGAAGCCTGGATCGACTGCTTGGCGCGACTGATGCGCTGGGCCATGGTCGCCTCGGGAACGAGAAACGCGCGGGCAATCTCGGCTGTGGTCAGGCCGCCGACCGCGCGCAAGGTCAGTGCTATCGCCGACGTGGGCGTCAACGCAGGATGGCAGCACATGAACAGCAGAGCGAGCGTGTCGTCGGGATCAAGCGCCGGCTCGTGATACAGATCGGGCGCGACAACCAGCGATACATCCGCCGCAATTGCAGCCTCACGTCGACCGCGTGCAATGGCACTGCGCACCTGGTCGGTCATGCGTCGCAGCGCGACCTGGATCAACCAACCGCGCGGATTGTCGGGCCATCCGTCACGTGGCCACTGAACAGTTGCGGCAAGCAAGGCATCCTGGACGGCGTCCTCGCAGGCCGGGAGATCGCGAAAGCGATGCAGCACCGCGCCGAGCACCTGCGGCGCAAGCTCGCGCAACAGGTGACCGACCTGCGCTCCTGAAGCGAAGCCGCTCGTCACGCTGGCGGGGCGCTCATCACTTCACGCACTTCGATGTTCAGGAACAGCGGCTCGCCGCCGACCCCGGGCGCGAGCGACGCCGCCGCCGCGATCGCATACGCGCGCTCGGCGCTCTCGACATCGACGATCCAGTAGCCGGCGAGAAACTCCTTGGATTCGGGAAACACGCCGTCGGTGACCGGATAGCCGTTGCGGTCGGCGCGCACGAGCTTCGCCTGCGACGGCGAGGACAGGCCTTCTGCTCCCACCAGTTCGCCGGCTTCGGCAAGTTGCCGGGAAAAATCCATCATGAACGCGATATGCGCCTCGATGTCCTGTTTGGGCCAGCTCATGATCTGGTAGTCGCCGCCGATCGGAGTATTCATCATCAACATGAATTTCATCATTTATCTCCTTGATTTTTGAATGAAGCGACCCGGGAATGGGTGCGCTTTCAATAACAAGTCGAAGCCGGGCGCGGGAATTCGACATCAGCGCGTGATCATTTTGCAGACCCACTTGCAAGTCGACGCGATGACAGCCTGGGGACCCGATCCTTGGAACCGAGGGGGTATTCGTCGCCGGCAAGAATACCCGCAGTATCGAGCCATGGAATGCTCGCTCAAGCCGTCGGTGTCAGGATCGCCCGGGCACACCGCGGCGACCGATGAACCTTTCGCACTGCGCCGCGACTACCGGAGCAATCCGGATCCGGGCCCGACCACGATGGAAAACGCGAACCAACCCGATCGGACCGAGGATGAGCTGCTCGCGCTGCGCTGCCAGCTCGGCGAGCGCGACGCGTTCGACGCGTTGATCGCCACCTGGGCCCTGCCCTTGCGCCGCCATGTCCTGCGCGTCAGTGGCGATCCGGTCGCAACGGACGATCTGGTCCAGGAAATCTGGCTGGCGGTCGTGCGCGGCATCGGTCGTCTGCGCGAACCTGCACGATTGCGCTCGTGGTTGTTCGCCATTGCCCATCGCGTCCTCGTGAACCGATTGCGCATGCGCGATGCCGCCGCGCTCGACGCCGATGTCGACCCGGACCATTACGCCCAGGACTCCCCCGCTCTCGACCGCGACGTTCTGGCACACGAAGTGGGCATCGGCCTCGCACGCCTGCCGCTCGTGGAGCGCGAGGTGCTCGACCTGTTCTACCTGCAGGAGCTTTCCCTCAACGAGATCGCAGCCGCGCTTGCGCTTCGGGTCGGCACGATCAAGTCGCGCCTGTTCCGCGCCCGCAACCAGCTTCGCACCGCCCTCGCCACTTCGGAGATTGCACCATGAACCCGACCCCCGACGCGCTCTCGCCGCAACTCAGCGACCGCTTGCAGCGAATCACCGACCAAGGGCTCTCGACGCGAGCCCGCTACGGCCACGTCGCCTTGCTGCTTGCGGCCACGGGAATGTGCGTATTGATCGCATCGCTGCTGGCCACCGAACCCGCCCTCGTGTTGCGAACCAAGCTCTCGTTCGTGGTCATGCTGACGATCGCGCTGTGCTGGATTTCCTACGCGATCTGGACGCTGGCCAATCGGCGCGCGCTGCTCGCCCGCCACCGCGTGATCGCGGCGCGAATGGCCGTCGTGTTCAGCGCAGTGTTCAGCATGGGCGCGCTCGCCATTGGCCTGTCCACTGAGTCGTCGGCAGGATTCCTCGCTGCCGCGACCGGTGGCGCAATGCTCGGTGCTGCCGTGTTGCTGCTGCGCCACGCTCATCACGCCGTCGCGCGCATGCAGTTGCGGCGAGCTCAACTGGAAGCCCGTCTCGGTGGCGTTCAACACTGAGCGCGACATTCCGCACGATGATCCGCTGTCGACCAGCCCGCGTGGGGTTCGCGCCGATTGGACGATCGCGGACAGGGCACGGCATGGCTGACGCCTATCGCTTGCCCGCGACCTGCTCCGCAACTTCAACGAGCTTTTCGAGTTCCAGCCGACGCGCCTTGAGTTGCGCGGGGCTTGCGCCGGCCTGAGCACGCAGCTTGAGTGCCGTGATGACGTGTCGAGTCGCGTCGGCGCGGGTCCAGACTTCTTCGGTTCCGATGAATCCCAGCACCGCAATGCTTTCCTGCAGGGCGATTGCATCTGCAGGTTTGCCACTGTCCGGCAACGTTGTGCGAACGACCGCATCGGCGGCGTACTTGAGACTGGGGCCGAACCGACGGAGTTTGGTCTCACTCGCCTGCCCGTCCGGGACAAGCGGCTCCTGCGACCGGTAGCGCTGATTCCAGAAGCTGGTCGGTTGCGGCACGGCGGCAGCCAGCGCGTCGAGAAAAGCTTGCTCCCTGGCGCTTTGACCCTCCCGCTCGAGCTCCTGCCCGCCACGGGCCTTGAACGCGCGGTTCGCAAGACTCAGGACCTCCGCGGCGCGTGCAAACTGGCCTGAGGCGAGATGCGCGCGCAGCGCATCCTCCAGGAGCCCGGCGAGCTCGGACGTCTCCAGTGTGGCCAGTGGTGGCAGGCGCAGGAAAATCAGTTCGTAGTCGGCTGCCGAGTCGAGAAAGCGTCCTTCCTGTGACATCTTGTTCGCGTTGCCGATGCGGACCGCCTGGGCCAGGGTCGTTTGTCCGGCGATGCATTCTTGCCATTGCTCCATCACGCGCGCAGCCTGCGCGCTGCTGCCGTCCTCGCGATAGCGCTTCAGCAGATCCCAGCTGATCCTTTCGACGTGGAACAGCCAGCTCAACGCGGAATCCGCTGTGCAGGGACGAAAACCGCTTTCCATCATGACCAACGCGCTGCGTGCGAACCCACGCCTGGAAAAGGCGCTGGCGTAGTCCGCCACGGAACCGGCATCGAGGGCATCAAGGTGCTGCAGCAAGATCGGCTCGGCGGCGCGCAGCAGGACAAGATCCTCATCGCCCTTCGCCGCATGCTGCTGAAGTGCGTAGGCCAGATCCGCACGAGCGTGCGCGACCACTGCCGAATCCGCGCGCGCATCGTAGGCCTGCGCCAACGCAAGCAGATCGCGCCGCAGTTCGACCAGACGAGCAAAATCACGATCATTCATCAGGTCGATGGCGAACGTGGACAGGGCAATGGCTGCATCGGGGGGCAGGTCGTTCGGGTCGCGCAGTTCGATCAGCGAATGCAGTTCGGCGTAATGACGCTGCAGACGCGCGATTGCAGTCGGATCGCCATTCGCCTTGGCTTGGATTTCGTTCCCGATCGCCTGGGCAATGGCCTCGGATCTCGCAAAATCGCGCGGGCGGCTGCGCAGCGCAATCCCACCCGATGCGTCCCAGGTCCCGACGAGACCGTTCTCGAACGCGATGATCTCGACGATCTGCGTCGCGCTGATGGCCAGGAAGTTCAAGGTCAAGCGCGCGGTCAGCGGTTCGGTCACGCTCACCTTTAGATCCTGTACCGGCAGCAGTGCGCGCAGGATCTCGTCGGAAGGCACATGGAATGCGCGAATCTGCACCATGCCGCCCGCTGGAATCGGCAGCGCGGACAATCGTATTCGCGCCGATGCCCCTTCGCCGACCCGGCTCATCGGCTGCCAGCCGGTTTTCGAGGGATCGACCGTTCCTGACCAATGCGCGTCGCCGTCAAGGGACTCGGCAACCGAGAACATCAGTTGCCCGGCTTGCCACTGCTGGCGTCCCCACAACGGCGGGTCTTTCGCGGCACCGGCTTCGGCTTCAAGGTAAATGGTCGGATCGCTCCCGCCGCGGCACAGCTCGGCCTGGTAAGGCGAACGATTCCCGATCTCGAGTTCGACGCGAAAGAACGAAACGCAGCGATCCACACGAATAGTGCCGTCCTCTTCGGCACGCACGGACGCACTACCCGGTGCACCAAGTAGGGTCACGAGTACCAGCATCGGAAGTCTCATCGCATTGTTCTCGCGTCCACCGCTGATTCCGTGTGGGCCACCGCCACGCATGGTCCTTGCCAGATCGTACCCGAGTGTGCGCCTCGCTTCCGCACCCGGCAGGGCACCCCTACCTCGATCAGACGCCCCGGCGCAACGCGATCGATGCAAGCGGGAAAATCCAATCGCCCCGCACGGGTCACCTGGACTTGCGCACTCCCGGCCAACCGATGCCGAGGTCGAACTTGATGTCGCAGGTCATGTCGGTCTCGTCGTACGGTGGCTCATGGGCCTCGCCGAAGACCTTGCCTGCTGCACGTGTTTCGTTGCGGACGTCGAACGCGACCCGCCCGTTGCCACCGTCGATACCGGTGAGCACGCCATCGTCGGCAAGGTACATCACGTTGACGATCGTGGTGATGTCGAGCTCGCCGCCCGTATGCACGATTTCCATCCAGCCCGCCGCAGTCGCGGATCGCTGCGCTTCGATCAGGTCGCCGCGCGGACTGCCGAACGTGTTCTGTGGCAACGGGCCTGCACACTCGGCACATCGGGCCAGCGCCGCACGATCGAGCGGCCGGGCGGTCAGGTAGATCGTCGTGCTCACGACACCGTCCTCATCGCGGGCGTCGGCGAACGCGATGCCGTCGGTGAACGTGAGGCGTTTGCCGTCGCGCTCGCAGAAACCCTTGACGGAATCGGCGTGAGCCGGAGCAGCGAACACAAGCATCAGGAACATGGTCTTGGCGATGGACATGGCGATCTCCTGGCAGGGGCTGGTTGGAACAGGTTGTTCCCTCTCCTGCCACGGACATCGGTGGCGCGCGGGGCCATCCGCAGAAACCCGCAAGTTGGTGGAGCACGGAAACGGACGATCGCAGCCGTGAACCACGACATCCCTAGGAGCCTGCGTGGCAGAAGCCGTCCGGGCTGCAACGGCGCCCTCGCCATCGAGTGTGCCTCTCGTCGAGCTTACATAGCCCCACTATGCGCGCTCTCCGACAGACGCACTCGAATGACGATGGCATCCGTTTCGCCTCGAACGTTTCTGCCGCGCAGGCTCCTAGACACGGC
>Ga0307505_10002996_pt1 | contig 11041 bp, 8 predicted proteins | sample 23_S_MG_FD_202183 | JGI IMG/M metagenome (GOLD analysis project Ga0307505, IMG submission 202183) | Soil microbial communities from Populus trichocarpa stands in riparian zone in the Pacific Northwest, United States - 23_S | ecosystem: Environmental > Terrestrial > Soil > Riparian zone > Trees... | reverse complement strand
ACTGCCCGCCGCTTTTCTGCGCCATGAGCCAGTTGAGAATGGCGGTGCGCGCATTGCCGATGTGGATGCGGCCCGTGGGCGAGGGGGCAAAGCGGACAATTGTCATTTACGCTTTGTCCCGGAACGCATTGGTGATGGGATAGCGCCGGTCGCGGCCGAAATTGCGCCGCGTGATCTTGACGCCGGGCGCCGCCTGCCGCCGCTTGTATTCGGCGATATAAAGCATGTGCTGGATGCGCTTCACCAGCGCCTCGTCATGGCCGCGCTTCACGATTGCCGCAATCGGCAATTCTTCTTCGACAAGGCCCTGCAGAATATCATCCAGCACTTCGTAGGCCGGCAGCGTGTCCTGGTCCTTCTGGTTCTCGCGCAACTCCGCCGTGGGCGGCTTGCTGATTATGCGCTCGGGGATCACGAACCCTTGCGTGTTGCGCCACTTCGCCAGGCGGAACACCTGCGTCTTGTAGACATCCTTGATCGGATTGAAGCCGCCGTTCATGTCGCCGTAAAGCGTGGCATAGCCCACCGACATCTCCGACTTGTTGCCCGTGGTCAGAACCATCGAACCAAACTTGTTGGAGATCGCCATGAGAATGACGCCGCGCGCCCGCGACTGGATATTCTCTTCAGTGACATCGATGTTTTTGCCATCGAACATCGGCTTCAGTGTAGACAGAAATCCTTCCACCGGTTCCTTGATCGGCACCACGTCATAGCGCACGCCCAAAAGCTTGGCGCAGGCCTCCGCATCCACAAGGCTGTCCTTGCTCGTATAGGCATAGGGCAGCATCACGCAGTGCACCCGTTCCTTGCCCAGCGCATCAACCGCCATGGCGGCAACAACAGCCGAGTCAATGCCACCGGAAAGGCCCAACACCACGCCGGGAAATCGGTTCTTCTCCACATAATCCTTGAGGCCGAGCACGCAGGCCTTCCAGGTTTCTTCCTCGCCTTCGGGAAGCTTGGCGATGACGCCCGGCGTTACGCGCCAGCCATCCGAACCGCGGATCCATTCCGTGAGCGTGACGTCCTCCGCGAACATCGGCATCTGTACCGCCAGTGAGCGATCCGCATTCAGCACAAAGGAAGCGCCGTCAAACACCAGTTCATCCTGTCCGCACACCTGATTGAGATAGGCCATGGGCAGGCCCGTTTCGGTGACCCGCGCCACGACGAGATTGAGCCGCACATCATCCTTGTTGCCTTCGAACGGCGAGCCATTGGGAACCAGCAGGATTTCAGCCCCGGTTTCCGCCAGGGTTTCGCAGGTTTCGTCGGTCCAGATATCCTCGCAGATGGGAACCCCGAGGCGCACCCCCTTGAAGGAAATGGGGCCGGGGGCAGGGCCCGCCTGAAACACCCGCTTTTCGTCAAACACGCCGTAGTTTGGCAAATCATACTTGAAGCGCAGGGTTTCTATCTTGCCGCCGCTGAGAAGCGCCACCGCATTATACACCTTGCCGCCTTCAGCCCAAGGTGTGCCCATGAGAATGGCCGGGCCATTTTTTGTATCCTTGGCCAGTTCCTCAAGCGCTGCCTTGCACTGGGCCACAAAACTCGGGCGCAAAACCAGGTCCTCCGGCGGATAGCCACAAATAAACAGCTCCGGAAACAGCACAAGGTCGGCCCCCGCCGCATCAAGGCAGGCGGCCCGGGCCTTGGCCATGTTGGCCTGAATGGCACCCAGCGTGGGGTTCAACTGGGCCAGTGCAATGACGAGTCTGTCGGTCATGCCCGCCTCTTAGCGGATACAACCCCTGTCTTCAATTGCTGGCGGTTGACGGTTTTAAGAAAACCTACCAAATGTGGGACATGACCATAGTTGATTTCATCGCCCGGGCCGATCCATCAGCGATTGCGATTGCCGCCCCGGAACGGAACCCCATGACCTATGAGGGGCTGGCCGCACTGGTAGAAAAAACCCGGCGAAGCTTGAACGGGGCGGGCCTTGGGCGCACCGACAAAGTGGCCATCGTCTTGCCCAACGGCCCCCTGATGGCCACGGCGTTTCTCACCGTATCCGCCGCCTGCGTCGCGGCCCCGCTCAACCCCGCCTTCCGCGAGGATGAATTCCGCTACTATATGGAAGACCTGAACATCAAGGCGTTGATCGTGGATAGCGGCAGTGTCTCGCCCGCCGTGGCAGCCGCGGCGAGCCTTGGCATTTCAATTATTGATCTCGAGCCCCACGAGCTTGCCGGTGATTTCTCCCTGCACCCGCTCACCCGCGGCGAGACCCCGAATGGCGGCTTTTTGGGCGACGATGAAACGGCGCTTGTCCTGCACACCTCAGGCACAACCTCGAGGCCAAAGATCGTGCCGCTGACCCAAGGCAACCTGATCGCATCCGCCAACAATATCGCCCGCACCCTGCGCCTGATCAGCGCTGACCGCTGCTTGAACATCATGCCGCTGTTTCATATCCACGGCCTGGTCGCGGCAGTGCTGGCAACGCTCTCCGGCGGCGGCTCGGTTTTCTGCACGCCGGGATTCAATGCCCTGAAATTTTTCGGCTGGCTGGAGGAATCGAAACCCACTTGGTACACGGCGGTGCCGACCATGCACCAGGCCATCCTCTCCCGTGCCGAAAGAAATGTCGTGGTCATCAAGGCCCATCCCTTGCGGCTGATCCGCTCAAGTTCCGCTTCCCTGCCTGTGCCCGTGTTCAACCAATTGGAGGCGGCTTTCGGCTGCCCGGTGATTGAAGCCTATGCCATGACCGAAAACGCCCACCAGATGACCAGCAACCAGTTGCCGCCGGACAAGCGCAAGGCGGGCTTCGTCGGCTGTGCGGCGGGGCCAAAGGTCGCCATCATGTCGCCGGCGGGAAAAATCCTGAAGGCCGGCAAGGAAGGCGAAGTGGTAACCCGCGGGCCCAACGTGACCAAGGGCTATGAGAACAACCCCGAGGCCAACGCCACCGCATTTGCCCACGGCTGGTTTCATACCGGCGATCAGGGCTACATGGACGAGGATGGTTATCTCAAGATCACCGGACGCCTGAAGGAAATCATCAACCGCGGCGGTGAAAAAATTGCTCCTGCTGAAATCGATGAGGCACTGCTTGATCACGCCGCCGTCCAGCAGGCCCTGGCCTTTGCCGTTCCCCACGACAAGCTCGGCGAAGATGTGGCCGCCGTCGTTGTCCTGAAGGATGGCGTCATGGCAACCGAGCGGGAGTTGCGCGACTTTGTGAATGAAAAGCTAGCGGCGTTCAAAGTGCCAAACCGGATCTACTTCCTGAGCGAAATTCCCAAAGGCGCCACGGGCAAATTGCAGCGCATCGGCCTGGCGCAGAAACTGGGCCTCGCATGACAAAAATCTGTGTCTTCGGGGCGGGCGCCATTGGCGGCTATATCGGCGCGCGGCTGGCGCACAAAGGCGAAGCCGAAGTTTCGCTGGTGGCGCGCGGCCCCCACCTTGCCGCCATGGAGGCAAACGGCCTCATCCTGAAACAGGGCGGCGAAACCATCACCGTGCATCCCCGCGTGTCCTCCGATCCGAAAACCCTGGGGCCGCAGGACTATGTGATTGTGGCGGTCAAGGCCCATGGGCTTCCCGGGGTGCTCGACCAGCTCCAGCCCCTGCTTGGCAAGGACACGGCCCTTCTCTTTGCCCAGAATGGCTTGCCCTGGTGGTATTTTTACAGGCACGGCGGCCCCTATGAGGGCCGGCGCATTGAAAGCGTCGATCCCGGTGGAAAAATCTGGGAGCGGCTGGGCCCGGAGCGCGCCCTTGGCAGCGTGGTCTGGCAGGCGGCCGAACTGGAAAGCCCCGGCGTGATCGCCCATGCCTATGGCGACCGCCTGCCGATTGCCGAGCCTTCCGGAGAAAAAACCCCGCGCGCCATGCTGCTCAGCAAGCTGCTGATGAGCGCCGGATTGAAAAGCCCGGTGCGCGGCAACCTGCGCGATGAAATCTGGCTGAAGCTCTGGGGCAATTTGAGTTTCAATCCGGTCAGCGTACTGACGCAGGGAACGCTGGAGCAGCTTGCCACCGATCCGGGCACCCGGAAAGTCATCCGCGACATGATGCAGGAAGCCCGCCTTGTGGGCGAGGCGCTCGGCGTGAAGTTTTCCGTGGATGTCGATGAACGCATCGCCATGGCCGAAAAAGTCGGCAACCACCGCACTTCCATGCTGCAGGACGTGGAGGCCGGACGGCCCACGGAACTCGATTCGCTTCTCGGCGTTGTCATAGAATTGGCACAGATGGTGGGAATTGCTACACCCAGCCTCAACTTGGTATATGATCTCACCAGGTTCCGCAGCAAAACCAGATAGAATTTACCGGAGAAAAGTCCATGCGCCTCGACAATGAAAAGCCCAGCGAAAATGTTGAGGACCGCCGCAGGCAGGGCGGCATGGGCCGCGGCTTCGGCTTTCCGCGTGGCGGCAGCGGCCGGGGAATCAACATTCCCGTGGGCGGCGGGCGGGGCGGCTTCAGCATTTCAACGCTAATCATGCTCGTTATCGTTTATTTTGCCGTCAAGTTTTTCCTCGGGATTGATTTGCTTCAGGTCCTCAATGGCGGCGGCGTGCAGGTGCCGGGCGGCGGCACCAGCACCGAGATGACCATCCCCCGGGGCAACACCGATGTGGAGGGCGGCGATGTGCAAGGCGGCGCCACGACCACCGCCACCGATGTGACCGGCGATGCCGGCAAGGATTTCGTCCAGCGTGTCCTGGGGTCGACCGAGCGCGTCTGGGAAGGCGTTTTCCGGCAAATGGGCCAGACCTATCAGAAACCCACACTCGTCCTGTTCACCGGCTTCGTGCAGTCGGCCTGCGGCGAAGCGCAATCGCAGATGGGCCCGTTCTATTGCCCGCGTGACGGCAAGGTCTATATCGACCTGTCCTTCTACCAGGACTTGAAGAACAAGCTGGGGGCGCCGGGCGATGCGGCGCAGGGCTATGTGATTGCCCATGAAGTGGGCCACCATCTGCAGAATCTCTTTGGCATTGCCGACAAGGTAACCCAGGCTCGCATGAGGGTGTCGCAGGAAGAGGGAAATGTGCTTTCCGTGCGCATGGAGCTCCAGGCCGATTGCTTTGCCGGCATCTGGGCCAAGCAGTCGAATGTTTTTGAGGAGGGCGACACGGAAGAGGCTTTGAATGCTGCCACCGCCATTGGCGATGACCGCCTGCAGAAACGCTCGCAGGGCTTCGTGGTTCCCGAGTCCTTCACCCACGGCACCTCGGAGCAAAGGGTGCGCTGGTTCAAGACCGGCATGCAGGCAACCGATATAGGCCAGTGCGATACCTTCGCAACGGACCAGCTCTGACAAGCCGGACGCGGTGAAAATGAAAACGGGCGCCGTTGCCTGGCGCCCGTCTGAATACTCTGCCTGGAAGCGCTTAACTCTTGTTCATCGCGCCCTTGATGAGGGCCACGACAATCGTGAGCACCGCACCGCCAATGCCGCCGCCGGCGACATCCTGGATGATCGCGCCAATGTCCAGGCCGCTTGCGGCAGCGCCAGTAGCCGCGGCACCGCCGCCAAGTATCATGTCAAGAAGTTGGCCGCCGCCCAATCCACCAATGGCACCCGCGATTGTATTTCCCAAGGTGCCGAGACTCTTGTCAGGCGCGGCCTTGCCCGCAGCATTACCGCCGACGGCACCGATGATGAGTTGGATAAGAAGCGAAGTAATGTCCATTATGGTTCCCCTTTTGTGGACGATCACTGGCTTGCTGCCAGTGCGTAAATATAACAGGATTTGGACGGCAACTCAAAGTCTGAAAACCGCGCCCCGGCCCGCTGCAAAGAGGCGAAAAATTTTCAGTAGGCGTTTTCGCTTTTGAGCAATGCGAAGGGTGTGCGCATCAGGATCGTCACGTCAAACATCAATGACCAGTGGTCAATGTAATCCAGATCATGCTTCACCCGCTGTTCGATTTTCTCGCGCGTATCGGTCTCGCCGCGCCAGCCGTTGACTTGCGCCCAGCCGGTAATTCCGGGGCGCACCCGGTGGCGGGCGAAATAGCCATCCACCACCTGCTCGTAAAGCGTGTTGTCGGCCTTGGCCTGGGTGGCATGCGGGCGCGGCCCCACCAGCGAAAGCTGACCGGTTAACACATTGAATAATTGGGGCAATTCATCAAGCGAAGTTTTGCGGATGAGGCGCCCCACGCGCGTCACACGGGGATCGCCCTTGCTCACCAGCGTCGCCGCATTTGCATCGCAGCGGTTCGCATACATTGAGCGGAACTTGAAAACCTCGATCAGTTCATTGTTGAAGCCGTAGCGTTTCTGCTTGAAAAGAATCGGGCCCTTGCTTTCCAGCCGGATTGCCGCGGCAACGGCAAGCATCACCGGCGCCAGCACGGCAATTGCAGCCCCCGCGATGACACGGTCAAACACCGTCTTGAGGAACAGTCCCCAGCCCATCAGCGGCCGGTCGAATACCGCAAGCAGCGGCAGGCGGCCGATGTAGGTATAGGCCTTGGAACTGAATTTCAGGCCCGAAGCCTTGCCACTGATTCGGATGTCGACGGGCAATTCCCACAGCCGCTTGAGGATGTGCAGCAGGCGCGCTTCCGCCGAAAGGGGAATGGCCACGATGATCAGGTCAACCCGGTTGTTGCGGGCATAGGTCGCAAGGTCGGTGATGGTTCCCATCTTCTTGTGGGTATGGATGGGCGGTGAACTGCGAACCACATCACGGTCGTCAAACAGGCCGATGACTTCGATCTCCAGGTCGCGTGAAGCCTGAAGCGCGTGCAGGGCATCGTCCGCCACCCGCCCGCCGCCGACGATGGCGATGCGTTTGCGAAACCGTCCCTGGCCCGCAATGGGCCGGGCCCAGACCTGCGCCATCAGGCGGCTAAGAGCCAGGTAGGCGGTGACGGCCAGCGCCCAGTCGACAACCAGGCGCGGCTCCACGGGAATGAGGAAATGGTCGAGCCCTTTGTAGGCCGCACTGCCGGCGATGCTGAGAGCCGCCGCCGATTTGAGAAAGGTCCAGGCGCCGTTGACCAGGGCGGACACCTCGTAAAGGCCGAGATCGCGCAAGAGCAGCAGGCAAAGAAAGGTCAGGGCGAGGGAGAAGAAGGCGATGATCGAAACCCCGTTCGGGGTGCCGTACCAGTCTGCAAAACTGGTCGTGTAGAACATGGAAGTGGCAAGCAAGAAGGTAAAATCCACCGCCTTCAACAGGCGTTGAACCACTTCGCCGTCAACATATCTAGCCACTGTCCTTGCCGCCACCGCCGTCATTGTCCCAACTCTGCACGTGTTTTGCTTTTGTCTCCTTGCAGTGCAAATTCGAAGCCAATCGGTAAAAATTGCCGAAAATGCTGATAATCGGGCGGGTTTCCGGCGTTGTTAACCTTTTTTCAGCGGGAAAAGCGGTTCCGCCACGCCCTGAACCCCCGGTTTGGTGGCGAACAGATTGCCCGACTGCGGCCAGAGCTGCAGGGCGTCGGGGCTCATCCCGTCCCGGGCCGTTGTCACATAAAGGGTGGCAAGGTTCTCGCCGCCAAAGCCTACCGATGTGACATGCGGGGCAGGCACCTGAATATGGCGGAGCCGGTAACCGGCGTTTGAAAACTGGGTTATCCGCGCGCCCCCCCAATGGGCCACCCAAAGGTTGCCTTCGGCGTCCACCGTCAGCCCATCGGGCATGCCTTCCTCCAGCGTGTAGGAAATCAGCACCCGGCGGTTGCGCGGCATGGGGTCATCGGGCGAGATGTCATAGGCAAAGGTTTTCTTGCCCACGCTGTCGTTGAAATACATGATCTTGCCGTCCAGCGAAAAGGCGGGTCCGTTGGAAATCGCGAACCCCACATCGCCAAGGAAGCATTTTCCGTTGGGCAGCACACACCACAGGGCGCCGCGCGGGTCACTTTCCTTGGCGTGGGAACTGCCGACCCAGAGCCGCCCAAACCGGTCCGCCTTGCAGTCATTATAGATAATGGCGTCGCGGTCCTGCTCCGGCCGGGCGAAGACCTTGGTGGCCCCGGTCTTGATGTTCAGTGTGGAAAGGCCTCCGGCATGGCTGACGATCAGAAGCTTGGAATTGCTGGTGGCGGCAATGGCCCCAAGCGGGGCTTTCAGGGCAATGTCGCGAACCAGCGTCTCGCCCTTGGCTGGATCGTGGATAAAGAGTTTCGGATCGTAAAGGTCGATCCACAAAAGCCGCTTCGATGCCGCATGCCAGATCGCCGCCTCGCCCAGTTTGTTTGCTGCCTGATAGACATCCCGCAATGCTGCCATGTGTTTCCCCTGAAGCCCGTTGCCGGCATTTTAGCCGCAAACTTCGAATCAGGCCATATTCTGGACCAAGACGAATATTCCAATTGGACCGCGTCTTGACTTCCGGCTGGCTCGTCCCGCACTCTGCCCGTTTGCAGGTTCAGGACTGGGCGTTTGACAGAGACTCCAAATCGGTGGCGGCGTTATGCGCAGTGGGACGCGCGGCCCCTGCGGCTGGACAAGTTTGCGGCGGAGGATGCGGCGCACGGGTTTTCGGCCTTCACCAGTCCCGCCGATCCGAAACCCGGGATTGCCATAAAGTCCGGCCAGGTCGCCAGCATGGATGGCGTGCTCGCCCATGATTTCGACATGATCGACGAATTCATCGCCCGCCACCACCTCGATCCGGCAATCGCCCCGGAAGCCATGGCGATGGATTCGGGCGAGGTGGCACGCATGCTGGTGGACATGAATGTGCCGCGCGGGGAACTCGTGCGCCTGGCCCATGGCATGACGCCGGCGAAACTCGCCGATGTCGTCTCCCGCCTCAATGCCCTGGAAATCGCCTTCGCCTATTCCAAGATGCGGGCCCGCAAAACGCCGGGCAACCAGGCCCATGTGACCAACGCCAAGGACGATCCGCTGCAGCTTGCCGCCGACGCGGCCACCGCCGTGGCCTTCGGCTTCGATGAAATCGAAACCACCATGCGGGTGTCGCGCAATGCCTGGTCCAATGCGGTGGCCTGCGCCGTGGGCGCCGCCGTTGGCCGCTGGGGCACGCTCTTTCAATGTTCCAGCGAAGAGGCGGAAGAACTCCGCATCGGCATGGCGGGCTTCACCTCCTACGCCGAGACCGTATCGGTTTACGGCACGGAAAAAACCTTCATCGATGGCGACGACACGCCCTGGTCCAAGGCCTTCCTTGCGGCGGCCTATGCCTCGCGCGGCATTAAGATGCGCTGCACCTCCGGCGCCGGCTCGGAACTGCTCATGGGCTTCCATGAATCGAAGTCGCTGCTTTACCTCGAAGCCCGCTGCCTCTGCCTGCAGCGCGGCATGGGCGCGCAAGGCACGCAGAATGGCGGCATTGATGGCGCGCCGCTGACCGCAACCATTCCCGGCGGCATCCGCGAGCTGATGGCGGAGAATCTCCTCGCCGTCTGGCTTGATCTGGAATGCGCCTCCGGCAATGACGCGCGCTCAACTGAATCCGAAATCCGCGTCGGCGCAAAGATCCTGCCCTTCCTGATCTCCGGCTCCGATCTCATCTGCTCCGGCTTTGGCTCCATCCTGGCTTATGACAATTCCTTCAATCCATCGCTCCTCAATGGCGAGGAGATGGAAGACTTCCTCGTGCTCCAGCGCGACTTCGAGGCCGATGGCGGCTTGACGCCGCTGCCTGAGGAGCGCGCCCTTGATTTGCGCAGCAGGGCTGTTGAGGCCATTGCCGCCGTATTCGAGGAATTGGGCTTGAGCACGCCGACATCGGACATGAAGCAAAGCGTGGTCGTGGCTTCCGGCTCCGACGAAACCCGAAGCTATACCCCGCGTGACGTGGCTGGGATCAGCGAGGCCATCAAGGAGCGCGAGATCACCGTGATCGAGGTGATCAAGGCTCTGGTCAGGCGCGGCTTTGCCGAAGAGGCGCAGAATCTGCTGAACCTCGTGAAGCTCCGCGTCTCCGGCGATTACCTGCAAACCTCCGCCATGGTGCGGAAAGGCAAGGTTGTCAGCGCCGTGAACGATCCCAATACCTATCTCGGCCCCGGCACCGGCTACCGTGTGTCCGAAGAGCGCCGCCTTGAGCTCAATTCCATCCGCGACGTGCTGGATCAGAAGGAAGTGCTGCGCCAGGAAGCGCTGCATGAAAAGGACGAAGCCAAGCGTATTCAGTATCGCGTTAAAGGCCCAGCCGGGCAGGGGACTGATAAAGGGGAAGTGGTGATTGGCATCAGTCCGGCCTTTGGCCTGAACCTGTTCCAGACCACGGCGGGCCACCGCCTCTCCGATGTTCTCAAAGTCATGATCGACGCCATTGAAAAGCGCGGCCTCAAGGCCCGCATCGTGCGCTTCCGGCATACCGCCGACACATCATTCCTCGGCATCTCGGCGGCAACGCTTTCCGGTTCGGGCATCGGCATCGGCATTCAGGCCAAGGGCACCGCCGTCATCCACAGCCGTGACCGCTTGCCCCACAACAATCTTGAACTCTTCTCCAACGCACCCATCACCAGGCTCGAACACTACAAGGGCTTTGGCGCTAACGCCGCCGCCTATGCCCTGGGCGAAATGCCGGAGCCTGTTGTGGTGCCAACCCGCGGTGAAGCCATGGGCTCGCGCTACCACGCGCGCGTGGCCCTGATCTATGCCATCGAAACCGGATTGACGGCGGAAGGTGCGGCCCCCGAAGACATTGAAGTGAAATTCGCCGGAGCAAAATCATGAGCGCCAGGCTCACCATCGCCGATTATCCCCTGGCCGAAACCCGAAGCGATAAAATTCGCGGCCAGCGCGGCAAGTCCCTTGATGACATCACCCTGGATGCCGTCATGGGAGGTAGCGTGACCATGGAGGATCTGCGCATCACGCCCCGGGCCCTTGCCGACCAGGCCGAAATTTCCCGCGCCGCCGGGCGCCCGGCGCTCGCGCTCAATTTTGAACGCGCCGCCGAACTGGTCGGCGTGCCCCAGGACTTCATCATGAGTTCCTACGAGATGCTGCGCCCCGGCCGGGCAAAGTCCAAGGAACAGCTTTTGGATGTCGCCCGGACATTCCGCCAGGCCTACAAGGCCGAGCGCATGGCAAAATTCATTGAAGAGGCAGCCGACGTGTATGAACGCCGCG
>Ga0307505_10002995_pt1 | contig 11043 bp, 9 predicted proteins | sample 23_S_MG_FD_202183 | JGI IMG/M metagenome (GOLD analysis project Ga0307505, IMG submission 202183) | Soil microbial communities from Populus trichocarpa stands in riparian zone in the Pacific Northwest, United States - 23_S | ecosystem: Environmental > Terrestrial > Soil > Riparian zone > Trees... | reverse complement strand
TTTGAGGGCTGCGCCACCGCCTGCCGCCGTTGCGAAAGCCGCACCGGGCTCAGCCTTGCCCGCTTCGTAAAGGACACAGCGAACCCGGTGCTCCGGCCACGGCTGCAGCAGGGCAGGCGGCCCCGCCAGGCAGGCGTCATGAACGTGCGGGCAGCGGTCGGAGAAGCGGCAGCGGTCGAAGCGCTGGTTCAGCGGCGGCACGGTGCCGCCGATCGCGGCGAGCCGCGTCTTGCGCCGCGCGGCGTCGGGCAGCGCCTCCAGCAGCAGGCGCGCGTAGGGATGCAACGGCCGCGCAAAGAATTCCGCACATTCGGCGACCTCGATGATCTGTCCGGCGTACATCAGCGCCACGCGCTGCGCCATCTCGGCCACGACGCCCAGGTCGTGCGTGATCAGCAGCATCGCCATGCCCTGCGAGCGCTGCAGCTCCATCAGCAGGTTGAGGATCTGCTTCTGGATCGTCACGTCCAGGGCGGTGGTGGGCTCGTCGGCGATCACCACGTCGGGCTCGCCGGCCAGCGCGATGGCGATCATCACGCGCTGCTTCTGGCCGCCGGACAGCTGGAACGGGAAGCTGTCCAAGCGCCGTTCGGGCTCCGGCAGGCCGACGCGCGCGAGCCACTGCAGCGCCCGCTCGCGCGCCGCCGCGCCACGCAGCCGCGTATGCCGTTCGATGACCTCGACGATCTGGCGACCCACCGGCAGCACCGGGTTCAGGCTGGTGGCCGGCTCCTGAAAGATGATGCTGACTCTGCGGCCGCGCACGTCGCGCATGCGCGCCTCGGGAAGCTGCGCGAGATCCGTGCCTTCCAGCGCGATGCGCCCGCCGGCGACACGGCCGTTGTCCGGCAGCAGCCGCAGCAGCGACAGTGCGGTCATCGATTTGCCGCAGCCGGATTCGCCCACCAGCGCGAAGGTCTCGCCGCGCGCCAGCGTCAGCGACAGCGCGTCCACCGCGTGCACCAGGCCATGGTCGGTGTCGAGGACGGTGTCGAGGGAGTCGACGGTGAGGATGTCGCGCGCGGTCATGCTGGTGCCGCCGCTTCAAAATGGATCCCCGCTTTCGCGGGGATGACACCGCGGTGTTCGGTCATCCCCGCGAAAGCGGGGATCCACCTTGACGTTTCCCCGCTCACACCGCCTCCTTCAACCTCAACCGCCGCGGCCGGAACGCGCGGGCGCGCGGGTCGAAGGCTTCGCGCACGGCGTCGGCGAACAGGTTCGCGGCCAGCACCAGCGCCAGCATGAAGGTGAAGGCCGTCGCGAGGTTCCACCACACGGCCGGATCGCGCGACATCTCGCTGCGCGCGAGGTTGATCATCGAACCGAAGCTGGCCGAGTTGGGGTCGACGCCCACGCCCACGTAGGACAGCACCGCCTCGTACAGCACCAGCGCGGAGAAATCCAGCACCGCGACGATCAGCACCAGGTGCATGACATTGGGCAGCACGTGCCGCCGCATGATGCCCCAGTGGCTGACGCCGAAGGCGTGCGCGGCCTGCACGTATTCCAGCTCGGCGACCTTCAGCGTCTCGGCGCGCAGCAGCCGGCACAGCGTCGCCCAGCCAGTGATGCCCAGGATCAGGCACAGCAGGAAAAGCCGCAGCTCCGCGCGTTCCACGCCGGTGGCGAAGCTCTCCGCGTGGCGGTCGATGTATACGTTGATCAGCAGCACGAAGGCCGCCACCAGCAGGATCGGCGGGATCGCCGACAGGACGGTGTACAGATACTGGATGAGGTCGTCGACCCAGCCCTTGAAGTAACCCGCCAGCACGCCCAGCACGATGGCCAGCGGCAGCGTCGCGATGGTCGCCAGGGTGCCGATGACCACCGCCGTGCGGATGCTCTTCAGCGCCTGGAACAGCACGTCGTTGCCGGTGCGGTCGGTGCCGAACGGGTGGTAGGCGGGCCAGATCGCGGCCAGCCAGCCGATGAAAACCAGCACCAGCGTTGCGGTGACGATCATCGCGCGCCACGGCACCTCGGTGTCGACGGTCGCGCGGCTGCGCAGCATCGCCGCCAGCGACGCGCGCCAGTGCTGACCGACGCGGCGCGCGCGCAGCGCGGCGACCGCGGCCATCAGCAGCGCGGCGGCTACCAGCCCGCCGATGGTGCCGAGCGCCGAGCGCTGCAGCAGATCCGGTATCCATTCGCTTTCGGCGTCCTGCAGATGCGCACCGCCGAATGCCAGCCGCGGCTGCACGCGCACGTCCCTGCCGTCCACCACCGTGTTCTCGCGCTGGAACGACCAGTACGCAAGCGGCGGTGAGTAGGTCTTCTCGCGCGCATCCACCGCGTGGCGCAGCAGCAGGTCCAGCGGCGACACGGTGCGTGTTGCATATGCGACCGCGGCATCGGGCGCCGCGCTGTCGACGGCCGCCAGCCGCGGGCGCAGATGCACGGAATCCAGCAGCGCGATGACGATGAACACACCCAGCACGACGGCGGCCGACATCGCGGGCGCGTCGTGCAGCACGTGGCGCCAGGTGGCGCGCAGGTTCGGGTTGCCGCGCACGTGCACCACGTAGGCGACGCTGGCGGCCACCACCAGCCACAGCACCAGATCGGTCCACAGGAAGACGAACTTGGGCATCGGCGTCCGGGTCGTGGAACTACGCGAGCCGCACGCGCGGATCGACGAAGGTATAGGCGATGTCGGTCGCCAGGTACGCCAGGATGTACAGCAGCGATCCCAGGAACACCATGGTGTGCACGATCGCGAAGTCCTGCGCGACGATCGCCTCGACCACGTAGGTGCCCAGTCCCGGTATGCCGAAGAACGACTCGAACACGATCGAGCCCAGGAACGCGTAGGGCAGCAGCGCGCCGACGTGCGTGAGGATGGGCAGCCACGCGTTGCGCAGCACGTGGCCGAACAGCACTGCGGGTTCGGCGAGCCCCTTGGAGCGCGCCGTGCGCACGTAGTCCTTGCTCGCTTCCTCCAGCAGCATCGCGCGGAACAGCCGCGCCTCGGCGCCGAGCTGGAACACGATGCCGACGATGACCGGCAGCGCCAGGAACTTCAGCAGATCCAGCCCCGGCGCGAAGCCCGACAGCGGCACCAGCTTCAGCGTCTTGCCGAAGAACCACTGCGCGATGATGATGTAGAACAGGCTGGAAATGGACATCATGACCACGCACACCACCGTGCCCCAGAAATCCAGGTAGCTCGCGCGGAAGAACACCAGCAGCAGCGAGAACGCGATGCCGGAGAACAGCGTCAGCAGCAGCATCGGTCCGGCCAGCGCGAGGCTCGCCGGGATGCGCGTCGCGATCTCATGCGCGATGTCGCGGCCGCTGTCGCTGGTGCCGAAGTTCAGCGTGAACAGCTTCAGCGAGCGGTCCCAGAAGATCGTCTGGCGCAGCTTGTCGGCGCCTGCAGCCTTCGCGTTGAACCACAACGGCTTGTCGTAGCCGCGTTCGGCCTTCCATTTCTCGATCGCGTCCTGCGACACGCGCTTCGCGCCGATGTTGAGCCGCGCGATGTTGTCCGGCGAGTTGACCGCGAAGAACAGCGTGAAGGTCAGCAGGTTCACGCCGATCAGGATCAGCACTGCATAGCCGCAGCGACGAAGGATGTAGTTCAGCATGCGCGGGGGAGGTCAACATGGATCCCCGCTTTCGCGGGGATGACTGCAGTCTTCGATGTCATCCCCGCGAAAGCGGGGATCCACCTTTTCTGCATCCTCACTGCGCCGCCCCAGCCAGCGTGCGCGCGGCCGTCTCCCGCTCGTGCCGCCGCCACGCGCTGAACGCCGGCAGGATCGCCACGACCAGCGCCAGCACGATCAGCACCACCGGCCACCAGATCGGCCGGTTCCATTCGGCGATCTTCGCGGCACGCAGCGCCGGGTCGACCTTGTAGTACATCAGCCGATCGTTGGCCAGTGGCGCGGGCTTCACGTTGCCCAGCCACGCGTGATGCACGGAGCCGGCATAGGGGTTGTAGCCGAAGGTCCACGGCGCGTCTTCCTGCAGGATCTGCACCATGCGGTCGACGACCTGCTGCTTGCGCGGCACGTCGTCCAGATAGCGCAGTTCCTCGAACAGCTTGTCGAACTCGGGGTTCCGGTAGTTCGCGGTGTTGTTGCCGTTGCCCTGCGTGGCCGCCTGCGAGTTCGGGCCGTACAGCAGGAAGAGAAAATTTTCCGCATCGGGATAGTCGGCGAACCAGCCCCACCAGAAGATCTGCAGGCTGCCCTTGTCGGCTTTGTCCTGGAAGCGGTTGTAGTCGGTGGCACGCAGTTCGAGCTGCACGCCCAGCTTGGCGAACTGCTTGGTCATCCAGTCGACCTCGGCCTTCAGTTCGGGCGTCAGCGCGCGCTGGTAGTCGTAGTTCAGCACCAGCGGCTGGCCGGTCTGCGCTTCACGCCCGTCCGGATAGCCGGCCTCCGCCAGCAGCTTCTTCGCCTCGGCAATACTCTTGCGGCGCGGCTTGCCGTCGACCACGTCGTACACGGTGCGGTTGATCGCCTCGGGCCGGAACGCGAACACGCCGGGCGGCACCGCGCTCATCGCCGGTTCGCCGGCCGCCTTGCTCTCGAACACGCGCACGAACTCTTCCCAGTCGATGGCGATGGACAGCGCCTGCCGCAGCTTGCGGTTGCGCGCCTTCTGTTCGGGCGTCTTGCCTTCGCCGACGACCGGATCCCACCAGTTGAAACCAAGGTACCAGTTGGAGATCTCCAGCGTCTTGGGCATCTGGATGCCGCGTTCGGCGAACATGCGGGCCATCGCTTCGGAGTTCTTCGCGTCGTAGTCGTAGTCCAGGAAGTTGTCGAAGCGCGAAACCTCGGGATGGTCGTAGTAGCCCTGCAGGAACTTGGTCTTCGCCGGGATCTTCTCCTTCTCGATGCTGAAGACGATCCGGTCAACCAGAGGCGTCGGCTTGCCGCAGTCGGCGAGCAGGCCGGCCGCCTTGTCTTCCTCCTCACCTTCGCAGGGATAGGGCTCGCCGCGGAAGTTCGGGTTGCGCTCCAGCACGTGACGCCGGTTCTCCTGGAACTCGGTCAGCATGAACGGGCCGGTACCCACCGGCCAGTAGTTCAGCGACAGGTTGCGCTCGGACATGCCCGGCTGCGTGTAGAACCGGTCGGCCTCCCAGGGTACGGGCGAGAAGAAGGTCATCGTCAGCCAGTACTTGAACTGCGGGTACTTGCCGTCGAGCCGGATGCGCACGGTGTGATCGTCCAGCGCTTCGGCACCGGCCAGCGGGAACTGCCTGAAATCCAGAAATGGCAGGTTGCGGTCCGTCAGCGGTCTGCCGGCACGCAGCTTCTCGTCTTCCTTCTGGATCAGTTCGCCGTAGGCTTTCAGCCCCTTGATATGCTCGGCCATCGGCGAGAACGACGGCGACTTGATGCGCGTGGTCGCCAGCCGCTTGATGCCGTAGACGTAGTCGTGCGCGGTGAGCTCGCGCGTGCCCCGGTGCTCGAAGTCGAAGGGCGTGCGCCGGCCGCCCAGCTGCTCGCGCGTCAGCGCGTGGTAGCGGTAGTTGCCGGTCTCGTCCTTGGCAAAGGCCGGGTGTGGCGCGTACAGGATGCCCTTCCTGACGCGGACGTCGTACACCGACTCGGCCACTTGGTCGCCCGGCGCGTCGGCCGGCAGTTCGCGGCCGTCCTTGTCGTAGTAGCGCGGCGTGGCCACCGCCTCCGCGGCGCGCGGCACCACTTCGTAGGGGCGCTTCAGATAGTGGAAGCGGTACAGCGGCTCGTACACGGAGTAGCTGTACGGCGTCTCGTCCAGCGAATACGAGGCTGTGGGATCGAGGTACTTGGGCGAGCGCTCGGTGAATGCCGTGAACAGCGTGTTGGTCTTCTCTGCGCCGGTCTGGTGCGGGCTGTTGGTGACCCGGTCGCAGCCGGCGAGTGCCGCGAGCAGCGCGATCGCGCCGAGCAGCGACAGCGGCCGGGGTGCAGGCGAAAATCGCCGCGGCGACGCAAGGCCGCAACCCGACTTCATCGATGTCCTCCCATGGGCGCCGTCGCGGCGACGCCGGCTCCCGGCGTCGCGCAAAGGCGCGAATTGTATGCGGCGGCTGGCTCTGCGCCGCGGTGACTGGCCAGAGGCGCGCCCTGCGGCTCGTATACTTCGAGCCCTAGCGCATGTCGACGATCCTCCCGCAAGCTTCAGCCCCGGCCGTGACCGCCGCCGCCGGCCGCCCGTTCACCTTCAATGTCCGCGTGTACTACGAGGACACCGACGCCGGTGGAATCGTCTACTACGCCAACTATCTGAAGTTCTTCGAACGTGCGCGCACCGAATGGTTGCGCGCGGCCGGCGTCGAGCAGCGCCGCCTGTCGGAGGAATTCGGCCTCCAGTTCGTCGTCGCCGAACTGCAGTGCGAGTACCGGCAGCCGGCGCGGCTGGACGACTGGCTGAGCATCGATCTGCGCGTACAGCGCGCCGGCCGCGTGTCCATCGTATTCGCGCAGACCGCATGGCGCGGCGCCGACGCGCTGGCACACGCCACCGTGAAGGCCGCGTGCGTCGATGCGCGCCGCCTGGCGCCGGCGCCGCTGCCGGATGCGCTGGTCGCTGCCCTTCGAACCCTACCTGGATCCTTGCCTGCCCGATGATGCCTGCCGCCGACCTGTCGATACTCTCGCTGATCACCAAGGCCACCGTGGTGGTGCAACTGGTGATGCTGCTGCTTGCCGTGGTGTCCATCGCATCGTGGACGGCCATTTTCCAGAAGGGCTTCGCGATCAAGCGCGCGAAGCGCGAGACCGAGGCCTTCGAGCGCCAGTTCTGGGGCGGCGCGGAACTGAACCAGCTGTACCAGGTGGCGTCCAACCCGCGTCATCGCAGCGGTACGCAGGAGCGCATCTTCGAGGCCGGCATGAGCGAATTCCTGAAGCTGCGCGGGCGGGGCGACGCCCAGGCGACTCTGGACGGCGCGCGGCGCGCGATGCGCGCGTCCTACCAGCGCGAGATGGACGCGCTGGAATCGCGGCTGAACTTCCTGGCTTCAGTGGGCTCGGTGAGCCCGTACGTCGGCCTGTTCGGCACAGTGTGGGGAATCATGCATGCGTTCACCGGACTGTCGAATCTGCAGCAGGCCAATCTGGCGAGCGTCGCGCCGGGCATCGCCGAGGCGCTGGTGGCCACGGCCATCGGGCTTTTCGCGGCGATCCCGGCCGTGGTCGCCTACAACCGCTTCGCCAACGACATCGACCGGCTCGCCAACCGCTTCGAGAGTTTCATGGAAGAGTTCCTGAACATCCTGCAGCGGCACCGCGCGTAGAGGCACTCATGGCACTGGTCGCGCGCCGCACCGGCAAACGCCGCCGCATGATGGCGGACATCAACGTCGTGCCCTACGTCGACGTGATGCTGGTGCTGGTCGTCATCCTGATGGTGGCGGCGCCGTTCGTGAATCCCAGCGTCGTGAACCTGCCGACGGTCGCGAAGGCCGGGCAGCAGAAGGAAGTGCCGGTGCGCATCGTCGTGCGCGCCAATGGTGCGGTATCGATCATCGAGCAGGGTAGAGAGACGCCCGTGCCGGCCGGACGGCTGATCGGCGAGGTGAAATCGCGGCTGAAGGACGGCACGACGCCCGTCGTCATCGAGGCCGACGCCAAGGTGGAGTACAAGTCCGTCGTCGACGTCATGCGCGAACTGCAGAAGGCCGACATCCCGCGCGTCGGGCTGTCGGTGCAACTCGCACAATGACGGCCAAGGCGGCGCGCGCACCGCGCCACCGCTGGCACGCGCCGGACAAAGGCACCGGGCCGGCCTTCGCGATCTCGCTGCTGGTGCACGCGCTGCTGTTCCTGGCGATCGCGTTCGTCGTGCGCTGGAAGACGGAGCCCGCAGGGCCAGTGTCGGCGGAACTGTGGGGCGGGCTTCCGCCCGCCGTTCAGCCCAGTCCGCCGCCGCAGCCCGAACCGGTTCCTGCGCCACCGCCGCCACCGCCGAAGGTTGAACCGCAGCCCGAACCGGAGCCGCCGAAGGCCGACATCGTCGAGGAACAGAAGAAGGTCCCCCCGAAGCCCGAACCCAAACCTGAACCGAAGCCGGAACCAAAACCCGAGCCCAAGAAGGTCGAACCGCCGAAGAAAGCGGAACCCGATACGAAGGCGGAGCAGCGCAAGCGCGAGGAAGAACTGCGCCAGCAGAAGGCAGCCGAGGCTGCGGCGGCCAGGCAGCGAGAAGCGGCCATACAGCGGGCGCTGGCCGCAGCCGGCACCACACCGTCGGGCGGCACGGCCGTTGCTGGAGGGATGGGGTTGACGGACTCGTATCGCGGCCAGGTCGTGGGCTGCATTCGCCCGCACATTGCCTTCAGCGTTCCGGACAACGTGCAGCCGAAGCAGCACGTCGCGGAGTTCGAAGTGCAGCTGCTGCCCAGCGGAGAACAGGCGGGTGCGCCTCGACTGCTCAGCGGCAGCGGCCTGCCGGCCTTCGATCAGGCCGTCGAGCGTGCGATACGCCGCTGCGACCCATTTCCACGTCCACGCGAAGGAGCCTTGCCGCGTTCAGTACGTCTGACCTTCGATCCGGTTGATACGCGCTAGCTTCGTGTGCTGGCTTCGTTAACCCTTTCATTCGTCCTCGCGCGTTTCCGTGAACGGGCCTCTGACCACGCTGTCTATACTTGCTTTCCGAACATCGCATGAATAAATCCCGCAATACCCTCGCGCGTCCGGTGCGCCGTTCGCTGTGCGGCGCGCTCGTGCTGCTGCCGCTGGCTGCGCGCGCGCAACTGCGCGTGGAGATCACCGGCGTCGGCGGCCAGCAGTTCCCGATCGCGATCGCGCCGTTCGCGCTGGAAGGCACGCCGCCCGAGCAGATCGATGCGATCGTGCGCGCCGATCTCGCACGCAGCGGGCTGTTCCGTGTTGTCGATGCGGGCACGCAGATGATCGCGGAGAACGCGAACGTCAATCTCGCCGACTGGAAGGGGCGCGGCGCCGATGCGCTGACCATCGGCAGCGTGCGCAGGCTGGCCGACGGACGTTACGACGTGCGTTTCCGGTTGCTCGATACCGTCAAGCAGGTGCAGCTCGACGGGCTGTCCTATCTGGTGCCGGCCTCCGATCTGCGGCTGACCGCGCACCGCATTGCCGACCGCATCTACGAGAAGATCACCGGCGAGCGCGGCGTATTCGCCACGCGTATCGCCTACGTCGTGCAGACCGGCCGCAATGCGTGGGAATTGCACATTGCGGACTCTGACGGTGCGAATCCGCAGGCCGCGCTGCGCTCGCGCGAACCGATCATCTCGCCGTCCTGGGCGCCCGAGGGTACGCGGCTTGCCTACGTTTCCTTCGAAACCGGCAAGCCCGTGGTGTACGTGCACACGGTGACGACAGGCGAGCGCAGGGCCGTCGCCAATTTCCGCGGCTCGAACAGCGCGCCCGCTTGGTCGCCGGACGGTCGCTCGCTGGCGGTGACGCTGACGCGCGAAGGCAACTCGCAGGTCTTTCTGATGAACGCCGATGGCTCCAATGTGCGGCGCATTACCCAGTCCAGCGGTATCGACACCGAACCCGCGTTCAGTCCGGACGGCACGGCCATCTTCTTCACGTCCGACCGCGGTGGCGGTCCGCAGATCTACCGCATGCCGGCGACCGGCGGTGCCGTGCAACGCGTGACTTTCAACGGTGACTACAACATCAGCCCGCGCCCATCGCCGGACGGACGCCTGCTCGCGTTCGTCTCGCGGCGCAGTGGGCGCTTCCAGGTGATGCTGCTCGATCTGGCGAGCGGCAACGAGATTCCGCTGACCGACACGACGCGCGACGAATCGCCGAGCTTCGCGCCGAACGGGCGGCTGATCCTGTATGCGACCGAAGTGGGCGGGCGCGGCATTCTCGCCACGGCTTCCATCGACGGGCGCGTGCGTACGCGCCTGTCCGGGCCAGCCGGGGATATCCGCGAGCCGACCTGGGGCCCGTTCATCAAGTAGTCCTATCCGAACACTGCAAGGAGTGACCATGCAAACGACTTCCCGCCCGCTTTCCCGATGGCTGCAGCCCCTTCGCAGTGTCGCCGCCGCGGCCGCCGTCATGATGATCGTCGCCGGGTGTTCGTCGGTGAAGCTGGACGAGCAGCAGCCCGCGCCGATCGTTGATTCGACCCAGTCCGGCGCCGGCAGCACGACGGATCCGCGCGCGGTGGCGCCGGTGACGGCCGGCTCGACGCAGGCGCTGGATCCGTTCACCGATCCGAACAACCCGCTGTCCAAGAAGAGCGTTTTCTTCGACTTCGACAGCTTCGTCGTCAAGAGCGAGTACCAGCCTTTGGTCGAAGCACACGGCCGGTACCTGGCCGCGAACAGCGGGCGGCGCATCAGCATCGAGGGCCACACCGACGAGCGCGGCGGCCGCGAGTACAACCTCGCGCTGGGCCAAAAGCGCGCCGAGGCGGTCAAGCAGCGGCTGCTGTTGATGGGCGCGAAGGAGCCGCAGATCGAGACTGTCAGCTTCGGCAAGGAAAAGCCGCGCGCGGTGGGCAGCAACGAGGAAGCCTGGGCGCAGAACCGCCGGGCCGACATCGTCTACCGGGCGGTGCAGTAGTCGTACGGTAGTGCCGGCGCGGCGCGGGCGCCGCGCGCGAGCGAACCTGATCGGGCGAACATGACGCTGAGAAACCTGGCGGGTGCAGTCCTGCTGATCGTTGCGCTGCCGGCGCAGGCGCAGCTCTTTGCCGACGACGACGCGCGCAAGGCGATACTGGAACTGCGCCAGCGGCTGGCGGCGACCGAGAAGTCGCTGCAGGCGAGAAACGACGAGCTGACCGCGCGGCTGGATACCGCGCAGCGCGCCCAGCTCGACATGGTCAACCAGAGCGATGCGCTGAAGCAGGAGATTGCGCGGCTGCGCGGCCAGGTTGAGTCGCTGGCCAACGAGGTGGCGCAGCTGCAGAAGCGCAATCGTGAACTGTATGCGGATCTGGATGCGCGGCTGAAGAAGTTCGAGCCGTCGACAGTGACGGTGGACGGCCGCACGGCCACCGTCGAGCGCACCGAGCAGGCTGCGTACGACGCGGCGCTCGCGCAGTTCCGCGCCAGCGACTTCAAGGGTTCGATTGCCGGCT
>Ga0307505_10002994_pt1 | contig 11043 bp, 9 predicted proteins | sample 23_S_MG_FD_202183 | JGI IMG/M metagenome (GOLD analysis project Ga0307505, IMG submission 202183) | Soil microbial communities from Populus trichocarpa stands in riparian zone in the Pacific Northwest, United States - 23_S | ecosystem: Environmental > Terrestrial > Soil > Riparian zone > Trees... | reverse complement strand
GGCCCAGTTGACGCACTGCTGCCCGCACGGCTCTTGGAGCGCCCTGTCGGCCAAGATTCGGGCCGTTGTGACCTCGACCATCGATTGCGACGTGGTGCGGCGTGAGGAGCCGCCTAACAGCGTTGCCGGTTAGCCGCGAAACGTGGAATGCGGCCGGCGCGTGGCAACGTAGGCGCTGACGCCGGCGCGGGGTAAGGCGCCGGCAGCGTTTCGTCGGCTAGAGCGGCGGGTTAGGCGTATCTCGGCGCCAGCGCTCACTTATGCCCCTCGATGACGAGCGTGAGCGCGAGGCCGCGCGCGCTCTCGACCGCGTTTACGATCACGAAGGCGTCAAGCCCGAGCCCGAACGTCGGATGCGGCGTGAGCATAAACTGGCCGCTGAGGACGACGCCGGCGGCCGTGAACGACTCCTCCAGCAGCCCCTCGTGGCGGGAGCCCCACACCACGGCAGGGCCGGCTGCGAGCGCGACGCGGCCGGACTGACTCGCCCGGGAGAGGCCGGCCCCGACGTGGAGGGCGTTCACGCTCCCCGGATTCCCGCCGAGGCGGAACTCGGTGTTGCAGTGGTAGCCGAACTGGAGCACGCGTGCGCGCCCGAGGTTCGCCGTGACGGCGGCGGCCGCCTCGTACGGGGCTCCGAGGCCGAGGCCGAACGCGACCCAGCCCAGGTCCCGGTCAGACGTAGCACGTTCGGTGGCGGCAGCCTGCGCCACCGCGACCGCGGGGCAGAGGGCGAGGAGGAGTGCGAGGGCTGCAGCGGATCTCATGAGCTAGACGGCAGAGAGATACGCCTAACCAGCAAGTAAGCGGACGGCGTCCGCATTTCGGGGGCACAGGTTACGGCGGGAAGGCGGACGCGTCTATGGCAACACGCCGACCACACCCCCGCCGCCGGCCACCTAGCCACGCGGCCGGCGGATAGCACCAACGCTCGAGCCGGCCGGCATCCCCCGTCCACCAAGCATGAAAGTGGCCTCCGAACCCCGCCTCCTCGACCGCGTCCGCACCGCCTGCCGCATCCGACACCTCTCCTACAAAACAGAACAGGCCTACGTCGGATGGGCGCGCCGCCTCGCCCTCCACCACCGCGACCACGCCGGCCGGCCGCGCCATCCCGCCACACTCTCCGAGGCCGACGTCGCCGCCTTCCTCGCCCACCTCGCCGAAACCCGCCGCGTAGCCGCCTCCACGCAGAACCAGGCGCTCAACGCCCTCATCTTCCTGTACGACGCCGCCCTCGGACAGCCCCTCGGGGACCTCGGCGACTTCCCCCGCGCACGCCGGCCGCGCCGCCTCCCCCTCGTCCTCGCGCGCCCGGAGGTCGAACGCCTGCTGGCCGCCATGGACGGCACGCCGGCCGTCGTCGCCTCCCTCCTCTACGGCTCCGGACTCCGCCTCATGGAAGGCCTCCGCCTCCGTGTCAAGGACCTCGACTTCGCGATGCGTCAGCTGACCGTCCGCGACGGCAAGGGAGGACGCGACCGCGTCACCGTCCTGCCCGACGGTCTCCACGACCAACTACGCGAGCAGCTCGACCACGTGAAGTGCGTCCACGCCGGCGACCTGGCGGAGGGACTCGGCGCCGTGGAATTGCCCTATGCACTCGCTCGGAAGTACCCCAACGCGCCGCGCGAACCCGGCTGGCAGTACGTCTTCCCATCCACGACCCGTTCCACGGACCCCCGTACGGGACGCGTCGGCCGGCACCACCTGTCGGAGTCGGTCGTCCAGAAACGCGTGCGGCGCGCGGTCCGTGAGGCCGGCATCTCGAAGCCGGCATCCTGCCACACGCTCCGGCACTCCTTCGCTACCCACCTCCTCGAGCGGGGCCACGATATCCGGACGGTCCAGGAGCTCCTCGGCCATGCGAGCGTCCGAACGACGCAGTTGTACACGCACGTGCTGAACCGCGGCGGACTGGGCGTCCGAAGCCCGCTCGATCCGTAGCCCGGCCCCTCTGCGGTCTCTCACCTGACAAGCGCCTATCTGCGGAGCCTTCCCAGCCACACCTCCCCCTCCTCGAACCGCAGCGCGCGGCCGAGGCCCAGGTACGCCGCGCCGTACAGCGCGAGCACCACCGCGCCGGCGCCCAGCGCCGGCCACGCCGGGAGCAGCCACCACACGCCGGCCGCGGGCAGCGCTGCGGCGACCGAGAGCGCCGTCATCCGGCCGGCGGCGCGCCACGGTAGGTGGAACGTCGGGTCGCGCCGGCGCAGGGCGCGGTTCAGTAGGAACAGCTCCAGCCAGGCGCCGACGGCCGCGCCCAGCGCCAGGCCAACGGCGCCGAGCCGCAGCGCCCAGTCCGCGAACGGAAGGTCGAGAACGCCCTGCACGCTGAAGCCGTCCAGCAGGAGCATGAGCACCGCGCCGATGGCCGCCGAGGAGGCCAGCCGCGCAATCGCGATCCTCGCCGGCGTGCGCGTGTCGCCCAACGCGTAGAACGCGTTCTGGATGAGCCGCGTGGCCGTGGTCGCGGCGAGTCCGAGCGTATATGCGCACAGGACGAGGTAGACCAACCACGTGTCGGTCGGGCCCCAGGCGCCGCGCTCGTAGAACGCCCCGATGACCAGCAGGCCGAACACCAGGTAGCCGATCGCCGTGGGGATCACGAGATACAGTATCTGCCGAAGGGACCGCTCTACGCGGTCCAGGAACGAGGCAAGGCCCGCCTGGGAGATCCGCGAGAGTTCCGGCAGCTCGCTCGCCGCGACGCTCATCCCGAAGAGCGAGATAGGAAGCAGGTACAGGACGAGCGCGGCGTTCTGCGCGGCCACGGCGCCGGCCGCGAGGAAGCCGGCGAGGAAGGTGTCGAGGTAGCCCGATAGCTGGTAAGCGCCGCGGCCCAGCACGACGGGACCGAACGCCTTCAGCGCCGGCCGCACGCCCTCCACCTCCATGGACAGGCTGGGCCTCAGCCCGCGGATTTCTCGCAGTACGCTGGGCATCTGCACCGCGAACTGCAGGAAGCCCCCGACGAGCGCGCCGATAAGACCCGCAAACAGGATCTGCGTGGTCGCGCCGGCCGGCAGCACGGCCAGTTCGCGGGCAGGGACTTCCAGCAGGAAGAACGCGCCTACCGCCAGGCCGGCGATAATGGCCACGTTCCAGAGGACCGGCGCGGCATAGGCCAGGAAGAAGCGCCGGTGGCTATTGAGCACTCCGAGCGCCCACGCCGAAAGCACCAGCACGCCGGCCATCGGGAACGTGATGCGCACGGTCTGGACGGCCAGCTCGAAACGGTCGATCGACAGTTCGCCGGCGGCCACGCGGGCGTCGTCGGCGAGCCAGCCAGGGAGAAGAATCGTCAGGAGCGGGCGGGCCAGCAGAATCCCGCCCAGGACGACGGCCGACGTCACGGCGACGAGCAGGCCGAGCACCGCGCCGGCGAAACGGCCGGCGTCCTCGCGCCGGCCCTCCTCGATCATCCGGCTGTAGATCGGGATGAAGGCGGCCGAGATGGTGCCCTCGCCCAGCAGGTTCTGCAGAAAGTTGGGCGTCTTCAGCGCGACGCGGAAGACGTCCGCGTGCGGTCCCAGGCCGAAGAAGAATCCGATCGCGCTCTCCCGGACAAGCCCGAGGAGACGGCTCAGGAAAATCCCCGAGGCGACGAGCCCCGCTGCGCTTCGCCCCCTGTCGGCGCGCGCCTCGGAGACCGCCGCGGCGTCCTGCGCGGCAGAGGACTCCGCCTCGGCCGGTGACCCCGGCGCGGCGTCGTCGGATACGCCCGGGCCCGGGGGAGCCGGATCGGACTCTCCCGGCCGCAGCGGCTCCTCAGCCACGAAGGTCCAGGAGGTACCGCACCGCCAGGTGATATCCCGCGGGTCCGAGGCCGGAGATCACGCCGACGCACGCGCCAGCGGTGAGCATGGTGTGTCGGAAAGACTCGCGAGCGTGGACGTTCGACAGGTGCACCTCCGCAACGGGGACGTCCACCGCGGTGATGGCGTCCCGGATGGCGACCGAGGTGTGGCCGTAGCCCGCCGGATTCAGCACCACCCCGGCTGCGCCCTCGTCGTCCGCCGCGTGGATGGCCTCCACCAGCTCGCCCTCGAGATTGGACTGGAGAAACGTGAAGTCCACGTTCGGGAACGCGCCGCGCAAGCCAGCCTCGATATCGGACAATGAGCTCGTGCCGTACACCTCCGGCTCGCGCCGGCCGAGTCGGTCCAGGTTTGGGCCGTTAAGGACGACGATCTGGGGCGGCACGCTCAGTTGGCTTGGTCGCGGGAAGGTAGCGGGTGAGTGATTGGTGAAGGGGTGATTGGTGATGAGGTGATTGGTGATGAGTGATGGGTGATTCCGGGTCGTGAGTTGCGATTACGTACCGCCTGTGGCGGCGTCAGCGGATATCCATCACAGCCGCGCTTCACCTGCCTGCACCGTGGCACGTCACAATCACGCATTGCGGTTCACCCATCACCCATCACGCGTCCCCATCCCCCCCCCCCCATCCCCAATCCCTATTCCCCCATCCCAACAACCACCACCATCCCGTCCACCCCCAGCCTCACGTCCGGCGGCAGGTCGTTCTCGGCCTCGGCGTGCAACGCGTCGTGCGTCATATGAACCAGGAACGTGCGGCGCGCGCCCACGCGCCGGGCGACCGCTACCGCGTCGTCGAACGAGAGGTGCGTGGGGTGCGGGCGGGCGCGGAGGCCGTCTAGCACGAGCACGTCCAGCCCGTCGAGGAGCGGGAGGCTGGACTCTGGCACCGCGCTGACGTCCGTCAGGTGCGCGAACCGTCCGATGCGATACCCCAGCACGTCGATGTCGCCGTGCCGCGCCGGCACGGGGACCACGCGCACCGGCCCGGCCGCGCCGGCGCGGGACCGCACGTCGAACGGGCCGTCCACCTCGTGCAGGTCCAGCCGGGCCACGCCGGGGTAGGAGTGGTCGACGAAGATGTAGGAGAAGGACCGGCGGAGCACGCCGGCGGTCTCGGCCGAGGCGTAGCAGGGGATCGCCGGCTCGTCGTGGCGCACCAGCGGACGGAGATCGTCCATCCCCACCACGTGGTCGAAGTGGTGGTGCGTGAACAGCACGGCGTCCACGCGCCTGATGCCGTACCTGAGCGCCTGCTGGCGGAAATCGGGCCCGGTGTCGATCTGGATGTGCACCGGCCCGCCCTCGGTGGCCCCCTCCACGTGAGCGGACACCCGCAGCCGGCGGTCACGCGGATCGGCCGACGTGCACACGCGGCAGTCGCACCCCAGCACCGGCACGCCTGTCGACGTGCCCGTGCCGAGGAGGGTGACCTTGATGGCGTCGATGATGTTGGAAGGGATGGCGCGGGACCGTGATTGGGGCTTGCCGTCGCCGTAGGGTTGGTGGCCGGCACGTGATGGGTGATTCGGGAGCAGAGCCGCCTCCGATGGTGAGTGGGCGGGACGTGATGAGTGATGGGTGGCGGGACAATGTCATCGGAGCCTGGCCAAAATGTCATCGTGAGCCCGTCGAACGATCCCGGTTCACCGCGTTGCCAACGTGCCCTACGCGCGGCCTTCTCCCAATCCCCCAATCCCTGGTCCCCAATCCCTCATCCCAATCCCTGATCCCCGATCCCCGATCCCTCATCAACCATTCCCGCCTCCGCCCTCCGCCACTGGTCCTCCAGCGCGGCGCGCACCGCCGGCCGGAGGAAGACCTGGTCGGCCGGGAGGCTGCGGAGGCTCTCGGCCAGCACGGCGAGCTGCACCTCGACCGGGTGGTTGCGGTTGAGCACGAGCACCTCGTGGTCGTCGACGGTGCACCGACCGCCCTGGAAGGCGCCGCGCTCGCGCCGGACGCGCACGCCGAGCTGGGCGTGCGCCGTCTCGAGCGCCTTCACGATCGCCTCGGCCTTCACGCGCCGGCCCGCGCCCTTCGGGCGTCAATCGGTCGGGGCGGACGCGGGCTCACCTCACGAAGCGGTGTACTTCGCGTTGATGGACTTGCCCGACTTGTCGTCCCGCACCAGGAAGGCGAGCGGGTCCATGCTGGAATCCTCCTCCACGTGGAACGGGATCCCGCGCATCGTGAGGCGCCAGCGGAAGAGCCGGCTCGGGAAGCCGCGCCTCAGGAACGTCGCGAGTAGCGGGTGCACCAGCAGGGCGATCGGCCGGTCGCGGTACTTCGCGGGGACGCTAGCCTTGTAGTGCCGCAACCAGGCGTCGATGGCCGCCGCAACGGCCTCCGGCGCGATCACCGAGTCGCGCCGCTCGGGCTCGTAACGCCGCTCGGGCTGCGAGATCTCGCCGGCGCCGATCGCGGCCATTCGGACCGCGCTCTCAGTCCCGCCGCCGTCGCCCCCGGGCGTCTCGTCCGTGAGCCTGTCGGCCTTCTGGGTGAGGCTCGGGCGGAGGCGTTGGCGCGTGATCTCGATGATCCCGAAGTCCGACATGGGCAGCAGCTTGGTAACCGCGCGGTCCCTCCTGAACTCGTCTTTGAGCGCGTTGTACACCTTCTTGCGGTCAGTCTCCGAGTACATGTCGATGAAGTCGACCACGATGATGCCGCCGAGGTCGCGCAACCGTAGCTGGCGGGCGACCTCCTTCGCGGCCTCCATGTTCACGCGGAGGAGATTCTCGCTCTGCGAGAGCCCGCGGCCGGCGCGCCCCGAGTTCACGTCCACGACGTGCATCGCCTCGGTGTGCTCGATCACGAGATAGCCGCCCGTCGGGAGCGACACGCGGCTCGAGAAGGCCTCCTCGACCTGCCGCTCGATGCCCGCCGCGCGGAACACAGGGATGTTCGACTTATGGAGGACGACCCTCTCGGCCATGTGCGGCGCGACGGCCTGGATGTACGCCTTCAGGTTGCGATGCACCTTCGGGTCGTCCACCAGGATGCGGTCGTAATCGTCGGTAAACAGGTCCCGCACGATGGAAGACACCATCGAGACGTCCTCGTAGAGCGTCACCGGCGGCTCCGGCCGCCCGGCGAGCTGCGTCTCGATTCGACGCCACTTGTCGACGAGCAGCCGTAGGTCGGTGTCGATGGCCCGTGCGTCGCGGCCGTCGGCCACTGTGCGCACGATCACGCCGAAGCCATCGGGCTTGAGGCTCTCGGCGAGCGAGCGCAGGCGCCGGCGCTCCTTGGCGGACTCGATCTTCTTCGAGACGGCGACGTAGTCGGCTGCCGGCACCAGCACCAGGAAGCGGCCCGCGAGCGAGATATCGGTCGAGACGCGGGAGCCCTTCGCGGAGATGGGCTCCTTCGTGACCTTGACCAGGATGCGTCCGTCGCGGCGGAGGAGATCCTCCGGCCTGCCTCCTCCGCCGCCGGCGCGGACGGGCCGCGAACTACGCGCCGGCGCAGCCTGCTCGGCGCGGGCGGGCGCCGGCGCCGGCGTGGTGGATTCAGGGCTGCGCGTCGTTCGGCCGCGGGGCGCGCGCGGGGCGCGGGTGGCAGGCTCGGCCCGCTCCGGGAGGGCGTCGCCGCCCGTGTCGGTCAGCGCCGGGTCTGTGGTATCGGAGAGCTCCGGCAGGTCCTCGCCGGCGCCGTCGCCCGCACCGGGCCGACGGCGTCGACGGCCACCGCGCCGGCCGCGCCGGCGCCGGCGCGTGCCATCGCTGTCGGCGGACGCGTCGTCGGACTCCTCGGCGTCCGCGTCGCCACTCTCGTCGACGCCCGCCTTCGCGAGCTCCTCGGCCACGCCGGGCGGCGCCTCGGCGGGCGACGGCTCGGCGGCGGCGTCCGGCTCGGCATCCGCATCAACGATCTTCTTGCTGCGGCTTCGGCGCGGCTTCGGAGCCGGCTTCTCTTCAGCTGGCGCGTCGGACGGGCCGTCTGCCGCCTCCGCCGGCGCGGTGCCCTCGACGATCTGGGCTTCGAGCTCGGCGGCCTCTGCGGCGGTCTTCTTGCTGCGACTGCGGCGCGGCTTCGGCGCCGGCGCGGCCTCGTCGCCGGCCTCGGCCGCGGGGGCCTTGGCGCGGGACCGCGAGCGCGGCTTCGGCGCCTCGGGCGCGGTCTCTTCCGGCGCTTCTGCCACCGCTACGGCCTCGACGGGCTCCGGGGCTGCCGGCGCCTCCGGCGAGGGCCGCGCGGCCGGAGGCGGCACCGGTCGCGCCGGCGGCTCGATGCGGCCCGTGCGGCGGGTGAGGTCGATCACGGCGGGGAGCCGCCTGCGCGGCGCGCCCTCGCCGGGCTCCTCCTGCTCTTCCTCCTCCTCTGTGCGGGACGTGCCGCCGGGCGGGCGGCCGCGCGGGCGGGAGGGGCGCCGGCCGCGCGATCGCTCCGGCTCGGTCGCGTCGTCCTCGCCGAGGTCGAGCGTCTCGGAGACCTCCGGCTCATTCTCGTCGTCGCCTACGCGCTTGGCCGGCGCCGTGGCGAGCGTCGGCGCGACGCCGGGGACGGCCTCGCCGCCGGCGGCCAGCAGGCCCGCGAGGTTCTCCGTGAGGTCCGAGAAGTGCAGGAAGGCGTCCTGCTTCTGACCGATGTCTACGAAAGCCGCCCGGATGGCGGGCATGAGCTTGCGTATCCGGGCCAGGTAAATGTTGCCGATCGTGCGGACGTTATCGGGGTTCTCTATGTAGAGTTCGGAGAGCTGGCCGCCCTCGACGATTGCGATGCGCGAGCGGTCCTTGCTCGCGTTGATTACGATCTCCTTCTTCATTCTTGGGTTCGGGGCGCGCCGCGGGGCGGCACCCCGCGAGGGGGAGCGCCGGGCGCGCGGATAAACGGGGGGTGTGTGCGCGCCGGCGCGCGGCGACAGGCGCGGCGGCACCCGGGCGAAGCGCCCGGGCGATCAGCACGCACACCAGGAGAGAGACGGGGAGCGACAGCACGGGGCTGCGGGGGCCGGCGGGCGACGTTGCGCGCGACGGCGGTAGCGCTCGAATCGACGGGCTCGCGCGCGGCAGGGCCGGCGCCGCCGCGCCGATTCGGGGTCGGCGCAGGCGTGAGGAGCTGCGAGCAAGCTACGCCGCGCCGCGCCGGCTCGCAACGGCGCGCCCGCCGGCCGGGGCGCCCCGCGGATGTCTTCCGCACGCGTATTTCAAGCGCCGTGAGGCCATTCGCGGGCGAACCGGCGCCGGGCTGGGGGGTTCGAGGAGGTAGTTTCTCCGGGCTGCGCGCCCCCGCGCGTCGCCCCGCCAGCCCGACAGCATCATGACCCCCACCCCCACCACCGACGCGGCGAGCGCCGGCAACGGCGCAGCCGCCGCACCGCGCGCCAACGCGAGCGGCCTCGAGGGCGTCGTCGCCGCCGAAACCGAGCTCTGCTACATCGACGGCATCGCCGGCGAGCTCAGCTACCGCGGCTACGAGATCGACGACCTCGCGCGGAATTCCACGTTCGAGGAGGTGGCGTGGCTGCTGTGGCACGGAAACCTGCCGACGCGGACGCAGCTTGCCGGGCTGAATGCACAGCTCGCGACCGAACGCGCCATCCATCCGGACCTCCTGGACCACTTCCGGCATCACACGCCGGCCGGCGTCGCGCCGATGCACGCGTTCCGGACCGCCGTGTCGATGCTCGCGCTCTACGACCCGGAGGCCGACGACATGAGCCCCGAGGCGAACTACCGCAAGTCGGTACGCCTCACCGCGCAGTTCCCGACGGTCCTCGCGGCGTTCGATCGTATCCGGCGGGGCGTGGAGCCGGTCGCCCCCCGCGGGGAGGGCTCCACGGCGAGTGAGTTCCTGTACATGCTCAACGGCGACGCCCCGGGGCCGTCGGCGGAGCGCATCTTCGACGCCGCGCTGGTGCTGCACGCCGAGCACAGCCTCAACGCCTCAACCTTCGCGGCGCGCGTCATCGGCTCGACGCTGGCGGACATCTACTCGGCCGTTACCGGCGCCATGGGCGCTCTCAAGGGCCCGCTGCACGGAGGCGCGAACATCGAGGTCATGGAGATGCTACTCGAGATCGACGCCTCCGGCGAGACGGCCGACGCCTACGTCCGCCGCCGCCTCGCAGCGAAGGAGCGCGTGATGGGCCTCGGCCACCGCGTCTACAAGACCCTCGACCCGCGCGCCGCCATCCTGCGCGACCTCCTCCACGGGCTCTCCGAGGAGAAGGGCGAGATGAAGTGGTACGACATGAGCGTCGCCATCATGGACGCCGCCAAGGAGCAGAAGAACCTCAGCCCGAACGTGGACTTCTTCTCCGCGTCGGTCTACCACCTCCTCGGCATCCGCACCGACCTCTACACGCCCATCTTCGCCATCAGCCGCATCACGGGCTGGACGGCGCACCTGCTGGAGCTGTGGGAGGGTAACCGGCTCATCCGCCCGGACGCGACCTATGTAGGGCCGCCGCCACGGAAGGTGGTACCGATCGGGCAGCGCTAGTCGCTTGCCCCCGCCCGGCGCAGGGCACCCGGAATTGCCTGTCGGGGTATCGCAGACAGTTACGACAATGATTGCGCGTGGACGTCGGCAACGTCGAGGTCCGACTGTGCGCGACCGAGCTCGCACGAGGCGCGCCTCGACGCCGGCGCTCTCGCGCCGGGGATGTACGTGGTGACCGTCGACGCCCGCGCCGGCCGCGCGGCGCGGACGTTCTCCGTCGCGCGCTGACCCTCGCCGGCGCGGCGAGCCCGGCACGGGCCGCGCCGTTACCTTCCGGGCGCCCCTCCGCGACGACGCCCGATGGCCGCTTACGATCAGCAGGAAGTCCGCCCCACGCCCCTCGTGCGGTACCGGGTGCGGACGGGGATGTTCGCGTGGATGCTGCACCGGTTCACCGGGCTCGCGATCGTCGGCTACCTGGTGGTGCACGTCTGGGGCCTCCGCGCGATCACCAGCCCGGAGGCGTACAACGCCCTGATTGCGGGCTACCACGCGCCCATCTTCAAGGTCGGAGAGTTCCTGCTGCTCGGCGCGGTGATCTACCACTCGCTGAACGGGCTGCGGATCGTGCTCATCGACTTCGTCGGCTGGAGCCCGAACCAGAAGCGCCTGTTCTGGACGCTCGGCGCGGTAGCGGCGGTCCTCTTCGCCGTGGGCGGCTACCCGTCGATCGCGGCACTCGTCGACTGGGCGAGGTCATGACGATCTATCAGCGGTCGGCTATCGGCTATCAGCCAACACTCGTCGTGTCTCAGGGATGCGAGATCGGCC
>Ga0307505_10002993_pt1 | contig 11054 bp, 10 predicted proteins | sample 23_S_MG_FD_202183 | JGI IMG/M metagenome (GOLD analysis project Ga0307505, IMG submission 202183) | Soil microbial communities from Populus trichocarpa stands in riparian zone in the Pacific Northwest, United States - 23_S | ecosystem: Environmental > Terrestrial > Soil > Riparian zone > Trees... | reverse complement strand
CGTCGCAGATCGGACATGGCTGGCAGTCTCTTACCGCGATAATCAGCCCCGGTGATGTCACCGGCGACGGCCGCCCGGATCTGGTCGCCCGAGACCCCAGCGGAAGCATGATCACCTACCCGGGGAACGGACGCGGAGGATTCACAGGTGGTCCCAAGTCGGGAAGCGGCTGGCAGCACGTGGTGGCCATGGCGGGCACAGGTCCGGAAGGCGGAGCCGCACGACCGGGACGGGGCCCCGATCGGGACTATAACGGCGATGGAGCCCCTGATGTGCTCGCGCTCGACAGTGCCGGTCGAGTTGTCCTCTATCGGGGCGATGGCGCTGGTGGGTGGCGAGGCTCGGCCGTCCTCGCGGACGGCTGGACGAACACCGATCGTCTCGTGCCCCTCGGCGACTTCGACGGCGATGGCCGACCCGATGTCGCACGCATCGCTGCGGACGGCACTCTCACCCTATGGGCGGGGACCGGAGATGGCGGACTCGAGGCAGGAAGGGAGATCGGCTGGGGGTGGGGTGGTCTTGACATCGTCTTCGGCGGCCTGGATTTCGACGGCGATGGGCGCACAGATGTCTTGGCCCGAGCCGCGAACGGCGATCTGCTCATGTACCGTGGTGACGGGCGCGGCGGCTGGCTGGGCTCGATGCGAATCGGAACTGGTTGGGAAGCGTTCGACGCGATCTTCACGCCGGGCGACTTCGACGGCGATGGCTTCCCGGACGTCCTCGGGCGCCTGGCCGACGGAACCCTCCGGCTGTATCCGGCCGACGGGCGTGGCGGGTGGAAGAGCGCTCGAACGGTCGGCTGGGGATGGCAATCCATGACAGCACTGCTCGGTCCGGGGAACTTCGACGGACAGGCGGGGGTCGACGTGCTCGCGCGGACGCAGAACGGTGACTTGGTCATGTATCGCGGCAACGGAGGAGGGGGCTGGCTTGGATCGCGCACGATCGGGTGGGGGTGGAACGGCTTCACGCAGGTTCGCTGACCCCCGAGTCACGTGCGACGGTTTCGCAGGGTGGCACCATTAGAATCGTGTGGTTTGCGGGATTCCTCGCCGCATCCCCCATCCAGTGAGTAGAGCAGTGGCAGATACCCGAGACCTGTTCGACGCCGTGCCGCGCGCGGCCTTCGACGTCCCTGGCCGTAGCGGCGGGATGCTCGACATCGTCCGGTGGCGCTACCTGCTTCGGCTGCTGGTGCGCACAGGCGTCACGACGCGGTACCGCAACTCCGTTCTGGGCTGGACGTGGTCTTACGTGCGTCCGGCTGCGCAGTTCCTCGTCTTCTGGGTGGTGTTCGGCGTATTCCTCGACCTCAACCGCGTTCCCAACTTCGCTGTCTACCTGTTCTCGGGCATCGTGGTCATCAACCTGTTCAGCGAGGCGTTCAAGAACGCCACGACGTCAATCGTGAACAACGCCGCGCTCGTCAGGAAGGTGTATCTGCCTCGTCAGCTGTTCGCCGTATCGAGCGTCTTCGTTGCGTTCGTGCACTTCCTGCCGCAGGTCTCGCTGCTGCTCATCGTCGTGCTGTTCCTCGGATGGATCGTCAACGTCTCGATCCTCGGCATCCTCGCGATCCTCGCGGGCATCGTCATCATCCTGCTCCTCGCGCTAGGGCTCGGCCTGTTCTTCGGCGCTGTGAACGTGCGGTTCCGCGACGCTGAGAACATCGTCGAGCTCCTCTTGCTCCTGGCCACGTGGGCGTCGCCCGTCCTCTACTTCTGGACGATGGTCCGCGACGTCCTGCCCGACTGGCTGTTCCAGATCTACATGCTCAATCCGATCACGCAGGCCGTCGAGCTCTTCCACTTCGCGTTCTGGTATCCAGTGACGGATTCAGACCCCGCGTTCCCGCTTCCGCCGATGCTCGGCCCGAACACGCTGTGGACATTGCTGATCGCGGTCGCCTCGGTTCTGGTGGGCCAGTTCGTCTTCCGGCGCCTCGAAGGAAGGTTTGCTCAGGATCTATGAACGAACCGACCCTCGCACCGCGTCGCCCGAGCATCATCATCGATGGCGTCGTCAAGCGCTTCACGATCAACCACGCCCTGTCGCTCAAGGACACGGTCGTCGCATGGTTCCGCCGCCGCAAGCTCACCAGCGACTTCGAAGCCCTCAAGGGCGTTGAAGTCGTCATCGGGGAAGGCGAGTCCGTCGCCCTCCTCGGCCTCAACGGGTCGGGAAAGTCCACCCTCCTCAAGCTCATCTCGGGTGTCATGGCACCGGACGGCGGCACGGTGCTCACTCGTGGTCGCGTCGCCGGGCTGATCGAGGTCGGCGCGGGATTCCACCCCGAGCTCTCCGGGCGAGAGAACGTGTACCTCAACGCGGCGATCCTCGGCATGAGCCGCAAGGAGATCGAGGATCGCTACGACGAGATCGTCGCCTTCAGCGAGATCGAGCCGTTTATCGATCAAGAGGTGAAGCACTACTCGTCAGGCATGTTCATGCGGCTGGCCTTCTCGGTCGCGATCCACGTAGAGGTGGATGTCCTCCTCGTGGACGAGATTCTCTCGGTGGGCGACGCGCCGTTCCGCGAGAAGTGCCGTCGCAAGTTCGAAGAGCTCATCGCCGCGCGAAAGACGCTCCTGATCGTCAGTCACGACCTGGACATGGTCCGCGACTTGTGCGCGCGCGGAGTGGTGCTCTCGAAGGGCGAGGTGGTCTACGACGGGCCGATTGCGGGTGCTCTCGCACTGGTGTCGTCGTGAGCGAGTGGTTCAGTCTTATCCCCGCCGTCCTATACGCGATTGTTCTGCTCGTCGTTCCGGGGCTGGGGATCGCGTGGCTGGCAGGCTTCCGCGGCTACGGGCTCGTCGGAGGCGCGGCCGGTGCAGCCTTCGGTGTGGTCGCTGTCGCCAGTCTCGTCGCTCCGTTCGTCGGACTGCAGTGGTCGATACTGCCGGTGCTGATTGTGGCGGTTGCGCTCACGGCCCTCATGGCCGGCGTCGTCGGCATCCGACGTCGCACGCGGGAGCCGCACGTGGTGCTTCGTGGAGGGGTGAAACCAGTGCAGGCCTGGCTCGCCGCGGGCGCCACTGCCGTCGCGTGGGCGGGCATCCTCGTCGTCGGGATGGGCGCTCCCAGCAATCCCGCCCAGCACTTCGATGCGATCTTCCATCTGAACGCCGTCCAGTTCGTCTTAGACACGGGCTCTGCGTCGCCGCTCGACATGACGATGACGACGCCAGGCCGTGACCACGCGCTGTACCCGACGCTGTGGCATTCCTTTGTGAGCCTCATCGTTCCCGTCGCAGGAGGGGTGGTCCCCGCGACCAACGCGCTGACCATCGGTGCGATCGCGGTGGTCTGGCCTGCAGCCATCGGGATGCTGACCCGCGTCGCCTTCCCGATGGCTCGGGCGGCCTGGGTGCTGGCACCCGTCGCGACGCTGGGATTCGCACTCTTTCCGCTTGGCTTCCTCAACTGGGGCGTGCTGTACCCCAACCTTCTCGGAAACCTGCTGATCCCCGTCCTGCTCGCACTCGCGGCACTCGTCCTGCGCCCGTGGGGGCGTAAACGCGTGACGATGACGTCCCTCGTCCTTCTCGCCATGCTCACAGCCTTCGGCGCAGCGCTCGCGCATCCGTCATCACTGCTCGCAGCACTTGCTCTCTCCGCGCCGCTCTGCATAGCCGTGATCGCCCGCGTATGGAAGCGGAGAACCGCCCAGCTATCGACGAAGATCCTCGTGACGGCAGGCTTGATCGGAGCCCTGGGCCTCCTGGGTGTCGCGTGGTTGCGGTTCGGTGTGTCGGGCGGCGAGTGGGAACCCTACCAGTCCTTCGCGCAGTCTCTCGGAGAGGCGGTGTTCCTCGGGCCGGTTGGCCGCCCGCCCGCGCTGTTCGTGTTCGCGCTGGCGCTGGTCGGCGCGCGCGTCGCGTGGCGCACGCGCGCCTCGTGGATCATCGGGGTGCAGATCATGGCGGCGGGGTTCTTCCTTGTCGCCTCTTGGCTGCGTGAGCAATCGCTTCGTGCGTTGGTCGTGGGCATCTGGTACGACGACGTCACACGCGTCGCTGCACTTCTGGTGATTGCGGCACTTCCGCTCGCGGCAGTGGGAGCGTGGGAAGTCATCCGGATTGTGCCGGTACTCTGGCGCGATCGATCCCGCATTGTCGCGTTCTGGCGCATCGCCGCCGCTGTGCTCGCGGTCATCGTGCTGGGCGGATTCCAGGCGCAACTGCTCCGCACCGAGGTCTCCTACATGCGTGGCGTGAGTTTCGCGTTCTCAGACGAATCCCAGGGCCTGAGCCCGGACGAAGCCGCGATGTTCGCAGAAGTTGCGAGGCTGATCCCGGAAGGATCTCTGGTCGCGGGCAATCCGCTCACCGGAGCAGGGCTCTTGTATGCCTATGAGGGGATCCACGTGCTCTTCCCCCATATCAAGGGCGACTTCGGGGCGGACGCTGCGCTGATCGGCCGCGAGCTGCGGAGCGGAAGTCCGCAGGTCTGCGACGCGGTCGAGCGCGAAGGGGTCACCCACGTGCTCGACTTCGGCAACGTCATGATCTTCCCCACGCTCTACGACCCGGTGTACGCGGGCTTGAACCGACTATCACGCTCCGCGATCCTGACGCCCGTAACCTCCATCGGCGACGTCGTCCTCTACGAGATCACCGGCTGCCGATGAATCTTCTGGCGCACGCGTCTCACCGGCAGCCTCAATGAGGGCGATCCGACGAGTGAGCCGTGTGAGCTGACGCTGCAGCGCCAGGTTTCGTCGATACTGCGAGTAGACGAACACGAGGAAGACCACAATGAGGCCGTAGAGCAGCAAGTCGGTTCCGCGCCCGACGCCCACGAGGTTTGCGAGCCATGACAGCCACTGCGGGAAGAGGACCGACAGCACTGCCGCCAGGATGAACAGCAGCATCATGATTCGCCGGATGGCGAGGTGGCTGTCAGCTCCCGTCCGCCTCATGAGGAAGCCGCCGAGGACGAGGATCGCGATGATCAGGAGGAGTTGGATCCACACGGCGATTACCTCACGATCAAGTCGACGAGGATGTTGATCGAGTTGAGCACGCTCTGCCCCTTGGCTTTCGAGTAATCCGTATAGAGCAGTTCAACAGGGTGCTCGGCCCACGGAAGGCCGGTTCGGCCCAGTTCCAGCACGATCTCGGTCGCGTGAGCCATCCGATCCTGTTTGAGATCGACCTTGGCTGCGGCATCACGGCGGATCACCCGCAGGCCGTTGTGAGCATCCGAGAGGCGCATGCCCGTCGACACATTCGTGAACCAGACGGCGGTCTTGAGGATGACCTTCTTGATCAGGCCGGGCCGTGTCCGGTCATCGAGGAACCGTGATCCGAAGACGATGGCGAGGTGGTCGGTACGCGCCCGCGCGACCATCGCGACAGCGTCTTCGACGCGATGCTGGCCATCTGCATCGAACGTCACGATGTACTCACACGCTGGTTGAGCGAGCGCGAACTCGATTCCCGTCTGGAGCGCTGCGCCCTGACCGAGGTTCACCGGGTGCTGCACAACGAACGCTCCCGCGCGCCGCGCGATCTCAGCGGAGCTGTCGGACGAGCCGTCATCGACGCACACGACGTGGGAGAACGCGGGGAGGAGGTCGCGGATCACGGAATCGATCACGCTGGCTTCGTTGTACAGCGGAATGACCGCCCAGGTCACCTCGTCCGCGGATGACGCTCGCGCGGGCGCTGCTGAACTCATGACATCCATTGTGACAGGTTCGCGTGCCCGCCCCCATCGCGTGGGTACCGCCCCGAGCGACAAGGCGCGAGTCCCGAACGACTAGACTTGGCGGGTACCGCGCTGCCCATCCCTGCGGTGCGAGGAGCCTCACATCGTGACAGTCAACACCGGCGCGCGGATAGCCGACTCGGCCGACGTCAGCGCGGAAGCGACGATCGGCATCGGTTCGTCGATCTGGCACTTGGCGCAGGTCCGCGAACGAGCCGTGATCGGCAGAGGGTGCGTGGTCGGTCGGGGCGCGTACATCGGCACCGGCGTCGTCATGGGCGACAACTGCAAGGTGCAGAACTACGCCCTCGTCTACGAGCCGGCCAAGCTGGGCGACGGGGTCTTCATCGGCCCGGCAGTCGTCCTCACCAACGACACCTATCCGCGCGCCATCAACGCCGACGGCTCGCTGAAGAGCGCCCATGACTGGGAACCGGTCGGAGTCACGATCGACACGGGCGCGTCGATCGGCGCGCGTGCGACGTGTGTCGCTCCCGTCACGATCGGCGCGTGGGCGACGGTCGCGGCCGGGGCGGTCGTCGTGAAGGACGTCGTGCCGTTCGCCCTCGTCGCCGGTGTGCCAGCCCGACGGCTCGGCTGGGTCGGCAAGGCAGGAGTGCCGCTGATCCGCGAGACCGAGGACGGCGCTTGGATCTGCCCTGCGACGCGAGCCCGCTTTATCGAGTCCGAAGGACTTCTGACAGAGGAGAGCGCGTGAGCGATTTCATCCCGCCCGCCAAACCGATCATCGGAGACGACGAGCGTGAAGCCGTTGACCGGGTACTACGCAGCGGCATAGTCGCGCAGGGTCCTGAGGTCGCCGCGTTCGAGGCGGAGTTCTCGCAGCACTTCGTCAACGGCCGTCCCGTCGTGGCCGTCAACTCCGGAACCGCGGGTCTGCACCTTGGCCTCCTCGCAGCGGGAGTCGGCGCGGGCGACGAGGTCATCGTGCCGTCCTTCACGTTCGCCGCGACGGGCAACTCGGTCGCACTGACTGGTGCGACCCCCGTCTTCGCCGATATCGAGACCGAGACCTTCACGCTGGATCCGGCATCAGTGGAGGCATCTATCACTTCTCGCACCAAGGGCATCATGCCCGTGCACCTGTATGGACACCCCGCCCGGATGCGCGAGCTGCAGGCGATCGCCGAGAGGCATGGGATCGCGCTGTACGAGGATGCCGCGCAGGCGCACGGCGCCGCACTCGACGGTCGTCCAGTCGGCACGTTCGGCGACTTCGCAATGTTCTCGCTCTACCCGACGAAGAACATGACCAGCGGCGAGGGGGGCATGATCTCCGCCGCCACCGACGAGATCGCGCGCACCGCCCGACTTCTGCGAAACCAGGGCATGGAGCGGCAGTACGAGAACGAGGTCGTCGGCTTCAATGCCCGCATGACGGACATCCACGCCGCGATCGGACGCGTGCAGTTGACGAAGGTGGATGCCTGGACCGCGACGCGCCGGTCGAACGCGGCGTTCCTCGATGCTCACCTGAGCGGCGTGGTCGTGCCGCCGGTGCTGGAAGGTGCCGTGCACGTGTACCACCAGTACACGATCCGCGTGCTCGACGACCGCGACGGCTTCGTGAAGGCGCTCAAGGAGGAGCACAACGTCGGCAGCGGCGTGTACTACCCGATCCCGAACCATCGTCTGCCCTCGCTGGCGCCGTATGCTCCCGGCCTCGAACTCGCCCAGACCGAGAAGGCCGCGCGCGAGGTCGTCTCGCTGCCGGTGCACCCATCGCTCTCGCAGTCCGACCTTGAGCGCATCGTCGATGCAGTGAACGCCGTCGCCGGGGCGGGCGCCTGATGGCCGCGCTGCAGGTTGGACTCCTCGGCGTCGGCATGATGGGGCGGCACCACGCGCGCGTGCTCCGCGAGCTCGACGGCGTCGAACTGGTGGCGATCGCGGACCCTGGCGGCGACCCTCATGGAGTGGCCGGGCCGCTCGAGGTGCTGCCCGATATCGAAGCCCTCATCGATGTGGGAATCGACATGGCGGTGGTCGCCGTGCCGACCCGGTTCCACGAGGAGGCAGCTCTCAAGCTCGCCGCGGCGGGCGTCCACACGCTCGTCGAGAAGCCGATCGCCGAGACCGTCGAGGCCGGGACGCGCATGTGCGAGGCGTTCACCGAGGCCGGGCTCGTGGGTGCCGTCGGGCATATCGAGCGCTTCAACCCCGCCCTGCAGCAGCTGCGCCGGCGGCTGGAGGCCGGGGACCTCGGCGCCGTGTACCAGATCCAGACACGGCGGCAAGGACCCTTCCCCGCACGGATCGCCGACGTCGGGGTCGCCAAGGACCTGGCCTCGCACGACATCGACCTCACGTCGTGGGTGGCGCAGAGCGAGTACGTGAGCGTGTACGCCCAGACGACGTTCAAGAGCGGTCGCGAGTACGAGGACATGATCGCGATGACGGGCCGGCTCGCGTCCGGGGTCATCGTGAACAACCTCGTCAACTGGCTGAGCCCGATGAAGGAGCGGGTGACGATCGTCACCGGTGATCGGGGCGCCTTCGTAGCCGACACCGCGACTGGGGACCTGACCTTCCACGCGAACGGCACCATTCCGCTGGAGTGGGAGTCCATGTCGGCGTTCCGCGGGGTGTCGGAGGGTGACGTGACCCGGTATGCGTTCACGAAGCGCGAGCCCCTGCGCGTCGAGCACGAGGCTTTCCGCGACGCGGTGCTGGGCCTGCCGAGCGATGTCGTGACGATGCAGCAGGGCCTTCGCACCCTGGCGGTCGTCGAGGCGGCCCTCGAATCCGCGACGACCGAGCGCGCCGTGCACCTATGACTGAGGTCGACGGGCGAGGACAGGACGCTGTGTTCCCAGAGATTCCCGCATTTCCAGAGCCGATTCATGTCGGTCGCCCCAATATCGCCAGGCCTGAGGAGTTCCTCGAGCTCGTCGCCGGCGCGTTGGATCGTCACTGGCTGTCGAACGGCGGACCATTGGTCAGCGAGTTCGAGCGGCGTGTCGCAGAGCTTCTCGGCGTGCGGCATTGCGTCGCCATCGTCAACGGGACGATCGCGCTCGAGATCGCGATCACGGCGCTCGGGCTATCGGGCGAGGTGATCGTACCCTCGTGGACATTCGTGGCGACTGTTCACGCCCTTCAGCGGCACTCGATCACGCCGGTGTTCGCCGACATCGATCCCGACACGCACGCGCTCGACCCCGCCTCCGTGCGATCGAAGATCACCGCCCGCACATCCGGCATCATCCCGGTTCATCTGTGGGGTCGTGTCGCGCCGGTCGACGAACTGGCCGAGATCGCCGACGAGCACAACCTGACGCTGCTCTACGACGCCGCGCACGCATTCGGCGTCGGTCAGGGCGCTCGCATGGTAGGTTCCTTCGGTGATGCCGAGGTGCTGAGCTTCCACGCGACGAAGTTCTTCAACACCATCGAAGGCGGCGCGATCGTGACGAACGAGGACGAAGTCGCGGAGCGCGCGCGCCTCCTGCGCAACTTCGGCTTCGCAGGAGAAGACAACGTCATCAGTGTGGGCACGAACGGAAAGATGCACGAGATCTCGGCCGCGATGGGGTTGTCGAATCTCGACGGACTGGACGAGCTCGTGGCGACCAACCGGCAGAACTACGAGACCTACATCCGGCTCGTCGAGGGTCTGCCGGGTCTGCAGATCCTGCCTGTCGGCAACGGTGACCGAAGGAACTACCAGTACGTGGTGATGCTCGTCGATGACGATTGCCCCGTATCGCGCGACACCCTTCTTGCCGGTCTGCGACGGAACAACATCCTCGCGCGGCGGTATTTCTGGCCGGGAGTCCACCGGATGGAGCCGTATCGCAGCCTCCAGCCCGAGGCCGGAGCATCGTTGCCTGCGACCGAGAAGGTCTCGGAGCAGGTCATCGTCCTCCCCACAGGCACGAGCGTCAGTCCGGACGACATCCACACGATCGTCTCGGTCCTGGCCTCGACGATCTCTCCGGATGAGTGAAACCGGTGCGCGGACGTAGGGTGCGGCGCCGATGACGTCGAGGATCGTTCACGTCGTCTCGACACCGTCGTTCATGGACTTCGTGTCCGACGTGTTCGAGGAGGTCGCACCTGGCCAGAACACATTCGTGGGAGTCGGACTCTCGTCCGAGAGCCTCCGACTCGCGTCCGGCGCACGGTTCGAGAAGGTCGAGCGAGATGAGCCCGGGCAACGCCGCGTGGCCGAACTGATCGCGGGGTGCACCATCACGGTGTTCCACAACCTCCAGGAGACTTTCACCGCGAGAGCGCTTGCGTCGGCACCGGACTCCGTTCTGCGCGTGTGGAGCGGGTGGGGTGGGGACTACTACGGCGGGAGCATCGACCCACTCTCCGGACTGGTCGGCCCACGGACCCGCTGGCACGTCGAGCGGGGCCGCTCCCGGAGTTACTGGGTGGACCGCGTACTGGCGGCCCGGAAGCTGGCGCCGGAACTACGTCGGGCTGCGTTCGCGGCCGATGTCTTTTCGGCTCCGATCGTCGAGGATCTCGCCGTCTACCGTCGCCGCTTCCCGACGTTCCGGGGGGCCTACCAGCAGCTCAACTACGGCAGCGTCGAGGACATGTTCTCCATCGGCCCCGACGAGGTAACCGGACGCGACATCCTCCTCGGCAATTCCGCAACTCCGGAGAACAACCACCTCGATGTCCTGCCCCGGCTTGGGGTTCAGAACCTCGGCGATTCCAGGGTGTTCGCCCCGCTGAGCTACGGGTATCCGGAATACGCCGAGGTGGTCACCGAGCACGGGCGGCGGATTCTGGGCGATCGATTCGTGCCGATCACAGAACGAATGTCGCTCGTTGACTATCACGAGATGCTGGCGGGCTGCTCCGTGATCGTCATGGGCCATCGCCGGCAACAGGGGGTCGGAAACCTCTTCCGCGCCATGTGGCAGGGTGCGCACGTCGTGCTCGACAAGCGCAGCCCCATGGTGGACCATCTCCGCCGGAGAGGGGCAGTGGTCGAAGTGCTTGGTGAGGTCGACATCGGGCGCCTCGTTTCAACTCCGCAAGCGCCCGAGGTCATCGCCGCCAATCGCGACGTCCTCATGACCTCTTGGTCCCGTCCTGTCGTGCTGTCGAATGTCAGGGCACTTCTTGCGCGCGCCGAGAGCCACTAATCCCTCGTGCCCGGCGGTTCGCGTTCGAATCTGCGAGCGGCGTCGAGCACCGCCGTTCGATCCCGCTCTCGGTGGCGCTGGTTTCCGATGTAGACGCCCCAAGGATCCAGGTCCCGTGTGACAACGGAGTTGGCGCCGACGACGGCGCCCTCACCGATCGTGACACCTGGCAGAACGACCGCGTTGGCCCCCACGATGCAGAAG
>Ga0307505_10002992_pt1 | contig 11056 bp, 15 predicted proteins | sample 23_S_MG_FD_202183 | JGI IMG/M metagenome (GOLD analysis project Ga0307505, IMG submission 202183) | Soil microbial communities from Populus trichocarpa stands in riparian zone in the Pacific Northwest, United States - 23_S | ecosystem: Environmental > Terrestrial > Soil > Riparian zone > Trees... | reverse complement strand
TGGAGGCCGTGCGCCAGGTGACGGGCGGCGCCGCGCTGCGCCGCGGCCGCGTGAAACTCGAGTTGCCGCCGCTCATCGACAACGGCAATTCCGTCCCGCTGGCGGTGGCGGTCGAGAGCCCGATGACGCCGGCCGACCACGTGCGCTCGATCCACGTGTTCGCCGAGAAGAACCCGCAGCCCTACGTCATCGCCGCGCACCTGGGGCCGCGCGCCGGGCGCGCGCGCATCGCCACGCGCGCGCGCATCGCCGACACCGGCGCGGTGCTGGCGATCGCCGAGATGAGCGACGGCACGTTCTGGTCCGACAGCGTGGACGTGGTGGTGACGCTGTCGGCCTGCCTGGAAGACGGGCTGATCTAGATGGCGCGCGTCGTCGTCAACGTCCCGAAGCAGGCGCGGCGCGGCGAGGTGATCGAGATCCGCACCCTCGCCGGCCACGACATGGAGACGGGCTTTCGCCATACCCAGGATGGCGAGCGGATCGCGCGCGACATCATCACGCGCTTCACCTGCCGCTACAACGGCGTGGAGGTGTTCCGCGCCGAACTGCACCCGGCGATGGCGGCCAATCCGCTGATCAGCTTCAGCACCGTCGCCCTCGAGAGCGGCACGCTGGAGTTCAGCTGGACCGGCGACAGGGGCTACGCCGCCACGCACAGCGCCGCGCTCAGCGTCGTTTGAACCTGCGCGCCTCCCGGCTGCTCCTCGTCCTGGCGCTGGCCGCCTGCGCCGGCGGCGGGCCGCCGTCCGCCGAGCGGCGCTCGGGCTACCTCGACATGGGGCGCGAGACGCAGGCCATGCAGGACGACGACGCGGTGAACCCGGCGACGCTCTGGGTGCTCGACGGCGAGGCGCTGTGGCGGCGCAAGGCCGGCGCGGCCGGGCGCGCCTGCGCCGACTGCCACCGGGACCTGCGCGGGGCCGCCGCGCGCCACCCGGCCTACGACGACGCCGCGGGCAGGCTCGTCAACCTCGAGCAGCGCATCAACCAGTGCCGCACCGCGCGCCAGCAGGCGCCGGCGCTCGCCTACGAGAGCCGCGAACTGCTCGCGCTCACGGCCTACGTGGCGCGCCAGTCGCGCGGGCTGCCCATCGCCGTCGAGGACAGCGCGCGCACGCGGCCGTTCCTCGAGGCGGGGCGCGCCGCGTACGCGCGCCGCCAGGGGCAGCTCGATCTCGCCTGCGCGCAGTGCCACGACCAGCGCGCCGGCGGCCGGCTCGCCGGCGTCGTGATCCCGCAGGGCCACCCGACGGGCTACCCCCTCTACCGCCTGGAATGGCAGGGCCTGGGGTCGCTGCACCGGCGGCTGCGCAATTGCACGATCGGCGTGCGCGCCGAGCCCTACGCGCCGGGCTCGCCGGAATACGTCGAGCTGGAGATGTATCTTATGTGGCGCGCGCGCGGCATGGCGCTGGAAACGCCGGCCGTGCGACCCTGACAACCTGGAGCTCACCATGACGCTTGCCCGCCTTGCCGCCCTCGCCCTTGCCGCCGCCTTGCATGCCGGCGCCGCGCTTGCCCAGGCCTATCCCGTGAAGCCGGTCCGCCTGATGGTGCCGTTCCCGCCCGGCGGCTCGACCGACATCATCGCGCGCATCGTCGCGCAGAAGCTCTCGGCGCAGCTCGGCCAGAACGTGGTGGTGGAGAACCGCGGCGGCGCCGGCGGCACCATCGGCACCGCGGTGGTGGCGAAGGCCGCGCCCGACGGCTACTCGCTGGTGGTCGGCACCACCAGCACGCACGTGGTGGCGCCCAGCGTGTACGCCAAGCTCGAGTACGACCCGGTGAAGGACTTCGCCCCGGTCGGCCTGATGGCGGTGACGCCCTACCTCCTGGTGGTGAACCCGTCGGTGCCGGCGAAGACGGTGGCCGACCTGGTGGGCCTGATGCGCGCGCAGCCCGGGCGTCTCAACTACGCGTCGGCGGGCGTGGGCTCCACCACCCACCTCGCCATGGAAATGCTCAAGTCCGGCTCCGGCACCTTCGCCCTGCACATCCCCTACAACGGCAACGGGCCCGCCGGCGCCGCGGTGATCGCGGGGCAGGTGGAGATCCTCTTCGGCAGCCTGCCGGCGGTGCTGCAGCACGCCAAGTCCGGGCGCGTGCGCGCGCTGGCGGTCGGCACCCTCAAGCGCTCGCCTTCGCTGCCCGAGGTGCCGACGGTGGCCGAGTCGGGCTACGCGGGGTTCGACGCCTCGCTGTGGCTCGGCATCATGGCGCCGGCGGGCACGCCCGCGCCGGTGATCGCGCGCCTGAACAAGGAGATCGTGGCGGCGGTGAGCGCGCCCGACACGCGCGACCTGCTGGACAAGAACGGCGCCGAAGTGCTCACCGGCACGCCCGAGGAAATGGCGGCGATGGTGCGCGACGGCGTGGCGAAGTACGCGAAGATCGTCAAGGCCGCGGGGCTCACGGCCCAGTGAGCGTGCCGGCCTGGTAGTCGGCGATCGCCTGCTCGATCTCCTCGCGGGTGTTCATGACGAAGGGCCCGTACTGCACCATCGGCTCGCGGATCGGCTTGCCGGCGAGCAGCAGCAGGCGCGCGCCCTGGTCCCCCGCCTCGATGCGCACGGCGTCGCCGTCGGAGAGCAATCCGGCGGCGCGGTGCGCGAGCGGTTTCCTGTCCTCGCCCACCACCGCCTCGCCCTCGTAGGCGTAGGCGAAGGCGTTGTGGCCGGCGGGCAGCGGCGCCTCGAACACCGCGCGCGGCTCGAGGTGCAGGTCCCAGTACTGCGGGTCGGTCGAGCCGCCGTGCACCGGGCCGGTGGTGCCGTGCAAGCTTCCGGCGATGACCTTCACTTCCCCTTTGCCGACCGGGACGGAAGGAATCTCGCGCGCCGGGATGTCGCGATACACGGCGGGCTTCATCTTTTCCTTCGCCGGCAGGTTCAGCCAGAGCTGGAAGCCGCGCATGCGCCCTTCCGTCTGCTGCGGCATCTCGGAGTGGATGATGCCGCGCGCGGCGGTCATCCATTGCACGTCGCCCGGCCCCAGGTCGCCGGTGTTGCCGCTGGAGTCCTTGTGCTGCATGTGGCCGTCGAGCATGTAGGTCACGGTCTCGAAGCCGCGGTGCGGGTGCGAGGGGAAACCGGCGAGGTAGTCGTCCGGGTCGTCGGAGTAGAACTCGTCGAGCATCAGGAACGGGTCGTGGCGCGCGAGCTGGCTCGCGCCGAGCGAGCGGCGCAGCTTCACGCCCGCGCCGTCGGAGGCCGGGATCGAGGGGATCACGCGTTGCAGGGTGCGGACGGTCATGGTCGTGGCTCCTTCAGGCAGCGATTCTTTCCGGCTGCGCGAGATTGCGCAACTGGTCCCGCGCGCCGGCGAGCGACGCGCTCTTCGAGGCTTCGCCGATCGCCAGGCCCTCGGCGTAGACGAACGCCACGTCGGTGATGCCGACGAAGGCGAGGAATTCGCGCAGGTAGGCGCTCTGCGTGTCGCGCGGGGTGCCCTGGTACAGGCCGCCCCTCGCCGCGAACACGTAGGCCTTCTTGCCGGTGAGCAATCCCACCGAGCCCTTTTCGGTGTACTTGAAGGTGACGCCCGCGCGCGCGATGTGGTCGAAGTACGCCTTGAGCTGGCTGGGCACGCCGAAGTTGTACATCGGCAGGCCGAGCACGATCGTGTCGGCCGCCTTCAGCTCGGCGATCAGCGCGTCGGACGCCGCCACCACCGCGGCTTGCGCCGGGGTGCGGGCGTCGGGCTTGGCGAGAAAGGCGCCGAAGCGCTCCGCGTCCAGGTGGGGCAGCGGGTCCTTCGCCAGGTCGCGGGCGATGACGCGCGCCTCCGGAAACTGGGCGACGAACTCCTGCGCGAGGCGGCTCGACTGGCCGCTGTCGCCGAAGATGCTGGAATTGAGGTGCAGGATGGTTTTCATGGCTCGTCCCTTCGTTGTTGGTTAGGTGGAGCCATTCTTGTATTGATCAAGTAGATTAAAAAGCACAAAATACTGGCCTTATCAATCTAATAAATAGATATTTATGGCCGACCTCAGGATCTCCCTCGACCAGTGGAACGTGCTTGTTTCCGTCGTGGAATCAGGCGGGTACGCCAAGGCCGCGGAGCGCATCCACAAAAGTCAGTCCACGCTCACCTACAGCATCAAGAAACTGGAGTCCCTGCTCGGGGTGAAGGTCTTCGAACTGAAGGGCCGCAAGGCGGTGCTCACCTCCACCGGCGAGCTCCTGTACCGCCGGGCCAAGGTGCTGCTGGAGGACACCGCGCGGCTGGAGAAGGCGGCCGGGGAACTGGCCAGGGGCTGGGAGCCGGAGATCCGCGTCGCGGTGGACATCATCTTCCCCACCTGGCTGCTGCTCAAGTGCCTCGCCGAGTTCGCCGCCGAGCGGCCCGAGACCCACGTCGAACTGTATGAGACGGTGCTCGGCGGCACGGAAGAGGCGCTGGCCGCGCGCAGGGTCGAGTTCGCCATCGGCTCGGCGATTCCCCAGGGCTTCGCCGGCGACATCCTGATGCCGGTGCGCGCGGTGTGCATGGCGGCGCCTTCGCATCCACTGCACCAACTGGGCCGCGAGCTGACCATGGACGATCTGCGCCGGCACCGGCACGTGGTGATCCGCGACTCGGGCGAGCAGCGCCAGCGCTCCGCGGGGTGGACCAATGAACTGCGCTGCACCGTGTCGAACAAGGCGACCTCGATCCACGCCGTGGTGCTGGGGATGGGCTACGCCTGGTATCCGGAAGACAGCGTGCGCGCCGAACTGGAGCGCGGGGCCCTCAAGCCCCTGCCGCTGCGCGAGGGCGCGGAGAAGGCCGGGACGATCTACCTGGTGTTCGCCGACCGCGAGGCGGCGGGGCCGGGGACGCTGCGCCTCGCGCAGATCCTCCGCGAGGCGGTGGCGCGGGAGTGCAAGGCGCGGAACGCCTGATCAGAGCGTCACTTCGAGCGGCGTGTCGCGCAGTGCGCTTACCCGCATCACCGAAAACCCGAGAACATGGCCTTGCTCGTTCACCTTCTCCATCACGTGCGGATTCGCGGTTTCGCGGAAATAGCCCGCACCCCGCTCGAACATGACCTCAAGGAAGTCGCCTTCCTTGTCGTACCAGATTCTCAACCGCCTCGTGGCCACAGTCAGCTGCCTCCGTGCCTTGGTTTTCTAGATCCTGTCGCGCCAGTATCCCGGCTGGCGGTGCGTATGCGCCACTGCAATGACCAGAATATCGCCCTGCTCAGGTACGTAAATCAATCCATAGGGGAACCTTCGCAGCAAGCAGCGCCGCAGCATCGTCCCCAACGGATGCCAGCCTTGCGGAAAACGGCGGATCCGATCGATCGCGGCAATCGTTTCCAGCAAAAACGCGTCGCCCAAGCCGGGCGCCTGGCCGTTGTAGTACTGCACCGCCTCGTCCAGCTCGCGCTGCGCGACCGCGAGTACGCGGACGTTCACTTCACGCGGTACTTCGCCAGCACCTCTTCCAGGGGCAGCGCCTTGATTTCTCCGCGCCGGTAGGCGGCGAGGCGATCCTCCGCCTCCCTGGCCCAGAGCCGGTCGTTGTCCGGATCCGGCTCGTCGAGACTCGTCAGGATGTCGTCCACGAGCTCGATGCGCTCTTCCGCGGACAGCTTGCGCGCCTGCACGCTCAACGTCTTGGTGGCCTCGGTCATCGCGTCGGTCCCCGAAATGGATTGCCGCTGAGGGATTCTAAACCCACTTCCCGCAACGCTACACTCCCGCCATGCCCGACGCCCCGCGCAAGATCATCCACCTCGACATGGACGCGTTCTACGCCTCCGTCGAGCAGCGCGACGACCCCGCGATCCGCGGCAGGCCGGTGGCGGTGGGCGGTTCGCCCGAGGGCCGCGGCGTGGTCGCCGCCTGCAGTTACGAAGCGAGGAAGTTCGGCATCCGCTCGGCGATGCCGATGGCGCGCGCGCTGCGCGCCTGCCCGGAGCTCGTCATCGTGCGGCCGGACTTCACGAAATACCGGGAGGCTTCGCAGAAGGTGATGGCGATCCTGCGCTCGGTGACGCCACTCGTCGAGCCGCTGTCGCTGGACGAGGCCTACCTCGACGTGACCGAGAACTCGCTGAACGAGCCGCTGGCGATGGAGGTGGCGAAGCATCTCAAGCGCCGCATCCTCGAGGAGACCGCGCTCACCGCCTCCGCCGGCGTCGCGCCGAACAAGTTCCTCGCCAAGATCGCCTCGGGCTGGAAAAAACCCGACGGCCTCACGGTGATCGCACCGGAACGGGTGGAAGCCTTCCTGCAGAAGCTCCCGGTGGAGTCCCTGTGGGGCGTGGGGCCGGTGACGGCGAAGAAGCTGCGCGCCATCGGCATCGAAAAACTCGTCGACGTGCGAACCGCCGACGAGGAGAAGCTGCGCCGCGCGGTCGGGAGCCTCGCCGACTGGCTGCGGCGCCTCTCGCGCGGCGACGACCCGCGCCGGGTGACGCCCGACCGGCCGTGGAAGTCGATTTCCGCCGAGGACACCTACCCGGAGGACCTCACCGACCTGAAGGAGATGCGCGCCGAGATCGCGAGGCTCGCCGGGCGCGTCGCCGCCTCGGTGGCGAAGAAGGGCCTCGCCGCGCGCACGGTGACGATCAAGGTGCGCTACGCGGACTTCACCACCGTGACGCGCAGCCACACCGAGGAGCCCGCCACGCGGGACGCCGGGATAATTTCGCGGCGGGCGCTCCTGCTGATCGAGCGCACCGAGGCGGCTCGCCGGCCGGTTCGTTTGCTCGGCGTCGGGGTGCACGGCCTCGCGCCGGAGGGCAAAATTCACGCCGCGCCCGATCTTCTCGCCCCGGCGGACTTGCCACCGCCCTGAGTCCCGGTCTACCCTTGCCGTCCCTCGGGGGGACGGGTTCGGATGGCTCGCATCGCGGTGTTCAACCAGAAAGGCGGCGTCGGCAAGACCACGACGACGCTGAACCTCGCCGCGCTGCTCGCGCGGCGCGGCGCCGACCCGCTGGTGATCGACCTCGACCCGCAGGCCCACCTCAGCGGCATCTGCAACGCCACGGTCGAAGCCTCCGAGAGGAGCCTGTACGGCTTCTACGGCCGCGGCGCCACGCTCGCCGGGCTGATCAAATTCACCCCCGGCAACCTGAAGATCATCCCCTCGCACCTGGACCTCTCGAAGGTGGACGCGCAGTTGGGCAAGGGGCCGCAGTCCCTGAACCGCCTCGCCGCCGGCATCGCCAAGGAGAACCTCAACACCGATCGGCCGATCCTGATGGACGCCTGCCCGATGCTGGGGGTGCTGTCGCTGAACGGCGTGTTCGCCGCCGACCGGGTGCTGGTGCCGATCTCGGCCGACTACCTGGCGGTGAAGGGCGCGGGGCAGATGGAGCGCACGCTGAAGGCGCTGGAGCACGTGCTGAAGAAGCGCGTCGAGCGCCGCTACGTGCTCACCCGTTTCGATTCGCGGCGCAAGATGTCCTGGGACGTGGAAAAGCGGCTGCGCGAGCGCTTCGGCGCCGAGCTGTGCGAGACGCGCATCGCCGAGAACGTGAGCCTCGCCGAAAGCCCGGCGCAGCAGAGGGACGTCTTCACCCACGCCCCGGAGAGCCGCGGCGCGGCCGACTACGCCGCGCTGCTGGAGGAGCTGACCGCCTCCGGGTTCATGCGCTAGGTCCGGTCCTGCTTGTTGATCATCGAGAGCACGCTCTCGAAGTCCACGCCGTCGCTGGCCATCGGCGCGGCGATCTCCCGGCATTCCAGGATCTCGCAGTTGCGGTAGACCTGCTCGAGCTTCTTCTCGGCCTCGAAGCGGTCGCGGCCGTGCACCGTGAGGTTCTCCACCAGCATGCCGGTGCGCGCGCGGATCTTGAAGGTGTACTTGAACATGTCAGCGGGTGAGGACGCGTCCCGGGCGCTCGCCGGTCGCCCTGCCATCCTGCCACACGGCCCGGCCGTTGACGATCACGGCGTCGATGCCCTTCGCCGGCTGGATCGGCCGCGCGAAGCTCGCCGCCTCGTCCACCGTGCCCGCGTCGAAAATCGTGATGTCGGCGGCGTTGCCCGCCTTCAGCACGCCCCGGTCCGCGAGGCCGAAGGTCTTCGCCGTGAGCCCGGTCATCTTGTGCACCGCGGTCTCCAGCGGAAACAGGCCCAGGCCGCGCGCGTAGTGCCCCAGCACGCGCGGGAAGGTGCCCCACAGGCGCGGGTGCGGCGCGGCGTCGTGCGGCAAGCCGTCCGAGCCGACCATCGTGGGCTCGAAGGCGAGGATGCGCTGCACGTCGGCCTCGTCCATGGAGAAGTAGATCGCGCCCGCGGGCTGCAGCCTGGCGACGGCCTCCTCAATGCCCAGGCCCATCCTGCGCGCGACCTCGGCCAGTTCCATGCCGGAAAACTCCGGATGGGGCTTCGACCAGGTGACGAGCACCTTGGAGGCCACGTCCAGGCGGCGCGCGGTGAGGATGGTGGAGGACGCGCAGTAGGGATAGCAGTCCAGGCCCACCGCCTGCTCGCGCATGCGCGCTTCGATGAGCGGCAGCGTCTCGGCCGAACGGCCGTGGTTCGGCGTGCCGACCACCTTGTGGTGCGAGATCACCACCGGCACGCCCAGCTCGCGCCCGATGCGGAAAGTCTCCTCCAGCGATTCCATTACCCGGTCCGCCTCGTCGCGCATGTGCGTGCAGTACAGGCCGCGGCGCGCCGTGAGCGGCCGGCACACTTCGATCACTTCTTCCGTGGGCGCGGCGGCCGCGGGCTCGTAGTAAAGGCCGGTGGAGACGCCGATCGCGCCCGCGGCGAGCGCCTCCTCGGCGAGCGCGCGCATGCGCGCGATCTCCTTCCCGGTCGCGGGGCGCTCCAGCTTGTCCATCGCCTGGATGCGCAGCGACGTGTGGCCCACCAGCAGCGCGCAGTTGGTGGCCGCCGGGTGCGCGCCCAGCTCCTCCACGTAGGAAGCGAAATCGGGAAAACGGAACCAGCTGCCTTCCTCGTCCAGCAGGTTGAGCGGCGGCGTCACGGGCTTGGGGCTGCCGTTCGGCGCCGGCGCGAGCGACACGCCGCAGTTGCCGGCGATCACCGTGGTGACGCCCTGGCTCGCCTTGGGCGCCATCTCGGGCGCGGACAGGAGCAGCCGGTCGTCGTGCGTGTGCGCGTCGATGAAGCCGGGGGCGACGATGCGGCCCGAGGCGTCCAGCTCCGTGCCGGCGCGCGCGCCCTTCAATTCGCCGATGGCGGCGATGCGGCCGTCGCGCACTGCGACATCGGCGTGAAAACGCGGCGCGCGCGTGCCGTCGATGACGGTGCCGTTGCGGATCAGGAGGTCGTAGCGTTCGGGCATCGCGCCGCCATTCTTGCACGCAAGCGCCTCACTGCAGCCGGTAGGGCTCCAGCCGCAGGTCTTCCAGCCGCGCGCCCAGCATCACGATGGCGCCGTGGCGCCGGTTGTCGCCGGTCTCCGTGAATTCGAACACGTAGGTGCGCCGCAGGCGCACTCGCCCCGCCTCGTCGCGCGCCAGGCGCAGGCGGGCGAAGGCCACCGTCTCGTCGAGCAGCTGCACGCCGTAGCGCGCGCAGGCCTCGCGCCCGGCGGCCACGGCGCGCTCGCGCGCGCGCAGGCTGTCCGCCCACAGGGCGAGGGCGGCGAGCAGCAGCAGGAGCGCGGCGAGCTCTGGAATCATGGAACAGGCAAGCCTATACTTTCCCGCGTGAGCACGCCCATCGACCCGGCCGGCACCCGCCTGCCGATCAAGCTGGATACGACCTCGAACGGCGAGTTCGCCCCGGTCCCGCTTTCTCCCGCCAATCGGGAAGCGAATCGCCTGGCCCACGCAGCGGCGTCGCACAATGCCAGGCGCCTGAGACTCTCCAAGAGGGAATTCCTGATCTCCGCCTGCGGCGCAGCCTCGACGCTGCTTGCCTTCAACGCGGCCAACGCCGCCGCGGGCAGGACCGGCGGCGGCTTCGACCTCCCCGCCGAGGCCGCGCTCGACCAGCAGCTCGCGCGCGCGCAGGTCGGCGCGGCGAAGGAAGAGTTCGTCTTCGACGTGCAGGGCCACTTCATCGGCCGGCCGGAGGGCCACCCCAAGGGGCCCGAGGTGTTCATCAAGGACGTGTTCCTCGACTCCGACACCGACCTGATGGTGCTCTCCTTCGTGCCGTCCACCCGCGAGCGGGAGCCGGTGACCATCGAGGCGGCCGACGCGGTACGGCGCATCGTCGACAAGCTCGAGGGCACGCACCGGCTGCTGCTGCACGGCCGCGTCAATCCCAACCAGGAAGGCGACCTCGAGGGCATGGACGAACTGAAGGAGCGCTGGGGCGTCTCGGCGTGGAAGACCTATACCCAGTACGGCCCGGGCGGGAAAGGCTACTTCCTCACCGACGAGGTCGGCGTGCGCTTCGTCGAGCGGGCGCGCGCGCTCGGCGTGAAGGTGATCTGCATCCACAAGGGCCTGCCCTTCGGCCCGCGCTCCTACGAGCACAGCCAGTGCAGCGACATCGGCCCGATCGCCCGGCGCTTTCCCGACGTGAAGTTCCTCATCTACCACTCGGGTTTCGTGTCCAAGGTGTCCGAGCAGGCCTACGAGCACGAGGCGAAGCGCGACGGCATCGACACCCTGGTGCGCTCCCTGGTCGAGAGCGGGGTCAAGCCCGGCGCCAACGTCTACGCCGAGCTCGGCAGCACCTGGAGGTTCCTCATGCGCGACCCGGAGCAGGCGGCGCACGGCCTCGGCAAGCTCCTCAAGGCCTGCGGCGAGGACAACGTGCTCTGGGGCACCGATTCCATCTGGTACGGCTCGCCGCAGGACCAGATCCAGGCCTTCCGCGCGTTCCAGATCGCGCCGGAGCTGCGCGCGAGGCACGGCTACCCGCAGATCACCCCGGCGCTGCGCGCCAAGGTGTTCGGCCTCAACGCGGCGCGCGTGTACGGCGTGAGCGCGGCGGAGGTGAAGAAGGTCATCGCGCGGGACCGCGTGGCGCGAGAGAAGCTCGCCTACCAGGAGCGGCCGCAGCCGCATTTCAGGACCTACGGGCCGCGCACCCGGCGGGAATTCCTCGCCCTGCGCGAGCCCGCATCGCCCCCGAGGAGGAGACCATGAATGCTCCCGACGTCGCGTTGCCGCTGCGCGTGT
>Ga0307505_10002991_pt1 | contig 11059 bp, 18 predicted proteins | sample 23_S_MG_FD_202183 | JGI IMG/M metagenome (GOLD analysis project Ga0307505, IMG submission 202183) | Soil microbial communities from Populus trichocarpa stands in riparian zone in the Pacific Northwest, United States - 23_S | ecosystem: Environmental > Terrestrial > Soil > Riparian zone > Trees... | reverse complement strand
CCCCTGGGGGGAGAAATCTGTTCTCCCCCCTCCCCTGTTGACGATCCCGACGCGCGGGGTTAATTACGCTAACAATCCCCCCGGCCGATATGACTACTCCCACACGCCGCCCAGCCGGTCGCCGGCTCCGACCGTATCCCGGCCGGCCCCCGAACCAGGAGTCGCCCGGCGCCCTCGCGAGCGCTCGAGCGCTCCGGGCCCGGCTAATCGCGGCCGGCCGGACGGTCGCCGAACTCCACCGCGCGGCCGGGCTACCGGATACGCCCGGCGGCTATCAGCATTCCTGCGCGATCCTGCGGGGCGAACGGATTTCCGCCCCCCGGGTCGCCGCGCTCGAAACCGCCGCCGAATCCCTGGGGATATGAGTATCCGGCTAATGACGCTCGTATGGGATTCGGCCGCGCTGGACGACGCCGGAGGGCTTTTCGTCGCGCTGTGCCTGGCCGATCACGCGAACGACGCCGGCGTCTGTTGGCCCTCGAAACGGCGGCTCGCCGCCCGGTGCCGATGCACCCCCCGGCACGTCCAGTCGGTACTAGCCCGGCTCGAGCTCGCGGGGGCCCTCACGATCGACCGCGCCGGCGACGGGAGGCGGCCGAACTGGTACAAGCTCAACCCGGAGTTTTTCGAGCGCGCCGGCGCCCTCGTCCCCCCGTCCGACGCGTCGGAGGTACGAGGGCCGGCCGACGCGCCCCCGCACGCCGGCGACGGGACGGCCGACGAGCCGCCGCCCCCTCCGACGCCGGCGCCCCCTCCGACCGGCGCCCCCGCGCTGGACGAACACCCCGCCGTACTCGAGTACCGGAAGCGCCGGCCGCGCGTCGAACCGTATTTCGCCGCAGCCATCGCGGCCCGCGTCGGGACCGACCCGGCCCGGCTCGCCGCGTGGCGCGACCTGCTCGCCGTGTGGGCCGCGACCGCCGACCCCTCACACGTCGGGAAACCGTACAATCTGGGGAACGTCCCGCGCCTGTTAGACGCGCTGGACGAGGCCGCGCCGCCGGGCGGTCGAATCGTTCAGGGAGCCGCGGCCGGCTCGCCCCTCGAGGACGACGTCCTCCCGGACTTTATCGCGATCGCCGAGGCGACCGACCTGGGGCTACCGGCGGCGATGTACCTACCCGTAGACGGCGACGCAACCCGCCGGCGCCGGCCGGCCGAAGCGGTCCGCCTGATAGCCACCACCCGTAAATGACCCCCGGACCTATGGAGTCGAGTTTCTACGACTGGCCGCCGACGTCGGCCCAGTTAGCGGCGTCCCGCGCCCTCGAGCGCCGACGCGAGGCCGCGCGCGAGGGCGGGATATTCGACCCGGCCCGCGGCTACTCCCTGTCCGACGTATGGGGGACCGCGCAGGTAGGGGAGGATGGACCGCCGGCGCGGCCGGGGCTCGTCGGGACCTACCGTATCGACCCGGATACGGATATGTCCGTCCGTTTCGAGGACGTCGCCGGCGCCGGCCGCGTCCCTGTCTACCGCTTCCGCGCCGGCCGACCGGCCCCCTCGCCGTAATGCTGGACAACCCGTACGACGGCGTTAACGAACGCGACGACGAACCCGACGTCGCGCCCCCTGGGATCGACGCGCCCGACGAGGACGAGGCCGATTACTGTCGCCGGCGCGAGGCCGCGGAGGGCCCGCCCGACTTCGATAATCTCCGCGCGATCGCCGACGAGGCCGAAGCGCTCGAGCGCGCCGACCCCGGGTTCGGCGATCGTTTCGAGGCCGCGGCCCGGACGGTCGCGAGTCTCACCCCCGACCCCGTTATGCCGAAACGAACGCCGGCGCAACTCGCCCGCCTAATGGCCCCGCTAGCCTGGATAAGGCGGTCCGACCGGCGGACGCTCCGCGAGAACTCGTACCCGGCCCCACTCGCCGAACAATCGGCGCACGCGCTCGAGGCGTTCCGCGTCCTGTACCCGGACTGGCAGAAATGGAACGACGGGAAGGCGGCCCGGATACTTACGGAGGTCTATAGGCTCCCGGCCGACGCCGCGCGCGCCGTCCTCAGCGAACTCGCGAACCCGCACGCGCTACCCCCGGCGCGGCCGGCGAAACCGATACCGCCGGGCGACCTCCCGCAACTATTCCCCCAGGACCCGACGCCGACCCACCGCGACGAGGAGTAGCGCCTGCTAACCCGAAAACACGCTATTGCACGCGGGGGATTAGCGTATATTACCCGTCCACCGGACCCGGACCCCCGATGAACGAACGTTGCGCCGAATGTGGCGCCCCGCTAGACCGGTCGGCCCTCGCCGTCGCGAGGATGGACCCGTCGATCGCTCCGTACGCCCGCGCGTCCCAGCGCTGCGTACCGTGTATAACGCGCTCGCTCCGCGCTGAACGCCGGGGCAAACACGCGCGCCGCGCGCTATCCCAACTGTTGCGGCCGTGAACACGGACGAACGATACCGCGCCCTCCGCGACGCGGACGAACGATACCGCGCCCTCCGCGACGAGGGATACCGGCCCGACGAGGTCCGGGGTATCCTCGTCGCGGAACGGACGGAGAACGCCGTTCTGGACATTATCGGCGAACGCCGGCTAACCGACGCCGAAAAAAACCGCTTACGTAACGCGCGGTCGTACCTGAACGACGCCGCCGCGGCCCTCTCTCTCCGATTAGACCCCTGACACTATGCCGACCCCTGACAAACGGGTAACGACCGGACTAACCCTACTGGAGCATATCGCGACCCAGGTACTAGCCGCGTCGATCGGCGCGTCGATCGGTCGCGGGCCCGGCGCCGGCTGGACGCGTCCCGAACTCGCGAGGGACGCCGTAACCGCGGCCGACGCGCTGATCGACGCGCTAGACCTGGCGGAGCGCCGCGACCTCCCGGACGACGACGACGACCCGGACGGCGTCCGGAACCGGGGGCCGAAATGAACGAGTCCCCCGAACCCGAAGCGCCGGCCGACGCCGACGCGGCCGACGCCGACGAAATCGTCGCGCTCGAGATAGCCGACGACGTCCTCGTCGCCAGGCTCTATGCTATGACCCCAGCGGAGCGCTACGTCCCCGCCTGGGTTCTCGCCGACGAGGTATCCCCCTGACGCTATGGCCCTCGCCGCTATCGCCCGGATAGACCCGGACCGATACGTCCCGACTGTCGGCGCGGTGTTCGCCGCCGCTATCCAGTGCGTCCTATGGGCGCCGGCGCTCTAATGGGCCGGCCCCTACCGAACGTCCGGCGCGACCTCCGCGTACCGAACTATACCGGGGCGCCGACGAGGACGAATACGAGCGCCCGCGCGCAAATCGAAAGCGCGAACCGGACGCTCGCCCTCGAGGTCCGAAAAGCGCGCGCCGCCCAATTCGTCCTGGAACTCGAGGGCCGCGGGCTCCCGCGTCCTGTCGCCGAATACCGATTCGCGCCCCCGCGCGGCTGGCGCCTGGACTTTGCGTGGCCGGACCGGCTCGTCGCCCTCGAGGTAGAGGGGGGCGTATGGACCGGCGGTCGGCATACGCGCGGCGCCGGGTTCCTAAAGGACGTCGAGAAATACAACTGCGCGGCGCTCGCCGGCTGGACGCTGATCCGGACGACGCCGGCGGGGCTACTCTCCGACGACCTCCGGGCCCAGTTAGCGACGGCCCTCCGTTCCTGACGCTATGTCGCTCGTCGGATTCAGCGCTCGCAATCACCCCCAGCAATCGGGGCGCCGCGGCGCGCTGGAATCGGTGGACGACCGGAAAACGCCGGCCGACCTGTTCGCCGCGATCGCGTCGGACTGGGGCCCGTTCACACTGGACGCCGCCGCGTCGGCCGAAAACGCGCAGTGCGCGCGGTACGTCGACCGCGAAACGGACGGGCTCGCCCAGTCCTGGGTCGGCGAACGAGTATGGGTGAACCCGCCCTATTCCGACCTCCGTCCCTGGCTCGAGAAAGCGTGGGCCGAAACCGGCGCGGACGTCGTCGCGATGCTCCTACCCGCGAACCGGACGGAACAACGATGGTGGCAGGATTTAGTGGAGCCGTACCGCGATCGCGCGGGCTCACCGCTCCGCACCCGCTTCTATCCCGGCCGGCCGCGGTTCTCACTGCCCGGACAACGGTCCGTCCTGGGCGACCGTCCCCCGTTCGGCGTCGTCCTCGTCGTATGGGCGACGTCGGCGCCGCCGCGCCCGGTCGTACCGCCCGACCTGTTCACCGGCGCCCCGCTGTGACGCTCCGCGATTGGCGTCCAACCGCAGCACTCCACGGTATCCTTTCCCAGGCGACTATCCTAGCATGGTGACCCAATGCCTGAAGAGAATAAACCCCAAACTCCGACTCGCGCGCGCGGGAAGGGAGCGCCGGCGCCGGCCCGTAAGCGAGTCCCGGGGTCCGGCCGGAAACAACGCTACACGGTGGACGAGGTAGTCGCCGCCCTCCGGGAGTCGCGAGGACTGGTAGCGCCGGCCGCGCGGTCCCTGGGCTGTGACTGGGGGACGGTATCGCGCTACGCGAAGCGCTACGCGAAGGTCGCGTCGGTCCTCGAGGAGGCGCGCGAAACGCTCCTAGATGAAGCGGAGGGGTCGCTACGGACGCTCGTCCGCGCGTTCGACGGCGAGTCGATCCGATTTCTACTCCGGACGGTCGGCCGGCACCGGGGCTATATCGACCGCCGGGAAATAACGGGCCCCGGTGGAAATCCTGTGGATATCCGCGTCGAGTTCCTACCCGCGCCGCCGCCGGCCGACCCCCAGGAATGACGACCTATACCGCCGTCCTACTCGCCGCCGCGCTCGCCGTCGCCGTCCCCTGGGCTAGCCTGTGGGCCGCGCGCGCGGCCGGCGCGCGTCGCCGCTGGGAGTTCCGTTATCCCGGCCGGCCGTACCCGGAGCTCGCGAACCGGACGGCCCTCCCGCCTGCCCCAGCGCGCGGAGGACGTCCCATAGCTCCCTCCGGGTATCGGGGTGGACGAGTAGCCGGTCCGGGAACGAGTACGCGGTGGGCCCCGGTGGGAATCCTGTGGATCCGCGATATGCCGACCCGGTCCCGCTAGGGATGGGGGCCGCGGTCCTGACGGCACGGCCGACCGTCAAACAACGCGAGTTCCTAGAGGCGCCCGAACGATTCCGCGCGTACGTCGGAGGGGTCGGAGCCGGTAAGACTGTCGCCGGCGCGCTCGAGGTAATACGGCAACCCGCCGGAACGACCGGGATCGTCGCGGCCCCTACCTACCCGATGCTCCGCGACGTCGCCCTCCGGACGTTGCTCGAGATAGCCGGCCCCCTCGTCCGCGCCGTGAACCGCGCGGAAATGACGGTCGAACTCGTTAACGGGACCCGGGCGCTATTCCGGTCGGCCGATAATCCCGACGCGCTCCGCGGCATTAACGCCGGCTGGGTATGGCTGGACGAGGGCGCCTACGTGAGGCTCAGAGCCTGGGACGTCCTGTTAGGCCGGCTCCGCGAGTTCCCCGGCCGCGCCTGGGTAACGACGACGCCGCGCGGTCGGAACTGGATTTACGACCGTTTCGGGACGAGCCGGCCCGATCACCGAATGACGATCGCGCCGACCTGGGATAACCCGTACCTCCCGCCCTCGTTCGTCGGTACGCTCCGCGAGGCGTATACCGCCCTGCAACAACGGCAAGAAATCGGGGGGGAGTTCGTGGAGAACGTGGGAGCGGTATTCCGGCCCGACTGGATAGAGGCCGGCCGGCGCCGGGATTATCCGGACCTCGTCCGGCTCGTTATCGGCGTCGATCCCGCCGGCTCGCACCGGGCCGGCTCCGCGGAAACAGGGATCGTCGTCGCCGGCCGCGGCGCCGATGGACACGCGTACGTACTCGAGGACGCTAGCGGCCGACTGGACGCGCCCCAGTGGGCCGCGCGGGTCGGCGACTTGTACGACGAATGGGACGCGGACGCGGTCGTCGCAGAACGGAACTACGGCGGCGATATGGTCGTCGCGACGCTCCGCGCGTACGGGGGGCCGCAATTGCGGGTTATCACTGTGAACGCGTCCAGGGGAAAGGCCGTCCGCGCCGAACCCCTCGCCGCGCCGTACGAGCAAAACCGCGTCCACCACGTAGGGACGGCGCTCGAGTTCAAAATCCTAGAATCTCAGTTAACCGGCTGGGACCCGAACGACGACGGCGCGGTATCGCCCGACCGGATGGACGCGCTCGTATGGGCGCTAACGGACCTACTCGTCGTCCCGAAGCGGACGCCGCGCGTCGGGTCCCTAGCGTCCGCGCCCGTCGCCGGCCGGCGGATACGGTAGAGGCGCCGGCGGTAGCCGGACAACGCCGCCGGCGCGCTACCTTCGCACGCGTTCCCCCCGCCCAGTCGCCCGGTGCCCCGTCGCTCCCTGCTAGACGTCCTCGCCGGCCGACCCGCGTACGGCGCCGGCGCCGCCCCTGGAAAGCGGTCGTTTATCCTGGGAACCGGCTGGGGAACGACGTACGGCGAACCCTCGAGGGATTACGTAGCGCTCCGCGCGCTCACCCTCCGGAACCCGTACGCGTCGCGCGCCTATTCGCTAATCGCCGACGCGCTCGCCGGGATTACGTGGCTACACGCGCAGAACGGTGTGGTAACGAACGACGCGCGGATATTCCGGTCGGGCGAGGGGTTCGTCCCCTCCGTTCCCCTCGAGCGTATCTATCTCGAGGAATCGTCCTGGGCCCCGCCCCTGTCGCCCGTCCCCGCGCTGGACTACCCGGGCGCGATCGCGCGCGAACTGTGGGACGGTATGGCGCACGCCGGCGAGGTCTATACGTTCGCCCCGGGCTCGCCGATTACCGGCACGAACGCCGGCCGGACGACGCCGGCGGGATTGCTCGTCGCACGGCCGGACCTCGTCCGTATGGACCGCCGGGAGCCGGACGGCGAGGTACGGACCTGGGCGCTCCGGGAGCGTAACGAACGCCGGCTCGAGCATTCCGTCCACGGTATCCGGATAGAGCGCGCCGTTTACCTCGAGGACCCGAATAACCCCGGCCGCGGGTTCCCGATCGCCGCCGCCGCCGCGCGTACGGCCGCGATGCTCGAGCAACAGGAACACTGGCAGTCGGAGCTATTCGAGAACCGCGGCGCGCACCCCGGGTTTTTCCGCGTAACGGCGTCCGACGCGACGCTAACCGACGAGGCATTCGAGGACCTACGCGTCCGACTGCAAAAGGCGTTCTCGGCCGACCGCGCGGCCGGCGTCCCGGGGCTAATCGAAAATCTGGACTGGCTCGCTACCGCGTGGACGCCCGTCGAATCGGCGATGCACGCCGGCGAGATAGCCGCCGTCCGGCGTATCGCGGCCGGCTGGGGCGTCCCTGTCCAGTTACTAGGCGACGCCGCGGCGTCCACGTACTCGAATCTCCGGACGGCCGTCGCCGCGCTGATAACCCAGCGCGCGCTACCGCTCGCGGAATGGATTATGTCGGTCGTCGCCGACCGGGTCCTCCCGCCCGACGAGTCGTTCGTCCCGGATATGGACGCGATCGCGTCGCTGACAGCGGACCTTACCGAACTCTACGCCCGGGCCCGCGAGGCGTCCGGCGGTCCGTTCCTGACGGTGGACGAGGCGCGTTCGCTCGCGAACTGGGGAGCGTACAAGCCGACCCCCGGCGCCGGCGGGACCTTGCTCCGTCCACTGGGACTGATCCCGGTGGACGACGCGCCGCCGCCGGACGAGGACGAGGAAACCGACGCGGCCGGCTAATGGCGCACGTCCACACGGAACGGGAGCTATACGCGTACTGGTTAGGCGCGCTCGCCGTCCGGGCCGAAGGGGAGAACGCGCTACGCGCGGCGGCGCGTAGCGCGTTCCGGCGTATCCGGGCCCGGCTCCGGGACGCCGCGCTAGTGGAGGCGCTCACGCTGAACGCCGGCGTAGTCCCGCCCCTCGAGGTCGCCGACTGGGCGCGGATCGTCGCCGGCGACCTACGTCCCGGCTCGCTCGCCTCTATCCGGCGCGGCTGGGCCCGGGCTTTCGAGCTCATCCCCGGGGTAGAGGCGACGGCGTTCGACGCGTCCGACCCGCGAATCGTAACGCTACTCGCGCGCGTCCTGGCGACGTCCAGGGAGATAGCCGAAACGACCGCCCGCGAGGTCGCCGAAGCGTACGCGCCGATACTCGCGGCCGGCGGTACGGTGGACGACCTCGCCGCGGCCGTAGATATGGTTATGGATAGCGCCGACTCCGTCCGCGCGCGTACTATCGCCCGGACGGCGTCCACGGCTACGGTAGAGGGGGGACAGCGGATCGGGTACGAGGTCGCCGGCGTCCCTGCTAAACGGTGGCTGTCTGAGCGCGACGACCTCGTCCGCGAGGCGCATATCGCGGCCGATGGTCAAACGGTGCCAGTGGCCGACGCTTTCGACGTGGACGGCGAATCGCTCGAGTACCCGGGCGACCCCGCCGGCAGCGCCGGAAATGTGATTAACTGTCGTTGTACGACCCTCCCAGTCCTACCGTGAACGGACCCAACCCCGCCCCCGCCCCCCAGGCCGCGCCGCCGTCCGCGCCGGCCGACGAGGTCGTCCGCGCCGTCGCGCGAATCGCTCAACTGTCACCGCGCCGGCTCGCCGGCGTCGCGGCCGTAACCGCCCGGGCCCTCGCGTCCGCGGAGGACGACGTCCGCATAACGAACGCGGTAACGGCGCGTCGCTCGAGGATGGGCGCCGCCGCGGCCCGCGATTTCGTCGCCGACACCCTGGGCGTCAATCCGTCCCGCGTACGCCGGGCGATATGGGGTAAGTAAAAATGGGACTCGCCGCATTCCTGCGCGCGCTGGGGTTCACTCGCTGGGCCGACCGCTTGGGCCGCGCCGCCCTACTCTCCGTCCTCGAGGAAGCGGAACCGCCGGCGCCCGTTCGGCCGCGCCCCCTCGCCCCCGGGGAGCTTATGGACCCGTCCACGTTCCACGGAACGGTAGGTCGGGCTATGCGCCTGGGCGTCGTCGTCCGGCGCCTGTCGCCTCGCGACTCGTACGTATTCGTCCCCCCAGACGCGCTCGCCGAGTTCTCCGAGTCGGACGTCCTCGCGCTGGGTATCGGGGGCTCGCTCGCCCAGCCGGGCGCGCACGTCCTGAACTACCCGACACCGACCCCGCTAGTTAACGGGGGCCGGCGCTTTCACGTCCTGGGCGTACGCGTCGAACCGCCGGCGCCGCCGGCCGCGGACGACGTCGTCGTCGGCGACGGCGAGGGCGAAGCGCTCCCGGTTGACCCGGCCGGATACGACGAAATGCGGGCCGTAATGCGGGCCGCGGCCGACTCCGATTACAAGGCCGACGTGTGGGGTACAAGTCCCAGCGGGGCCTACGCGCTACGCTCAATATGATAGCGGACAACGCGTCCGCGTTCGGCCGGCCGCGGCTCCGACCGGAGGGACAGGGGCCGCGGGACTCCCGGCCGGCCGGGACGGGAGCGACCGAACGACCCGCGTAGATTCGGCGCGCGACCTACCCCGCGCGACCGATGCACCCGAACCTCGAGGAACCGACCGCCGCGTCCCACCGCGCCGCGTTTATCGACACGGTCCGCGATGTTGACGAAATGGCGGGGATAGTGGACGCGTACTGGGCGCTGTGGGACGTAGAGGGGTCGGACGGCGTCCGGTTCTCCCCCGGCGCGTTTACCGCGACGATCGCCCAGCGCGGCCCGGAGGGGACCGACCGTATCCGGATGCTGTGGCAGCACGATTCCTGGACGCCGATCGGCCGGCCGCGCGAACTACTCGAGGACGACCGCGGACTACGCGCCGTCTGCAAGGTCGCGCCGACGACCAGGGGGCGCGACGCGCTCATCCTCTACCGCGAGGGCGTAATCCAGGAACATTCGATCGGGTACGTACCCCTGGACATAGTCGAGGGCGTTACGACCCTCGCGACTGTATGGGAGGGATCGGCCGTTACCTGGGGCGCCGAAGCGGGGGCCCGGACCGTATCCGTCCGCGCCGGCGCCGGCGACGACCTCGTCGGGCTACGGCTCCGGGCGAACGCCGCGCGCGCCGCGCTGTCGGCCGGGCTAATGGACGATACCGCGTCGGCCCTCGAGCTAGCTATCGCCCGCGCCGACGCGGCCCTCGCGAACACGCCGGCCGTTCCCGCCGGCTCGCCCCTCGAGCTTATCGCCCGCGCGACGATCGCCGGCGCTCCCAGTCTGTCGGGTTCGCCGGGCGCGGACGCGGCCCGTAACCTTCGCGACGTAGCCCGGCGCGCCGTCGCGCTCGCTCGTACCTGACCCCCAGCCCCAGTCCCCCCGCCCCGATGGAACCCGATTTCTCCACCCCCGAGAGCGCCGCCCGCGCGATCCTCGAGGCCCAGCGGACGCAACTCGCCGCAATCGAGGAACGGACCGCTTCGACGGCGACTGAGGTCGCCGCGATGAACGAGCGCGTAGCGACCGCGGTCGCCGGCGCGGTCGCCGGCGCGACCGCCGCCGCGGAAGCGCGCGCGACGGAAATCGCGAACGCCCGGGCCGACGCGCTCGAGGCGCATATCGGCGCCAGCCCCGGGGCCCGGCACCACGAGACGGTCGGCGCGTCCGTAGTCCGGCAACTGGGCGACGAGGCCGCGTTCCGCGGTTTCGATACCCGCCGGACGCCGCGCGTCCCGGTCCCGGCCGACCTAATGCTAGGTCGCGCGGCCGTCCTTTCCGGAATCGTCACGCTGGGCGACGTCGTGAACGCCGGAATGGGGCCGGATATCCTCATTCCGCGAACGATCCTGGACGTAATCCCGACGACCGTTATAACGGAGGGGGTCGTTCACTGGGTCCAGGAAATCGCGTTTACGAACGCCGCGGCAATCGTCCCGGAGCAAGGGGGCGACACTGGTTCGCTGGGCGCTGGCTCGCTGAAGCCATTCAGCTCGTACGACGTCGAGGGGCATACGGACCCGCTCGTTACGATCGCGACGCTGCTCGCCGTTTCGCGTCAGGTTCTGCGCTACTCCGCGCGGACCCAGCTACGGAGCGCCGTCGATACCCGGCTCCGACTCGCCGTCCGGCGCGTCCTCGAGGCCCAGGTACTAATGGGCGACGGGACCGGGGACAACCTCCACGGTATCGTACCCCAGGCGACGCCCTATAACGGCGGCTACGCCAATATCGCCGGGGGCGCCG
>Ga0307505_10002990_pt1 | contig 11061 bp, 9 predicted proteins | sample 23_S_MG_FD_202183 | JGI IMG/M metagenome (GOLD analysis project Ga0307505, IMG submission 202183) | Soil microbial communities from Populus trichocarpa stands in riparian zone in the Pacific Northwest, United States - 23_S | ecosystem: Environmental > Terrestrial > Soil > Riparian zone > Trees... | reverse complement strand
GCGAAAGAGATCGAACAGATGCGTGAGCTTCTCGCCTCGACGATACACAACGTCTCTTCGCTTTCCGCCGAGATCACAGCAGGAACCGAGGTGGAGATCGTCAAACTTGCTATCGAGATCGCACGAAAGATCGTAGAGCGGGAGATCACAATGGATCCGGAAGTAGCCGTTTCGGTAGTTAAACGCTCGCTTGACCGACTGCACGATCGTGCCGTGGCCGAAGTTCACCTTCATCCGGTTGATCTCTCCTACGTGCGGGCACATCAAGACCGTCTCGGATTCCGAGGTTCCCTCGAACTCAAAGAAAACGAATCCGTGTCGCCCGGCGGATGCATCGTCCACACCGATTCCGGCGATATCGACGCACGCATCGAATCGCAGTTCGACGAGATCGCCAACGGTCTTCTGAGCGACGGATCCCTTCTGAATCTCCGATCGCCATCAGGGATCGACGAGGCCGCAATTCCCAACTAACTGACCTTTAATGCTTGAGAGCTACTCCCACAAATTAAGAAGCATCCAGCCGATCCGCTCCTTCGGGCGAGTCACTCGCGCTGTCGGGTTGATCATCGAGTCGCTCGGCCCGATCGCGGCCGTTGGCGATCTCTGCTATCTCGAATCCGGTACTCGGGGCTCAGGCGACTCGCTTCTCGAGGTCGTCGGCTTTAAGGAGAATCATGTCTTGCTGATGCCGTTGGGAGCTATGCCCGCGGTACGTGTGGGTGACACTGTTATCGCCACTGGTGCCAGCGCGGATGTTAAGGTCGGTGAGAATCTGCTTGGCAGAACGATCGATGCCCTTGGGCGTCCGCTCGACGGACTCGGCCCGATCCGGGCAACCGCGGCGTACCCGCTTCAACGAAAAACCACAAACCCACTCGCAAGGACCAGCATCGAGGATCCGCTGGAAACCGGTGTACGTTCGATCGACGGCCTGATGACGATCGGGGCCGGTCAGCGCATCGGGATCTTTGGCGGTTCGGGGGTTGGAAAGTCAACCCTGCTCGGAATGATGGCGAAGCGGTCTGAGGCCGACATCAACGTCATTGCCCTTATCGGAGAGCGTGGACGCGAGGTCGGTGAGTTCATAAAGAACGACCTTGGCGTCGAGGGCATGGCCCGTTCGGTCGTCGTAGCTTCGACATCCGATGATCCCGCATTGGTTCGTATCCGCGCCGCACTCGCCGCAACCGCGATCGCGGAATACTTTAAAGATCAGGGAGCGAACGTTCTTCTGATCATGGACTCGGTCACCCGCTACTGCATGGCGCAGAGGGAGATCGGGTTGGCAGCGGGCGAGCCTCCTTCGTCTAAAGGTTACACGCCGTCGGTTTTCGCGCAGCTTCCAAGGCTGCTCGAACGGGCAGGGAAGTTTGACAATGGTGGTTCGATCACAGGGTTCTATACAGTCCTCGTCGAGGGCGACGACATGAACGAACCGATCGCTGACGCAGTTCGCTCGATTCTCGACGGACACATCGTTCTGTCGCGAGCACTCGCAGCACGAAACCACTATCCGTGTATCGATGTCCTGAACAGCGCTTCGAGGCTCTTTTCGTCGGTGGCTACACGCGAGCATCGAGACCAGGCGGGACGCATACGCGAGCTTCTAGCTTCGTATGAGAAAGCCGAAGACCTCATCAACATCGGGGCGTATCAGATGGGAAGCAATCGGAGCATTGATCTCGCGATCGCACGCCATGATGAGATCGTCGGATTTCTGAAACAGGAACGAGAAGAAGGAGCACATCTAGCTGACTCCGTTAAGGCATTGATGTCGATCAAGACCGCATGAAGAAGTTTAAGTTCAGTTTGGAATCAGTTCATCGTGTCCGCGAGATCCGGCAGGAGCGCGAGATGTTGACGCTGCGCGAACTTCAGCTTCAGGCTGAGCGGGCCGAGACCGACGTTCGTGACGTCGAACGGCTTCGGCTTGAGGCGATGAGGTCTTACGCAAGCCGCCTGAAGTCGAGGGAAGAGATCAGTCCGATGGAGATGGAACTCAGCTCAAATCATTTCGCTGCACTGAACCGGCGGCAGCAAGACGCTGAACGAACTCTCGTAGAGAAAAACCTCGAATGCTCGAAACAAGGAGTGGCCGTAGCCGCTGCAGTTCGGGAAGTAAAGGTCACCGACAAGTTGAAAGACACGCAGCTAACCCGATACGAACGAGACCGGTCGAGGGTCGAGCAGAACAATCTCGACGAACTCGTTTCGACAAGATTCGCGAAGGAAATAAATACGAACCAATGATCGCAATGACTCCCACATTCCTCGATCCATTTCAACCGACAGCCACTAATCCGGAAGCCTTAGCCAGCGTCGGACTTTCGCAGACTGGGTTCGCCGACCTTCTGTTCGCATCGATGTTTGATGCCGCGTCGAGCGACGAAACGAACTTAGAACAAGAGCTTGATCAGGAAGAGTTAGAAACCGAGACTCCGGCCGAGCAGACGTTGCCCGCTCAAGCTTTGCCGGTTCAGACGCTGGCTTTGCCGGTGTTACCTGCGTCGACTTTGCCGGAGCCGATGCTGCCTGATTCGACGTTGTCTGTGTCGAAGTCACCTGCGCCGACCTTGCTCGATCGAACATTACCGGTAACAACCGCTCTCTCGCCAACGTTGCCGCCATCATCCTCTCCGGTAGTTACGGTACCCGAGATGACTTTGCCGGAGACGACGATGCCCGAGTCGGCCTCGCCCGAGCCGTTGCCCGTTCAGACATCGGTCGAGCCGGTTTTGCCTGTTACGACGTTGCTTGAGCCAACGCTGCCAGTTTCGAATTTGCCTACGCCGACATTACTTGATCGAACGCAGCCGTTACCGACGGCTTCAGCGGCAGTTTTACCCCTTTCGCCGTCGCCGGTGGCGACCGAGCCGGAGTCGACGTCACCCGTGTTGCCAGATACGGAGATACCGGGGGTGTCCTCGTCGATTCCGCAACTGGGTGTTGTTAACCCCGTCGATCTCGCTGACCCGCGTACGTCGGTCGAATTGGCAGAGATAAGCTTTAGCGAGATTCCAGCGGTAGATACGAACTTCAAGATCCCTATGGCTGAGGCAGCGGCGAACTTCACGCCTGCGGTTACACAGGATAGACCTGTTTCGGTCGGAGTTGAGCAAGTGATCGCGTCAGAGGCGACGAGCCAAACAGCTCCAGTTGACGTGATATCTGTCGCCGATGCGGCGGTAAAGACCCAGGATGCACCTATCACTAACCCAACGAGCGCTCCAGCCATTGCCTTTGCGAAAGAGATCGTGACGAAAGGCCCGGCGACTCGCGGCCGTGAGAAGTCCATTGAACATACGACCGCAACCTCTAAGGAAGATGCGCCGATCGAAGCATCGACTTATCTCGGCGAGATCAAACACATCGATCACTTTGAAGCGATTCTGCCCCAGCGACCGAGCGCGTCTGCCGTGCTTCGCGACTCGGAGGGTTTCGCGCCTCTGTTGATCAGTGTTTCGGATGATCAGCCTAGTGCATCTGAGCCGCTTGAAGCCGGCGAACGTTCGCAACTCACTGAACTGATATTGGATCGATTTGAGGCGAGTCGGCCGAAGATGAACCTGGTGCAACGGAGTGAAGGCCGGCTGCCTCTTGAACTTCGGGTCATCGATCAGGTACGTGACCAGGTGATCACCTTCATCCCGGCGCAGCTCGGGAAAGAAAGCAAAGACATTCTTAAGATGCGGCTGAATCCGGCCGAACTTGGTCATGTTGAGATCGAACTGGCACGCGATTCCGCGGGAACTATTTCCGCGCACATCCGAACGGAAACTGAGTCTGCCCAGCACATTCTAATTGAAGGATTGAACGAACTAAGGGATTCGCTAAGAGATGCCGGCGTCGAAGTCGGAAACTTGGAAGTGTCAACTTCCTCGACATCGTCGGGCGAAAAAGATGGTCGCGGTAACGAATCGCGGCGAGCGGGCGCGCACGATCTTGCGAATGGCATGATCGATAGCGTCGATCTGGATCACGAGACCGAGAAAGAAGATCGCCTCGTGAGTCTGCGGGCATAAACCCGCGAGGTATAACATGGCGATAAATCCAATTTCTACTCTTGATCCCGCGCTGACCGCGCCTTCGTCCGGAAGGACGAACGGAAGCGGATCGGAACGCGATATGTTTATGACGCTGCTTGTTGCCCAGCTTAAAAATCAGGACCCGCTTGCACCGCAAGAGGGAACAGAGTTCGTGGCGCAGCTTGCTCAGTTCAACTCGCTCGATCAGTTGATCGGCATTCGAAACTCGATCGAGGCACTCTCAACCCGCCTGGACCGACAGACCCAGACCGGTGACGAAACTACCGGATCCTAAATCCCACAAGAAGGAGACCAACCTACAATGACCTACTTTTCATTCAACAGCTCGCTCTCAGGGCTGAACGCGAACGCGAATGCTCTCAATATCGTTGGAAACAACATCGCGAACGCAAACACGATCGGCTTCCGAAGCAGCTCGATCACTTTCATGGACGTTTACTCAAGCCATAACGGACTTCGTCTGAATCGTGCCGGCAACTCTCTGCAAACCGGTAACGGCGTGCAGATCGCGGCGATCCACACGAATTTCGAGGAAGGCGGTGTGAACGAATCCGGCTCTCCGCTGCATGCGGCGATCCAGGGAAACGGATTTTTCGTGATCCGCAATGCCGACGGAACCGCCGGCTATACGCGCGCCGGCGATTTCACTGTCAATAGTGACGGATATTTGGTTTCCCCCAGCGGCGGCCAGGTTCAGGGCTATCAGGCGACGGCGGGCGTGATACCCCAAGGGACGCCGCTGGCCCCGCTTCAGCTTCCGATCGGCCAGACCCTGGCACCGCAGATCACGAGCGAAGCAACCTTTCGGATGAACCTGAATTCATCGTCGGCACCCGGGTCACAGTTTCACTCGACGATGCAGATCTACGATTCGCTTGGCACAGCCCGCAACATGGATCTGACCTATACCCGCACCGCAGTTGGAACGTTTGAGATGACGGGAACACTTGATGGGAATCCAGTTGAGTTCAGTGTCGATGGTGGCGCTCAGGGAGCCGGACCGGTTACCTTCACGTTTGATTCGAATGGATTCCCGACTGCGCCGACTACTGTTGCGATCATCCCTGATCAGACACAGTTGGATGGTGCCAACTTGCCCTCGGTCAACCTTAACCTTAGAGAAACAAATCCGGATGGCTCGCCTGGAGCGTTCAATATTACGAGCTACTCCCGGCCCTCATCAGTGTCCGCCACAATGCAGGACGGTTATTCGGCGGGTGAACTCGCCGGTGCCGCGGTTGATCCATCTGGCCACATTTTCGGTATCTTCACGAACGGGCAGTCGAGGATCGTTGGGCAGTACGCGATCGCGACGTTTGCTTCGAACGACGGACTCGGCCGATTGGGCGGAAATATGTTCGGTGAGACCCTCTCGTCGGGACAGCCATCGATCGGCGTTCCTGGAGCCGGTGGACGAGGTGTGATCGCCGGTGGGTATCTGGAACAGAGCAATGTCAACATCACTAACGAGTTCGTTGAGCTGATCGAGGCGCAGCGCGGATTCCAGGCGAATTCCCGCGTGATCTCAACCTTGAACCAGACATTTCAAGACCTCTTGCAGATCATCTAAAGTTCTTTGAGTTCTCGCCGATAGGTAAGTTCGAACGGCAACTCCCACTGCCGCTTCATTCGAACAAAGGGTGAGTTCAAGAAAGTACAGTTGTTTTGACCACCGTAAGACTAGAAACGCAGTTTCTGATTCTGTTTTGCGGTGGTCTTTTCTTTCCTGACCTCGCTTCCCGCGTCGATATCAAACTCATGTTTATCATCATCGGCCTCATCATAGTTTTTGGGTGCGTCATCGGTGGATTCCTAATGATCAATGGACCGCTGGGCGTTCTCGTTCAGCCGTCTGAGTTCGTCGTTATCGGCGGAGCGGTTATCGGAGCCACCGTCATGGCGAATCCGATCAAATACCTGAAACAGATCATGGCCAAGCTTCCGGCGGCGCTTAAGGGATCGCCCTATAACAAGACCACCTATGCGGAGATCCTTCGCATGCAGTACGACATCTTTGTTAATTCGAAGAAGGGTGGATTGCTCTCGATCGAGGAAGATGTGAACGACCCGTTTGGTTCGTCGATCTTTTCTAAATATCCGGGTTTTGTCGCGAACCACCATGCTGTCGCCTACTTCTGTGACGCGATGCGAATGCTCGTGAATGGGGCGTGTACTCCGGAAGAACTGGAGATCATGCTCGAGATGGAGATGGAGACGCATCACGATGAGGGTGCGATAGTTCCGGCGCTCCTGAACCGTGCATCCGATGCTCTTCCGGGGCTGGGAATTGTCGCGGCAGTTCTTGGAATCGTCGTGACGATGCAGCATCTCGATGGGCCGCCCGAAGAGTTGGGTAAACATGTGGGAGCAGCGTTGGTCGGAACGTTTCTCGGACTCCTTTTATCGTACGGATTCCTTGCTCCTATCGCTGCCAATCTCGACAACCTTGCCCAAGACGAAGGCAAGTATTTCAACTGTATTCGAACCGGCGTGATCGCTTTCGCGAATGGAGCGGCACCGGCAACCGCCGTCGAGTTTGCCCGCAAAACCATTCTTAGCTTTGAGCGGCCCTCGACAACTGAACTTGAGCCTCTCCTCAAGGAGATCAGGCCAAGGTAAGGCAAGACCCATCGAAAATGAGCGAAACAGTTAAAGAGGTTCCACCGCCAAAACCTCGCAGGCGGGTCAAGAAGGCCAAGGGCCACGGCGGCCACCACGGCGGCGCGTGGAAGGTAGCGTACGCTGACTTTGTAACCGCGATGATGGCGCTCTTTCTCGTGTTGTGGCTCGTGTCTCAGGCCGATCAAAAGTTGAAAGAGGCGATCGCGAACTACTTCCGGTCACCGGGAGTCTTTGACACACTTCAGGGTGGAATACTTTCTCAAGCGAAGAAAGTCAGCCAGGAACCTGGAGGCCTAACTTCAAAAGATGACGAGCAGATGCTCTTCAACACTGCTCAGAAGCTCCAGGAACAGTTCGAGAAACGTCCGGAGTTTGCAAAATACAAGGACCAGGTAAAGATACAGATCACCGACGAGGGCCTAAAGATACAGCTGGTTGACGAGGCGGATCGAGTTTCGTTTCCTTCCGGGAGCTCGCAGTTGACGCCTGACGCGGTGGCTATCCTTCAAGCGATCGCTACTGACCTTTGCGTTCTTCCGAACAAGATCAACATCGGCGGACATACCGATCGACGACCGCTAGCGGCAGCGAACGGCTACACGAATTGGGAGCTTTCGACCGACCGGGCGAATTCGGCTCGTCGCCTTTTGGAATCTTCTTGCATTCAACCCGCACAGATCAATAAGATCATCGGCTACGCTGACACCGTACCTCTCATTCCGGAAGACCCGTATGCTGCAGCAAACAGACGCATCAGCATCACGGTGCTAAAGCTTTCCGTCGAGCCGCCGGCCGAACCAGCGGACCCGAACGCACCCGCAGAAGTGCCGCAAACCGGACAGGTATCACCGATCCGCCCCTCGACCGGCGAAACGAAGTCGCCGACAAATGGCCAGCGACCGGTCACGCCAGACGATCTCATAAACGATCCGGAAGTTCGCTCTAAGCTAATGAATGAAGGTGCCGTGACCGTCGGTGAACCGGACAAGGTCCCGGATCTTCCAAAAGCGAAGACCGACAAGGACAAAAACGAACATTGACCCGAAAAAACCTCTCAAGTTTCCAGGGATCCATCCGATAGGCATCGAGGGAACCTCACCTGCCGCCAAAGCCAAAGTCTTTTTATTTCAGGAGATAAACGTGTCCGATTCTATAATCAGAACCCTCGTCGTGGACGATTCGCGAATAATGCGCAACATCGTGATGGAATCATTGCGAAAGTGTGAGCTGGGTGAATTCGAGTTCACCGAAGCCTCAAGTGGCTCCGAAGCAATGGATCTGTTCGACGCCGACAAGATCGATATGATCTTTGTTGACTGGAACATGCCGGGAATGAACGGGATCGAATTTGCTCGATTCGTTCGCAGCTCGCACTGGGCCAACCATGTGCCTATCGTAATGGTTACCAGCGAAACTGGCGATGCCAAACAGCAGGATGCCTTCGACAAGGCCCGCATTAGCTGCTACGTCACCAAGCCGTTCACGGCGGACGAGTTGAAGGACAAGATCTTCAACGTCGTGCAAGACGTGTTGAAACGGAAATCGGGTGGTGCAAAGGCCGCTCCAGCTAGCGCTCCGGCCAAACAGTCCGGCTTCTTCTCAAAGCTTCTCAGCTGATCAAGGCCGACCGGTCTCGATCCATACCGATACTACCTACCTTACCGTTATGTCTTCCTTAACTCTTGAGCAAACCGGTGTACGGTCTGCGCTTATTACCGACGATGTGCCCGAGCTTCTGATCGAGGTCACCAGCCGTTCGCTTATCGATACTTTCGAAAAGATGATCGGTGAGACCAGCATCGATGTCCCGGCCGAACAATCACAGCAGGTTGAAGGTGTCGTTGGCCTGATCTCTTTCGTTGGAGATGTTACATGGTCACTCGCGATGATGTTCCCACAGAAGGCCGCGGAAAGCCTGGCCTTCAAGTTCGCCGGATTCGAGATCGAATACGAAAGTGCGGACATGGGCGATGTGGTCGGCGAGATCGCAAACGTGCTAGCGGGCGTGATCTGCGGCGAGTTAGAAAATGAGGGGATCCACTCATTTATGTCGCTTCCGACCGTTACTCGCGGCCAGCACGTCGAGCTTCTTCTCGGCGGACATCTTGTTGCGAAACGCTTGCTCGTCTCCGCCGGCGGCGATGAGTTCGCAGTCCGACTGATCGTCTCGAAATCGAACGTGGTTCCCCACGTCATTTGCTAACTTCGCCTTCTGCTCCCTCAAACGACAATGGCTTCTCCAAACAAGAAAATTCTCTCCACTCTCAAGTCGATCCGTGCCGATTTTCAAACAGTCGTTGCGGGTGACCAACAGGGGGTAGCAAAGACGGGACAGGCCATCGAGCAGCTTTTGTCGGAGTTCGAAGGCGAGCTGCAGATCCCGTCTGAGACGTTACATCTTTGCCTTCAGGTTCTCGAGGCTGCGTATTCACAGGCCGACAGCGGCGTTGAGACCAAGTTCGAAGCGATCGTTGCCGCGTTGGTTGCCGCAGAGCATTGGTTGGCATCGAGAGACAGTGATGTTACTCGTGCGATGCTGGACCAGGCGTGTGTCGTCATGAGGGCCGCGATGGAAACAGATGCCGAGGCAACGGTTTCAGCTTTTGCCGGTGCAGTATCGCAGATCGTCGCAAGCATTGAATCGATCACTCAAGACGAACTTGGGACGATCGTCACGGCGGGTGCGGGGATCGAAGTCCTGCTGAACACGTTTCCCGAGGAAGCCGCCGATTCAATGGATGTGCTTGTCCTCGGCCTGTCGGGCTTGCAGAAGGCCTATAGTTCGCCGGAAACGGGATTTAAGGAACTAATCGAACTTGTCGGTGTCGTGATCCGTGGAGTCGAAAGCAACGCGACCGGATCCGCAACCGGTATCAATCCTGAGGTTGTTTCGGAACTTAGAAAGATCATCGAAGCAGGATCCGACGAATCCATTCAGGACGTTTCGGATGAACCTGCTCCGTCCGCTTCGGCAGATCGAGATGCCGATCGCTTAGCATCTTTGAATGATATCAGCTCCCTGTTGATGCAGATCGGTCCCGACGATCGTGATGACGTTCAGCGGATCTGCGACGCGCTCAAGCGGATCTCAGACGATACGGAGGTCACGGGCCACCGAAAGTTGCTGGTCAAGGCCGCTCGCGATCTGGACAAGTTTCTAAAAGGAAAGTCGAAGGATGTTTCGCCTGCACTTGATTCACTCTCCAGTACGATCAACGAGATAAATGCCGAAAGTATCGATCTTGGCGAGCCGGTCGACGCCATCGCGACGGTCGAGCCAGTCGGATATCCCAAGTCTGCCGTGAAAGAGCCGGAACCTGCTGCTCCCGCACTGACCGTGGTTCTCGAAGAAGACAACAGTCTGCTACACGAGTTCATTATCGAAAGCAGCGAGCTTATCGAGGCCGCGGAACACTCGCTTCTCACGCTTGAGAACGATCCAGAGGATATCGAGTCGATCAACACGGTCTTCAGGGCCTTCCACTCGATCAAGGGTACCTCGGCGTTCTTGAGCCTCAACGACATGACCGCATTCGCGCATCTCGCCGAGTCATTACTCAGCCGGATGCGCGATCGCGAGATCCGATGTACAGGCGGGTACGCGGATCTCGCCCTAAGATCAGTTGACGTGATCAAGGAATTGCTCGCGACGACGAAGAACGCCGTACCTGGCAAACCGATGCCATTGCCGGCGGATTATTCTGACCTGCTTGAGATCTTAAAGAACCCGGAAGCGAAGGGTGTTTCGGCCGAAGGTTCCGCAAAAGCAACAGAGCGGAGTGAAAAGCCCGGAGCGTCCGAGACGAGCGAGATCGCTGAAATTGTCCGCCAGAATTCTCAGGACTCCTCGGTACGCGTTCGAACTGATCGGCTCGACAGCCTAATCGACATGATCGGCGAACTTGTGATCGCCCAGTCGATGCTCGCCGAGGACGGAACCATTACTCAGGGTACGCATCCCGATCTCAGCCGCAAGATCTCGCACGCCGGAAAGATCGTCCGCGAACTTCAGGATCTCAGCATGTCCATGCGAATGGTGCCGCTCAAGAGCACCTTCCAGAAGATGGCCCGGATCGTTCGCGATGTGGCGAAGAAGTGCGGAAAGCAGGTCGAGTTCATTACGGAGGGCGAGGATACTGAGATCGATCGCAACATGGTCGACATCATTGCCGATCCGCTGGTGCACATGGTCAGAAATGCCGTCGATCATGGGATCGAAAACCCGGATGCGCGCAATGCGAACGGCAAGTCATCGGTTGGCCACGTGAGAATATCGGCCTACCACGCCGGCGGCGACGTAGTAGTAGAACTGGCCGATGACGGCGCGGGGCTTGATCGCGACAGGATCGTTGCAAAGGCGATCGAGAATGGTTTGATCGACACCGACGCG
>Ga0307505_10002989_pt1 | contig 11064 bp, 8 predicted proteins | sample 23_S_MG_FD_202183 | JGI IMG/M metagenome (GOLD analysis project Ga0307505, IMG submission 202183) | Soil microbial communities from Populus trichocarpa stands in riparian zone in the Pacific Northwest, United States - 23_S | ecosystem: Environmental > Terrestrial > Soil > Riparian zone > Trees... | reverse complement strand
CTCAACGAGAACATTTAAGGCACTTTGTTTCGGAAACCCAAGCCCGGATACAGTTATCGTATACGCTCCAACAGGTATCGCCGAGAATTGGAAAAAGCCTTCCGCGGTCGTAGTGACCGACCTGGAAAGGCCTGTTCCGTCGTGCTTTGCAATTACCTCGATGTTGGGAACCAGCGCTCCGGCCGGATCGTAAACCGTTCCCTGAAGGGCGCCGACCGACCCTCTTTCGCCATGTGCGGTGCTTGCGAAAGCTAGCGAGGACTGGCTGAACGCTAACAAGATTACAAAGAATGCGGCGGCGCGCACAGAGAGGGCCGGACGGAGAGCACGGGACCGCGATACGGGGGATCTGCGTAGATCGGTCACAAGGTTGTTAGATTAATGGGCAGACAATCATTTCACGTCCGGGGGTCGAAAATCAATAAGTATTACTACGTATAAACGCGGCATTTGTCCTCGAAACGCACGATCATTTGTAAGGAACGGAGTTTTTGGTCCCCGGGTTTTATGGTGCTGTAAGTTCTGACAGTTACGGGATTTGGTTATTGAGGCCAAGATGTGACCGAAATGACGCAGGATCCATATGCCCATCAAGTTCAGCGCAATACTATTTACAACTGTTCTTCTCCTTACGGTTTCGTGCGGCTCTTCCGATACGAATACGGCGACATCGGCTCCGCCGGCAGAACAACCGAGTACGGCTGAGACGAGTCCTCCGGTAGAGATCGAACCAACGGTACTTGACCGGCTGCGGAACGAAAGCTGGCGCGGCGACATCGACGGAATGGTCGAGCGCCGGTACATCCGCGCTCTTGTTCTATATAACAAGACGAACTTCTTTTATGACGGTCCGCAGCCGCGGGGCATTTCGTATGAAGCGCTGAAGGAATTTGAGAAGTTCCTGAATACGAAGCTCAACACAGGCAATCAGCCTGTTCACATGGTTTTCATCCCGGTCACTCGTGACGAGGGTTTGAAACGAATGCAGGGCGGGCGCGGCGATATTGCGGTTTCCAATGTTCCGATCATCCCCGAGACCCAGGCGATCATGGATTTCTCGGATCCGGTGCGTGAGGGTGCGAACGAGATCGTCGTAACGGGGCCGAGCGCTCCGCCGATCGCGACCATCGATGACCTGGCGGGCAAGGAAGTGTTCGTTAGAAAAACGAGTCGCTACTGGCCAAACCTTGTTCGGCTTAACGAGCAGTTCAAGGCCGCCGGAAAGCCGGAGATCATCCTGAAAGAAGCGGACTCGAACCTAGAGGATGAGGACATTCTCAATATGGTTAGCGTCGGTTTGGCCGGCATCACCGTAATGGACGATCTCGTTGCCGGGCTGTGGGTAAAGGTATTCGAAGGATTAACGGCCCACACGGACGTACAGATCGCGAGCGGTGACAAGATCGGTTGGGGCGTTCAAAAGAACACGCCGAAATTTGTCGCGCTCGTCAACGAGTTCGTTAAGGACCACAAGGCGGGCACTTCGTTCGGGAACACGCTGCTGCTGAGATACCTGAAAGACACCAAATGGGCGACGAACAACACTGCGCCTGGCGAGCACGAGAAGTTCAAGAACGCGGTCACATTCTTTAAGAAGTATGCGGGCCAATACGATTTCGACTGGCTGATGATCGCGGCCCAGGCATATCAGGAATCGCAGATAGACCAGTCGCGGCGGAGCGCGGCGGGGGCGGTCGGCGTGATGCAGATCAAACCGAGCACGGCCGACGACAAATCGATAAATATCCAGAATGTCGATACGGACATGGAAAAGAACATCAACGCCGGGGTCAAATATCTCGACTTTGTCTCAAGCAGGTATTTTAAGGACGCAAAGATGAATCGCATGAATCGCGGGCTGTTTGCGTTCGCGGCATACAATGCCGGGCCGGCGCGGGTTGTGCAGCTACGGAAAAAGGCCGAGGGGCTCGACCCGAATGTCTGGTTCAACAACGTCGAACTGATCGCCGCCCGCGAGATCGGGGCCGAGACCGTAACCTACGTCAGTAACATCTACAAATACTACATCGCATACAAAATGGTCGCCGATGACGGGCTGAGCACGTCGGAAAGGCTGCGGCATACGATCGACTGGACGGACGCGGCGGCGCTCGACAATAGGCGGAAGCCGAGGGGTGCGATGGGCGCCGAGATCTGGGTGAAGATCGACGGGCCGCCGCCGGGGAACGAGGAAGATTGCAGGTTCCTGACGCTCGATGCGTTCACGCCGTATATGAAGGAATACGCGCCAACCGAATCGGGCAAAATGGCCCACTACATGATCCGCTTCCGAATGCGCGACGGCTCAGTATCAGCCTGGGGCGAGACGGTGTCGGCGATTATTGCGGGATAAGAAGAGTGCGGACAGGAGTGTGCGCGTTCCGATCTGCGGACAGGAATGTCCGCGTTCCGGGGGCTGTAACTTTTACCAGTTATGGCCGTTTTTGTTTGGGGTGAGAATGTCGGTTGCTTGTTTCAATGGAGAACTGTATGCGCATTTTCACATTGTTGGCGTTGGCGTTCGTGTTGATGACGGCGTCGGGGTTTGGGCAGAAGGCGGAAGAGCAGAAGCCGGAAAGCCAGCAGGAGGCGGCGGAAACGGTTGTAGAGAAGTCTTCGACGGACACGGTGTCGAAGGCTGTCGGATCGCGATTCGTTGCGGAAACCGCGAAGATGCCGGTCCCGGAGCCGGTCTTTCGTCCGAAGCCGACGCCGACTCCGGCTGCCGGTGATCCGACGGCTCAAGCCGCACCACCGCCGAGCAACGGGTCAAGTCCTGTCGATCTGATCACCCGCATCGAGATGAAGTATCAGTTTCAGAACTTCGGAAGCGGGTATATGCACGGGGTGCCGGTCATACGGTTCGACTATGCGTTCAGTAAGGCGGTGGGGTTGCGGATCGATCTGCCGGTCCTTCATTTTGACAGCAAGATCCCGGGGCAGCGATCGGAATCGGGCATCGGCGATGTGGTCACGTCGATGACGTTTGTAAAGATGGTCTCGAGGCGCTTTATTGTCGGGGTCGTACCGAGAATCGACTTTCCGACCGCTTCGGCGGCGGCCCTCGGTTCGGGCAAATATTCATTCAAACCCACCGTCGCCGGGATCACGCCGCTGGCGCCGGGACTCGCGTTCGCGACCGCCCTGGAGTATCGGGTCTCATTCGCCGGAAATCAGAATCGTGCCGATATTCATGAAATGTCCATCAAGCCGCTTTTTCTTAAATCGTTTCTCAAAGGCCCGCTAAAAGGTTATTACGCGAACCCTCAACTGGAAGTGATCGTGGATTTTGAAAACAATAATCGCACGACGGTGCAGGCGGCCGTTCATATGGGCAAGGTCCTGACCAAGAACGTGGTCGTGTTCTGGATCCCGACAGTTCACCTCGGCGGGACTAAGCGGGAGAGCTTTAAGTTCGAGGGCGGCTTCCGATACTTGTTTAGATAGACGCCTGAGCAAAGAAATGAAAGCACTACTAACCGTATCAGCATTCTTTGAAGCTCCTGTCGGCCTCCTCTTGCTAGTTGTTCCGGGCATAGTATTTCCAGTTCTCATGGGTGCTCCGCTCGAATCATCCGGCGCGTTTGTAATGGCTCGACTGGCCGGCGCCGCGATCCTGGCCTTGGCGATAGCTTGCTGGCAGGCTCGCGACGCGGGACCGGCGGCCGCGAGTATTGCGATCGCAATGCTGTTTTACAACGTCGCGGCAACCGCGGTGATCGGCTACGCGGCGATCCGACTGGGAATGTCGAGCGTCTTTCTCTGGCCGGTGATGGTCCTGCATTCCGCCCTCGCTCTGTGGTGCGCGTTCGCACTTTGGGCCGTCCGAAATAGAGCGGAGAAAGCCTGATCCGAATAAACCGACTTTCAACGATCCGGCTGTAACTTTTAACAGTTATGGCCGTTTCGTTTTTGTGGAGAATGTGGAAAAGCTTGCCCAACACGACATCTTTAAAGCGGGGTTCAAGAACGATGCGATCTGGAAATCTACTTACGGCACTTTTTCTTACGCTTGCTCTAGCGGCGCGTATTCTCGCCCAAGACGAAACGCCGCATAATGCGACGGCGTGGTACGGGTTTGAGGGGTATCATCCGTTCGAAGAAGGTAAGCCGTGGGGGCTGATGCTCGAGGGATATGTTAAGCGGAATAAAATAATCACGGAAGACATGGGCGTGTTCCTCCGTGTCGGGTTGAACTACGATCTTAAGAATGGACACCGCATTACCGGCGGCTACGCGTTTCAGTACAACAATCCGTACGACTCTGCATCGGACCCTTACAATTGGCCGGACAACCGGATCTGGCAGCAATACCTTTGGCGCCGTCCGGTGGGGAAGACCAAACGGAGCCAGCTTGTCCAAAGGTTTCGAATGGAGCAGCGTTGGCTCGGGCGGAAATCGCCACCGCTTTACGACCGGATAACGGACACGAAGTTTGAGAACACATTCCGGTATCAACTGCGGTTCGTCACGCCGCTATCCAAGAAGATCTCGCTCGCGCTATACGATGAGGTGCATCTCCGACTGCCGCCGCCCGAAGCCGAAAAGATACTTGACCAGAACCGAGCCTATGCCGGGCTGATCTTCTATCTCGATGAAAAGCGTCTGTGGCGGTTGGAGACGGGCTATATGTATCAAAGCACATTCAACCCAGCCGACGATGTTTCGGGAAGAAGGAGGGTCAATCACACCTTCCGGATGACGATCACGTCCGACGCCCCGTTTCGTTCGAAAAAATGAAACCTAGTCTCATTCGTCACTGCCGGCAGATCGTCGTCGCTTGACAAGATATGCATCGAGCGAGAGAGCTCCCGCCCCGACAATGAGCAGAAAAACCGAGGCCAGCAGCATCGAAAAGTCGGTCCGCGAGTCGTGGGCCATCGACCAAAATCCTTTTTCGAGCAGTATCGGTATCTTCGTCGTTGAGATCGCGACGAGCATGATAACGATCAGCGGAATGACGGCAAGCCTCGTCAACAGGCCAAGCAGTACAAGCGTACCGCAGACGATCTCAAAGGTTCCCACTAACGGCCCAAGAAGTTCCGGCGAGGGCAGCCCGATCTTGGCTAATCGGCCTGAGCCGACCTCCGCCGGAAATAAAAACTTCTGAATTCCTTCAGACAAAAACACACAACCGACCGCCACCCTTATAAGTATCACCGCACCCGGAGCGTTTGAGTTTTGGAACATATGACGATTCTAGCGCCATCGATAGAAATGGCCGAATACGACGGATTGCTGTCAGTTTTAACAGTTACGGCCGCTTCTTTTTGCCTTGAGAATGGTGCGGTCACGGTTATGAGTTTTTCGCGCGCCAATGTGATCATCCTGCTCCTGCTGCTCGCATTTACTGCGCCGGTTTTCGGCCAGGGGAAAACGGATGTGATCGTGATGAAGAACGGCGACCGGATGACGTGCGAGATCAAGTCGCTCGACGGCGGAGTGCTGCACGTAAAGCTGGACTATATCGACGGTACGGTCGCAGTCGATTGGTCAAAGGTCGCGCGGATCGAATCGAACCAATTGTTCGTGATCAGGACCGAGAGAGGTTCGGTGTATACCGGCAAGCTGAATACCGTCGATGCCGTCGGTGCCGAGCCGGTGAAGATCGAGGTCGCGGTGGCTGCGGGAAATAAAGTTGAGGTCGAACGCAGCGATGTCGTCACGATCGAGCCTACCCACAATCGCGTGTGGCGGCGCTTCAGCGGTGAGATCAGCGCCGGGGCGACATATTCGAAAGGCAACCAGTCGACCCAATACAACCTGCATACCTCGCTCGACTACACCGCCGATCGCTGGGCCGCGGGAGCCGATTACAATTCGACGCTCTCATCGAACAGCAGTTCGTCCACGACCGAGCGAAACCAGTTCACCGGGAACGTCAAACACCTGATGCCGTGGAAGAACTATTTCTACGCGGGCTCGGTCGGGTTTCTACAAAGCAGCGAACAGGGCATCGATCTGCAAACCACGATCGGCGGCGGACTCGGACGCTATTTTAAGAATACCAACCGTACGAAATTATCGGGGACGGCGGGACTCGCGTTTCAGCGGACGAAGTATTCGGACTCGACGACAGGCCTAACTGCCAGTGAGAACCAGGCGGCGGTACTGCTTGCCGCGGACTTTCGATTCTTCCGGTTCAAGAAAACCAACCTCCAGCTTTCGACCACGCTGCTGCCTTCGATCAGCGAGCCCGGCCGGTACTATTTCAAAGTGAACCAGAAGTTCTACGTGAAACTCTACAAGGACATCACCTGGAACCTTTCGTTCTACGGAAGCTGGGACAACCGCCCGCCGAACGGCCTGCCGGGAAGCGATTACGGCACGAGTACCGGCCTCGGCTGGTCTTTCGGCGACAAATAGCTCCTCAATGCGGCTGTAACTTTTGACAGTTATGGCCCTTTGCATAGCGGGCGATAGTTATCGCGGCATTCTTTTCATTATTTCCTCGGTCAAGGAGCAGTCATGAGGTTTATCCGTGCGTATGCGATCATCGCCGCGATCTTCGCGTTCTCATTTCTCGCTGTCGCGCAGTCACCGGACCGTGACATAACGAACGAATATCGCGCCACGCTGGTCACCTCAAAGCCTGTTACCGACAAGGTCATTCTGTTCCAGTATCTCGGCTATGTCAGTTCGCCCGACAAGAGCGTAAAGACAATGTACTACTCGCCGCCGGGCGTCATCTATAAGCCAAAGCCGTGGCTGGAGATATGGGGCGGCCTTTTTGGGCTCTATAACTGGAACCAGAATGCCAACAACAGCTGGGAGCTGCGGCCGCTTACCGGCGTCAAAGTTTACCTTCCGAATAAGAAGAAGCTCAACATATACAACTTTACGCGGGCCGAGTATCGGTTTATCAATCAGAACAACAACATGACGACGCAGCCGCGATTCCGCAGCCGGTTCGGCATCGAGGCGCCGCTAGCAAAAGCTGAAAGGAAGTGGACGCCGAAGACGTTTTACACCCTCGCCGACGCCGAACCGATCTGGCGGCTTGACGACAAACATATGTCGATCTTCCGTTTACGAGGCGGCGTCGGATACATCTTCAGCAAGAAATGGCGAGCCGAGATGATCTACCACGCTGAATGGACCGGCGCCAAAGGCGAGCCAAAGCAATACACCGGCAACATCTGGCGGCTTAACGTCAAGCTGTCCCTGCCCCGCAAGGGCGTGCATCACCATCACGACATCGATATTGAGTAAATACTAGCGGCTGTAACTTTTGACAGTTAACCGAAAAGGCGATCAGACCGACAATCAACGGGAAATCATGCGTTCAGCTCACGAGGATTACTGAACCGACAAGTTTAAGGAGTGAAATAAATGCTGCGAAAATACGTATTTCCATTGGCACTGGTGCTGCTTGTTGCGGTGACGGTGATCTCAATAAGCTGCAATCAACAGCCGGCCGGAACGACGCCTGCGTCGAACACGGGCACTGCGCAGGCCGCCGACGGGCTAGACCGTACTGTCCTGCCGATAAAGGCGCCTGCGATACCAACTTTCACGGAACTGGATGCCCGGAACGCTAAAAGACCGGAGCGCTTTGAGGTCAAGGCCCCGCAAGGTGCGCCGAATGTACTGATCGTCATGATCGACGATATGGGCTTTGGTATGTCCAGCGCGTTTGGCGGGCCGATCAATATGCCAAATGCAGAGCGCGCTGCAAAGAACGGATTGAGCTACAACCAATTCCACACGACCGCGCTTTGCTCGCCGACGCGAGCGGCGCTGATGTCGGGACGCAACCATCACAGGAACAACTTCGGATCGATCGCCGAAACGGCGACGGCATTCCCGGGGAACACGGGCAGCCGCCCGAATGAGGTAGCCTATGGGGCCGAGATAGTCCGGCTGAACGGTTACAGCACGGCGTGGTTCGGCAAGAATCACGAGACCGCGGCCTGGGAAGTCAGCCCCTCAGGCCCGACCGACCGTTGGCCGACGCGTGCGGGCTTTGATAAGTTTTACGGCTTTATGGGCGGCGAGACCAATCAATGGGCACCGTTCGTTTATGACGGAATGACGCCGGTCGAGATACCTGAGGATCCGAATTACCATTTCACGACGGACATGGCGAACAAGTCCATCGAGTGGATACAGTCACAGAAGTCTTTGACACCGGACAAACCGTTCTACGTCTATTTTGCTCCGGGTGCGACACATGCGCCGCATCATGCTCCGAAAGACTATATTGCGAAGTACAAGGGCAAATTTGACGGCGGCTGGGACAAGATGCGCGAGGAGACGCTTGCCCGCCAGATCGAAAAGGGCGTCGTTCCCGCGGGGACAAAGCTCGCAGAGAGGCCCGCAGACATCAAGGCCTGGGACTCGCTTTCCGCTGACGAAAAGAAACTTTTCGCACGACAGATGGAAGTTTATGCGGGCTTTGGCGAGCATACCGATATGGAGATCGGCCGGCTTATCGACGGCATCGAGGCAACCGGGCAGCTCGACAACACGCTGATCTTTTACATCATCGGCGACAATGGAACCAGCGCTGAGGGCGGTATGAACGGCATGTACAACGAGATGACATATTTCAACGCCGTTCCTGAGACCGTCGAGGATATGCTGAAGAACTACGACAACTGGGGCGACGAAACAACCTATCCGCATATGGCGGCAGGCTGGGCAATTGCCGGTAACACGCCGTTCAAGTGGACAAAACAGGTCGCATCCAACTATGGCGGCACGCGAAACCCGGTGATCGTCCAATGGCCGAAAGGGATCACAGGCAAGGGCGAGGTCCGCTCGCAATGGCATCACGTGATCGATGTCGTGCCTACGGTGCTCGAAGCAGCAAAACTGCCGTTTCCCAAGAGCGTTAACGGTGTGGAGCAAGTGCCATTTGACGGTACCAGCATGATGTACTCGTTCAATAACAAGGCGGCTGTCGATACTCACAAGACACAATACTTCGAGATCTTTGGCAATCGTGGTGTTTATCAGGACGGATGGTTTGCCGGGACCATTCATCGACCGGCATGGAAGCAGTTGCCCACGCAGCCGCTATTGGAAGACCCTTGGGAATTGTATGACACGCGTACCGATTTCAGCCTGACGAACGATCTGGCTAAGTCGAATCCCGCAAAGCTAAAGGAAATGCAGGACCTCTTCATGGCGGAGGCGGCGAAGAACCACGTTCTTCCGATAGATGACCGCGTCATTGAGCGGGCGAACTCAGAGCTCGCCGGACGGCCCGATCTGATGGGCGGCCGGAAAAGCCTGACGGTCTATCAGGGCATGAAAGGAATGAGCGAGAACGTCTTTATTAACGCGAAGAATAAGTCGCACACCATCACCGCTGAGGTCGATACGGCGGGAGGGAGCACGAACGGCGTGATCCTGGCTCAGGCGGGACGGTTTGGCGGATGGAGCTTATTTGTAAAGGGCGGGAAACCTACCTATACATACAATTACTTGGGCTTGAAGGAAACTACAATCACCTCGTCCCAGGCATTACCTTCAGGAAAAGCCACCGTCCGTTTCGAGTTTGTCTATGACGGCGGCGGTCCGGGTAAAGGTGGCATGGCGAAGATCTTTGTCAACGATCAAGAGGTCGCGTCCGGACGGATCGAAGCCACGCAGGCCAATATTTTTTCGGCGGACGAAGGCGCGGATGTCGGATTGGACGAGGGGACAGCGGTCGCCAAGGCTTACGAGATACCGTTCCGGTTCACCGGTAAGATCCAAAGGGTCACTGTCGATCTGAAGTAGACAGAGTTATTTCTCGCGGAGGGTGAAGTGAGGGCGACCTTCAGCGGGATCTAGCAAACAACAACGCCTTCACTCTCTTGTCCTCAAAAAGCGAGATCGGCTGTAACCTTTACCGGTTACAGCCGATCTTCATTCGATGGTTGACTGATCTATTTGGACCGTGAACACTCTTTCAATTCGATCAAGATAGCACGGGTGTAAAATGAAAAGCGGCCGCATAAAGCGACCGCCAATCTATCGTGGGAGTAACGACGCCAAAGCGTCCTACAAACACAGTTTAACATGCCGGATACCTCCGATGTCAATCAATTTTATTTTAGTTCTTGCATTCGGATAAGGTAGCTGATTGCGAACTCAACCTTGGCGGCTTTATCTTGTTCGATGCGATCGGGGATGTAGAGGCACTCGGGCGGCTTTCCGTCTTTTTCACGAATGTGCGCTTCATCGGCGGCTTCGCGGCCTGCGAATCGTGCGGCGACAAAAAGGGTAACTCGCTCCGAGGGGCACTCCAAGAGTTGTTTGAGTTGCATTCTATATAGAATTGCAGAAAAACTCCCGATGCGCGAGGAGCGAGCCTTGCCGGGGAAACCTGCTGGTGCTACATTTCCTTCAGTTTTCCCATGAACACCCTTTACTACGGCGACAATCTGAACATCTTGCGGGACTGCATAAGGGACGAGTCTGTTGACTTGATCTATCTGGACCCGCCGTTTAATTCCAACCGCAATTACAACGTCCTGTTCAAGAACGAAGCGGGGACCGAATCCGAGTCGCAGATAACGGCGTTCGAGGATACGTGGCACTGGCCTCGCAGGCCTGAACCAACTAATAGTTGTAGACAAGTCTCAATATGGAGGCACACTCGATGTAAAAGTCAACGTAGGTCTTAGTGCTCCACTTTGACTGATCCTCGCCGTATGTTATCGAGGGATGTGGGTTCATTCGCGCAAACAGTGTTTCAAAAAAGTCCCCGCGCGCCGGACTCGGAATTTTTAACCCCTCCTTATACCCAGCTATTAACGCTACCTTATACTCGTATTCCAGTTTCTTGGCTACTACGTGATCTCGGTGATAGCGGGTAGCGTAATCCAGGAAGTGGAGTTTTACATAATCTGCTTTTCGCCGATCAGCGCCCAGTACTATTCCGCGGCTCAACCCCGAGAAACGCTCCGCTTTGATCATCACGTTGAGTGCACCCTGCTCGGCAGCACCCATTGCCATCCAAAAGGCGGCAAACCCAGCAATCGCACCTAATGCAGTCGGGATCACAAATGTGAGGGCAGCCAATGTCGCGTCGGTCACCCCGCTGGCGGTCTCGAGCGTTGTGTCAACGTC
>Ga0307505_10002988_pt1 | contig 11067 bp, 12 predicted proteins | sample 23_S_MG_FD_202183 | JGI IMG/M metagenome (GOLD analysis project Ga0307505, IMG submission 202183) | Soil microbial communities from Populus trichocarpa stands in riparian zone in the Pacific Northwest, United States - 23_S | ecosystem: Environmental > Terrestrial > Soil > Riparian zone > Trees... | reverse complement strand
ACTACGTGCCCCACCGGCTCGAGCTCGCCGGTTTTCTCGCCCCACGAGTTGAGCCGGGCGACCTTGTGCTCAGCATGGGCGCCGGTGACATAACACTGCTCCACAGCGAGCTCGCGCCGATGTTGGGCTCCCGGGAATGACCGGGGTCGGTCGGTTGATCGACGCCGGGATCGTTCGCCGGGACGTGCCGTTGGGCCCTCTCACCACATACAAAGCTGGCGGCCCGGCCGCCTATCTCGCCGAGGTCGGCTCCATGGCCGATGTGACGATGCTCATCGAGAGTGAGCTCACTACCCTCATGCCCGTCCTCGTGTTGGGACGTGGCTCCAACCTCGTAGTGGCGGACGCCGGGTTCGACGGCCTGGTAGTGAAACTGGGCGGCGACTTCTCGAAGGCTCGTGTCTCCGGCGTCGACGTCGAGGCCGGCGGAGCCCATCCCCTCCCGAAGCTGGCCCGGCTCGCCGTCGACGAAGGGGTGCTCGGTCTCGAGTTCTTCGTGGGCGTGCCCGGGTCGGTGGGGGGTGCGGTGCGCCAGAACGCCGGTTGCTTCGGTTCGGAGACCAAAGACAGGCTCATCGTTGCGACGATCGTCGATCTGGCGACGGGCGAGACCGCTGAGAGCGCAGTGGGGCAACTCGACCTGGCATACCGCCATTCCAACGTGGCCCCGTCCCAGGTGGTGCTCTCCGCCCGGTTCGCCGGCCGACGCGGTGATCCGACCGAGGGCAGGGCCACGATGAGAGAAATCACCCGATGGCGCAAGGAGCATCAGCCTGGGGGGACCTTCAATGCAGGGAGTGTCTTCAAGAATCCCCCCGACGTGCCAGCCGGTGAGCTGATCGACCGGCTCGGCCTCAAAGGGACGACCGTTGGCGGGGTCTCTGTATCGGAGAAGCACGCCAACTTCTTCGTGGCCGGACCAGACGCCACTGCGGCAGACATCCGGCGACTGGTCGACCTCGTGAAAGACTCAGTGTTCGCGGCTTCAGGGACCATGCTTGAACCGGAAATCCAATTCGTGGGATTCGACATATGAGCATCGACCCGAGGTTGATGGAGCGGCGCAAGACCGTCGCCGAGGACAACGCCAAGAAGAGCATCAGCAGGTTGCTCAAGTTCCTGGTGGTCATCGTCCTCGCCGGCGCCTCCGCCTGGCTGCTCTTTTCCCCATGGTTGAGCGTGGGGAGGGTGGAGACCGACGGCATCGTCTCCAGCTCGGCGAACTCGATCCTGGCCGACAGTGGGGTCAGAGCCGGGGCGGCGATGATCCTCATCGATCCGGGGAAGGTGGAGAGTCGTCTCCTCGATGATCCTTGGATCTCCCAGGCCACGGTGAGCCGCGACTGGCCGGACCTCGTGACGGTCCATGTCGAGGAGAGACTCCCCGTTGCCTGGGTTCGCTCAGCGGAGGGATGGGCGCGGCGCGCCGTCGACGGGGTGGCTCTTCCCTCGGCGCCAGAGCCCGACGACTCCATGGGGCGTATCGAGATGTCCGAGGTGGGGGAGTCGGAGACCACCACCTCACCCGAGCTCCTCGGCGCCTTGGAGTTCATGTCCGCCCTCGACAGAGACTTGCACGACGGCGCAATTGTCAGCCTGCGAGACGGGATGCTGTGGGCGACGGTGGAGGGGTTCGAAATCCGTCTCGGTCGCGCCACCGAGATGACCCAGAAGGCCCTGAGTCTTGCGGCGTTGCTCGAAGAAGGGTTGACCCCGGGAACTCTCGTAAATCTGATCGCTCCCACACATCCGGCTACGACGACTCCTTCGCTCGGGGACGAAAGCGATGAAGCAGACGGCGATAACGGAGAAGAAGAGGCAGTAAGTGGCGAAGATTCCGACGGAAATGAGTCCGATGACGATTCCTAAACCTCTAGTAGAGGGTGAGTCATTCGGGGTTTACATTGAGATTGTCTAAAGGTAAACCTCTACTTCAGCCTTTATTTGTCTTTGGATCCTGGAGGTACTCGTGAGCAATGGAAGCGGTGGCTATTTGGCCGTCATCAAGGTGGTTGGAATCGGTGGGGGTGGCGTCAATGCCGTCAATCGAATGGTGGAGCAAGGGGTGAGGGGTGTGGAGTTCATCGCCCTCAACACCGATGCTCAGGCCCTCCTCATGAGTGACGCCGACGTCAAGTTGGACATCGGTCGCGAGGTCACCCGTGGACTGGGTGCCGGGGCCAACCCCGAGATCGGCCGTGCCGCCGCCGAGGAACATCGCGCCGAGCTCGAGGAGGTGCTCAAGGGCTCCGACATGGTCTTCATCACTGCCGGTGAAGGTGGTGGCACCGGCACCGGCGGGGCGCCAGTGGTCGCGGAAGTGGCCCGGGGAGTTGGAGCCTTGACAGTGGGCGTGGTCACTCGACCCTTCGGCTTCGAAGGACGGCGCCGCGCTGTTCACGCAGAGCAGGGGATCGACTCCTTGAAAGACGCAGTGGACACTCTCATCGTGATCCCCAACGACCGCCTGCTCGACGTGGGCGACCCGGATGCCCCGATCGCCGACACGTTCCGTCTCGCCGACGAGGTGCTGATGAGTGGTGTCACCGGCATCACAGACCTGATCACAACCCCCGGGCTGATAAATGTCGACTTCGCAGACGTGCGGACGATCATGGCCGACGCCGGCTCCGCCGTCATGGGGATTGGCCGCGCCACCGGCGAGAACCGTGCTCGTCAGGCTGCCGAGCGGGCCATCGCCTCTCCCATGCTGGAATCGTCGATGGACGGCGCCAAGGGTGTCCTGCTCAGCGTCTCCGGGCCGAGCACCATGACCCTGCACGAAGCCACCGACGCTGCCGGTGTGGTCTCGGACCACGCCGACTCCGAGGCGGACATCATCTTCGGGGCGATCATCGACGACGACCTGGGTGAGGAGATGAAGGTGACGGTCATTGCCGCCGGCTTCGAGGGGCGTCGCCGACCGATGCGGCCGTCGCTCCGGGCGGCAGACGACGACACCTCGCGTGCACGTTACGACGAGGACGATCTCGATATCCCCAGCTTCGTCCAGGGATGATCCGAGCCCCCTGGGACGGGGTGGCTTTCAGCGAGCGCTCCGATGGAGACCTCCGTGGGGATATGGCTGCCAGAGACCTGGCCTCGTCGACTCTCGGTATTCCGACGGGGTGGGCTGAAGTGCGCCAGGTCCACGGCAACGAGGTGGTGAGGGTCGAGGTGGCGGGCCCCTGCGGCGAGGCCGACGCCCTGTGGACCAGCGAGTCCCGACTCCCCGTCTCGATATTCACCGCGGACTGCCTCGCAGTGGTCCTGGCGGGGTCCGACGCAGTGGGCATAGCCCACGCCGGGTGGCGGGGTGCTGCCGCAGACGTGGTGGGCCGGCTGCGGGACACCATGAGCCGCTCAGGTCACCCCCCGGATCGGGCGGCGATAGGCCCCGGCATCGGTCCGTGTTGTTTCGAGGTCGGCCCCGAGGTGGCCGACCAGTTTCCGGGCCAGCGCGCCCGGACGACCTGGGGCACCACGTCGGTCGACTTGCCGGCCGCGGTCAATGCGGCCCTCTCGGGCCTCGAGGTTTGGTCGACCGGAGCGTGCACCAGCCACGAGGACGGGTGGTTCAGCCATCGCGCCGACGCCACCACGCAGCGGTTGGCAGCCATCGGGTGGTTGCAATGAGCTATGAAGAGGTCATGGGCCGGGTCCAGGAAGCGGCATCGCGATCCGGGCGATCGGTCGAGGAGATCACGGTCGTGGCGGTGTCCAAGACGATGACTGTCGGGGACATCGAGGCCGTTTACGCGCTCGGTCATCGCGACTTCGGTGAGAACAGAGCCGGTGAGCTCGCCCGGAAGGCCGAGCGGCTGCCGGATGACATCCGTTGGCATTTCGTCGGGGCACTCCAATCGAACAAGGTGAGGATGGTGCGCGGGGTGGTGGCTCTCCTCCACTCGATGGATCGGCGCTCGCTCGCCAAGGCGTGGATGAAAGGCCCGGGCTTGCCACCACCGGTGCTCGCCCAGGTGAACATCGGCGACGAGGCACAGAAGTCGGGACTGGGCAAGGATGACCTGGAAGCCGAGTTGGGCTGGATGGAGCGGTTGGGGCTGGATGTTCGAGGTCTCATGGCCATCCCGCCCATCCCATCTCGCCCCGAAGACAGCAGAGTGCCCTTCCAAGCTCTTCGCACACTTCGCGACGAGTTGCGCCCAACTCATCCGTCGTTGACGGAGCTTTCGATGGGGATGACCGATGACTTCGAAATCGCAATCGAAGAGGGTGCTTCGATCATACGGGTGGGACGGGCTATCTTTGGCCCCCGCAACACGACCGGAGAGTGAATGTCTTCACTGTTCTCGAAAGCTCTCGTCTACCTCGGGCTGGTGGATGAAGACCAGATAGAGGCGGAGGCCGCCGAGATCGCCAACAATCAGAATGGCCACCCTGAGCCTGTGTCTCAGCCGCGGGCCGTGGACCCCCTCACCGAGGGTCGCCGAGTCGAGCCGCCGCCAACGGCGCGGGCCGCCACCCGACCCCAGGCGAGACCTGAGCCCGGTCTCGGAGACGCAAGCCGCCGGGTCGAGCCGCCACCGTCCTCGCAGATGGTTCGCCACGTCGAGATCCAGTCCGATGTTCTCGTTGTCGAGGAGTTCGCCGATGCCCGGGTGCTCGCCGACCGGGTGCGGGACCGGGTTCCGGTCGTGCTCGACATGCGTGAAGCAGATCCCGACCTGGTCCGGCGTGTCGTCGACTTCTCGTCAGGGCTGATCTACGCCCTGGATGGTTCGATGCGTCGGGTTGGAGACGGTCTCGTGCTCGTCCTGCCACCCCGGGTGACGTTGAGCCGTGATGAGAAGCGTCGGCTGTCGACCTTGGGGGCCTACGAGCTCGACGACGTCGTCGACTGACCGTGCTCGACCTGATCGCCACCCTCCTCGAGATCTACTTCTACGCCGTCCTGATCTGGGTGATCCTGTCCTGGATCCAGGTGTCTTCGACCCACCCCCTGGGTCGGGTGCAGATCTTCCTCGACAGGATCATCTACCCGGTGATCCTCCCCATCCGGAGGGTCATCCCACCTGTCAGGTTGGGGGCCGGCGCCCTCGACCTGTCGCCGATCGTCCTTCTCGTCGGGCTCCGAATTCTGATCGGTCTCTTACGCTGATCCTTGTTACCGGGGTGCCGGCTCCTTATCCTGCCGCGCTGACTCGAGAGGTGTACAAATGTTGACCCCAGCTGACGTAGAACAGAAGACATTCTCCACGGCATTGCGTGGCTACGACCTCGATGAGGTCGATGACTTCCTCGACGACGTGGTGGCGACGCTCCGTGCGCTGACCGAACAGCTCGAGGCGGCCAGCGCCTCGGGGACATCGACGCCCGCCGTCGCCACGGTGGTACCCGTTCCAGCCCCGGAACCGGAACCCGAACCCGAGCCTGAGCCGGAGCCGGAGCCGACGGCTGCTCCCACTCCCGTCATTGAGGCGACGACGCCCGCTCTCGACGAGAGCGCAATCGGTCGGGCCTTGCTGGCGGCGCAGACTGCAGCCGACAAGCTCCTGGAAGATGCCCAGAGCGAGGCGAGCCGGATCGTCGACGGCGCCAAGTCAGAGGCCGACTCATGGTCTGAGGAACGAGAGATGCGCAGGCAGGAGGCCGAGGCAGAAATCGCGGCGCTGGCCTCACGCGTCTCGGCAGTTCGGTCAGAGCTCTCTGTGCTCGCAGTGGAGGTGGCCGGCAAGCTCGATGAGATGGACGCCGCCATCGCCACCGCGGACGACACGGATACCAGTGTCGGGCCGGCGGATCATCTGGTCGAAGATCAGTTGGATGTCACCGTCGACGGGGACGACTCGCCCGATGACCTGAGCGATGACTCCTCGGAGGACTTGCCCGAGAACGGGGCCAACCGTGACCATCTCGATGAGATGCTGTCCGGCGTAGCCAACGATCTGCGGTTGGGGAACGGCGATGAGAGCGACGCCGAGGACGACAGTGACGATCTGGACGACGAGGACGATCAGGACGTTCAGGACCACCAGGACGACCAAGACGGAAACGAAGTCGTCGACTTCCCCCACCGCCGTCACGACGACGAGGACGAGTGACCGGGCTCAGGGCAGAGCCGGAACCTCCTCGGAGCTGAACAGCACCCTGTCGAGGATCGAGAACTTCGCCACCCACACAGTTCCGAAGGCGACGAGGTTGGTGAGGTTGACCGCGAGAGGCCCGACGTTCCATCGCGTGTCGACGTACCACACAGCAAGGGTGGAGACGGCGAACCCGATGAGGGCCAGTGTCCAGAAGGGAACGACCTCTCTCATGATCTGGTTCTTTCCACGCTTCTCCCACACCCAGTAGCGGCTCAGCAGGTAGGCGGGAACCGCTCCGACACTCACCGCGAAGATGTTGGCGGTGACAGCCGGCCAATCGAGGGCAACCTGGGTGGTGAAGAGGAGGATCTGGCCCAGGACCACGTTGAAGGCACTGACCGCACCGAAGCGGATGAGTTTGGCCCCCTGACCGGAGCGCAGCCGGGCGGCGAGGTCTGGGAGTGCAGACGACATGTCGGGGATCATCGGTCGTGCTGGGGGAAAACCGAAGCGAGTTCTCGGCGGCTCATGAATGGCCGGTGTCTCTCTCCAACTCGGGCCTCTCCAGATCACCGTCCAAAACGATCGAGGTGGCGAGTACCTCTGCAGCGATCCATTCCGAGTGCGCCTCGACCAGGTCGGCGTGTTCCACGGGTAGCCGGAGCGCTACGCGGTCGGTCAGGGCCAGGTCGTCTTGTTTGCGCTGCTCGTTCAACGCCCGGATCAACTCGAGGGCGCGGCCCTCCAGTAAGAGCTCGTCGTCCAGAGTCGGGTCGATGGCGACGCTGACATTGCCGTCGTGGGCAATGACCCATCCTTCCAGAACCACGCGCTCGGTCCGGAGGATCTCTTCTGCGCTGAGGGTCTCCCCGGCGGTATTCACACCTCCGTCCGCCAGTTCTTCGTACTCATTCCGGGCGAGCGCGGCGGCCACCTCCTTGATCTTCGGCCCCAGCCGGGGACCGGCTACGGGGAAGTTGGGTTTGATGGTGACTTCGATAGCGGTGTCTTCGTCGAAGGCGATCTCCTTGACCCGCAACTCGTCGCGGATCTCGTCGGCGTGGGCGGCAGCGATGTCGGCTCCCCGCACCACGATGCGTCGCAACGGCTGGCGCAGCTTGATGTTGGCATCCATGCGGGCGCGGCGGCCGGTCTCGACGACCTGGCGCACGGCAGCCATCTCGGCGAGCAGGGGCTCGTTCACGGGAGCAGGGGGAGCAGGCCAGCCGGCGAGATGCACCGATTCGGGTGCTCCCGCTGCTGGCTTCGCCACCAGGATCGACCAGAGATGCTCGCTGAGGAATGGCATGACCGGGGCGATGATGCGGAGGGCGGTGACCACTCCAACCCAGAGCGTGCGGAACGCCGCCTCGTCGAAGTCGTAGAACCGGCGTCGGCTCCGTCGGATGTACCAGTTGGACAGGTCGTCGAGGTAGCCCTCGAACGAAGCGACGGCCTCGTCGGTGCGCTGCCGGTCGAAGCCACGTCCTGCATCGGCAACGGCCTGCCCGGCGCGCGCCAGCAACCATCGGTCAGTCGTCGTCAGTTCGACGTCGGCGAGACCTCCCTCCAGATCGGAGTAGGTAGGGACGAAACCTTCGATGTTCCCGTAGTCGATGAGAAAGCGGGCTGAGTTCCAGAGGGTGAGCAGACGACGCCGAACCTCGTGTGCTCCGTCATAGCCGAACAAAAGGTTGCGGTCGGGCGGGTGAGCGCAATACATCCAGCGCATGACGTCGGCGCCCATCCGCTCGAACGCCTCTTCGGCGCTGATCAGGTTTCCCCAAGAGCCGTGCATCTCCCGACCGTCCTCGGCGAGCATCTTCTCGTAGCCGAGCACCGACTTGAAGGGCGCTCGACCGACCAGCGCCACCGACATGAACAACTGGGAGTAGAACCAGAGCCGCACCTGCTCTCGCATCTCGGAGACCCAGGTGGCGGGGAACCACTTCTCCCAGTAGGCGTGGTCGGGTAGATCCGCTTTGGTGAGCCCTTTGGCAGCACCGTTGGCATTGCCTTCCGGTACCCACTCCTCGTTTTGCCAGCCCAAAGTGGAGAAGGGGACGATCCCGGCGTCGAGCCAGACGTCGCCGACCTCTTCGACCCTCGTCAGATCCTCGTTGCCGCAATGCTCACAGCGGATGGTCACCCGGTCGATCCAGGGGCGACGCAACTCCTCCAGTTGCTCGATGCCCGCGGTGGCCCTCTCCTCGAGCTCGGACCTGGATCCAATGACGGTGAGCTCACCGCATTCACACGGGTAGAAGGGGAGCGGAAGGCCGTAGTAGCGACGACGGGAGATGTTCCAATCGTCCATGTTGTTCAGCCAGTCGTCCATCAGCTTGCCCATGTAGGAGGGGGTCCATTCCACGGTGGAATTGGCGTCCTTGAGCGGCTGTCGCAGGTCGTCGACCGAGATGTACCAGTCGTCGGCGACCCTGAAGATGAGGGGCGTGTCGCACCGCCAGCAGTGCGGATAGGAGTGGACGTATTCGGCCGCTTCGACGAGGACGCCCCTCTCCTCGAGGGCATCGATGATGGGCTGTTTCGCCTCGGTCGTCGACAGGCCGGCGAGCCAGCCGTACTCCGGATAGAAGCGGCCGGCGCCATCGACCGGGGTGAGGACGGCCAGATCGTGAATGCCGGCCAGCTCGAAGTCCTCGGACCCGGCGCCCGGGGCGATGTGCACGATTCCGGTTCCCTGCTCCATGGTGACTTCGTCCCACGGGATGACCCGATGCTCGACCCCCAAACCCGCCTCCAGGTCTTCGAATGGGGCGTGGTAAGTCCACCCGACCAGCTCGCTGCCCGGTCTCGTATCGACGAGGTCATCATCGGGGAACCGGTCGACCGCAACCCATTCACCGTTGGTTCGTCTGCCGTAGTCGTGGTCGGGGTGGACCGCAGCTGACACATTGGCGGGGAGGGTCCACGGCGTCGTCGTCCAGATGACCAGATGCTCGCCAGGGCGGTCGATGAGGGGAAAGCGAACCGAGAGCGAAGGGTCGGTCTTCTCCTGATACACCCCGGACTGGCCGGTGATCTCGTGCTGGGAGATCGAGGTGCCGCAGCGAGGGCACCATTCGGTGGACCTGTGTCCGAGGTAGAGCCATTCCCGCTCGTGGAGGGTTGCCAGGAATCGCCAGATGTACTCGATGTTGTTGTCGGCAAAGGTGAGGTAGTCCCGTTCCCAGTCCATCCACATGCCAAGACGCTGCGAGCCGCGCCGGAGCTCCTCGACCGACCATGCCACTTTGGCCCGGCACCGGCGTGCGAACTCCTCGAGGCCGAATTCCTCGATCTCCTTCTTGGAGTTGAGGCCGAGCTCTTTCTCGACGCCGACTTCGATCCACAATCCCTGGCAGTCGAAGCCGTTCTGAAAACGGAGGTCACGTCCCATGGCGGCGTGGTAACGCTGGAAGACGTCTTTGAGAGTGCGACCCCAGGCGGTGTGCACACCCAGGGTCTTGTTGGCGGTCACCGGGCCGTCGACGAACGAGAAAGGCTCGGCACCCTCATTCCTTTCCCGGAGCTTCTGAAACGTGGAATGCTCTTCCCAGAACGTCAGGATGTCGCGCTCCAGGGCATCGTGATCAGGCTGCGAGGACAGCGTTGTGAACACTTTGGCGCCGGGCGAGGTCATGGAAAACGGCAGGGTAACGGCCCCGTTGCCCCAACCGCGACCGCACATGCAGGCCCAGGTCCACGACCCAGCACCATTCTGTGAAGATCCTTCGCGAAGGGGTCGCGAAGGATCTTCACAGAACGGGGTAGCCGCCGAGAGATTCGGGAATGTGGGGAGGCGTCGGCGTGTTTCAAGTCACCCGCACACCGGAAACTCGGCTTTTGAGCCCCGGCGTTGGTAGGGTTCCCCGCCTTTTGTGAGGTGAACAATGGCCAGAAAACTCGCCAAGACAACCCTCGATCGCTTCAAGAAGCGGCTCGAGGAAGAGAGAGAGCGGCTCGAAGAGCAGGTCGCCGATTACGAACGCGTCCTTGAAGAGGCGCGGCTGACGGAGAGCTCGTCGGACCGCAGCCCCGAGCCAGGCAACGCCGAAGCGAGCTCGATGAAGCTCGAGTACGCCAAAGAGCTCTCGATCGAGCAGAACACGCTCGATCTCCTGAGCAAGGCCAACCGGGCCCTCGAGCGTGTCGAGGCCGGCACGTACGGGTTGTGTGAGTCGTGCGGCAAGGCGATCCCCATCGAGCGACTCGAAGCGCTCCCGTACTCGAACCTCTGCGTCGAGTGCGCGGCACGCACCTCTTGATCCGGCGCTATCTGATCGGCTTGGGCATCGCGACGGCGATCGTCGTCGCCGACCTGCTCACGAAGAGGTACGCCGCAATCAACTTCGATGGCAACCCCGTCGAGATCATCCCCGGATTCTTCGGGTTCACGTTTGTGGAGAACCCGGGAGGGGCCTTCGGGATGTTCCAGAACGGTGGCGTGATCATCGGCATTGCAGCCCTGATCATCACCGTTGTGGTTCTGGTGGCACTCGCCGCCGAGAGACCGTTGGCGGAGACCATTGCCCTCGGGTTGGTGGTCGGGGGAGCGGTCGGGAACCTCGTCGACCGCTTCGCCCGAGGTGACGGCATCATCGACGGCGCGGTCATCGACTGGGTCGAGTTGTGGTGGATCCCAACGTTCAACATCGCCGACTCCTCAGTCACGGTGGCCGTCGCCTTGCTCCTGATTCACGCATGGCGGACCAAGTAGAGCTGCGCGTCCCCGCCGACCTCGAGGGGGCACGGGTCGACAAGGCGTTGGCGACTCTCCTCGAGGTGAGCCGGGCCGTCGCGTCGGTGATCGTTGAGTCGGGGGTCGAGATCGACGGGGTTGTGGCCCGGCCATCCGACCGGGTGCGATCCGGCCAGGTGTTGGTCTGTGAGCGACCGGAGGAGGTCATTGCACTGATTCCCGAGCCGATCGAGTTCACGGTCCTCCACGAGGATGACTCTCTGGTCGTGGTCGACAAGCCTGCCGGTGTGGTCGTGCACCCGGGTAGCGGACGGA
>Ga0307505_10002987_pt1 | contig 11071 bp, 10 predicted proteins | sample 23_S_MG_FD_202183 | JGI IMG/M metagenome (GOLD analysis project Ga0307505, IMG submission 202183) | Soil microbial communities from Populus trichocarpa stands in riparian zone in the Pacific Northwest, United States - 23_S | ecosystem: Environmental > Terrestrial > Soil > Riparian zone > Trees... | reverse complement strand
AGCCAAAGGTCGCCGTAAATTCAAAGCCGGGTAGGACCAGGATTTTACCCAGCAGACGGCGAAATTCGTCCAGGCGACGCTTTTCTTCCACTTCAAGGCGGTTGAGTTGTTCTAAAAACAACAATTGTTCAAATTCACGTTTGAGGGCGGCACATCCCATCACTGTATTGTGATCGGTGAGGGCAATGATGTCCAGACCCCGCCGCTCTGCCTGGCGTAAAATGTCCAGATAGGTGACATGGGGTTCCTGGTAATCGTTGGAGGCCGGGGTGTGGAGGTGCAAATCCATGCGCCGCCATTGTCGTGAGGGTTTGGTTTTACGACGGCTGGATGATTGGGTCAAGCCAAAATCTCCTTTAAATACAGTTCGCCGCCAGGAAGTAAAGAAAAAACTTTACCTCAATCGGTGAAATCTGCGGCTATTTTTTCAGCATGGTTCAAAAATAGGGAAATCAGTCATGGGTAATGCTGATCTGAACCATGCTAATTTTTCATGATTTTTTTAGGGCAAGTAATTCGTTGATGATTCTGGATAGGGCACTGGGAGGATAAGGCTTGAGCATAAACTTGTCTACACTGGCCTCTTCGGCTTCTTGTTCTTTGCGCTGATCACCGGTGGTCAAAATAGTCAGGGTGTGACGCGCGGCCGCGGTCTCACCCGCCCGGATCGCTCGTACCAGTTCCAGGCCATTATCCCCAGAACGCAAATGATAATCCACAATAATCGCGTCCGTTTCTGGTTTAACAGCTGCTTTGGCTGAAGCAATATCGTAACAAACCGTCACCTGATACCCATCCAGTTCCAAAAGCATCTTCACCAGATTGACGCTGGTTCGATCATCGTCTACAAGTATGACGTTTGTCATGATTTCACTTTAGGTTATGGTAAATGGTTTGCACTGGCTACCAATAACCGTTAGTCGCCAAGTGAGGCGATACCCCGCATTAACCCAACAACACCAATAACGGTTTTAACCGCGTCACCGGTACTGATTTTGGGCGGGCCAGCATGTTTCTCATCAGCGGTGCGGATAAGCAAGTAAGCAGTACCGGCCCCAATAAGCGCACCCAGAACCGTACCGACAAGGAGAATGCGGGTTTGCCAGCCTTCGCTGGCGGTTAAGAGTTGATTTTGTTCAGACATAGGTTACTCCGTCAGGCGTCGTGTAGCTGATTCAGTGAGAAAGGTCACACGATACACCAGTTTAAAGGTCATCTTACTTCTTTCGGAAATAATGTCGCATTTGCTCAATCCAGGCCAGAGCAAACGTAAGGCGAGCATTGACTGTGATGACCGGCGCGGCCGCTTTGGGGGCCAGTTCGTTCGTTTTCTCTTGTAATTGTCCCACTTTACTCTCAATACGCCAGAGCAATGTTTGCAAACCACGTAAGGGTGATACATCTCGTTGACGCATTTGTACGAAAAGAACAATCACCCCTATCGGAATGGCGGTCGCTACCAGCCACAAGGGGATGATAGCCATGATAACGGCAATGTCAGCAATACCGGAAAGAAATTCGCGGATTTTACTACTCCCCTCATTGGGCAAGGCATTGATCAGCATCAGCACCAAGAGAATGAAACCCACGAGGGCAAATAGAATGAGAGGTAGATAGACAGCCAGACGGTTAAATCGCTGTAACGCGGCCGCACGTGCCAATTGCGCCACAGTCGGTTGAAATGTGGGTATGATAACGAGGGGGGGTGAGGATGTTTCCATTTCCATTACTCAACTTCCTGGCACAAAGTGCCATCAGTACAATGACAGGAGCGGGTATTCTGGCCTTCACCAACCCACATGAGGTAGCGAACAGTGGTGATCACACAAGCCGATGAGCCGGGTTGCGGCCGCGAACTCTGTAACCCCACGCCCTCTGCTTCGGTATCCTGAAGCAAAAACAGCCGCCCCTGTCGTCCCGTCTCCTGACCCCAGGTAATTTCACCGTTCGTCGCCAAACGAAAGGCAACAATAGGAAAGGCCATAATCACCAGCCAGACCAGAACGATGAGTAGATAAAGTAGACGGCGTAGCCAGGTTTTCGTCACGTGTACTTAATCTACCGTTTCGCCCCGTAAGGCAGGTACGTACAACGATGTGGTGTACTCTTTCACCATACGCATCATACTATAGCGGGGGGCATTAGAGCGGATAGCCTCACGCATGATCTCCACCCAGCCACGCGGCACATCGTCCCGATCACGACTATAAAAGAGGGGAACAATTTCTTCTTCTAACAACTGGTATAGAGAGGCCACATCGGCACGATCCTGCTCATCTTGATTATCATAGTCAGCATCACCGCCGATGGCCCAGCCATTGGCCCCGTTGTACCCTTCGGCCCACCAACCATCCAGTACACTCAGGTTAGGAATGCCGTTTAACGAGGCCTTTTGCCCGCTGGTACCGCTGGCTTCACGCGGCCGCCGAGGGGTATTCAACCAGACATCTACCCCCTGCACCAGATACCGGGCCATGTGCATGTCATAATCTTCCACAAAAGCCACGCGGCCGCCTAAACCATGATGACGGGCCAGGTTGTATATGCTCTGAATCAACATCTTGCCCGGATCATCCGCCGGATGGGATTTGCCTGCGAAGACAATCTGCACCGGCCGATGGGTATCTACCAAAATCTGGCGCAGGCGGTCCAGGTCAGCGAAGATGAGATTGGCCCGTTTATACGTGGCAAAACGGCGGGCAAACCCAATTGTCAGAGCGTCCGGGTCCAAAAGCGTGCCCCCGGTTAATACCTGGGTCGCATCATTTTTGCCCCCAGTCCAGCGCCGACGCACATGTTCGCGCAAATAACTCAAAAGTTTGTGTCTGAGCTGAACATGAACCTGCCACAGCTCTTCAGCCGGTATGTCATCTACTCGCGCCCAGAATGTGGGATCGTCCTGATGGGCGATCCAGTCTGGCCCCAAATATTTACGAAACAGGTCATTAAGTTGGAAAGCAATCCAGGTGGGTACATGAATGCCATTGGTGATGGAGCTAATGGGCACATCGTCAACCGGCTTGTCCGGCCACACTTCGTTCCACATGCGGCGAGAGACATCGCCGTGGAGTTTGCTGACTGCGTTGGCTCGCCCCGAACGACGCAAGGCCAGAACAGTCATGTTGAAGCCTACGCCCCAATTTTCTTGATGCCCACCGAGGGCCATAAACTGTTCCCGGCTTAAACCCAGTTCGTCCCAATAACCGGCAAAATATTGTTCCATCATATGGAACGGGAAAACGTCGTGTCCGGCGGGGACGGGGGTGTGGGTGGTGAAGATGGTTTGGGCCTTAACAACCGCGGCCGCGTCCGTAAACGACATCCCTTCGGCCACTTTCTCTCGGATCAGCTCCAACACCAAAAACGACGAATGCCCTTCATTCATGTGCCAGACTTGTGGTTCAATACCCATCTGGCGTAAGAAACGCACCCCACCCAGCCCCAACAGAATCTCCTGGCGAATGCGTAAATCACCATCACCAGAGTACAGCCGGGCCGACAATTCCCGATCCCAGGGATCATTCTCATCCACATCCGTATCCATCAAATAAAGCCGGGTACGCCCAGCCTGAATCAACCAGACACGCGCATAAACTGACCGCCCACCCATCCGTACACTGACCTTAATATCTTGACCATTGGCATCTTGCACCGGCAAAATGGGGGCCTTACTCATATCTAACTGTTCGTAAACCGCCTCTTGCCAACCATGCGCCGGGATACGCTGGCGAAAGTACCCTTGCGGATACATAAAACCAACACCCACAAATGGCAACCCCAGATCACTGGCTTCTTTGGTATGATCGCCAGAGAGAATGCCTAACCCCCCGGAATAGATGGGCAGGCTGTTGTGCAAACCAAACTCAAAGGAAAAATAGGCGATTGTTTTGTTCGTGAGTTCCGGGTATTGCTGGGAAAACCAGGAATGACCATTTTTCATTTCCTGGTCAAACTGCATCAGCACTTTGTTGTAATGACGGTAGAATGAGGGATCGTTCGCGGCCGCGTTCAGCTTTACCTGGTCTATCTCGTGCAAAATATGCACTGGGTTATGCTGATAAGCGTGCCATAAGGGGTAATCCAACCGACGAAACAAATTTCTCGCTTCTAAATTCCAACTCCACCACAGATTATAGGCCAATTCGGGAAGCCGATTCAGCTTCTCTGGCATTTTTTCAACTAAAGGTATCATGGACCAATTCCTTCCCAAGTATGAGATTGGTGGCAGGCTACACACAAAGATGATACATCATCTTCGTTCGCCTCAACCAAAGAATAATGAGCATTTTAGACAGGCTCAAGAGCAAATAGTTCTTAATAGGATTATTTTGTTCGGCTCACCAGCTTGTTTTCTCCGGGGATTAAACAAAATAATAAAAACCGGGTTTGATTATAACATGTTCAACGAGTGGGAAAAATCAACTGTAACAAAAAATCAGCGGGAAAAGACCTGACAGGTTTTAAAAACCTGTCAGGTCTCCTCAAAATATGGTTGCACGCGAAAAATCAACTTTCCTCACAGGGAATAGAACGCTATCATTAACCACCTTGAGTTCAGAGTTCAGAGCTAGAGCTAGAGGCTTATTCAGAGTAATTCCCTCTAGCTCTCTCCTCTAGCTCTTGCTCTCGCTCTAGCTTTCACTCACCACAGGAGCAATCTTGCCCGCTTTATCGGCTCGTTTTGCCCACATTTTTTTTATGGATGGGGTTGGCCTGGGAGATGATGACCCGGCGACAAACCCGTTTGTCACCGCTCACCTACCCGTTTTGACCCGTTTATTGGGGGAGAAATGGTATGTGAAGGATCGCGGCCGCATTACCACCCCGCGCGCTTCCTTCATTCCTACCGATGCTAACCTGGGAATCCCGGGGCGGCCGCAAAGTGCTACCGGGCAGGCAACCATTCTCAGCGGCCGCAACATCCCCCAACTCATCGGTGAACATTATGGCCCCAAACCCAACCCGGCGGTGGCTGAACTCGTTCACCAAGGGACGCTGTTCCATGACATCATTAAGGCGGGGGGCGCGGCCGCGTTGCTCACCCCCTATCCGCAAGGGTATTTTGATGGGATCAACAGCGGCAGACGGCTTTACTCTAGTGTACCTCTGGCCGCCACCTCGGCCGGTCTGCGCCTGATGACCGCCGAGGATTTGCGTGCTGGTCAGGCCATTAGCCCTGATTTCACTGCTCAAGCCTGGCGTTCTTTTCTAGGTTACAATGACGTACCCGTGATGACTCTGCTTGAGGCTGGTGAACGGCTGGCCTACCTCGCCAGTCAGTATGATTTTAGCTTCTTTGAACATTGGCCCAGTGACCGTACCGGCCATAAAGGCACATTAGTCGAAGCAGTGCAACATCTGGAAATGTTGGATGAAGCTATTGGCGGCTTGCTTTCGGCCTGGGATGACGAACGAGGGCTACTCGTGATCACCAGCGATCACGGCAACATCGAAGCCAAAAACCACCGCCAACACACCGAAAATCCCGTACCCACCCTACTCATCGGCCCCAACCACACCATCCTGGCCCAACAGATCCATTCCCTGGCCGACATCGCTCCAGTCATCAAACACCATTTATCCCTAGAAACTTGAAACCCTGAACTCGAAACTCGAAACTCGAAACTACCTCCTATGCCCATCACATCTGAAGCCTTCCGCGATGCCCTCCGTCATTTCCCCTCTGGGGTTACGATTGTCACTATAAAATCAGGCCATGAAATTCATGGCCTGACCGTTTCCGCTTTTGCCTCTATTTCGCCGGAACCGCCATTGATCATGGTCATTATTGATCACCGTCATAAGGCATACCAGTTACTAGAGCAGGCAGGAGCCACCTTCGCCGTCAATATTTTGCGCCAGGAACAGGCGGAATTGTCTAATCGGTTTGCCTGGGTAAAGGATGAGGATCGGTTTGCCGAGGGAGATTGGATAACCGCCCTCACGGGTGCGCCCATTTTGCGCGATGCGTTGGCCTGGTTGGATTGCACTATTCACGCCCGTATGGTGGCTGGAACGCATACCATTTACATTGGTGAAGTGCAGGCGAGTGCCGTACCCACACCGGACGCGGAGCCGCTGGTTTATTGGAACCGGTACTATCAGCTATTGCAACAGCTACCGCAACCTGAGGAAGGGTGAGGTTTGCCAGACATTGGTTGGTAGTGACGGCTTTAGCCGGTTTCGGTAAGGCCTTCCCTTATGAAAGTTATGAAATTAAACCGGTAATACTCGCCGTGTCATCCCTTCGACAGGCTCAGGGCAGGGCTGAGGACCCCCGAAGCATCCCATTCGCTTCAAATGACCAAGTCGTTGGGATTCTTCGCTCCGAAGACTTCGTACACTTCGCGGCGTACCTACAGAATGACAATTCAGTGTTGTGGTGTATTACCGAAATAAATAATGAATTTTCATTAGGAAAGGCAATAAGTTGCATTGAGCAATTTATTGCCTAAACCACCGAGAAAATAGCAGTCCGCCCAATGCCAGCAGGGCCAACACCCCATCTACCATCGTGTCCAGCCGTAGATCGTTCCAGATAGGCATGGCATCACCACGCAAACGGCTAATAACAACGCGTCCTGCGCTTAACAATAAAATGGTGAGCCAGAAACGGGTGAAAGGGGGCACGCGGCCGCGAATCCATCCAACTGCCACCAACGTGACCCCACTCCACACCAAACCTAACAATTGCGTCTGATAGCGCACCTGAAACACCCCATAACTATCGGGTAGATTACCAGCCCACAGCCCCAGCACCGTCTCCCGACCATAGGCACACCCTTCCAGATAACAGGCCAACCAACCAAACCCGGTCAGGATAATGAGGAACACAACAAGGGCGTCCAGTTGCGGCCGCAACGCCACTCCCCGCCCCCATTGCCACAGCCCAAAGGCCAGTAAACCCGCCACCGCCGCCCCGTGATAATTCAGCCCGCCCTGCCACACCTGGATCATCTGATCCGGATGGTCTTGAAAATAGTATGCATTTCCCCACACATAAAACAGGCGACCCACCAGGATGCCCGCTACCAGACCCGCTACCAGGCCGTCAAACCAGGCCAGCCAGCGGTGACGGTCTTGCTTGAGTTGTTGATAAGCGAACCCGATTGCGGCCGCGAACCCCACTGCCCACACCACCGTATAACTATAAAGAAAAAAAGAGCCATAACGCCCTAGAATCGGCCACATAAGGGTCAATCCTAGAACAAACAATGATTTTTGCCAATGATGAGAAAATGCAAAGCAAATCAGCCTCAAGCCAACCATCCTCAGTTATAAAAATCAATGAGTGGCAAAAACAGGTATAATCCGCTCTCCATTCTCAACAAGGAGATTGATATGCGTCGTTTGGTTGTCCTATTTATTCTTGGTTGCGTCATTATTACCGGAGCGATTGCGGCCGCACAGCCCGAAATCCCCCGCTTCATCCCCATCGAACCCGAACTCCCGGTTCCCTTTACCTACACCGTGCCCCTAGAACCAGCCACCTGGGAAGAGGTGGTAGCCCAGTTACCCGTAGCCCCATCAGCTCCCGCCCCTAGTGACAGTTGCGCGGCCGCGCCCTCTCTTAATCTCAGCCAACCCGCCGATGGTGGTCAAGCCATTGTCAATAACTATACCGAATCTGCCAGCGACCCCATTCTGAACTGTACCTGGGGAACACCCTCTCGACCCGCTGGCTACCGCACCGCCTGGTACAAAGTAACCGCCCCCACCGGCGGCACGCTTGTTGTCGAAGCCTTACCCAATGCCGAATATCAGGAAAACTACGACACCATCATTGCTATACACACCGGAAGTTGTTCCAGCTTGTCTACCGTTGCTTGTAACGACGACACCAACGGCATCCTCTCACGTGCTAGCACCCTCGTTCAGCAAGGTATCACCTACTACATCGAAATAGCCGACTGGCATTTTGGCGTCAATGGCACTGCGCGTCTCAGCCTCATTGCCTACATCACCGACAGCGACAACTATTGGCAATGGGTTGATGAGACAACGACACCATTGAGTCGTCATACCACTGTCCAGGTAGGCAATGACTTCTATATTTTTGGTGGTCTCACCGAAACAGGTAGTACCCCTGTACGCACCCCGGTCAGCTACAAATACAGCACTATCACCCGCCAATGGACCTCTTTAGTTCCCATGCCTACCATAGCATCCACTTGTTTAGATAACTCCGGTTACGCGGCTACCGATGGTGCTTACGTCAATGGCAAAATTTACATCCCGTCCGGCTTCGCTGGCAACGCTAACGCTTACTGCGGTGTTCACATGGTATATGACATCGCCAGTAATAGTTGGTCTACCGCTACCCCCAACACCTACTGGCCTGCCCCCCTGGGCTGGTCTCAGCTTATCGAATATCCAGCGGTCAATGGTTATTTCATGATAGGTGGCCTCACCGGTACACCTCTCACCACCAATGCCAACCCCACGAATGATATATACCTGTTCACACCTGATAGCGGTGGTGGAACCTGGCAACCACAAGATGATATGGACCAGGCTCGATACGGTCATGTCGCAGCCCTTCTCGGTGATGAAATCTGTGTGGTGGGTGGTATCAACAATTTAAACCAGGTCATAAGCGATGGTCAATGTTACGACCTGGGTCAAAGCAACTGGGATGCCATTCCCCCCCTTAACTTCCCCCGCTTCAATGCCGGTAGCGCGGTCGGCCCCGATGGTCGTTGGTATGTTTTTGGGGGAACCAATGCCTCACTTAATTCCATTTCTCCCACCGAAGTATATGATCCGGTTAGCAATACCTGGCAGGTATTAGATGTGCGCTATAACTTGGGTACAATCAGTGGCCCAGATCGCCCCGCTCGTTCCTGGGTCCAGGGCGACTTTGTCGGCGGCACCTTATGGGTCTTTGGCGGCGAACAAGTAATTGGTTCCACAAGCTTTACCCTAAGATTAATTGAGCAGTTGAACTTGTTTACTACCTGGCCAGAACAGGTTCTCTTTCCCATCATCCGCAATTCTCCCGTGAACGGCGAACCTAACGATACCTTCTCTCAGGCCCAGGCTCATCCACCCAACCAAACGGTGTTCTATAATTTTTTTGATGATGGGGATTATTTTGACATATATCGTTTTGACCTGTTGGCCACAGGCCCAGCCTATATCTATCTACGCAACATTCCAGCCAACGCGAATTACGATTTATTACTCTATGATGCCAATAAAACCCTTCTTGGCAGTAGTCGTAATATCGGCTCCATAGATGAGCATATTGGGCAAACCACAATGGGGGCTGGGGCCTATTACGTGGTTGTGATACGCGCATACCCTTTGACCAACACCCCTACGGATTACTATAGTCTCCGCGTTGAGCCATAGGTTAGGGGGCTAATGCGTAAAATTCTAAAATTCGTAGCAAAAACCGTTTTGGTTCTGGTTCTCAGGATAGGAAATACAAACTGATGGCTCAACCTCATCCCATTCGTCTATTACATTTTGCCGACGCTCATATTGATATGAGCAATTATGGTCGCCATGATACCCAAAGCTCTTTGCCAGTACGGGTCATGGATTTTCTGCACTCATTGGATCAGATTGTAGACCGGGCCATTAGTGAAAAGGTTGCTCTGGTTCTATTTGCGGGTGATGCGTACAAGGATCGCAACCCTCAGCCGACGTTTCAGCGGGAGTGGGGCAAACGCATTATGCGTCTTTCTCAAGCAGGTATCCCTACCGTTCTCCTGGTAGGCAATCATGATGTTTCGCCAGCCAGCGGCCGCGCCCACACTCTGCATGAGTTTGACACCTTAGCCGTTCCCTATATCCATGTGGCGGATCGAATTAACCTGCTGGGACCAGAACAGTTAGGTATTCCGGTGCAAATCATTACCATTCCCTGGGTGTCCCGCAATGCTTTAATGACCCGTGAAGAACTGCTCAACAAAGAGGTTAATGAGGTAATGGAGGCGTTAGAAGCCAGGGTTAGTGAGTTGATCCAACGCAAGCTGGAGGAAGCCAACCCTGATTTGCCGCTCATTTTGATGGCTCATGCCAGTGTACAAGGAGCCAAATATGGCAGCGAACGCGCGGTCATGCTGGGTCAAGAACTCGTTCTTTCACCCGCTCTTTTACGGGATAAACGGCTAGATTATGTGGCTCTGGGCCATATTCATCAGCATCAAAATCTGAATGAAGGTAATGATCCACCGATTATTTATCCTGGTTCGATTGAACGAATTGACTTTGGTGAGGCCCGTGAAGCCAAAGGGTTCGTTTTGGCTGAGGTGTCGCGAGGCAAAACATTTTGGTCATTTGAGAAGTTGGATATTCGCCGTTTTATTGATCTGAAGGTGGAACCCGCGGCCGCAGAGTCATTTATGAGAGACATTCTGGCCCGGTTGCCTCAACCAGAACATCTGGCCGGGGCTATCTGCCGTTTACAGTTGAGTTACCCTCGTGACTGGGAATCTTTATTGGATGAAACGGCTCTACACCTTCATTTTGCCGAAGCCCTGAGTTTTCAGATTCAAAAGCACCGGTTAGCCGAAAAACGCGCACGTTTGGGGGACGCGGCCGCGGTCGAGAGCCTTTCTCCCTTAGAATTGCTAAACTTGTACTGGCAATCGGTAGGTATGGCCGATGAGGACGCGGCCGCGCTTCAAACCTTGGCCCAACAAATCCTACCTACGACTGAATCTCCTGTCTAAAAACACAGGCTCAGATTGCCACAGGTTTGAAACGAAAGCAGTCTGACGTCACTATTCTCTGTTAGCGCACCAAAGTCCCAATAGTAGACAGCCTTACATCCTTATGATATGCTTAAGCTCATCTAACCTATTTGCGTGCCTTTTTTACCAAATAGAGTACACCCAGCAAGGTCAAACATGTCTGAACACAGTACCAAGAAACGTGTCGTTGTTTGCATCGAAGACGAAAAAGAGATGATCGATCTGGTCAAACTGATCCTTGAACAGCAAGGTTTTGAAGTTTTCGGAGCAGTAGGTGGGGTGGAAGGGCTAGAACAAATTGCCCTGGTTGAACCCGATCTGGTTTTGCTCGATTTGATGATGCCAGGCATGGATGGCTGGGAAGTGTA
>Ga0307505_10002986_pt1 | contig 11071 bp, 8 predicted proteins | sample 23_S_MG_FD_202183 | JGI IMG/M metagenome (GOLD analysis project Ga0307505, IMG submission 202183) | Soil microbial communities from Populus trichocarpa stands in riparian zone in the Pacific Northwest, United States - 23_S | ecosystem: Environmental > Terrestrial > Soil > Riparian zone > Trees... | reverse complement strand
TGGCGGCATGGGCCGCGAGGTAATCCATGAGGGCCGGGGACAGGCAGTCATAGGGCTGCAGGCCGACCTGCTTCAGGCGCTTGCGGATGGCCGGCATGTCCTCGGGCTTGGTACCGCTTTCAATGACCGACGAGACGAAGGCCGCGAATTCCGGCGGCGACCAGCCCTTTTCCTTGGACAGTTCGGTGTGGATGAAATCCAGGCCATAGAAGCCGTGGGTGGTGCGCTCGACGCGGCCATACATGTGAACGCCGCAGTCGGTGCAGGCATGGCGCTGGATGAGGGCATTGGCATCAACGATCTTGAGCTTGTGCTCATTCGCCGTGACCTTCACATTATCGCGGCCGACGACGGCCACGACGGAGAAGATGGCTCCGGCAGGCTTCCAGCACTTGGTGCAACCGCAGGCATGATTATGGGCGGTTTGCGCCCCAATGCTCACGGTGACCGGATCGGTCGTGCATTTGCACGTCAAGGTTCCGCCGGCAAATTTCGCCTTGGCCTTGCCCAGCACGCCCTTGTCGATCAAGGGGTGAAGGGAAATCGCTTTTGATTTCTTCGCGGCAGTTTTGGTCTTGGCTTTCTTGGCCATGGTGGTCCTCCCTCAGTTTCTATTTTTAAAACACGACAACGCTCCGGATCGACTTGCCTTCATGCATGAGATCGAAAGCGGAATTGATTTTCTCCAGCGGCAGGATGTGGGTGATCATCGGATCAATCTCGATCTTGCCGTTCATGTACCAGTCAACGATCTTCGGCACATCGGTGCGGCCGCGGGCGCCGCCAAAGGCGGTGCCGCGCCAGGACCTGCCGGTGACAAGCTGGAAGGGGCGGGTGGAGATTTCCTGACCGGCGCCGGCCACGCCGATGATGATGGACTGGCCCCAGCCCTTGTGGGCGGCTTCAAGGGCGACGCGCATGACCTTCACATTGCCGATGCATTCGAAGGTGTAGTCGGCCCCGCCATTGGTGAGGCCCACGAGATGGGCGACAAGATCGCCTTCAACCTTTGACGGATTGACGAAATGCGTCATGCCGAAGCGCTTGCCCCAGTCGGCGCGTTCTTCGTTAAGATCAACGCCGACGATCTGGCTGGCGCCGGCAAGGCGGAGGCCCTGGATGACGTTGAGGCCGATGCCGCCGAGGCCGAAGACGATTGCTGTCGAGCCGATCTCGACCTTGGCCGTGTTGATGACCGCGCCGACGCCGGTGGTGACGCCGCAGCCGATGTAGCAAATCTTGTCAAAAGGCGCGTCTTTGCGCACCTTGGCCAGGGCGATTTCGGGCAGCACGGTGTAATTCGAGAAGGTGGAGCAGCCCATGTAGTGATGCACCATCTTGCCCTTGTAGGAAAAGCGCGAGGTGCCATCGGGCATCAGGCCCTTGCCCTGGGTCAAGCGGATTTTCTGGCACAGGTTGGTTTTGGGATTCAGGCAATACTCGCATTCGCGGCATTCCGGGGTGTAAAGCGGAATGACATGATCACCCTTGGCAAGCGAGGTGACGCCCTTGCCGACATCCACCACGATGCCCGCGCCCTCATGGCCCATGATGGCGGGAAACAGGCCTTCGGGATCGGCGCCGGAAATGGTGAATTCATCGGTGTGGCAAATGCCGGTGGCCTTGATTTCAACCAGAACTTCGCCCTCCTGGGGGCCGGCCAAATCAACTTCGACAATCTCAAGGGGTTTGCCTGCTTCAAAGGCAATGGCGGCGCGTGATTTCATGGGGTTCCCATCTCGATGAAATTTTTTTCTTATGGAAGCCCTGTGACAGTCTCGCGTCAAGTACAATGTTACGGATTGGCGGATTGTCGTGCACAACGCGCGAATTGTTGGTGCGCCGGTATCATCCGCTCGAAGTGCGGCACCCGGTCGATACTGTAGCAGCGTCAAATATTTTGATGGAAAATCAAAGGCTTTGTGGCAATTTCTTATCAAACTGGTTGAGAGCGGAAACTCCGGCCACTTTCGCCGCTGCGCATCCGGAATGGGCGCGGGAATGGCCGTTGCCTGGTGAATTGACAAGGCATGGAGCCTGGGCTTGATAGCCCCATGGCAAAGTTTACGATTCAGGATGTGGCGCGGCTTGCAGGCGTGAGCGTTGCAACCATCGACCGGGTGCTCAATCGCCGGCAGGGGGTGCGGGCACCGACCATCGCAAAGGTCGAGGCGGCAATCCGGGAACTGAATTACCAGCCGGACCGCATTGCGGCGCGGCTGGCGCGGTCGCGGGAATACCGCTTCTGCTTTGTCCTGCCGGTGAGCAACAGCGAGTTTTTCATGCGCATTGCCGACGAGGTGCGGCTGGCCACGGAGCGGATGGAGGCGGAACGGGTTTCGATCATCGTGAAGCGCGTCGATGTGTTTGACGGCGAGTTGCTGGCCCAGACGCTTGATTCCATCGACAAGGCCATGGACGGGGTGGCCGTTGTGGCTTTGGATCATCCGGCGGTGCGCGAGGCGATCAACGCGCTGGTGTCGCGCGGAATCACCGTGGTGACGCTGGTGTCGGATGTGCCGGGATCGAAGCGCCAGCATTATGCCGGGATCGACAATTCTTCCGCCGGGCGCACGGCCGCCAATCTCATGGGGCGCTTCCTGCGCGGCATGACGGGAACGGTTGGGGTGTTTGCCGGTTCGCTGGCGCTGCGCGATCACATTGAGCGGCAGTTCGGCTTCGAGCAGGTGATGGCCCATGAATATTCACACCTCCCCGTGTTGCCGGTGCGGGAATCGCGCGATGACTGGGCGCGGATCGAGGAGATGACGCGGCAATTGCTGGCCGAGCACCCCGATCTTATCGGGATTTACAATGTGGGCGGCGGCACGCGCGGCATTGTTTCAGGCCTTGAGGCGGCAGGACGCGCCAGGGACATCGTGTTCATTGCCCATGAGGTGACCGACCTGTCGCGCCGGGCGCTGATCCGCGGTTCGATCGACGCGATCATCAACCAGGACGCGGGCCATGAGGTGCGCAGCGCGGTGCGGGTGCTCATGGCCAACGCCGACAAGATGCCGCTGATTGAATCGCAGGAACGCATCCGCATCGACATCTTCATGCGGGATAATCTGCCGTAGCTCTGGCACCCCCTCTCCGTCACGGGCTTCGCCCGCGCCACCTCTCCCCCATATTCATGGGGGCGAGGAAAGAGTTTTTTCCTCTCCCCTGCGTTAGCGGGGGAGAGGTGGATGCGAAGCAGACGGAGAGGGGGCCTTGGTGGTCTTACAAGGGTTTCAACGCGGCTTCGATCTGGGCTCTGCGGCTTTCGAGGAAGGGCGGCAAGGATAAAGTCTTGCCGAGATTTTCCAGGGACTCGTCGGTGGCAAAGCCCGGGCCGTCGGTGGCAAGTTCGAAGAGGACGCCATTGGGTTCGCGGAAATAGAGGCTCTTGAACCAGAAGCGATCGACCGGGCCGCTGTTGGGAATGCGCAATTCCTTCAAGCGGTCGGCCCAGGCTTTGTAATCAGCCGAGGGAATGTTGAAGGCTACGTGATGCACCGAGCCGGCGCCCTGCTGGGCGGGCGGCAGGCCCGGATCAACCCGAACGTGCAGTTCGGCAACGGGGCCGGAGCCATTCATCTTGAATACGCTGGTGTTTCCAAATTCGCGAACTTTAGTCATGTTCATGACGGTCGTCAGGATCACCTCGGTGGAGCGCAATTCAGGCACGCTGAGGGTGATGGGCCCAAGGCCGCGAATCTGGTTCTCGGCGGCAATGGGGCTTTCCTCCCAGGGGTGGGCTTCGCCGGTGCCCTCATCATCGACAAGGCTCAAGCGCTGGCCCTCGAAATCCTCTAAGTCCAGGGTGAGGCGGCCATCGCGTTCAGCAACTTTTTCGGCTGATACGCCGCGGGCCTTGAAATGATCGGCCCACCATTTGAAGGCGGCTTCGCCCTTGATGCGAAGGCCGGTGCGAACGATTGAATGGGTGCCGCGCTTTTCGCGGCCCACGGGCCAATCGAAAAAAGTTATATCGGTGCCGGGCGAGCCCAGGCCATCGGCATAGAACAGATGGTAGGCCGAGGTATCGTCCTGGTTCACGGTTTTCTTGACCATGCGGAGGCCCAGGGTCTTGGTATAGAAATTGTGGTTTCCGGGGGCATCGGCGGTGACGGCGGTGAGGTGGTGCAGGCCATTAAGTTGCATTTTGTATCCTATCGGTTCAGCCACTTGGTCGCGATTGTTACGTCGTTCTGGGTCAGGTTATGTCCGGTGGGCAGGGTTTCATGGGTCACGTCGGCGTGGGCGTTCTTCAGCATGGTGGCCAAGAGCGTTGCATTGCTGGCCGGGATGATGGGATCGCTGGCGCCTGAAACAATGAGAACCGGCTTTTGCGCCAGCTCGGCGTGGGGCGGTTTTGCAAGCGGCACCATGGCGCGCAGCAAAATGGCTCCGCTCAAGGCTTCCGGGCGCAGGAACAGAATGGCAGCCGCAATGTTGGCTCCGTTGGAAAAGCCAACGGCCACGGGCTTTGCCAGCTCATAGGCCTTGCCGGCTTCGAGAATGAAATCGGCCAGTTCATGGGCGCGTTTCATTACATCCTGTTCGTCGAACACGCCTTCGGCGAGGCGGCGGAAAAAGCGCGGCATGCCGTTTTCCAGCACCTTGCCACGGGGCGAAAGCAACGCCCGATCAGGCGCCAGGGCCTTGCCCAGGGGCAGCAGGTCGTTTTCGTCGCCGCCGGTTCCATGGAGCAGGAGAAGGGGTGCGGCCGTTGCGGCGCCGGGTGCGAAACGGTGAATAAATGAGAGGTTCTGTGTCATGATTGCCAGATACTCAGCCCATGGAGAGGCTACAAGCAATCATTCTTAGAACTAAGTTACAAGCTATATACCACGGGTGGCGCGCGGCTGGCCCAGAACAAAGCCGGTGCCATCAAGGGAATAGATGTCGGGGCGGAAATTGATCCTGCCGTCTTCGGTGGCCCAGGCGGTGAGATACATGAAGCGCACGTCGGGCGGGTTCAGCACCTTCACATCATAGCGTTCCTGGCTGGCGGTGATCATCTCGATCTCGGCGGCGTCGATCCCGTCCTGGCCGCCCAGGATCCAGTTCACGACGTCGCTGACCTGCTCGACCCGGACACAGCCTGAACTCTCGAAACGGGCATTGCTGCTGAACATTTCGCGGTGCGGCGTGTCGTGCATGTAAACCATGTGTTTGTTGGCGAAGTTGATTTTCATGGTGGCCAGGGCGTTGCTTTCGCCAGGTTCCTGGCGGAAGTGGTAACGCTCGGGATGGGTATTGACCCAGTCCACCGTGTAGGGATCAATTTCGGGACCGCCGACGCCATCAAAAATCCGGATGTTCATCTGCTCGAAAATCGTGGGATCCTTGAGGAATTTCGGCACCAGGTCCTTTTGCACGATGGATGCCGGGGCATTCCAGTAGGGATTGAAGTTGATATCGCTGACAAGGCTTTTGAGCGCCGGCGTGGGCCTGTCGCGCTTGCCGACAACCACGTTGTGGCGTGAACGGACCTTGCCAAACTCAACGGTTTCAAGCTGGGCGGAAGGGATGTTCACCAGAATGTTGCGCTCGTGCAGGTCAAGGCCATATTCGCCAACACGGGGATAGTTTTCACGCAGGGTCTGCAGCCTGGCGCGGGCGGTGATGTTAAGCTCGGCGCGGGTGCGGTCGTCGACCTTGCCGGAGGGCGCGATGCCATGGCTGGTCTGAAAGAATTTGACCGCCTCGATGATGTTGGGGTCATACACGTCGGCAGCGTCCACGAACATGTCCTCGAAGGGCAAGTAGCCCTCGGCCACAAGGCGTTTGCGCAGCGTCACGACCAGTTCGCTCTTTACGTCCTTTTCGAGCTTGCCCTTGCCGATGCTGGGCCAGCCGCCGCCGGCGACGAATTCCTCATAGAGCTGGATGGCGCCTTCAAGGGCGCGGACCGATCCGGCGGTAACCATGGCCGCTTCCTGGCGGTCGGCCAAAAATTCGGTTTTCGTGGCGAGCTTTCCAGCGACAGCCAGTTTCGGGCCGATTGAGGTGATGGAGCCGGTGATTTCAGCGGTTTGGGCATGCGCCACGGAGGCGGCGGCTGCCAGGGAGGCAGCACCGAGAAAGGCACGACGCGTTAAATGCTGAGAAAACACCCCAAAAACCCCTAGACCTGAGAAGCTACAAACAGAGAATCACTGATCTGGGTAAAGGGCATATTAAAAAGTTGTGGCCTGATTAAGATAGGCCGATCACTTCCCTGCGATAAGGCAGGTCGAGGAAGTCGGGTGGGGCCGAGCCGAATTCCTCAGCAAATTTGCGGCCCGCATGGACGGCGGCGGCTATGGTTCCGGGGCTAAAACAGTCGCCAATGCGGGCCAGATTATTTATTTTTTGCTCAGCAGTCCGGAAGAGCTGATCCCTGACATTTCTGGCGGTGACCAGAACGACGGAACCTGCTTCGAGCTCGCGGGTGCGGCCGGTGAAGACACAGGCAATGGTGACATGGCCGGAGCTGACGGATTGCAGGCCCTGATTTGCTTCAATCTTAACATCCAGCCCAAGCAGCCGGGACTGGATTGCGTGCTGTTCCAGGGAAGCCTTGGTGAAGGAGGACACAAGGTAGGAGGGGGTGACCAGGGTTACCGCATACTCTTCCTTGCGCAACAGCTCGGCGATCACGCCGCCCATGTAATAGTGGTCATCATCATAGATGATGAGGGTTTTTCCCTTGGGCCTCTTGCCATCCAGGATGTCGTCCGGCGTCAGGACATCGGCGCCCCCGTCAATGGGGATGGGCCGGGTATGGTGCCGAGCCACGCCATCCCTTCGCCAGCTTGAGCCGGTGGCCATGACAATATGGTCGGCGCCGAACTCCGCCAGGGTTTCGGGGGTCATTTCGCTTTCTAGGTAGAGTTCCACATGGGGCAGCTTGGCTATCTGCAGCAGGCGCCAGTCGCGCACCCGGCCCCAGGCGGCAAGGCCGGGAAGGCGGCATTCCAGCGCCACGCGGCCGCCTGCCTCGCTTCTGGCATCGGCAAGGGTGACCTTGTGGCCGCGCGAACCAAGGGCGCGGGCCGCTTCGAGACCCGCCGGGCCGGCGCCGACAACGAGGATATTCTTCACGCTTCCGGCGGGAGGGATGCGTTCGGGATGCCAGCCGCGCCGCCATTCCTCTCCCATGGTAGGGTTCTGGGTGCAGCGGATGGGCGACATGGTGAAATCGCCGGTCACACAGATATTGCAGCCAATGCATTCGCGGATGTCATCAAGGCGGCCTTCCTCAATCTTTTTGGGCAGGAAGGGATCGGCGATGGAGGGGCGGGCGGCGCCGATCATGTCCATGATGCCCTGTTTGATCACGCGCACCATGGTGTCTGGCGAGGTGTAACGGCCGACGCCGACGACCGGTTTGGTGGTGAGCTTTTTCACCCCCCTGATGTAGGGTTCCTGAAAGCCTTCCTCGGAGAAGCGCGAGGTTTGCGAATCCTTCTCCCAGCTTGAGAGCGACAGGTCCCAGAGGTCCGGCAGTTCCGCCATCAGGCCGATGGCATCTTCCACCTCGGCGGGCTCGAGGCCATTGGGCCCCAGAAATTCATTCATGGCAATGCGGACGGGAACGGCGCAGCGGTCGCCAACCGCTTCCCTGGTGTCTTCAATCACTTCGCGGAGCAGGCGGGCACGATTTTCAAGGGAGCCGCCATATTCATCGCTCCGCATATTGGTGGCGCGCGAGAGGAACTGCTGGAAAATGCCAAGGCCGTGTCCGGCATAGACATAGACGAGATCATAGCCGGCGGTGCGGGAACGCAGGGCCGCGGCGCGGTGGGCGCGGCGCAGGTTCCGGATATCTTCCTTGTCCATGGTGCGGGCCTGGATCGGGCTATTGAAGGAACTGGAGGTTGGCATGGCGGTGGGGGCCAGGGGAATTTCGCGCGACCAGAGATTGGAAGAGGTGTAGCCGGAATGGCAGAGCTCAATGCCGGCCAGCGAACCATGCGCGTGGATTTTTTCCGCGATGCGGGCATGCATGGGAATGTCGTGGTCGCTCCAGATGCGGAGTTCCACATAGGGCGTTACATCGGCGGTTTGATGAATCTCGGTCATTTCGGTGCAGACCACGGCCCAGCCGCCTTCGGCCTTCATGCCGCGCATGGCGGCAAGAGCGGAAGGATCACGCCAGCCCATGCCGTTACAGTGGGGAACCTGATAGAAGCGGTTGCGCGCCGTCACGGGGCCAATTTTCACGGGTTCAAACAGGATATCGTAGCGGGCGTCTCGGGCCATTGGGTTCCCTTTCAACAGGCCTTTGATTTCTAACAGCCTTTGGGCATAAGAACCAATACGGGCGGCGGATTCCCCCGGTTTTGCGACAGAAAAGGCAGGTGTTGTTTTGGCGGTTCAAGAACTTCCAGTGTTTGCAGACATTGAGCTGGCCGCCAGGAGAATCCAAGGCGAAGCGGTCATCACGCCGCTTCTTGAGAATGTGAAACTGAACGGGCTCACGGGCGGGCGGGTTTTCATCAAGGCGGAGAACTTGCAGCGCACGGGATCATTCAAATTCCGCGGCGCCTGGAACTGCATCTCAAAACTTGATCCGGCGGGGAACGCGGGCGGGGTTGTGGCCTATTCATCGGGAAACCACGCGCAAGGGGTTGCGGCGGCGGCGCAGCTTCGCGGCATTCCGGCGCTCATCGTCATGCCGGAGGACACACCGGAGATCAAAAAGGCCAATACAAAAGCCTACGGGGCAGAGGTCGTCACCTATGACCGCGCCACTGAAAGCCGGGAAGAGATCGCCAATCACCATGCGGCAAAGCGCGGTGCGGTTCTGGTGCCACCCTTTGAACACGCCGACATCATTGCAGGGCAGGGCACCTGCGGCCTTGAGATCATTGCCGAACTTCAGAGCCGCGGCGCCGTGCTCGATGACATGCTGGTCAACTGCAGCGGCGGCGGATTGACGGCCGGGATTGCGTTGGCCTTTTCGGAAAGGTCGCCAAAAACAAGAGTGCATTCGGTGGAGCCCGAGGGCTTCGATGATTACGCGCGCTCATTGCGCTCCGGCGTGCGCGAGAAGAATCCGCGTTCTTCGGGTTCAATTTGCGATGCGCTGCTTACGCCGCAACCCGGCGAAATGACCTTTGCGATGAACAAGGGGCGGCTGGCGGAAGGTTACGCCGTTTCGGAAGCCGAGGTCCGCCGCGCCATGCGTTTTGCCTTTGAAACGCTCAAGCTGGTGGTCGAGCCTGGAGGTGCCGCGGGGCTTTCGGCGGTGCTTAGCGGAAAGCTGGCCACCAAGGGCAGGACCATCGGCATTGTCCTGTCCGGCGGCAATGTCGATCCGAAGCTGTTCGCCGAAATATTAACCGAAGCCTAGGCCGCGGCCTCCGACGACTTTTCTTCCATCAGGGGTATTTCCGCCGCCTCGCTGGCGGGCCGGCGAATGATGACAACCCGCTGCTTTGCTTCGGCTGCCGGCTGCGGCGCAATGGCGGCTTTGGATTCCTCCACGAGAGTCGTGAGCCCGGGCATTTCCGGCTCTATGTTCGGGGTGTCTTCCGGAATGGCGGTTGCCGGCAGGCGCTGAATCTTGAGTTTCGCGCCCTTGGGTTCGGGCGGCGGGGCCACGGGTTCGCGTGGGGGGGTGAAATCCGCTTTCGGCGGGTCACTTACCACTGAAAGGGCGGGGGCGGCGATGGTGGGCTCGACAAAGATTTCCTCGTCCTGCTTGAAGAATTTGAGCTGTTCGGTTTTCAAGGCTGGAGCCGGGGACGGGGCGGGCTCCGGGCTCTTGCCCGGTGGCAGGAAGCTTGTGCTGGTGATTGAATTTTCGAGCTTCTTGAGGATTTCGAGAATGGCCAAGGTTTCGGCCGAGCGCTGGCGCCGGGCATATTCCTCAAGAAACCAGCGTCCCCGTTGGGTCTCCAGGACGGCGGCTTCCAGACTTTCGAAACTTTCGTTCCGGTAACCTTCACTTTGCACTGACATACCCGAACTCCACAAACTCTCCCGCACCCCCGCAATGGGCGCAGGTCATACCGGCGGCAAGTATCGGGGAAAGTGGTGAAGTTTTGGTTTATTTCACCGTCCCAAGAACCGTGCCGGGAAGCCACCCGGCCTTCGATTTTCAGTGTTTTATGCTGCCGGAGATCAGCCCCAGAGTTCCGGTTCCGGCGGGTACATGAGGCTGCCATCGAAGGTAATGCCGGGGTTGCGGTCACGGGCCAGAAGCAGGGGGCCATCGAGGTCAATGACATGGGCCAACTGGGCCACAAGCATGGCAGGCGCCATGGCAAGGGAGGTGGCCACCATGCAGCCCACCATGACCTTGAAATTCATTTCCCTGGCCGCCTGGGCGAGGGCAAGCGCTTCGGTCAATCCGCCGGTCTTGTCGAGCTTGATGTTGATGGCATCATACTTGCCAGCGAGCTTATGCAGATTGCGGCGGTCGTGGGCCGATTCATCGGCGCAAACCGTGACATCATGGGTGATGCGAAGCAGCGCTTCGTCATCGGCCACGGGCAGCGGCTGCTCAACCAGTTCAACGCCCACGGCGGCGCAGGCTTTCAGGAGATGGGGCAGCGCCTCCGGGGTCCAGCCCTCGTTGGCATCGACAATCAGGCGGCTGGCGGGGGCCGCGGCCCGGATCAGGCGAAGCCGCTCAACGTCGCCTTCGCCGCCGAGCTTGAGTTTGAGCAGGGGGCGATGGCTTGCTTCGGCTGCGGCCCCGGCCATGGCTTCCGGCGTATCGAGGCTCAAGGTGTAGGCGGTCACCATCGGGCGCGGCTGTTGCAGCAGCGCCAGTTGCCAGACGGGCTTTCCGGCCCGTTTGGCCTCCAGGTCCCAGAGGGCGCAATCCAGGGCATTTTGCGCGGCCCGCGGCCTTACAAGGTGCGGCACATCGGCGTGGGAGAAGCCGGCTTCTATTCCGGCACGTGAAGCCTCAAGGCTTGCCACGACGCCTTCGACGGTTTCGCCATAGCGCGGGTAGGGCACGCATTCACCACGGCCCCGATGGCCTTCTTCCTCAAGGGTGACGACAACCACGTCGGCGGCTGTCTTGCTGCCCCGCGATATCGTAAAGTTTCCGGCGATGGGCCAGCTCTCCCGGGCGATT
>Ga0307505_10002985_pt1 | contig 11075 bp, 8 predicted proteins | sample 23_S_MG_FD_202183 | JGI IMG/M metagenome (GOLD analysis project Ga0307505, IMG submission 202183) | Soil microbial communities from Populus trichocarpa stands in riparian zone in the Pacific Northwest, United States - 23_S | ecosystem: Environmental > Terrestrial > Soil > Riparian zone > Trees... | reverse complement strand
GCAATGGTTCCATGATGAGACTCGGGCCGGTCGCCATCCGCTATGGCGCCGAACCGCGGCAGGCCGATTCCGCGGCCGAGGAGTCCAGCTACGCCACGCACACCGGTGCGGATGCCGCGGCGTGCTGTCGCTTCATGGCGCACTTCATGACTCGGGCACTTGGCCGCGACCGCACCGGCGCCATGTCGCTCGCGGCATTTCTCGACGACACGATCGACTCGTTCATGTGGCAGCACCGGGAAGCACCGCGTGACTCCAGCCCTGGCATTCCCAGGCTGCTGCACCTGCTGGCATCAGCGCCGCCGTCTACGAAGGAAGCATGCTGGGAGTGGCGCACGCAGGAGCCGCTGGATATTCCAGGGGCGCTTGCCGCCCGCGCCGGATCGTACAACGGCTACCGGGTCACGCCCGAGTACTTCGGGTCCTACAGCATGGATGCCCTGGCGATGGTCCTCTGGTCGCTGCACGGCTCCACCACCTTCTCCGATGCGGTCGCGACCACCGTCAATCTGCTCGGCGACTGCGACACGACAGGAGCGATCGCGGGCCAGATGGCGGGGGTCTTCTTCGGCTACCACAGCATCGGGGAAACGCCGCTCGGCGCCGCCATGCAGCAGGCCGTCATACGATGGGACCCGCGACACGAGATTCCGCTGCGCGCGGTGTTTCTCCACGACGACGGATCAGGGTCCACAGGCGACCGGCAGCTTCCGTTCGTTCCGGGCGTCCAGTAAACACCAGCATGACCACATCCAGTATTCCCCGGATGAGACGTGTCCCCAGCGGGCATGAACGCGTGCAACGCGAGGCGACGTAACCGTGTGCGGCCTACTTGTGGGAGTCTCTCGACGGTTGCACAACGGGCTTGCTCACCGCAATCGCAGGGCCATCGGGCTCGAGCTTGCTGTGCGACCAGACGTTTCCACACGGATCGCAGCGGAAGTACTCAACGTGGCTATCTCGACTAACACCTTCCAGTAGACGCCCTGGCTGTTCACAGATCGGACAGAGGCGATGCATGTTCGGCCTTTCGGTTACCTGGGAGAGGCCGAGCGTGACATGCGCGACGGCGCAAAGGTAGTCAATTCCGTGTGTCAGCCGCAGCACGCAAAAGTGTTCAGAAAGGCGGCGCCTCCGAACTCCGTGCGGGGCGACCTGGTTGCGGCCGGTCGGCAATCCTCGGGTGGTGATTTGTAGAAACAACGCACCAGTGCGATTCCGCGCGTGACACGGGACGTGATGCCCCGACGAATCTCGCAGTCACCCCATGCGGTAGGCGGCCTGCTGTGCGGGCAAAGCGCCACGGCGGGGCACGGCGGCCTGAGTTCCCGGGCAAGACGTCAGGTGGACTCGCGCGCATCCGAACCGCGACTGTCCGTCTTGGCTGCTTGGCAGGGTTGTTGTATCAGCCACGCTGGAGCATAGAGCGTGCTGGACGCAAATCGGCGCCTTGCGAAGCCAGCTCGGTTGGACGAAACACCCGTGTCGCGCTGAGGCGGATTCTCTGATGACGATAACGCAGGCGATTCTCCTGGTAATGGGTCTGGTGGTCGCGTACTGGGCCGTCCGGGCCATGATGGGACGCCCGCGGGGCTAGCTCCTAAGGGGGTTGTGCACATGTGGTTTCTCTTGCGGCGTTTTCTGCTGATGTCTGCGGCGTCGTGGGTTTTGACGAAGGCAGTAAGGCGTTACCCCAGGCTTTCAATTGCCCAGCGGCTTCTTGGAACCCGACGCTCCGGACCGCCATCGTCACGTCGATAGTTGGCGGCTGCCAACTTCCTGCAGCGGCCGGTTCGACACCTGTTGCCCGCTAAAACCGACAAGCGGCCACACCAGGCCTTTCACGTGCGCGTGTCGCCCTACACTGAGGCTGCGGATGCGCATGACTCCATTTGATTTGCCGCGCGACGCGGGCACGCGCGAGTCCTGGATCTGTCGATTTCAATAAAGCGACGGGAGTAGCGCGTGCTTGGCGCCCTGCCGTGAGTTACTTGGCAGGTGGTGTGGAACTGGACGGCTTGGAATCGGCAGGCCCCTTATCAGGAGCAGCAATTCGTTGCCAGAGCCAGCCAGCGACTGTAATGGTGACGAGACCGATGGCACCCTTCGTAACCCTGGACGCGAGCGAGCGTGCCGGCGGCGGATTGACGAGTCGGTCGTAGGTCTCCGCGTCTTCCGACTTCGCTGGTGGTCGAGACGGGGTTCGCCGTTCCGGCACAGGTACCCATCGCGAGACGTAGGCGAACGACTCTGACGCACAGATCGGACACGTCTGTGCATCATGCACTTCGTCGCAATCGAGGCAGACGCGGGCGACCCGGATGTTCACGATCGCTAGTGTACGGCGTAAGTCGCCAGGCTCGCTACAGGGGCGAATTCTCGGCCTCCCAGCGCTACGAACGATCTGCCCTGCTGCGGTGCGCTTTCTGAATCGACACCGCGGCGCGGTCGAGTTCCTCGCGAATCGCGTTCGGCGCACCGTCAGCCTACGCGCGTACGCCGGCGGCGGTTGCGCATCGCCGCCGCGATGCCGACTCCCATGAGCAGCAGCGAAGCCGGCTCGGGAATGACTTCTACGGTGCCACTGCTCCTTCGAGTTCTGCCCTCCGCGGCACCGGGATGACTGATGAGAACGCCCACCGTCAAGGAGTACGGATTGACGCTCTCACCCACGTGCTCGTATCCACTCCACGTGCTTGTTGCCGAGGGGACCGAGACTCCCAGCTGATTGCTCATGTCGAACGGGATATTCGATGCCCCCCCGTACAGCGTCGCTCCTGGAAGGGAAAAGAAGCCCCCATCGATCAGGATGCCCACGCCGCCGGCGAAGGTGAAATCGGGGGCGCTCGCGTACACCCAGAGCGACTTGGGATCGGGACCCACGCTGAACACGTCGTATTCGAGCACGAAGGATGGGGCCGGGGCCCCCGTCCCGCCTGCGATGACGCGGATCGACGACCATCCGGGCAATACCATCGTGTTGAAGGGAGACTGATAAAAGCCGAGGTCGGCGGCGATATCGTTGCCGCCGGCACACGCGGCATCGTCGCAGATACGCAGCGCGATTGGTGCGGCTTCCGCCGCGCGAGACAGCACGAGGCAGAAGAGCGCCGTGGCAACGAGCGGAAGGAATCGTTTCATGGCCGGGCGCCGTGCAAGTGACATTCCACGAGAGAAGGCAGGTCTGTCGATGAAGTCGCCGCTACTGCAAGCGGAAGTCGGGGCCTGCTGCGACTTTAGTACCGGCCGCATCAGGGATCGAGGAGTGGCGACGCCCACTACAATGGCGTCCGACCACATTCCAGTCTGGCGTAACCTGACGCCGGCGGAGTTCAAGAGCCAGGTGCTTATGAAAATGTCACCGGAGCAGCAGGCGATTCATGCCAGATGTTTTCATCCTTCGGGACATTTCATCGAGATGCCGAGGGAGGACGTCGAGACGTCGATACCGGCGCGGTTTGAACAGATGGTCGAACGATTCCCCAGCCGGGTCGCCGTCAAAACTGGACATCGATCGCTGACCTACCAGGAACTCAACCAGGCTGCCAATCGCCTGTCCCACGCGATCCTTATGCACCGGGGCGAAGCGCAGGAGCCCATCGCGCTGCTGGTGGAACATGACTCCGGCCTATTCGTCGCCATGATGGCAGTTCTAAAAGCCGGCAGGATTTGCGTTGTTCTGGACCCGGCGTTTCCGAAAACCAGAAACAGCTTTCTGCTCGAAGACGCGCAGGCAGATTTACTGATCACCGACGGCACAAATCTTTCGATGGCAAGAGAATATGCTCCTGACCGCTGTCGAGTGCTCAATGTCGACGACATGGACTCGACGTTCTCGATAGAGAACCCAGGATTGCCGATTGCCGCCGACGGTTTCGCTTTTCTTGTCTACACATCTGGCTCCACCGGACAGCCCAAGGGCGTCATTCAGAATCATCGCAATCTCCTGCAGGATAGCCGGCTCTATTGCAATGGCCTGCATGTGTGTACGGACGATCGGGTAGCGCTTCTCCACTCCTGCAGCGCGAGCCAAGGTTTAAAGGTCACGTTTGCCGCGTTGCTCAACGGTGCGGCGCTCTACCCATACCGGGTGCAACGAGAAGGCGTGGCCGGTTTAGCCGCATGGCTCAATCAGGAGGCCATCACCTTATTTTTTTTGATACCGGTACTCTTCCGTGAATTTATCGGCAGCCTTTCCGGACAACAGCGTTTTCCGAATCTTCGGATCATGCAGTTGGGGTCGGACCGGGTGACTCGCGGCGACCTCGACTTGTACAGAGGTCACTTCTCCACTGACACCGTTCTGGTCGTCAGATTTGGCACAACCGAGACAGGCACCCTGCGAAGAATGTTCTTCGAAGTGGACAGTCCCCTCGAGGAAGACGCGGTGCCGGTGGGATATGGGATCGAGGACGCGGATATTTCCTTGCTTGATCAGGAAGGCAATGAGGTGCCGTCTGGCGGCATCGGAGAAATCGTGGTCAAAAGCCGCTACATTTCCCCGGAATATTGGCGGCGGCCACAGCTTACCCGGGAGGTGGTTTTCCCCGATCCAGACGGCGGCGACAAACGAACGTATCGCACCGGTGACTTGGGTCGCATGCGATCCGACGGATTGCTGTATCACGTCGGCCGAAAAGACTTTCAGTTGAAAATCAGAGGCTACAGAGTGGAAGCCGGGGAAATCGAAGCCGTATTACAGGAACAGCAGAATGTGAAGGAGGCCATTGTCGCGACGGCCAAGACATCGACGGGATCGGAATCCGATCGTCTGATCGCTTATATGGTTCCTTTCGAAACACCTCCGCCGTCGATTCGCGGTCTCCGAGCCAATGTCGGAAAGCGGCTGCCTGCCTACATGATTCCGTCGGATTTCATATTCGTGGAATCGCTCCCGCGTACACCGAACGGTAAGATCGATCGCCTGGCGCTGCCAGATCCCGGCAAGGCACGGCCGGCGTTGGATGTGGCGTTCGTTGCTCCGCAGACCGATTTAGAAACCGACCTGGTGGAACTCTGGGAAACGATTCTCGATGTCCGTCCCATTGGGGTCGATGACAACTTTTTCGATCTCGGCGGTGATTCTCTGGTTGCGATGCGGTTGATCTCCCATGTGACGAGGTACTTTCAAGTGGAGATCCCCCTCCAGTTTCTGTTTCGGTCACCCACGGTCGCCGCGATGGCGGCGCTGTGCCGGCCAGAGGACGGGGCCACATGACGGGCATCCCGTCAACCGGGCGCGTCAGTCCCGTCCTTACCGACTGACGTTCTCCAACAGCCGATCCGGCTGACCGCATGGTGAGCACTAACGATGCACCATCTACACGCGGTAGTATCTCGGTTTCGAGACTCCGCGTCAGTCATCTCCGCGGTCTTCACAACACGGTAGACGAGCACCACTATGAGCATGGTCCGCATCGCCCTCGCCAATGTCCGCGCGCCAACGACACCAGACGACTCCGTACGCCTCGTGACATCCGCGGTCGCTGACGCGGGGCGTCGAGGTGCGATGGTAATCTGCTTTCCGGAATGCTTCGTTCCCGGATATCGGTGGTTGGGCACGACGATGACACCGCCTGATCCGGCGTTCCTCGAACGGGCGTGGGCTGATGTCGCGGATGCCGCCAAGACGGCCCGCGTGACCGTGATCCTTGGCACCGAGCGCGTGACCGACCGCGGCTTGCAGATCACTGCGTGTGTGATTAATCCAGACGGCACGGTCGCGGGGTGGCAGGACAAGGGACAGATCGACCCGTCGGAGGAGGCCATCTATCCCGCGTTCGGGACCGAGCGTCGGGTATTCGCGGCCGGGCCGCTGACCTTCGGTGTGGTGATCTGCCACGAAGGATGGCGCTATCCCGAGACTGTGCGATGGGCCGTGCGTCGAGGCGCGCAGGTCGTGTTTCATCCACACGCGCACATCGCCGAACCCGGGAGCTATCGCGCCCTGACGTTCGCCGACCCCGCCAACACCTTCCACGAGAAAGCCATGCTCTGCCGCGCAGCGGAGAACACGTGCTACTTCGCATCGGTGAACTATGCGAGCGAGGGCTCAGGTACGACGTCAGCGGTTGTACGCCCGAACGGAACGTTGCAGTGCTATCAACCGTATGGGCAAGAGGGCCTGCTCATGGCCGATCTCGACCTGAGCGCGGCGACCGGGTTGCTCGCCTCGCGATGCCGGACCTCTGCGTTATAGTCTGGTTGCTGCCGGTAACCTCCGCTGGTATTTCACCGGATGAGCGTGAGGCCCCGCGCACACTAAACTGATGACTCACGCGCAGCATCAAGCGCTCGTCCAGCGTTAGAAGCCAAGCTCACATCCAATGCGCCCCTTCCTCCCGGGCGCCTCGCAACGCCCCTAAGATGTCTCCGTATAAAACGGCGATTGCCCGAGGCGATCCAGAAGGTGCTCCGGGTGATCGTAAATGGCTATCGAGCCCTGAAGATTGGCGTCATCCCACCCGCCACATCGAAATGCGATCGTTGCAAGCCCGGCACGGCTCGCCGCCTCAATGTCATACGGCGTGTCACCAATCATGATGGCCCGGTCAGGCGATGAGCCGGACTTCTTCAAGGCCGCGACGACGATGTCGGGATCAGGCTTGGATCTCTCGGCATCATCCGACGTCGTCGCGTTTTTCACGAACGCTTCCCCACCGCAGATCCTTAGCAGGGCCTTCACCAGGTCCTCTTTTGCCGAAGTGGCGACGACGACCGTGAAGCGGCGTTCCAAGAGCCACTCGACGAACGCCTCCGCCCCGGCCGTGGGCTTGAGGGACGGCAGATAGCGCTCCCGGAATATCTCCACGCACGCTTCGCCGATCCTCTTCCCCTCGCCGGACTCGTTGTCCAGCGAAGCCAGCTCCCGAAGCAATTTGTCGCCACCTTTGCCGATGAGCGGGCGAATCTGTTCCGGGGAGTGGTGTCGGCCATAGGCCGCGAACGCGTCCGACCACGCGGCCGCATGCGCCCCGTTGCTGTCCACGAGCGTGCCGTCGATGTCCAGGAGAACCGCGTCGTACCGCGGGACCGTTGATGTTCTGCGCGTATGGTCCATCTCGTTCAGCTGGCGGTCACAGTTTTCTTACGCCTCCCGGAAGCCTCAACCAAAAACGAATCGCCGGTGTCTACCAGCCATTCGCCATGAAGAATCGGTACGTCACATCCGCCGTAACGTCCGCAACAGACGTGCCACGCCGCGGCCGTCAGCCTTCTCAAGTTTGTTGAGAAGGACTAACAACCGAGGCACTTTTTACCGGCAGGTTGAACCACGATGTTCCAATGCGATCGCGGCGGGCACGTCTGGTCAGACAGCAAATCCGATCTGAACACGCCACCGGTATCGAGCAGGCGGTCAGAATCTTCGGAGAGTGTTGCACCGGTGGGATCGGGCGCCGCGGACCGCATGGTCACGGAACTAGGCTGATCCCGTGGCAATCGCACGGACACGTCGTGAAATCAGCGGATCCGGTCTTTGGCCTGACGCACGAGCGTCGACACCGCTTCCAGAAACTTCTCCGGCGCGATGGGCTTCGCCATGTGCATCTGAAACCCTGCGGTCATGGCTTGGGCGCGATCGTGTGGCCTTGCATACGCGGTCAGTGCCATCGCGGGTACTCGGTTGGCGGACTCAGATTCCAGCGCCCTCACTTTCCGGATCAACGAATACCCGTCTTCATGCGGCAATCCGATATCCGCGATCAGGAGATCGGGGCGATGATGCTCGAGATGCTCCAGTGCCTGCGGCGCAGACTCTACCGCGGTCACCACGGCACCACCCTCGCTCAACAAGGTCGCAAGGACGTCGCGCGAATCGGGTTCGTCTTCGACAACAAGAACGCGCATTCCTTGAAGAGAAGGCGACAAACTCGGTGGAGCAACGTGATCGCGTCCGGGCGTGAACGCCGGGACAGGAAAGGTGAGCGTAAACGTCGAACCCTGTCCGGTTCCGATGCTTTCGCCTTTCACCGTCCCCCCGTGCAACTCCATCAGGCCTCGCACGATTGCCAGTCCAAGCCCCATGCCGCTGGAGGCGCGGTGCGACGTCCGGTCGTCCTGCCTGAAGGGTTCGAACATGTATGGCACGAACGCCGGATCGATGCCCACGCCCGAATCCGTCACCACGATCTCAACTCCCGCATCCGCGTGTCTCGCCACCACGCCAATCGTGCCGTCTCGTGGCGTGAACTTGATGGCATTCGACATCAGATTCCCCACGATCTGCAGGACCCGCATCGGGTCTGCCAGCACGCACGCCATGCCTGGCTCCGCCTGGCATGTCACACGGATATTCTTCGAGGTGACCGCGGGCAGGAGAGAGTCGATGGCGACCATCACCAGTGACGTTAGATCGACTAGCTCCGCCTCCAAGCGCAGTTTGCCCGTTACCATCTCCGAGACCTGCAGCAAATCCTCGATGAGCTGCATCTGCATCTTGGCATTCCGCTCGATGACCTCCAGGGCGTGATCCGTAGCCTCGGCGGGGAGGCCGCCCTGTCGTAACAGGTGCGTCCATCCAAAAATGGCGTTCAACGGCGTCCGAAGTTCGTGCGAGAGCGCTGCGAGAAATTGGTCCTTGGCCTGGTTGGCGGCCTCGGCTTGCGCCTGTGCCGCACTCGCCTGCTCGGCCAGTTGTTGCAATCGAACCCCGGCAACGACCAGGCGCTCATTGGCCTCACGAAGCTCGGCGAGCACTTGATCCACATCTCTGCCGGATGCCGAGTTGAACACTGGCGAGTTTATTGGTCGGATCTCAGGCGCCACGGTGTCCTTCTGACTTGTTACGGGGACGGTATAGCGTCTGGTTATCCTCCTCCAGTTTGTCGACATATTCCAGCTCGATCAGGCGTCTCAAGGCCCGGCCGATCACGCCTCGCTGCATCCCTGTGCGCTGCGCCAACTCGCGTTCCGCACCCTGCTGCAGCTCAACCAGTCGCGCGAGCACCATCCCTTCCTGTTCTGTCAACCCGGCAGGTATGCGGCGCACCCCTTTGCGAGGCCTGGGGAGGCCTCCGATGATCCCGTCGTACTGGCGCAGACGCTCGCCAACGACGATGCCCTCGGCGGTGATCTCGTACATCCGAATATCTTCACTGTGCCGTCGGCTTCGGGTCTTGACGACGGCCATGATCCGCTTCAACTGGCTGTCGATCTCCACGTACCGCTGCAGGATGATGTCATTCGTCATAAACGACACGGCGTGTGGACTGAACCGCAGTTCCGTGTAGTCGTCCGTGTTCTCTACCGTCATCAGAATGGTGATGCCCTCACCCGTCAGCGCCCCGATGAGGCGATACAGCGATTCCCGGAAATCCTGCTCGAACGACGGGGCGAGCGCAATCTCCAGCCCGGTCAGAGAGTCGATCACGACGCGTTTGGCGCCGATTGCTTTCACTGCCGTTTGAATTTCGTGCAGCGTCTCGTCCACCGACAGGTCGAGCGGACGCAGATACACCTGCCGGACCATCCCATCCACGGACATCTGCTGCAAATCGATTCCGTATCCCTGCGCCTGTTCCAGATACTTGATCGGTGTCTCTTCGAACATCGCGAAGACGCCCGGCTCGCCCTGTTTGACGCCTTCGGCTAGAAACTGAATCGCCACTGTAGATTTTCCGGATCCGGCTGGGCCAGAGACCAGCAGGGCGCTACCCGCCACGAGGCCCCCGCCCAGCATCTCGTCAAGGCCGATGATGCCGCTCGAGATCTGCAGCATCGGCTGAACCTTGCGGTCCGTCTCAATCGGCTTGACCATCCGCGGGAAGACGGAGACGCCGTCGCTGGTAATACGCACGGTGTGGAGCCCCGGCTGCGTTTCCTGCCCACGCATCTTGATCACCTGAATCTTTCGCACCATCGAGTTACGATTGACATTCTGCGACAGCCACACCACCCCGTCCGCGATCGTGAAAATCGAATAATCCCCTGGCTCGTGCGGCGCGTACTCCCCGACGAGAAAGGTTGTCGCCTGCAGGCTGGTCAGGTGAAGTGTGAGCCGCTGCAGAAACAATGCGAGAGCCTTTTGGCCGTCGTCCGTCAACCCCGCCGACCGCGTCAGGCTGCGGAATGAGTCGATGATGACGATTCCCGGATTGCGCCGGTCGACCTCGGCGAGAATCGCGTCCAGCGCCTTCCCGAGATCGTCGGTGGCGTCCCGACTCAAATTCACGAAATGAATGCGGTCGTCCAGCTTGGCCGGATCAAAAAATGTGAACTGCTGCTGATACCGGAGCATCTTGATCGGCGGCTCTCCGATCACCGTGAAGTACAGCGCCGGCCGCTCGGGTGACGCGTTGGCGAACATGATCTGATGACAGAGGGTCGTTTTGCCCGCTCCCGGATCGCCGGCAATCAGGTTGAACGAATACTCCGGAAAACCGCCGCCTAGAACGATATCGAGATTGGGCACGCCCGAAGTCAGGCGGTTCAGCTGCACCTTACCGTGATCGGCCATAAGTCAGTCCCCAGATGAATCCATCTTGTCGAAGGGCACGTCCGGCCACAATTCGCGCACCTTGAGAAGCCCTAGGTTCTCCCCAATGAAGATCACCAAGAGCCAAATGAAGTGCGACAACACCGCCGACAGCGCATCCACGATCTCTTCAGGGGTGCGGCCCTCCACGGCGAGCGGCAGGCCAGAGAAGGAGCAGCGCGTGTTGGTCGCCACTGTGACCTGTGCGAGAAAGGGAAATTCGCGGCCGGCGAGCTGCACGGCGCGGCCCATCAGCGTCTGAAAACCCGCGGAACTAATCAGCGGCGCAAGGCGATCGTGCAGGGCGACGCACGCTCGGTCAAGGGCGCTGATGAAGCCGATGGATCGATCGCTTGTGCCTGTGTCCTTGTCTGCTTCGCTAAGGAGCACGCGTCGTGCGAACTCAGACAGCCGGGGCGGAATATATGACATGGCAGTTGTTCGGACACCACCGCGCGTTGCGGGAGGTGTGCGACACTGAAACCTCGGTTCAGAACGTTCGCGTGTGCCCTGCTGTCCGGCACACTAACCCTACGCCGGACGGTGCCGCCCGCGCAATGATCATGAGAGCCAAGTAAGGCGTTGTGCGGGTTGCTGGAGG
>Ga0307505_10002984_pt1 | contig 11085 bp, 3 predicted proteins | sample 23_S_MG_FD_202183 | JGI IMG/M metagenome (GOLD analysis project Ga0307505, IMG submission 202183) | Soil microbial communities from Populus trichocarpa stands in riparian zone in the Pacific Northwest, United States - 23_S | ecosystem: Environmental > Terrestrial > Soil > Riparian zone > Trees... | reverse complement strand
AGCGCGAAGCGCATCTGGCGCAATACACGCAGCAGCTCAACGAGGTGCTGGCGCGCGGCCTGGCCGGCCGGCCGAACGCGTCGCAGCACTTCAGCGCCTTGCCCGCGGCCGGGCCGATGCCGGCGGCGGCGCTGGACCCGGCGGATTTCAGCCAGAGCTGGTTCCCGCCCGGCGTGAATGCCGAGCTGATGCTGGTGCCCGAGGACGAGATCCCGTCGCTGGTGGAAGAGTCGCTGCTGCTGCCGCCCATCGACCTGTCGCTGGGTGCCGAGGCGCAGGAGTCCACCGCGGTGGCGATCCTGGTGCCGGTGCCGCGCCAGTCGCTGGCACGCCAGGCGGCGCGGCTTCGCCAGCGGCTGCAGCGCGCCACGCTGACGCCGGCGCTGCGCCTGGGCGCGAAGCGGCTGCCGCTGGACACGATGCGGCTGCTGGCCGGCACGCGGCTGTCGGTCGCGCTGCCGACGCCGCTGCCCACGGTCGATCCGGCCGATGCAGTGTGGGCCGAGCTGCTGTCGGCGCAAGCCCTGCTCTGGTACACGCGCCGGCGCAACCTGTCGCTGCGGCCGGAGATCGAAGGCACGGTGGTCGCGGTGGTCGATGCCGACGAGGAGCCGGCGCCGCGCTCGCGCAGCGCCGCGCGCCCCGCGGCGCCGCCGGCCAAGCTGCTGGCCAAGTGCAGCGTCTATGCCGCGGCCGAGCTGAGCCGGCTGCTGGCCTCGCCCAAGATGCGTTCGTCGCCGCTGCTCGGCGAAGCGGTGATCGCGCGGCTGGACGGTCTTCGCCACATCGGCAGTGCCGACGTGGCGAAAGTGGCCGAAGCCTTCGGCGCCCCCGGCGTCGGCGAAGGCCTGGCGCGGCTGGTCGAGGCACGGCCCGAGCTGCGCGAAGACGGCGCGCTGGTCACGCGGCTGGCCGGCCACGAGCGGCTGCTGGAGCTGGACCGCGTGCTGGCGCAGGCCAACAGCTTCGAGGTCGCACGGCTGGCGGGCGGCATCAAGCTGCCCGCGCGTGGCGCCATCAACCTCGACCGCGTGCTGTAGCGGCGGAGAACATCATGCAGATCCGCACCCCAAGCCTGAGCGCGCGCCTGGCCGGCGAAATGCCGGTCGCGGTGCAGCCGCGGCTGGCCGGCCGCGTCGATGCCGGCGAGCAGCGGCGCATGAACGCCTTTGCCGGCCGCGCGCTCACCGCCCCCTTGCTGCATGCCGAGCAGAACCATCGCAGCCGGCACATCGCGCTGCTGAACCGTGCGCTGAGCGCGGGCGTGGTCGAAGGCCTGGGCCTGGCCTTCTTCGAGGCCGACATCGCCGCCATCGACAGCGCCGCCGATGCGGCGCCCGCGAGCCTGGAACTGGACGCGCCACGGCGCATGCTGCTGGACGGCGGCATCGCGCTGGCGGCCAGCGGCGAGGAGCTGGTGGTGCCGCAGCCGCTGGAGTTCGACGCGTTGGAGCTGCCGCTGTGGGCGCCGGACTGGCTGCTGGCCGGCACGGCGCCGTTGCCGCGCGGCGCCGAGGCCGATGGCACGGCGCTCGACTCGCGCCGCCTGGGCCGCAGCCTGCGCGCCGAGCTGCGTGCCGGCCGCGCCGTGCCGCGCGTGGGCATCGTCGTGCTCGAGCCGGTGGAGCATTGGCAGGTGGAGGGCGCCGACCCCTTCGACCAGTGCGAACGCGACCTGGAGGCCGAGGCCTTCGAGGACCAGCAGCGCCGCGACGCCGGCCGGCTGGTCTACTACGCCTGGCCCGACGAATGGCTGGCGATGCGCGCGCCCGACGCGGCCTGGCGCAACCGGCTGGCCTACCAGCTCTTCGGCCGCGAGGCACAACTCGGCACGGCGCAGGCCATGCCCTGGCACGGCCTGGGCGTGCCGCTGGCGCTGGTGGCCTTCAATGCCGAGTGGATGCCGCTGTTCGCCGACCGCGCGGCGGTGGTGCGTGCCGGCGGCCGGCCGCGCGGGCACAACCGCTTCCTGTGGCAGGCACGCGTCGAACAACTGTCCGAGCACCTGGCCGAAGCGCGGCTGGCCGGCGCCGACATCAGCGCGCTGGGCAAGCAGCTGTGGCATCTGCCGCCGGCCGGGCTGCTGCCGGCCGATGCCATCGACGTGCGCGCGCGCCTCAACCGCTTCTTCGCGCCGACGCTGGATGTCTTTGCCGCGCCGGTGCCGCTGGAACAGCTGGATCTGCTGCTCGAAGAAGGCGCGGGCCTGGCGCCCATCGACCTGAGCGTGCGCGACCGGCTGAGCGTCTACGTGCCGGTGCCGCAAGCGGTGTTCGAACCCGACCTGCTGGTGGTCGAATATGCCGACCCCAGCGGCGAGATCGGCCGCACGCTGCGGCGCTTCGTCGACGCGCGTGCCGACTGGCTGCGCCGCCGCCAGAACCTGCGCGCCAAGGAACACGTGCTGCGCCTCGGCGTGGACGGCAGCGCAGCCACGCCGGCGCTCACGCCCGTGGCCGACGACCCGCTGCGCCTGGAGGATGAAAGCACGGCCGGCGAAGTGCCCGCGCCCGCCGGCCTGCTGCACCTGTCGGCGCTGGCCCAGGGCCTGCACCAGCACTACCTGGAAGCCACGCCGACGCCGCTGCGGCTGGCGGCCACCGAGCGCGCCTACGTGTGGGTGCTGCTGGACCGCGAGAACCCGCCGCAGCAGCTGATGCTGCAGTTCCTGGCCGGCAGCTGGGAGCAGCGCGCCTACTGGGGCGCCAACCTCATCAGCTGGGGCAGCGACGGCACGGCCTCGCGGCTGCAACTGTCGGCCGAGCTGCCGCCGCCGGGTGTGTGGACGCGGCTGGAAGTGCCGGCCGAGGCGCTGGGCCTGGCCGGCCGCGACATCAGCGGCATGGCCTTCACCTTGTTCGGCGGGCGCGCCTGCTTCGGCCCGGCCGGCACGCTGCGCGGCGATGCCGAAGCGGTGTGGCTCGATGCCGCGCTGCTGGCCGCCAGCACGCAGCGCGGCGACGGCGAAAGCTGGCTGCTGGTGGCCGCGCCCGACCGCGACGCGCCCTTCGAGGCCGCCTACGGCACACGGGCGGCCGACGGCGCGCCGCAGGCCGAGGCGATGGCCGAGCTGCTGGCCGATGCCGACATCAAGGCGCTGAAGATCATCGCCGCCGGCAGCGAGCGCGACAAGGCGCCGACGCTGGCCGCGCTGATAGTCACGCAGGGGATGCGCGCCACCGTGGCCGACCTGGCGGCGCGCGTGGACGAGGCCGACGATGCGCTGAACCTGGGCTACCTGCGCGTGCAGACCGACCTGTACCGGCTGCGCCAGTCGGTGCTGAAGCAGAGCCAGGCCACGCGCTTCGCGGTGTCGCCGGCGCTGACGCAGATCGCCGACCTGGACAACGCCAGCGCCACGCGCGAGCAGCTGTCCGATTTCTACCAGGACGTGCGCGCCGACAAGACCATCCTGAAGCGCGAGACCGCCGTGCGCGATGCACCTGCGCCGCGCGCCGGCGGCCTGGCGATGGCCTCCAGCGTGGGCGTGTTCAACAACACCGCCTTCCTGGCCGTGCAGCCGGCACCCGCGCCGCAACCGCAGGCGCTGAACCTGAACCTGGGGCTGTCGGGCGTGGGCGCACTGCGCGCCGAGCGCATCGATGTCGCGGCGCTGGCCGGCGGCATCAAGGTGGGTGCGGCCGCCGCACCGGCGCCCAGCGCCAGCACGGTGACGCAGGCCGATGCGCTGACCGGCAAGGCCGAGATCCGCACCACCTCGATCGCCGCGCGCATGGAGCGCCCGCGGTCGATCGAGGCCAAGGACTTCACGGTGGCCACGCGCGCCGACATCGTCGCCAAGCTGGCGGCGCTGGGCCTGGACATGGACGAGCTGGACGTGCACGGCATTGCCGACCCGGGCAAGTTCGACAGCACCGGCCAGCCGCTGCGCAGCGCGGCCATCAAGCTGAAGGCGCTGCGCGCCAACAACTTCGCCGCGGTGCTGAGCGACCCCGACCCGAAGGACGACAAGGCCGATGAATCGGCGTTCTTCTTCAGCGGCGTGGACCTGTCGGACTACAGCGTGGCGCTGCTGCGCAATGCCGAAGGCATCGTGCGCCGCTACCGCGATGCGCTGGAGCGCATGCGCAAGGCGCTGGAGAGCACCCAGGGCCTGCTGCAGGACGTGGGCACGCGGCTGACCGTGGTGGCGCGCGAGCTGGCCGAAGCGCGCCAGGACGTGGCCACCGCACGCGCGCTGCTGGCCGAGGATCAACAGCGCGCGCGCGAGTTGAATGCCCGCCGCGATGCGCTGATCGATGAGCACGTGAAGTTCCTCGCCTACTCGCGCGTGCGCGTCGCCGCACGGGCCCTGGACATGCCCGGCCGCTGGCTGGATTCCGCGCTGGAGCCCGACGCGGTGCCGGCCTGCCTGGCCGATCACGGCGAGCCGCCTGAGGACGTGTCGGCGATGCTCGGCCTGCTGCGCCGCGCGCCGCTGGACTGGTTCCCTGCGCTGCGCGCGCACCTGCAGCTGATCGACCAACCGATCCTTGCCGACCGGCTGATCGCCGCGCTGCAGCCGGCGCTGGCTTTCCAGGCACCGTTGCTGGCGCCGCAGGCCTCGCTGCTGGCGCTGCGCGTGCAGGCGGACAGCGTGACGCTGTCGCGGCAGAGCGCAGTGCCGCTGGCGCAGGCCGCGCTGCACAGCGGCGCGGGCCTGCGCGCCAAGCTCGAGCTGATCGGCCGCGCCGCCAGCCTGTCCGACCTGGTCAACGAGCGCGGCGAACTGCAGCGCCGCGCGGCGCAGGAGTTCGAGCGCATCGAAGCGGTGGCCAGCTGCCTGCATGCGCGGCTGTCGGGCGTGCGCGCCGCGATCCGGCTGCAGTGGGCCGAAGCCTTCAGCCAGTTCGACGCCGCGCGCGGCCAGCTGGACCTGGGCGACCTGGGCACGCTGCCGCGCTTCGGCGAGCTGCCGCGCGAGCAGCGCGAGGACATCCGCGAACTGGCGGCCTGGCTGCGCGCACGCGCCGACCGCGGCAACCCGCAGGCGGTGGCGCTGCTGGCCGACCTGGTGCGCGTGTGCGTGCTCGCGGCCAGCCATTCGCCCAGCGGCGAGCTGGTCAGCGGCCGCATCGTGCGGCCGCTGCCGCTGAACCCGGGGCTGCGACTGGAAGTGCGGCCGTTGCTGCCCGAGCGCGTGCGCATCGGCATGCAGCTGCAGTTCCTGGATGCACAGCAGGTGACGGCCCGCGCCGTGGTCGAGGACCTGGCCGGCGGCGTCGCTTCGGTGCGCGTGACGCAGACCACCCGCCTCAACGTGCAGACCAGCCTGGCGACGGCCGTGCACTTCATCTCTCGCTGAAACGATGAGCGCGGTCAGCATCGACGTGCAGCGCCTGCGGCTCGTCGCCGGGCGCGACGCCGGTGCACAGGGGCTGCGCGCGCGGGTCGAGGATGCCCTGCGCATCTCGTCCAAGCCGCCCGGTCTGGCGCACCGCTTCTTGCTGATCCGCCGGCTGCGCCTGAGCCTGCCGCGCGAGGCCAGCGCGCAGAGCCTGGCGCTGCGGCTGGAACAGGAATGGCGGCGGCTGGAGGCGCTGGCGCAGCCGATGGCGACAGCCCGCGCCGAGGCCGAAGCGGTATGGGCGGTGGACGAGGTGGCGGCGCGCGCGGTGTTGCTGCGCCGCTGGCTCGATGGCGAGGCGTGCGAGGCCTGGTTCTGGCGGCGGCTGTTGCCGGCGGTGATGTTCACCGCGCCGATGGCGCAGCGCATCGTCGGCTTGTTGTTCGAGCCTCTGGCGGTGGCGGCGGACTCGCCATCGCTGGAGCGGGCCTTGCAGCGAAGGCTGTGGCGCGAATCCTGGCCGCAGATCGTCGTTGCCGGCCAGGCGCCTGCGGTGGCGGCAACACTGAGCCCGCCGCAGGCAGCGGCGCTGCAGCCGGTGCTGCGCGGCCCGGCCGACGCATCCGCGCGGCCCGCGTGGCCGTCCGGGTCTGCGCCCGACGCCGCGCGGCCGGCAGTGCCCTTGCCGTGCCCGCAGCCGGCGGTGGCCTTGACGGCGCTGCCGCAGCCCATGCAGGCGCGCTGCGATCACGCAGAAGCAGCGAGCCTGCGGCCTGCTCGCATGTCCGACGAGCCCGGCAGGCTTGCACCGGGGCCTCGTGCGATCCGCGCGGGAACGCGCATGCCTGCCGCGCCCGAGTCGGCCGCGGAAACCGCCGGGCAAGCGACCGGGCCCGCGGACGCGCACGCTGCAGAGAACACCGTCGACGGCCAAGCCACCGACTGGGCCGGCCTGTGGTTCCTGCTGCCGCTGTTGCAGCAATTGGGCCTGGCGCAACAACCCGAACCGGCGCGGCTGCTGGCATCGCTGCTGCAACGCGCCGCGCTGCGCCACGACCTGGACGCTGCGGCGCTGGCCTGGCTGCAGCAGTTTGCGGACCGCGACGATCAACGCGCCGATGGCTGGTGGCGCCGCGCGCGCTGGGCCTGTGTGCGCCAGGCACGCCTGCCCATGCGCCGGCTGCTGCATCGCCCCGGCCGGCTCTGGCTGTCGCCGCAGCGCATCGACCTGTGGCTGCCGCTGCCCAGCGCCGACATCCGCATCCGCCGCGCCGGCTTCGATATCGACCCGGGCTACCTGCCGTGGCTGGACTGCGTCATCCACTACCACTATTCATGAACGCGCCGCACGCCGCCATCGATCGCGCCACGCTCGGCTGCCGCGAGCTGGCCTTTGCCGCGCTGGGTGCGCTGCTGCAGGCCACGCCCGACGAAGACGCGCCCGAGGCACGCTTCCTGCGCCAGGCCTGGCTGCAGGCCGGCGGCGCGCAGTGGCCGCAGCAACTGGCGCATGCGCTGGCGCTGCCGGCGCCGCAGGACGCGACGCTGCTGCGCGCGGCCACGCTGCTGCAGCTGGCGCCGGTGGAAGTGCTGGCGGTGGCGCTGGCGGCCGGGGTCGAGCAGGATCCGCTGGTCGGCCGGCTGCTCGTCTGGCTGCAGGCCCCCGCATCCAGCGCGCGGCCCAGCCTGGCGCTGCTGGCGCGCGCGCTGGCGCCGCTGCATCCTGGCGGTGGCAGCGAGGCGCAGGCCGAAGCCGAGACGCTGTACGCGCTGGCCTTCGGCGCCGCACAGCGCGCCGGGCTGCTGCTGCTGGACGGCGAGGACCGGCCGCTGTGCGAGCGCGGCCTGCGCATGCATGCGGCCATCGCCGCAGCGCTGGCCGGCATCGATGCCGACTGGCCCGGCAGCACGGCGCCGGCTGCCGCGGACGCGCAGGGACTCGACGATGTTGCACTCGACGCCTGGGCCGAGCGCTTGCGCGCCGGCGGCGACGCCGCCTTGCTGATCCGCAGCGGCAGCCCGGCCGAGGCGCAGGCCGTCGCCGCCGCACTGGCCGCGCGGCTGCAGATGCGACCCGCCTGGTTCGGCAGCGAGCTGCCGCCCGGCGTCGACCTGTGGCTGGCGCTGACGCAGCGTGTGCCGGTCTTTGCATTGCCCAGCGTACCGGGCGAGGTGCTGAGCGTGCCGCCGCTGCGCCACCACCGAGGGCCGGTGCTGGTGCTGGGCGGGCTGGATGGCGGTGTGCGCCGCGACGACGGCCTGCTCGCCGAATGGCGCGTGCCGCGCGCGCCGCTGGCCACGCGCCAGGCGTTGTGGCGCGATGCGCTGGGCGACACACCCGACGCCGAGCAGGCGGCGCGCCGCTACCGCGCCGCTCCGGCGCAGGTGGCCGAACACGCGCGCCTGGCGCGGCTGCTGTCGGCCGGGCAGGCCGATGTGCAGCCAGCCATCGCCCAGGCCGCGCGCCTGACCGCCGCCTGCCGCGCGCTGGACGCACTGGCGCAGCCGCTGCCCGAAGCGATCGACGATGACGCACTGGTGGTGTCCGACGCGGTGCGAGCCGAACTGTCGCGCGCGCTGCAGCGCTGCGAGCAGCGCGAGCAGCTGCACCACAAGCTCGGCGCCGCGGCACGCACGCGCGCCAGCGAAGGCGTGCGGCTGCTCTTCACCGGCGCGTCGGGCACCGGCAAGTCGCTGGCGGCGCAGTGGCTGGCCTCGCGGCTGGGGCTGCCGGTGTACCGCGTCGACCTGTCGGCGATGCTTAGCAAGTGGATCGGCGAGACCGAGAAGAACCTGGCCGAGCTGCTGGCGCGCGCCGAACATGCCGACGTGCTGCTGCTCTTCGACGAGGCCGACACGCTGTTCGGCAAGCGCACCGATGTCTCCTCGGCCAACGACCGCTTCGCCAACGCGCAGACCAACTACCTGCTGCAGCGCATCGAGACGCATGGCGGCATCGTCGTGCTCACCGCCAACAGCCGCAGCCGCTTCGACCCGGCCTTCGCGCGGCGGCTGGACTTCATCGTCGACTTCAGTGCGCCTGACGCGCAGGCGCGGCGCGAACTGTGGCGCGCGCACCTGGGGCAGGCCAGCGACTGCGACGCGCTGCAGCTCAACCGCCTGGCGGCGCTGGCCGACTTCAGCGGCGGCCACATCCGCAACGCGGTGCTGGCCGCGGCCGCCAGCGCCGGGGCGCGCGGCGTGCCCATCGGCTTCGGCGACATCACCGCCGGCGTGCGCGGCGAATACCGCAAGCTCGGCCGCACGCCGCCAGCGGAACTCTGATGCAGAGCTTCGCTGCGCGCTCCGGCCGCGCCGCGGCGCCGCAGCGCCCGCGCGAGCGCGCCCGTGCGCCGCCGCAGGCCGCGCGCGGCGTGCCGCGCTACCTGCAGCGCGCACCCGCCGGCCAACCGCTGCCGCAACCGCTGCGGCGCGACATGGAGCAGCGCTTCGGCGAGCCGCTGGGCGGCGTTCGCCTGCATGCCGACAGCAGCGCCGCGGCCTCGGCTGGCGCGATGGGTGCGCGCGCCTACACGCACCAGCGCGACGTGGTCTTCGGCGCTGGCGCCTGGGACCCGCAGTCGTCCGCGGGCCGCGGCTTGCTGGCGCACGAGTTGACGCATGTGCTGCAGCAGCGCCGCCACGGCAGCGGCCTGCAGCCCAGCGTCGCCGACGGCGGTGCGCGCGCGGTCGGCAGCGGCGGCGACGCCGCCGAGCGCGAGGCGCAGCTGAATGCGCAGCGCGTGCACGGCCCGCAGCCGCTGACAGCCCAACAGATGCCGGCGCAACCGGTGCAGCCCGACCTGCTGGACGATGCGCTGGGCGTGGCCGGCGACGTGGGTAGTGCCATCGCCGGTGCCGGCGAGGCGGTGGGCGAAGCGGTGGGCGGTGCAGCGATGACGGTGGTCGAACGCGTGGCGCCGGAGCTGGCACCGATCATCCGCGAAGGGCCGATGCCGTGGCTACGCGAACGCGTCGCCGAGGCCTTCGACGGCCTGGCCGGCCGGCTCAACGCGCTGGACCCGAGCGGCACGCTCAGCGGCATGCTGCAGCTCTTCACCGGCTTGGTATCGCGCGCCGGCGCCATCGTCGCCGCGCTGGCCTCGGGCGATTGCCAGCCGCTGCTGGACGCGGTGGGCCAGCTGAAGACTTTCGTCACCGACATGGCCGGCACCGCCTGGGAACGATTGAGCGAGTTCCTGGCGCCGGTGGGCCGCTTCTTCAGCGACCTGTGGTCGGGCTATGGCGCGCCGGCGGTGGAGTGGCTGCAGCGCTTTGCCGGGAATGTGTGGCAGCGCGTGCAGGCCTTCGGCACGCGGCTGTGGAACCTGACGCAGCCGGTGCGCGATGCCGTCGGCGACGCCTGGGGCTGGGTCAAGGAGCGGCTCTTCGGCCCGGCGGACGCGGCGCAGGGCGACAGCGCCGGCGGCATCGTCGGCTGGGTCACGACCAAGGCCGGCGAGGCCTGGGATTGGCTGAAGGCCGAAACCCGCCCGGTGTGGCAGCCGATCGCCAGCGTCGCCGAGCGCGTGGCTGAGCTGCTGCCGCCGCCCTTCCTGCGCGACCTGGGTGCGCAGGCGCAGGCGCTGTCCGCCAACCTGGAAAGCGCCGAGGCCGGCATCGGCGGCGGCGAGGCGGTGGCCGAGAACCGCGAGACGCTGGCCTCGGTGCTGCCTGGCGTGCAGCGCATCGTCGGCGCGGTGGGCGGCGTGATCGTGCGCGCCGGCGGCTGGATCGGCCAGAAGGTGGGCGACCTGGGCGCCACGCTGGCCGGCTGGATGGACCAGCTGCGCGCCAACGGCTTGCTGGCGCCGCTGGCGGCCGCCCTGGGCTGGCTGGAGGGTACGGCGCAGCGCCTGGTGGGCTGGGCGCAGGACACCGTGGCCGGCCTTTTCGATACGGTGCTGTCGGCCTTCGACCGGCTGTCGCCTTTCGTCGAGGCCGCGGCCGGCGTGCTGCGGCGGCTGATCGGCGTGGCCGGCAACCTGCTGCGGCTGCCGCAGCTGATCTTGAGCACGGTGTGGCAGGCCATCCCCTGCTGCATCCGCGAGCCGATCAAGAACTTCCTGGTCGAGCAGATCCTCGGCCGCATCCCGGTGTTCGGCCAGTTCTTCACCGACCCCACGCTGTGGCCGCGGGTGCAGGCTACGGCCCTGCGCATCCTGCGCCAGGTGTTCGTCGACGGCGACATCCCGCGCGCGGCCTGGAGCTTCTTCCAGTCGGTGCTGAACGTGCTGGGCCTGCCGCCGCAGCTGGTGGTGCAGGTGCTGCGCAAGGCGGCCACCGCGGTGGGCGACATCCTCGGCAACCCGGTGGGTTTCCTGCTCAACCTGCTGGGCGCCGTGCGCGCGGGCTTCGGCCGCTTCTTCGGCAACATCCTCACGCACCTGATGGGCGGCATCGGCGGCTGGCTGCTCAGCCAGGTGCGCGACGCGGGCCTCACGCCGCCGGCGGACTTCTCGCTGCGCTCGATCCTGGGTTTCGTGCTCGACGTGCTGGGCGTCACGGTGGAGCGCATCTTCGAGAAGCTGTCACAGCGCCTGGGCCCGGCGGTGGTGGCGCGGCTGCGCACGATGCTGGGCGTGGCCACCGGCGTGTGGCGCTTCGTCACCATTCTGGTGGAGCAGGGCCCTGCCGGGCTGTGGCAGGAGCTGCAGAGCCAGCTGTCCAACCTGTGGGACACGGTGCTGGGCGGCGTGGTCGGCTGGGTCAACGAGCGCATCGTCGACCGCGCGATGCGCTGGCTGATGAGCCTGCTGGACGTGACCGGCGTCATGCCGGTGATCAACACGCTGGTG
>Ga0307505_10002983_pt1 | contig 11086 bp, 7 predicted proteins | sample 23_S_MG_FD_202183 | JGI IMG/M metagenome (GOLD analysis project Ga0307505, IMG submission 202183) | Soil microbial communities from Populus trichocarpa stands in riparian zone in the Pacific Northwest, United States - 23_S | ecosystem: Environmental > Terrestrial > Soil > Riparian zone > Trees... | reverse complement strand
AGGTCGGGTCAGTCTCACCCAGAGAGGTGATAGAGACCACGGTGCTCACCAGTCCTGTCGACGCGATCCTCCCCAAGAGTGAATCGATGACCTCGACAGGCACGTCGGCGAAGTGCTCTAACCGTCCTCTCGACTCATAGTCGAAGTCCTGAAGGGTCAGAAGTGCACCGTCGCCCGCCTGCCAGACCTTGAGAGGTTGCCCTTCCGGCGGGGTGCGACCGCTGTCGAGCCACTCAAGAGCCAGCCACGCGATGACGTCCAACCCCAACCTTCCGTACCGAGAACAGTAAGCGGCCACATCCTTTGGCGGCGCAGTCGCATCGTCCGGAACGGGGTCAACTCCGAACGTCCAAGTCTCGTTGAAAGCCGAGTTCCCGAAGTCGACGTCGATGGTCGCGTTGGCGACGGTCAGCCACCCATGAGCCAACCTGGCCCGTCGCCAAGTGGTTCGGAGCAGTTCAGCTTCATGATCGGAGACCGTCTCGTCGTAGAGATGTTCACAATCGTTGGCGCGAAGGTAGAGACGCCAACCCGAAGCCCATTCGAGCTGGGCCATCTCGTCTCGTCCTATCACCTCGAGATCGCGGTAGAGATGCCAAGCGAGAAAGTCAGGCTCAGTGATCGCCAACCCGAACGTATGCTCCAGATCCAAGAGCTCGTCGAACAGCATCTCGTCCGAGGGCGCTCGGAGAATGCGATCAGCCAGCTCGAATGGCACGAACACCTCATCCGACAACCCAGAGGGTCTCGCGACGACCACCTCCGGACCCTCGGCACCCTCTCGGACCACCACCCCATTAGAACTGGAATCCCAACCCGGAGGGGGACCCTCCAGCATCGCCATCACCGAGAGTTCCCCCAGCATGGCAGACCGCCACGGCGCTCGCATCAAGCCCTCGGCTAGACAGAACTGCAACAAACTCACGCGTCGTCCCTCTTCTCCGGACGTTTCATGGCTCCTGCTGCCAGAAGACTGGCCTCCGCCTCGTCTCTGAACTCCGCGGCGAGACGGTGATGAAGCATCACAGCCGCCGTCCAGAACCCCTGATCCAATAGGCATTGAAAGGCGTAGAACCTCGCCCAGTCAGCCACCTCCGACTCATCGTCGGTGAAGGTGTCACCGGTTTCCACGTTCCGATCGTATTCTTCAGCCGCCAGCAGAAACCAGTGCGCAGCCGCGATCAGCTCCCCCTCCTCCACCAAACGACCCGCCAGATTCCACGCCGCTCCGGCGTCGTAACCATCCGCCAGGATCTCCCCGAGCCTCTGGTCGATCGAGAACGACTCGAACTCCTCATCCCGGAACCGCTGAGGTACACCCAAAGCGACGAGACGTTCGGCAAGCGCCGAATCGACCTCACCCAACAACTCGGTGTCGACAGCAGGCGTATGCATCGCTTCCACCCATCTCCTCTGACTTCAATGGAAGTTGTAGCACTGAGCCGCTGCTGTTCCCGTGTGTTTATTGCTTGCCTACACGCCGCGTTGAGGATCGGATCGCAAGCACCCTCAGATGGGTCCTGACGCCACAGAGCAACCGACTTGACGAGGATGACCAGGAACATCGTCATGTTCGCTGCCATCACGATCAGCGTGAGAGCCACCACTTCTCCGTTTGTGACTCCAGCCCGGCCCACGGGCGTGCAACAGACCTGCGGCAAGAAGTCAGGGCAGGAGACGTTGAACGTCGGCCATCAGCTCGCTCACACTTGGACTGTCAGGTGGCGGACCAACCGTATGCACTGCCTCTCGGACAGCGACAACTGCATCCCGGAGGTGTTCTTCTGCGCCTCGTATCCTCCAAGTGCCAACTTCAGCATGCAGATGTTCCCAGTTCACCGTTTCCGGGCGCATCTGTTGCCCGTCGACCGTCTGGGCAAGAATTTTGTCGTGTCCGCGGTAGTGGTATGTCGGAATCACGTCGTAGGCAGGAGCAAGTTGGGTTGTTCCGTCGTCGGGATGTAACAGGCCGAGGTTTCGGGCGTGCCCATCGCAGTTGCCGATCGCGACGTTGGCAACGACAACTCGGACAAAGCGATCGAGATCTTGATCTGGGTCATCTACGTTCTGATATACGGCGGTCGCCATCCGAGCAAGCGAAGTAGCAGAGCGTGAGCTCGTGGCGTACTTCTCTCCCGGCCGAGCGCCGACGGCCATGCACAAGTCCTCTTGGTGAATTCTGCGGAAGCCCCCATCTTCAAACACGCGGTCGAATCTTTGGACCACCAGGGCGGGTATCCCTTCAAAGGATGCGATCTCCCAGTTTGGAGTCGGCACGCCGGCGGCCGCCAGAACCTCGAGGCCCCACGCCTCGAGTTCCACGAGTCGAGGCCACTCCCCGGGCTCGGGTTTGACGATCACCGTGGAGGGGTGATCAGTGGTCGGATCGAAGTAGAAGCCATCGATTCGGTGCAGGGGCAGCTTTGGTTGTGCCCCGGGCAAGGAGAGCCGCACCGGCGTCCCAGGAGACACGCCGAGAGGTCTAGCGGTGAGTCCACGAATCCGGTCTGCGATGTCCTCCCCCGACAGCTCCGGGCCGAGGGGGACACTCCCATGACCTGGGAGGTCCTCTCCAGTCGAAAGCACCGTCACCGCGCCCAAAGTCTCGCGTCCAATGCTGGCCAACAGGTCTGTCGGCGCCGCACCGAAGAGGTTTTCAAGCGTTGCCAGAGCGTCGCCCTCCGGGAGCAGGCCCTCCAAGATCACCGCTGTACGGCCCGGCGGAAGCACATCAGTGGTGAGCGGTTCCGCCACAGTCAAGATCCGTGAGCCCAACCCCCATCGCTCGATCGCCTCACTCCCGAAGGTCATGCGAGCGCGAGACCGCCTCTCGACCGTTACGGAAGCGACAGGCGTCCCATAGAGCCACAGGTCAAGACCGGACATCGGTCCCTTCCACCCGAAGCACAGCACTCAGCAACTTCAGTTCTTCCAGCAACGCCAGCACTTGATCGGAGAACTCCCCTCTCTCCATACGGGAAATCCGATGTCTGGTCGTCCGAAGGGAGCTCGCCAACTCTTCTTGCGTGAGTCCCTGACGTATCCGCAATGAACGGAGCGCGGCCCCCAAGGCACGAGGCGACTCGATGGTCCAGATGTTCGATTCTTGTACCATTGCGACCTCCTGACAAGATGTTACCAATTCGTACCATCATGTCAACCGTACGGAATGGGACGATTCCGTACCATCTCCTGCAGAGGGAAGCCAACCGCGGGTGTCAGGCTACGTCGCGTCTCCGGCGTCCGCCGTCTCGACGACGATGATTTCGCTGGGATGGTCGACCTCGCCTGTCGGCTCGACCACCCAGAAGTCACCGAGGGCACCCTCACTCTCGAGGAGTCGGCCGGCCACCGGGCTTCCGGTCATCTCGTAGTGCTCGTCGAGGATCGACCGCAGTAGAGCCGTTTCTGTCTCCGCAGGGCGGCGGATCCCGGGTGCGGTCTCCGCGAGACGTGCTTTGAGCACCAGCGACGGGTCCCAGACCAGGGCCATGCCCCCGGTCATCCCGGCTGCGAAGTTGCGACCGACATCCCCGATGACGACCACCACTCCCCCGGTCATGTACTCACATCCGTGATCCGAACAGCCTTCGACGACAGCCGTTGCCCCGGAGTTGCGTACGGCGAAGCGCTGGCCGACACGCCCGGCGAGAAACACCTTTCCGCCCGTGGCCCCGTAGAGGACGGCGTTACCCGCGGCATGGGGGATCCCCTCGGCACGAACCGGTGTCACCGCGATGGTGCCCCCGGCCATCCCCTTGGCCACGTAGTCGTTGGCGGTGCCCCTCAGGTCGATGGTCACACCCGGTGACAACCATGCGCCAAGACTCTGCCCGGCTGTGCCATTGAGACGGATCCTGATGGTGTCATCGGGAAGACCGGCATCACCGTGGAGAGCAGCGATCTCACCGGAAAGACGGGCTCCCAGAGTGCGATCGATGTTCTGGATCGGGTAGTTGAGCTCCACGGTCCCGTTGCCCTTGATCGCCTCGGCGGAGTCGACGACGACCCGCTCGGACAGCCTCGAGAACGGAATCGGCTGATAGCCCTCATGGCGACGCCGGCCCTGTGCCTTGACCAGGATGGCGGCGAGGTCGGGGGCGAGCGGATGACTGCTGTCACTGGGCCTGAGGAGATCGGCCCTGCCGATGAGCTCGTCCATCGTCCGCGCCCCAAGCGCAGCCATGTGGTGTCTGATCTCCTCGGCGAGATGACGGAACAGCGAGATGACCTGATCTACCGCACCGGTGAACTTGGCCCGCAGCTCGAGGTCCTGGGTGGCGATCCCGACCGGGCACGTGTTGAGGTGGCATTGACGAACCATCTTGCAGCCGAGTGCGAGCAGGGGAAGGGTGCCGAACCCGAACCGCTCTGCGCCGAGAAGGGCCGCGATCACGACGTCCCGCCCGGTTCGGATGCCACCATCGGTCTCCAGGATCACCTTCGACCTCATCCCCTTGGCCACCAGCGCCTGATGGGCCTCGGCGACGCCTAGCTCCCAGGGTGACCCGGCGTGCTTGATCGAGACGAGAGGCGACGCCCCGGTGCCACCCTCCGACCCTGACACCGTGATCACGTCGGCGTCGGCTTTGGCGACGCCGACTGCGATGGTTCCGACACCGGGCTCGGAGACGAGCTTCACCGACACTCGAGCACTGGGTTTGAAGGCCTTCAGGTCGTATATCAGCTGAGCCAGGTCTTCGATGGAGTAGATGTCATGATGTGGTGGAGGGGAAATGAGGGTGACCCCGGGCTTGGTGTGGCGAAGTCTCGCGATCTCGTCGGAGACCTTGTGACCGGGGAGCTGACCCCCTTCCCCTGGCTTCGAGCCCTGGGCCATCTTGATCTGGAGCTCCTCGGCCGAGTTGAGATAGCCGGGGGTGACACCGAACCGGCCTGACGCCACCTGCTTGATGGCGGAGTTGCGGGCGGTTCCGTAGCGGTCGGGGTCCTCGCCCCCCTCACCGGAGTTGGATAGACCTCCGATCGAGTTCATGGCCTCGGCGAGGGTCTCGTGTGCCTCCCGGGACAGGGCGCCGAGTGACATGGCGGCAGTAACGAACCGGCGCATGATCCGCTCGACGGGCTCGACCTCTTCGACGGGGACGGGGCTCACCCCAACGAACGCGAGCAGGTCCCGCACCAGGGCAGGCGGCCGATCACTGATCGTGTCCAGATACTTCTCCCACGCCGTGGTCTCGCCGGATCGGACCGATTTCTGCAGATCGAGAACGATCTTGGGACCCGTGATGTGGAAGTCCTCGCCACGACGGTGCTTGTAGAAGCCGCCGGGCAGAGCGGGACCCTCCCGGTATGCGGAGTGGCTGGCCAGAGTCTGGGTGGCGAGACGGTCGTAGCCGATGCCCCGGAGACGGCGGGGAGCGTGTCTGAATGCGCGGTGGCACACGTGCTCGGACAGACCGATGACCTCGAACAGCTCGGAGCCGCGGTAGGCCGAGAGGGTGCAGATGCCCATCTTCGACATGATCTTGAGCAACCCCGTCTCCAACGCGTCGCGGTAGTTCTCCTGGGCGGTGACCGGGTCGACATCGATCATCCCGGAGCGGGCGAGATCGATGACCTGGTCGATGCCCAGATAGGGGTTGATGGCCGATGCCCCGAACCCGATCAGGGTGGCGATGTCGTGGGAGTCACGTGGCTCGCCGGAGACGACGACGAGGGAGACCTCACCACGAACCCCCTGATCGATCAGGTGGTGGTGCACGGCACCGACGACGAGCAGTATCGGCACCGGAGCGTCCTCGGAGCTCGTCTCCCGGTCGGAGAGGACGAGGATCGTGGCGCCGAGCCGCACCGCATCGGCAGCCTCGGCGCAGATCTCGTCTAGACGCTTGACCATCCCTTCAGGGCCGGATGCGACCGGCCATGTAGCCGGGATCCAGTGTGAGAAGAATCTGCGGTCGCCGGAGCGGACGATCGCCTCCAGTTCGGCATCGGACAGGATCGGGCTGGCCAGCTCGATCAGATGCGCCTGTGCGGGATGGTCCTCCAGGATCGGCCCCCGCCGACCGAGCTGGATCCGAAGCGACATCACCAGCTTCTCCCGGATCGGGTCCATGGGCGGGTTGGTCACCTGGGCGAACATCTGATGGAAATAGCGGGTGAGACGGCGGGGTCGCTCGGCAAGGACCGCCAACCCCGTGTCGTCGCCCATCGACCCGGTGGGGGTTGTGCCCTGCGCCATCGGAGCCAGGATGAGCCGACGCTCCTCTGCGGTGTACCCGAACACACGGGTCAGCGCGCCGGCATCGAAACGATCATCGTTTAGCGGGTCGAACGGCGCCTGGATATGGAGCGCCTCGGTGTTCACCCAATCGGAGTAGGGCATGGTCTCAGCGAGCCGGTTCTTGACATCGGCCGACTTCACCACCTCTCCTGTCTCCCCGTCGAAGAAGATGACCTGCCCAGGCCCGAGCTGGCCGGTTTCGAGTGCATGCACTTCCTCTTCCGGGCAGACACCAGCCTCAGAGGCCACGATGACCACGTCGGGGGTGATGGTCCAGCGGGCGGGTCGCAGCCCGTTTCGATCCATGCCGGCCAGGAGCGAGATGCCGTCGGAGGCGGCGATGGCGGCCGGGCCATCCCACGGCTCGGTGAGGAAGGCGTGGTACTCATAGAAGGCCGTGAGCTCCGGGGACAGGTCGCTGACGTTCTCCCATGCCGCCGGGATGAGCATCTCCTTGACGTGGGTCAGGGAGCGGCCGCTCTGCAGGAGCAATTCGAAGACGTTATCGAGGCTCGCCGAGTCGGAGAGGCGGGGCTGGATGAAGGGGTAGACGTCCTGGAGCCGCTCACCCCAGACGCCGGGGGTGGACGACCTCTGCCGTGCCTCCATCCACGAGCGATTGGCCTGGATGGTGTTGATCTCGCCATTGTGGGCCAGGGCCCGGAAGGGCTGGGCGTTGTCCCAACTGGGGAATGTGTTGGTGGAGAACCTCTGATGGAAGATGGCGAACGCCGTCTCGAAGTCGGGGTCACGAAGGTCCCAATAGAAGTCGGCGATCCGGGAGGCGGTGAACAGACCCTTGTAGACGACGGTCCGACTCGATGCAGACGGCACCGAGAACCCGTGGTTGGCACCACGCTCCATACGCTTGCGAGCGAGGAACAGGGCGCGTTCGAACTCCTGGCGCGACACGTCGGCAGTGACGACGGCTTGCTCGATGAGGGGAAGCACCTCGAGGGCGTGCTCGCCCAGGACGCTGGGGTCGATGGGGACCGATCGCCACAGGATCAGACGAATCCCCTCCGCTTCCAGTGCCTCGGAGACGAGCGATCGGGAAGCGGCTGCATCTTCGGGTGGCAGGAAGCACATCACGATCCCGACTCGATCGGGGTCGATCTCTTTGCCATGGGCAGCGAGCTCACGGGCGATCAGCTTGTTCGGGAGCTGTGTGAGGAGACCTGCCCCGTCACCGGTGCCATCAGCTGCCTTGGCCCCCCGATGATCGAGACGTTGCAGGCACTCGACGGCGAGACGGGTCATCCGGAACGATGCCGTCCGATCCCGGGCAGCGATGAACCCGACGCCACATGCGTCGTGCTCGGGCCCGATGTCGACGAACGGTCGTTCCATGACGCTCCCGCAGGGAACGGGTGATATTAGGGCCGCAATGGCCACGCTCCGATTCGACGACTACCAAGGGTGACCGTTTGGCCAAGGTGCCGCCGGGGCATACTTCTCCGATGGCAGCCAACGAACACAGCCTCGCCGACGAACTGGGGATCCGGGCGGGGATGTCGATCAGCATCTTCAATGCCCCGAACTACTTCGAGCTCGACCTCGGTGAGCTGCCCGCCGATGTGGAAGTCCACAAAGACGCTGCAGACGCCCCGGCCGACCTCTTCCTGATCTTTGCCGACCGCAGCGACGAGGCTCAGCGCGGATTCGAGCGCGCCGTGACCAACATGAGCCGTGACGGCGTCATCTGGTTCGCCTGGCCGAAGGAGTCATCCGATTCGGCGAGCGACCTCACCGAGGCCACGCTGAAGGACCTGTTCGAGCTCAGCGGGATGGGTGCAGACCAATCGTGCTCGATCGACGAAGACTGGCAAGGACTCCGATTCGCCGTGGAGGAGTCGGTCGATTGGCCGCCCGGTGCCGTGACTAGAGACTGAATCGGTATGGCAGCAGATCGTCGAGGGTGTGCTCCCGGATCTCCGAGCCCTCGGCCCCGGCGACCACCACATTCTTCACGTCGAATTCGGACATGATCTGACGACAACGGCCACAGGGGTAGGCGCCGTCGACGTCTTCGGCGTCGATGCACGCCACCGCGACCGTATCGATGTCCCGCACACCATGGGAGGCTGCTGCGGCAATGGCGTTGGCCTCGGCACATGAGCTCGACGGGTAGGCGGCGTTCTCGACGTTGGCCGCGGTGAAGATCTCGCCATTGGGTCCGACGACGACCGCACCTACCCGGAACCCCGAGTAAGGGGCATATGCCCCCTCGGCGGCCTGACGGGCCGCTGCGACGAGATCGGCCCGCTCCAAGGTCATTCGAGAAGCCCATCCACGAAGTCGTCGGGGTCGAACTCTGCCAGGTCTTCTAATCCTTCCCCGAGCCCGACGAACTTGACCGGCACACCGAGTGACCGCTCGACCGCGATCACGATCCCGCCTCGGGCCGTGCCGTCGAGCTTGGTGAGCACGATTCCGCTGATAGGGATGGAGTTGGAGAACTCCCGCACCTGGGCCAGACCGTTCTGGCCGGCGGTGGCGTCGAGCACCAGGAGAACCTCGCTCACCTGGTCTCCACCCGCGACACGGTGGATCTTCTGCAGTTCCGCCATCAGGTTCTTCTTGCCGTGGAGCCGGCCGGCGGTGTCGATTATCACGACGTCGACCCCTTTGGCTCTTGCCGAGTCGATGGCGTCGTAGGCGACGGAAGCCGGGTCACCGCCCTCCTGGCCCCGAACCACCTGGACGCCCACCCGATCACCCCAAGTCTGCAACTGCTCCCCTGCCGCGGCCCGGAAGGTATCGGCCGCACCCATGGTCACCGTCCTACCCTGGTCGGCGAGTCGTTTCGCCAGCTTTGCGATGGTCGTGGTCTTCCCCGTGCCATTCACCCCAACGACCACAACCGCAGCGGGTGATCCGGTGAGGTTGAGAGATCGGTCCCCGTCGGCCAACTCGCCGCGGAGCGCATCGCGAATCGCAGTGCGTGCCTGATCGATCGTCTCCGGCCGCGATCTCCGGACCGAGTCCATCACAGCACCGGTGGCGTCGACACCGACATCGGCGGCGAGCAGGGCCGACTCGATGCCCTCCCAGGCATTGTCGTCGAGACCTCCGCCGAGGGCTCTCCGGATCGCGGTGCCCAGTGTCTTCTTGGGGGCTGTCGTGGAGGCGGACTTGGGTGCCGTCTTGAGAGCCGACTTCGCTTCGGTGACCGAACCGGTGTCCCCGAGCGAACTCGAGGAACGACGCGAGAAGACGATGAACCCGACGACGGCGACGACCGCCACCGCCGCGATTAGGGCGATCAGGAGTGTCGTGTCCATTCGGGGAAGAAGTTAGTTCAGGCCACTTGATCGGCGGCGAACGCCTCGCGCATGTCCTTGCGGATCGCCTTCGACGAGCCACCCGGCTCGATGGTCACACCGTACAGCACGTCTGCGGACTCCATCGTCTGCTGCTGGTGGGTCACGATGATCAACTGGGCGCGCTGGCGGAATTCATCGACGATGCGGATGAACCGGCGCAGATTGGCGTCGTCGAGGGCGGCCTCCACCTCGTCGAGGACATAGAAGGGGCTCGGTCTCGCTTCGAACACCGCGAACAGGAAGGCGAGTGCGGCGAGGCTGCGCTCGCCGCCGGAAAGCAAGGTCATCTGGGAGACCTTCTTGCCGAGCGGCTGGGCGTCGATGGAGACGCCCGACTGCGGATCGTCGGGGTCGACCAGACGGATTTGGCCCCGGCCACCGGGGAACAACACCCCGAAATACTTCTCGTAGCCCGCAGCCACCTCGGTGAATGCTGCCTCGAAGCGACTCTGGATCTCGGTCTCGAGCGCGGTGATCACCTTGCGTAGTTCGGCCCGCGAGCTCTCCACGTCCGCCATCTGCTCGGCCAGGAAATCGTGGCGACTCTCGAGGTCGCGGAACTCCTGGGCTGCGAGCGGGTTGATCGGGCCGAGACGTCGCAGTTGGGTGACGAGATCCTCCATGCGCTCCACGAGGTCGACGTCGTCGGGTAGATCGGGTCGCTCTGCCCCCATGGCCTCGTCGACATCGGCGTCGGCGTCACGTCTGATCGCCTCGACCACCGACTCCTTCCGTAGCCGCAACTCGGTGAGATTGATGTCGAGCTCGGCGATCCGGGTGCGGGAGGCGGAGATCCGCTCGATCCGCTCCTGGTGATCGCTGCGGACCTCGGCGAGATCGGCAAGGACAGCGTTGTTGCGCTCCCGTAGACCGGCCTGACGATCACGAAGCTCGGCGATCCGGGACTCGAGCACGCTGACGCCATGTCGGGCGAATTCCCCGACCATCTCGAGGCGAGTGGGATCGTCGTCGGCCACGAAACCGAGATCGAGACGGGACAACTCCTCGACGATGCGAGTCTTGCGGTCGTGGAGAAGACGTTCCCTCTCGACGACAGCACGGAGTGCGGTGGCCGCCTCCTGCCACGCAGACCGCGCCGACTCGCGGTCGGCCGCGATGCTCACCCGGCGGTTCTCCATCTCCTCCCACATGGCGAGTCGCTCCGCCTCTTCGCCTTCGAGGGCGGCGAGCCGGGTACGCAAGACCTCGACTTGGCTCACTGACGCTGAGATCGACTCGTCGAGGGAGATCTTCCGGTCTTCGAGATGGGATCGTTCCTCGGCCAAACCTCGCACGGAGGCCTGGATCCGGTTCATCGCCTCGGACAGACCGGCGAGGGTGCTCTCGGCCTGTTCCAGCGTCTCCAGAGCATGGCGCTCGATCTCTCGGGTCTTCTCGAAGTCACGCTTGGCGGCGGTGTGGATCGACTCGGCTCTGGCCAGATCGGTCGCTGTCTGCTCGGCGGACACCTCCGCCGACTCCAGCATCGCCGAGCCGACACCGTCGGGATCTG
>Ga0307505_10002982_pt1 | contig 11089 bp, 3 predicted proteins | sample 23_S_MG_FD_202183 | JGI IMG/M metagenome (GOLD analysis project Ga0307505, IMG submission 202183) | Soil microbial communities from Populus trichocarpa stands in riparian zone in the Pacific Northwest, United States - 23_S | ecosystem: Environmental > Terrestrial > Soil > Riparian zone > Trees... | reverse complement strand
CCAGACTAATTCAACCAGCGGTTCAGCGAGGGGTGTGGGGACGAAAGTACAGGTGATCTGGTTGTCAATCAGCCAGGTTTGTAGCTGGTCAGGTGCAGATCGCAGGTCTGGTTCAGGCACGTACAGCGTTGCCCCATTTGTTAAGGCGGGCCAGAGTTCCCACACCGACGCATCGAAAGCGGTTCCGGCAATTAGCGTGGTGCGATCCTGGTGACTGAGGGCAAAGTTGGTTTGATGCCAGCGAATCAGGTTGTAAAGGGCGCGATGGGTAACGGCGATACCTTTGGGCTGTCCGGTAGAGCCAGAGGTGTAGATGATATAGGCCGGGTGGTCGGGACAAACGGCTACGGTTGGTTCTTCTGGACTGTAAGCAGTCAGAAATTCCCCGTCGGTCATACTCAAGACGGTTTCTGTGTCGAACAGCGGAGCTAATAGCTTATCGGCTAAGACGAGTTGTGCCTGAGCATCGGCAACCATAAAACGCAGTCGTTCTGGTGGCGAAGCCGGGTCTAGAGGGATGTAGGCCCCGCCCGCCTTTAAGATACCCAGCAGAGCAACCGCATTGAGAGGAGATTGAGGCAGACAAACCGCCACGGCCGTTTCCGGGCCAACCCCTTGGGTGATCAAATAATGGGCTAACTGGTTGGCTCGTGCGTTCAATTGTTGGTACGTGAGGCTGGTATGGGCTGAGGTCACCGCCACTTTCTCACCCCATTGCCGGGCCTGTTCGGTCACTAAGGCTTGCACCAGAGAAACATCGCCAAAATGGGTGGCGGTATTGTTCCACTCTTGAAGAATGGCGTGTTCTTCGTCAGGGGTGAGAAAACTGAGGTCACTCAAACGTGTGTCCGGGTGGAAAATGGCCTGATTCAGCAGGCGTTCAAAACGGGCCGCTAGCCGGGTGATGGTCTCAGCAGTGAAGAGGTCCCGGTTGTACTCCCAAACGATGAGCAGTTCATCCGGCCCTTGCCGTTCTCCAGAGGGGACGACTAGAACATTTAAATCAAATTTGGCTGAATCATTTTGATGGTAGGTGATTTCACCTTGCACACCGGGCAGTTCCAGGGTGGGAACCGGGGCATCGTGGAAGCTAAAGATGATTTGGAAGAATGGGTTGCGACTTAAGTCTCGTTCTGGTTGCATCGCTCCGACAATGCGCTCAAAGGGGATGTCCTGGTGATCATATGCTTCCAGGGCGGTTTGTCGGACACGGGCCACGGCTTCACGGAAAGTCGGTTGGCCGGACAAATCGGTGCGCAGGGCCATATTGTTGACGATCATGCCGATCAGCCCTTCGCTTTCGGGTAAACGGCGGTTGGCGACGGATGAGCCGACGACGACATCTTCCTGATTCGTATAGCGACTTAGCAACGCTTTTAGTCCGGTCAGCAAAACCATAAACAGGGTTGCCTTTTCGGTCTGGCTGAAGGCGCGTAACTGGCGGGTGAGGGAAGCAGGGATGAGGGTACGAAGGGCGCGGCCGCGTAACGTTTGTACCGGTGGGCGCGGGTAATCGGTCAAAATTTCCGTCACCTGGTTCAAGCCCTTCAGTTGTTTTTGCCAGTAATCCAGTTGTGTTTGAAGCACCGCACCTTGCAGCCACTTCCTCTGCCACAACACAAAATCGGCAAATTGAATCGTGGCTGGGGGCAAGGGGGAAGGTTTATCTTGCAGGAAGGCCGTGTATAACGTCTTGAACTCCTGCTGTTGGATGGCATAAGACCAGCCATCGTGAATGAAATGGTGCTCCACCTGCACCAGGATATGGTCGTTGTCGGTTAGTTTGATGAGCAAAAAGTGGAGCAGGGGGAGTTGGGTGGTGTCAAAGACGTGGTTGAATGCCTGGCGGATGTGGCTCGCGGCCGCGTCTTCACGACTCTCTGCCGGGATGTGGCTCACATCTACCAGAGGTAAACGCACCGGCCAGGCGGGATGAATGTGTTGCATGGGCCAGTTGTCTACCAGGGCAAACGTGGTGCGCCACATCTCATGCCGCTCGACGAGGGTGCTAAGTGTTTTCTCCAGAACTGGAATGTCTAGTCCACCCCGGAACCGAATAGAGGATTGGGCATTATAGGCCCGGTTGTCCGGTAAAAGTTCGCGCATAAACCAGACCCGCTCCTGGGAAAAGGAGAGCGGGAAAACGGTCTGATCGGGGATACGCTTTATCTGGATAGGGGATATCTGGTTTGGGGGGGATTGGTTGTGATGCGTATCCAGATACGTCGCTAATTGAGCAATGGTGCTTTGTTCAAACAGAGCGACCAGGGGCACATTGACCTGAAGTATGGTCTGGATGCGGGCGGCAACCTGGGTAATGGCCAGAGAGTGCCCGCCACATTCAAAAAAGTTATCCTGACGTCCCAGGCCATCAATTGCCAGAATGTCTGACCAGAGAGCGGCGATGGTTTTTTCGGTGGGGGTTTGGAGTGCGGCAAACGGCGTGGCTAAAGCGGGGCGTTGGCGACCGGGAGTTGGCAGGGCTTGCCGGTCTAATTTGCCGTTGGGGGTGGTGGGTAGGTGGGACAGGCTCACAATAAATTCGGGAACCATGTGCTCTGGTAATGTTTGAGCGACATAGTGACGCAGGTCTGAGGTGGTGGGCGCGGCCGCGTCACAAGGCACAATGTACGCGACCAGGGTTTGACTGCCATTAGGGTTACGATGTACCTGGGCCACTGCCTGGGCTACGTCAGGGTGCTGGGTCAACCGGTGTTCGATTTCGCCCAGTTCTACCCGAATGCCCCGGATTTTGACCTGCTGATCTTTGCGCCCCGCGTAAACGAGCCGCCCATCCGAGAGTTGGTAGGCCAGGTCGCCCGTTTTGTAGAGGCGGCTACCGAGTTGGTCGGTAAATGGGTCGGGTCGGAAGGCGGTGGCAGTTAGCGCGGCCTTATGCCAATAGCCACGTGTCACCCCCACGCCGCCAATACAAATTTCGCCTACAGTACCCTCTGGTACAGATTGTAATTGCTCATCTAAGAGGTAGACTGTCAGGCCGGGAATGGCCTTGCCAATGGGGGGGGGCTGTTCACCGGGAGAGCAGGATTCGACGGTGGTCCAGATGGTGGTTTCGGTGGGGCCATAGAGGTTGCAGAAGGCGCGGCCGCGGCCCCACCGATTGACCAATGCCGCCGGACAGGCTTCACCGGCCACGTTGATCAGCCGTAAGTGAGGGAGTGGGTGATCATCTGGCAGTAAAGCCAGGGCTGATGGGGTAATAGTGATGACCGAAATTTGATGCTCATGCAATAACCGTAGCAAGGATGGGCCAGGTAACAAATCCCAGCGATCTCCCAGCACCAGGGCCGCCCCGCTCCCCAAGGCCATCACAATCTCAAAGGTTGCCGCATCAAAACTGAGTGAGGCCAACTGTAAAGTTCTGTCGTCACCGGTAAGCTGAAACAACGTTTTCTGTACTTTAACCAGGTGGCCCAGCCCACGGTGGGGAACCACCACCCCTTTGGGTATTCCGGTGGAACCAGAGGTGTAGATGACATAGGCGGCATTGTCAGGGAAGGCGATAGGATGCGGATTGGTGGTGGGTTGTTGGGTCAGGTGGGGATCAGCCAGGTCCACGGCGATGACCTGGGCCGTTGTGTGGGGCAGACTGGGTAGCAGATGGGATTGGGTGAGCAATACTTTTGCGGCCGCGTCAGCCATCATAAAGGTCAGCCGTTCCGCCGGGTAATGGGGGTCCAGGGGGACATACGCTCCGCCCGCTTTGAGGATGCCCAACAGCCCCACAATCATTTCAATAGAGCGATCCATACACAATCCAACCAGACTTTCGGCTTTTACTCCTTGCTGACGTAAAAAGTGGGCCATTTGATTGGCTCGTTGATTTAACTGCTCATACGTGAGCGCTGTTCCTCGGCAAAACAACGCTGGTGATTGGGGGGTTAATGAGACCTGATGCTCAAAAATTTGGCAGAATTCAGCCCCATGTACTCGCTCTTGACTCTCACTAGACACGTTTTGCTCTTCTCCTGATGTATATTTATGGCGTTGCGACGCTTAGAGTTTGTTCGCAAATAACTTTTGAGTTTGCTATGGTCGGTCTCCCGACCGAGCTACCCCACTTAATTTTGAGCGAATCCTTATGGTTGCGAAAACAAAATCAAACTGGAGTTTGGCGTTTTTTGTTTTGACCAGAGAAGGCACAGACTGAAAAGGCTGTGCTACGACCATTTATACCCTCATGGTAATCTCTACGTTCATGGGGTTAACTGTTGTTCTAGAAATTTTTGGGCCAGGGCTTGACTCAAAAGAATTCTTCGGTAAGGTGAAACCCTGCTGTCACTTTTTGTAACTATCAAGTCCGTTGCCTAAGCTTGTCGAAAGCATGGGTGGGCTTCGACAAGCACAGCCCCCGACAGCGTGAGTCGTTACTACTTTTTAGCCTTGTTCAGTATATTTGAAATACAATACCTGTGCCAGAAGATGATGTTTTGCCTTCTTGATTCAACATCTCCGGTTTGGGGCTGTTGTGTTTTCCCAACAACCTCTTCCACAAAAGTGATACCCCTTATCGCCACCAACTTTGGCTATTGTCTCGCCAGCATGTTTTTTACATCTGACGTCTGTTGATTTCCATCTTGTCCTGTGTTCCAGCTAGAGCTTAGTGAGCACAGTGTGAACTTGGGCCGAGTTTGTAGCTGTGGCAGTCAAACTAACCCGGACATGCGCGTAAACCTTCACTTGTTACTATTGCTAACCAATTACCGCTTCACTCTGAAGCCTTAGTTTACAGGAGTACGAATTGATGCAAACAAATGGGATTCACAACCACACGACTTACCCGATGGGTGAGGTTGTTCGTGTGGGCGAAATATCTGTCGAAGACCAGATGACGGATGTGCCGTTTTCAGACCTTGTGACACCAAGGGTCGTAGAGAGTAACTTTATGCCCGCGGCCGCAGGGCCTTACTACAAAGCATATCATCGCCATAATTTTCGCCAACTGCCACAGGTGGCCGGGTTGAGCGAGGCTCAAAAGCAGGCCATAGATGTGGTGGCGCAGGTTCTCCCTTTTCGTACCAATTCCTATGTGGTGGATCATCTTATTGATTGGCAAAACATACCGGATGATCCGATTTTTCAGCTTACTTTTCCCCAGCAAGGTATGTTACGGTCGGAACATTTCGGACGGATGGCTGATCTGTTGCGGCGGAAGGTGGGATCACAGGAAATTGTTGCGGCCGCAAACGAGATTCGTGCCGAGCTAAACCCCCACCCTGCCGGGCAACTGGAACATAATCGGCCTTATTGGCAGGGTCGCCAGCTAACGGGATTGCAACACAAATACAAAGAAACGGTGCTCTTTTTTCCTAGCCAGGGGCAAACCTGCCATGCTTACTGCACTTTCTGCTTTCGCTGGCCCCAGTTTGTAGGTAACAACAGCCTGAAACTGGCGATGCAAGAAGGTGAATCGCTGGCTGGCTACATTCGGGATCACCGGGAGATCACAGATGTGCTTATCACCGGGGGTGATCCGCTCATTATGAAGACGGCCACCTTACAGCGGTATATCAATTACCTTTTAAGCCCCGGATTAGAGCATCTACAGACGATTCGTCTGGGTAGCAAAGCCCTGGGATTCTGGCCTTATCGCTTTCTAACCGACCCGGATGCCGATGAATTGTTACGCCTTTTCCAAACCATTACGGATGCGGGCAAACATGTCACGTTGATGGCCCACTTTAACCACCCGCGTGAGTTGGATAATGTGGTTGTCGCGGCCGCGATTAAACGTATTCTTAGCACTGGCGCCCAAATCAGAACCCAATCCCCGGTGATGGCTCATATTAACGATCAGCCCCACCTCTGGGTGGAAATGTGGCAAAAACAGGTGGCTTTGGGCTGTATTCCTTACTACATGTTTGTGGCTCGTGACACCGGGGCACAACATTATTTTGCCCTTCCGCTCATACGCGCCTGGGAAATTTTTCAACAGGCGTATCAGAGAATTAGCGGTATCGGGCGGACGGTGCGTGGCCCCAGTATGTCAGCCCATCCGGGTAAAGTGCAGATATTGGGAACCAGTGTCATCAACGGAGAAGAGGTTTTTGTTTTGCAGTTTTTGCAGGGACGTGAGGCGGATTGGGTGCTACGGCCCTTTTTCGCCCGGTATGATCCAACGGCGATCTGGTTAGATGATCTCAAACCGGCATTTGGGCAGGAAAGGTTTTTCTTTGAGCGCAGTTAATACGCTACCATAGGATTTCAGGTCAGGGAATGAGGATAGAGCGCAAGGGAATGGCCTGATCGGGCCAGCGTGAGCCATCAGGGTTTTGGGCGGGTAGGCGGGGGAATGAGCCATCCGCGGCCGCGAAGTAAAGCCCTGTAACGAGCTGATAGTTACCAGGGGGGATGGTTTCCAGGGGGAGTGCGGCCGCGTCAGTCACAATCTCGCCGGTTGTCCATTGGCTGGTGGGGTAGCTGTTATTGACTGGCATGGCGTCATGTTGGGCGATAATCTCGCCTGTCGCCGGGTCAATCAGGTGGATGAAGTGGCGGTAATCGGTGGAGTCGGGCGTGAGCGATTCCCAGACCAGGGTGACATTCAGCGTTGTGTCTGTTTGTGTGAGGGCATAACCTCGGAGCGCGGCCGCGTCTCCCAACCGCACATTCATCTCTACAATTCCCTCTGGTAATGTGTAACTGGGCTGGCTGGCCTGGAATACCCATTCATCCCCACTTTGGCTGATGACTCCCAACCGGCGCGTCAACCGGATGGCCCCATCGGCTTCGTATAAACGCACCACCAGGGTGTAAGGGGGGGCCTCATCCGGCAGAGGAATGCTCAACCAATCGTTGACCCAGGTGTTGGCGGGCCAACTGGTGCTAGGCAGGAAGCCATAACCGGGTTGGGTGTCGAACTGCTCTAGCCATTCGCCGTTAGGTTGGGTCAACAGGAGCGAGACAGCCAGGTTTTGACTGAGGGGAGTTGCTGTGTACCAGGCCAGTTGTAGGGTTAGTGAGCAGTGAGCAGTGACCAGTGAGCAGTTTTCGTCGCAGTCACTGGTAACTGATAACTGGTTACTGGTTACTTGACACTGAACAGCCACAACATGCACATTCAGATCTCCCTCTGACACAGGGGTATTGTTCTCGTTGGTGAGGCGGAAGGGGCGCAGGAACAGGTCGCCGCGTGGTTGGTTGGATAGGGTGAGCGCGGCCGCATTCCCTATGGTTAATCGTGGCACGTACAAACCGACGGGGGCATTCTCCGGCAGGGTGAAGGTGAAGCTGTTTGGCCCATTTTGTAGGGGTTGGGTGAGACTGGCAAGGGGTGGCGCGGCCGCGAATCGGTTGATGGCTGGTGTCGTCAACCAGATCGTCCCAGCCACCGCCTCGTTGACCCCACTGAGCCAGAGCGTTAGCGACCAGTCGGTTCCGGTAGTTGTTTCAACTGCGCCGTACTCGTACCGCTCCAGGGTGACACCATTGTCAAACCACACCTCATCTGCTGGATGGAGATACCCCATCTGGGCGAAATCCCAGGTTTGGTTATCGTTGGGAGAGGGGGATGACCGTAGAATGGCGATGAAAATGAGGATGATGAGTAGAAGCGTGTTGCGTGTTGCGTGTTGTGCTAGTGCGGTCTTAAATCCGTGCCAATCCGTGTAAATCCGTGTACCAAAAACAACAAGAATAAATAACGCGGCCGCGAGCGAAACGAACTCGGCTCCCAGGCGTAACGGCGTTCGAGTCAGGCGTAAGGTCAGGTCATGGTCGCCACCGGGTAGGGTCAATTGGATGAGGCCGGAGCCATCGGCAGGTTGTAAGGCGACGCCTGTGCCATTAGCTAATTCGGCCTGCCAACCGGGCCAGTAGAGGGTGGGGAGCATGATGCGAGTTGTTTCGTCAGGGGGGATGGTGATGTGCCAGGTTTGTTGGTCGGTGGTGCGCTCCAGCAGGGTGGCGTCGGCTGTGCCCCAGACAGTGGCCCGGTCACGGTTGCCAGTAACCAGCCAATCACTGCTGAAGGGCCGCGGCCGCACCCATTCCGGCAAATATTCCGCGCTCACGGTACTGCCGATGTTGCCAGTGAACCATTCATACTCTGCCAACCGTTCCGCTGTCACATCCGCGTCAGTCACGAGCAAATGGTCAGGGTATAAGTTGCCTAAGGCGGTATAGGTTAGGAGCAAGAGAAGGATAGGAACTCGTAGGAATTTGAAGGAACTCGTGGGAACTTTCGCTGAGTTCCCCTGAGTTCCCCCGAGTTCCCCCGAGTTTCCCCTCCCCAACACCCCGATCACCAGCGCGGCCGCGAACGCCTGTACCGACAAAAACCGCCAGGGGAATTGGGTGAAGGGCAGTAGGGGTAGGTGATCCCAGAGGAGTTGGGAGGCTGGGGTGATCATGAAGGTGGCGATGAGGAAGAGGATGAGGGGGAGAAGGATGGCTGGGAGGCGTGGTGCGTGGTGCGTGGTGCGTCGAGTGCTAATCATCTGGGTGAAGAGAATGATCAGACTTAGACCGATGAGGCCGGTTTGGGCCAGGCCCATGCGGAATGGGTCGGAACCGGGGGTGATGTCGTAGTTGAACAGGAAAGAGGGTTGGATGAGGTCGCGGCCGCGGAAATGATTGCTGTAATGAAAATACCCTTCTGTTACCGGGCCAAGCTGGGCTAAATCTTGCTCACCTAACGCGGGCAACCAAAACCAGGCAGAGAGGGCCAGGGCCAGGAAAAGGGCAAAGGTGAGGTGTGGTAGGTGATGGGTGAGGCGTAGCGTGGTGCGTGGTGCGTGGTGCGTGGGGTTGTGGGGGGAATAAGCTATGCGGAAGAGCAAGTAGAGCAGAAGAAACGGCGTGAAGATTAAGGCCGAAATGTTGTGGCTGAGGATGAGGGCAGCGTAGCTCAAGGCGAAGATAATGGACTGAGTGCTGAGTGCTGAGTGCTGAGTGCTGAGTGTTGGGAGTAAACGTTTTGGCGCAGGTAACTCAAAACTCGAAACTCGAAACTCTGAACTCGAAACGAGCCGTTCTGCGGCCAGGAAGACCCAGGGATAAAAGGCCATGGCCCAAAATTCGGCCAGGGAGTCGCCACGCACGTAGATATTGACCAGATGGAAGGGGGCGAAGGTGTACGCGGCCGCGGCCAGCACGCCAGCCCATTCACTCGCCCACCAGCGGCGGGCCAGGTGGTACATCCCCCAGGCGGCTACCAGAAACCCGCCTAACTGGGCCAGGTGTACTGCCTGAACATAACTGAAGCCCAATAGACGAAACGCGGCCGCGATATAAATGGAAAGAGGTGCGTAGTAATTAAAAAAGGGATACCCATAGCCATAGTTGGCATCGGGCATCCAACGGACAGGGAAGTGACCATCCCGTAGGGCGGTTTCTAGCTGGTGCAGGCGTTGCAGCAAGAATGGACTATCGCCACCCCCCCGGGTGTTGAGTAAACCGGGCTGGCTGAGGAGCGGATATGCGGCCGCGAAAGCCAATATTGTTACCAGTACCAGCGGCCAATTAATCGAACGCCCTAATTGCTTTCCTATACTTGACACAGTTCCCCTATTGTCACCAATCCCACGCTATCTCGCAAAGTAGGCAACGAAGGACCAGAAAGGCGACAAAATAACCTGTTTGCGATATGTAAACAAGGAAATGTTCCAGCGAACGTTCCATTATAAAACATAAAATCCTGTTTTATGTTCCACTAAGAAACATTTTGGGTCGTGTTTTTGCGTTTTGTAACGTCATCTGTAAGATAGCCTCTAGTACTGTATCGGTTTCCCTGTCATTCAATACCTTATCAGGTTGCTCTTGTTGGCAAGGAGGCGTATTTGGTGAAAGTTTGATTCCTCCGTTTACCCATTTTGTTATGTCGCTACATCCTAATCTTATCCAAATGAAAAAAGGAGAAAAACCATGAACAGTCCATTTTTGGGCGAATTACTGGGAACGATGGTACTCATTATTCTCGGTGATGGTGTTGTTGCAAATGTCCTCTTGAACAAATCCAAAGGCCAAAATTCTGGCTGGATTGTCATTACGGCTGGGTGGGCTTTTGCTGTTATGGCGGGTGTGTTTACAGCCCAGGCTTTTGGTAGCCCTGGTGCACACATTAACCCAGCCGTCACCATTGGTTTTGCCATTCGGGATGGTGATTTCAGCAATATGTCTTTCATCCTGGCCCAGATCATTGGGGCCTTCATTGGTGCAGTCATTGTCTGGTTGGCCTATCTCCCCCATTGGGCTGAGACGAAAGATGCGGGCCTGAAGTTGGCCGTCTTTTCTACCGGGCCAGCCATTCGCAATACTGGCTCAAACATCATCACGGAAGTAATCGGTACCTTCGTGTTGTTACTAGGCGTTCATGCCATCTTTTCCCCTAACGTCTCCAGCGGCATTGTTGCTGGCCTGGGGCCATTCCTGGTAGGCGCTTTAGTTTGGGGCATTGGTCTTTCTCTGGGTGGTCCCACTGGATATGCCATTAACCCGGCACGTGATCTTGGTCCACGCATTGCTCATCAATTATTGCCAATTGCTGGCAAAGGTGACTCCGATTGGGGTTATGGTTGGATACCGGTTGTCGCTCCTATCGTCGGGGCAGTCATCGCCGGTGTGTTCCTGCTCCTGTAAGATTAATCTAACCAGCATCAGAGGTTCGGGTTGACCGAACCTTTGATGTTTTTGGTGGCTATTTTTATAGAACGATTTTAGGAATCGTTCTGGTGCGGTCTACAAAATCGCGCTACAAAAAACAAACACACCACTTATGCCAGACTGAACTGGTTTGTTCTTGAACTAGATCTCAGACTTTTGTGCCTGAGCGATTGTTTAAGGCTTAAGATCCCTTTGTTGTTTGTCATCTCAAAAATCAAGGAGCCGAATATTATGAAGAAGTTGATTAACGCCATAGATGATGTGGTCAAAGAACAGTTAGAGGGGATGGCGGCCGCGCACCCGGAAATTCGGGTAAACCTGGATCCCAAATACATGGTTCGCGCCGATGCCCCGGTACAAGGCAAAGTCGCCCTGGTTTCCGGTGGTGGTAGTGGTCACGAGCCCATGCACGGCGGCTTTGTAGGTATGGGGATGCTGGATGGAGCTTGTCCTGGTGAAGTGTTCA
>Ga0307505_10002981_pt1 | contig 11092 bp, 10 predicted proteins | sample 23_S_MG_FD_202183 | JGI IMG/M metagenome (GOLD analysis project Ga0307505, IMG submission 202183) | Soil microbial communities from Populus trichocarpa stands in riparian zone in the Pacific Northwest, United States - 23_S | ecosystem: Environmental > Terrestrial > Soil > Riparian zone > Trees... | reverse complement strand
TAATCGGCCCCCACTTTGGGCGATGGTGGTCCGGGGACGAGGTTGCAAAGCCAGTTGGGCCAAAATGGCAAGGGTGAGAGCCAGACCAAAAGCGGCCACCACCAGCATCCCCCCCCAGGCATAGAAAAACCCGGAACTGGCACTGCCAACCCCAGAAGCCAACGCGCTCAACGCTTCCGTGGCTCCCTGAGTACGAGCCTTTTCTTCCAGGCTCAAAGAGGCTGTCAGCAAGGCCGACCCCGCTACAAAACAGAAGTTCCAGCCCAGTCCCAACAGAAAAAGCGCCATGATGAGAGGCCACAAGCTGCTGGAAATGGGCGTCAAAATACAAGAGACGACCAAGATCAATCCCCCCAGGGCAATCACGCGTAACGCGCCTACCCGATCAATGAGCCAGCCCGTGACACTGGCAAAACCAAACATCCCCAGGGTGTGAGCCATGAGCACCCAGCCGATGTTATCTACACTATGGCTGTTGTGGTCCATATGTAACGGGGTAATGGTCATCAGCAGGGTCATGACCAATTGACCGATAATCATGGAAAGGATGGCGATTTGCACCATGGGTTGGCGGAATATGGTGAATAGCGGCCGCGTGGCTCGAATAACCGTTGGCGCACCGGCGGTCAGGGCTGCTTCATCCTCTTGTTCGCGCCAGGCCCGGCCAATGTGGAGCGGGTCAGGGTAGATAAAAACCAGGACAACCAGACCGGCCACAAAAGTCAGTGCCATGCCAATGAGAGATGGCCCAGCATAAGCGTCCAGACCCATGTTTTGGGCTAACTCGCTGGCGGGAGCCACCAGTCGTGGCCCCAAAACGGAACCAATGGTTCCCGCAAACACGACAAAACCAATGGCTTTAGCCCGATTGTTACTGGTTTGAACCTCGGCGGCGATATAGCGTGACTGATCCGATGAGGCCCGTCCCATGCCAAAAATGAGCGAACCAAACATGAACAGGGGAAAACTTTGCCAGATGATAGCCAGGATGGAAATGGCCGCTCCCAGTGAGCCGAAGAAATAGCCCCCGGCCAGGGTGATGCGCCGCCCCAGGCGATCCATGAGCCAACCAAGGGGGTAAGCGATAGCGGCCCGGCCCAAGAGCGACATGGTGCTGGGCAAACCGGCTAATTTATCGTTACCACTGAGGTCGGCGGCAATGATGGAGGTGAGGGTAAAACTGGCAATCATCGCGGCCGCGAAAAAACTTTGCGACACAAATAGAGCGGTAGTGATTCGTTTGCTGGCAGATTGCAAAGAAGGGGAAAGCATCATAAAAACCTCAGTGGCAGAAAAGATGGTTTGGTGATTACTGCATTTTGTTAGATGTACCAGTATGGCATTAGCTTACAAGACATTCGATAATTATCTACCATTTTGGGGCGAGAACGAATCGCCGACTTTACCTGATGTCCAAAATCTGTAAGGCGGTTGAGCAAAACCACTCGCCAAAATCGCTATTCTGAGACGATTCATAGATTATGTGGTTATGCTCTGACGGCATGGATGAAATGCGCTTGCTGATTCTCGCCGACGATCCCCTGGCCCGTGCTGGCCTGGCCATGCTCCTGGGGGGGCAAACCAACTATATTCTAGTCAACCAATGGCATAGCCAATCTGATTGGCAAACGGACATTGAAGAGACACCGCTGGATGTGGTGGTGTGGGATTTGGGCTGGGATCCGCCGGAGCCTTTGCCGGACATGCGTGAGGGTGGTGTGCCGGTGGTGGCCCTGATGTCGAATGAGGGGTTCGCGGCCGCGGCCTGGTCAGCCGGAGCGAAGGTGCTTTTGCGGCGGGATAGCGGGGTGGAAAAGTTGAAGCTGGGCATTGACGCGGCCGCGGCGGGACTCATCCTCATTGACCCCACCCTGGCGACCCCGCTACTGCCCCAACCCGGTAATGAGGACACGCTACTGACTGAAAGCCTGACCAACCGGGAGCAACAAGTCTTGTATCTCCTGGCCGAAGGACTCCCCAACAAAAACATCGCCCGCCAACTGGCTATCAGTGAGCATACGGTCAAGTTCCATGTCAATGCCATCATGACCAAGCTAGGGGCACAAAGCCGCACCGAAGCTGTCGTTCGGGCCACCCGGGCCGGGGTGATCATGTTGTAGCGGTTAGCTGTCAGCCGGTCAGTTTGTCAGCCTCTTTTTGTGCAGAAAATTTTTGCCACGAATTAAACGAATTAGCACGAATGAGGAGATAAAAATTTGTGTCAATTCGTGAAATTCGTGGCAGACAAGCTTTTTTTCTCTAGGGAAGGGTGGGTTTCACAACTGTCTCAAAATACGTCCCCCAATCGGGTTGTGAGCCGTCGGCATCGGTGAAGCGGTATTCGTGCATGAGGGTCCAGGTAGCCAGGGATTGCCCGGCAAAGCGGGACACGAGCGGATCTCTGGCCAGAGCGGCTACGGCCCGGCCAATGTAGGTGGGCGTTTCTGAGGCGATGAAGTGGGGGTCTTTCTTGACACCGTCGCGCCAGTTCGCTTCGGTGACGCCAAAATGATCCAGCATTTCTTCGGAGCGCAGAAAACCCGGCGTCAGAGCCAGCGCGGTGATGTTGCGCCCCTTTAACTCTTCGGCCATCCCCAAAGCCAGCCGGATCACCGACGTTTTGACCAGATCGTAGAACAGGTTGCCCCGGTAATTAAGGGTGTCGCCATCGGTGATTTCGACGATCAGCCCTTGATCTCGCTCCAGCATGAGGGGGACCCCATAGCGGCTGGTGATGATGTGGCTGTGGATGGCTCGTTCTAACATGGTCAACCCTTTGCTCATGTCTAATTCCCAAAAGGGTGTGCCCCATTCGGTTAAAACATCGCCACCCCAGACATCGTTGATGAGGATGTCGAGGTGGCCGTGTTCTTGTTTGACCTGTTCAAAGAGGGCTTGCACTTGGGTGATGTCGGTATGATCACAGCGCACGGGGATGCCGCGGCCGCAACCCACTGTCGCCATCTCAGCCGTTTCTTCAATCGTTTCCAGGCGTCCGGCCATGCCTTGATGCCCGGAACGGCTGGTGCGTCCGGTGCAGTAGACTGTTGCGCCCGCTCCACCTAACTCCACCGCCATACCGCGCCCCGCGCCGCGTGTGGCCCCCGCCACCAAAGCGATTTTGCCCTGCAAAGGGTAGTTGTTTTGGGTTGTCATTATTCACTCCCGCGAAAATGTAGGGCGATTTGGTGAATCGCCCGGACGATTTATCAAATCGTCCCACAAATTCTCATTCCTCTTGGTGCGCTTTAGGCCCATGGGAAACCCCTGCGAAAATAAGTGGCAGGTGGCGAGTTCCTAGAGTTCCCCTGAATTCCTTTTGTCACCTTGTCACCCACTCACCCTGTTAGGTTATGGGGAGACCTGCCAGCGGGTGGCACTGCCACCTAAATCTTTTTCCAGCCAAGCGTAGACAGTCTGCGGCCGCACGGCAAACACCGGCTCCTCTTTCATTAAATCTACCTGGTACTTGGCCTTGTAGACGGTATCCAACCGGGCCAGCATCGTCTCATCCTTTACCGTAATGACGTTTCCCTCAAGGATGATGACATCATCGCCACTTTCCAGGTGAACCACAATAGCTGGATTCTCGGTCAGGTTTTTGGTTTTGCGCGATTCGCGGCCTGTACTGAAGTAAAAGGTATCGTCTACCCAGATACCCCAGACGGGCGCGGCGTGCGGCCGCTCATCCGGGCGTACTGTAGCGACCCAATAGTTGCGTGCGGCCGCCATCTTTTCTCGTACTGCCGTCCAGGGAAATAAGCCTGAACCCTGGTTGGCTTTCTGGATGCCATACCCTGGCATGAACGGACGCTCCACAAGGTATTCAAATTCTGCTGTCATCAGTCGCTCCTTCGATACGCGCCAAAGGCTCTAGAATAATGACAGGAATATCCCGTCCTGCTTTGGTCGCTTTTACTTTGTAGGTGTTGTATTGAGGGAAAATCTGGCTCATCACCTGCCATAAGGTCGGTTTTTCTTCGGCTGTGGCGGTACGAGCGCGGGCGACAAATTTGTCGGCCCCAACCTGAACCTCTGCTTCCGGGTTCGCCACCAGGTTGAGATACCAGAGAGGATGAGAATCCGCCCCCCCATTCGAGGCCACAACCAGGTAACGATGCTCGTCCTGACCATAAATGAGGGCGGTGCGGCGCAGTTGGTCGGTTTTGCGGCCGCGGGTTGTGAGCAATAGCGTCGGCAAGCCCTGCCAACGATGCCCTTTCTGGCCCTCGCTTTCTACATAGGACTTAATGTGAGCCTGTACCCAGCCAGTTGGGTTATCAAAAATTTGCTCTTGAGTTGTCATATCATTTCCTTGCCGAGATGTGGCCGCCGTTTATGTGGCTACGCTGGCACAGCCGGATAAATACCATGTTTAAACATATCAAACCAGACCTGCGTTTCCTCGGCACTGTAGAGATGTAACTGCTGTATGATCTCTCGGCCAAATTCGATGTTGCCCAGGCCACTGGCCGTAATAATACCTTGATCTGAGATGGCCAATGCGTCAACATAGTAGCCCTGGTCTTCGTAATCAGGCAGTACCATCTGTAAATATTCTTGGGCATTGCTCGTGTGGTGCACGTTTGTTGTCAGACCTGCCCTGGCGACTTCCAGCGTTGCCCCACAAATCGCCGCTATTGGGACCGCGGCCGCATGCAGTTCATGTAACAAATCAATGACCTGCTCATTTGCTCCCTGTTCCCACAGGGTGCCGCCCGGTAAGATAAAGAGGTCGGCTTCCGCCACGTTGACCCTATCCAGCGTGATGTCTGGTAATACCCGAAGCCCACCCATCGTGGTGACCGGTTTCTCTGTAAAACCAACCGTCACAACCAGGTGTTGATCTGCTCTGGTAATGGCACATAAAGCGGGAGCCGGTTCCCAATCAGCCAGGCCATCAAAGATCAGCAAATAAACTTTCCGTTTCATATTTCGTTCTCCTTAAGCCGCTTGGTTTGTCATATATAGTTTATACGTCATTCTTGCCATCTTTTGTCAGGAATGGGGAGGAGCTAGAGCAAGAGCTAGAGGAGAGAGCTAGAGGAAAAGACCTTTTACTCTAGTACAGCTTTCCAAAAGTAAAAACCAGGTTTTTATGTTAAGTTTTATGCCGAGTTACTATAGAAAAACCTGGTTTCTAAACTTACGAGAGATTTCCGTATAGGTGTACTAGCTCTAGCTCCCTCCTCTAGCTAGTTCCACCTACCCATTTTTCCAGGAGCGACACTATCGAATGGGCGATGCGCGGCCGCGAGTCCATCTCCTACAATAACGGCAACTTAATAACACGGTGAGACGAGAGACTGGAGACTAATTTACTGCTCATCTCCAGTCTCTCGTCTCTCAATTACAGGAGCTTTCCATGAGTAACGTCTTACAATCTGTCTCTAACGAATTGGCTGGGGTCGTTGTGGCCGCGGCCGCAGGAGTCGTGCGTGTCAATGCGCGGCGGCGGTTGCCCGCCACGGGCATCGTGCTCTCAGCCGATGGGCTAATCATCACCGCCCATCATGTCGTCCACCATGACGAAATTGAAATTGGCCTGGCCGATGGTAGTCAGGTGAAGGCCAGCCTGGTCGGGCGTGATCCCAGCACCGACCTGGCCGTTCTCCGGGCGGAAGCCAGTGGGTTGACGCCATTGGGGCACGCGGCCGCGGACGAGCTAGGTGTGGGTCATTTGGTATTGGCTTTGGGGCGACCCGGCAAAACGGTGCAGGCCACCCTGGGCATCATTAGCGCGTTGGGTGATACCTGGCGCACCCCAGCGGGTGGCAATGTAGACCGGTACATCCAGACTGATGTCGTCATGTATCCCGGTTTTTCTGGTGGGCCGTTGGTGAACGCCGCCGGAAATGTCGTTGGCCTGAACACCTCGGCCCTCAATCAGGGCGTTAGTTTAGCTATTCCTGCCAGCACCCTTAAACGTGTCGCCGATACGCTGCTGGCGCATGGCAAGATGCGCCGTGGCTATTTGGGTATCAGCACCCAACGCGTTCACCTGCCAGAAAACTTCCGCGAACAATTGGGGCGGAAGAGTGGCCTGCTGATTATTGCTGTGGATGCGGATACGCCCGCGGCCGCGAGTGGTCTGGTTCTTGGTGATACGGTTGTGGCCCTGGATGGGCAGACTATCCGTACCCATGACGACCTGCTAGCTCTGCTCTCTGGTGATCGTGTCGGCCAAAAAGTACCGATGGACATTATCCGGGGTGGGGAACTGCGGACGGTTAATGTGACGGTTGGCGAGCGAGCGTAGCAGGATGGGAACTTGTAGGAACTCTGAGGATTGTAGCAACGAATTTGAGAAAGGAACGGATTTTTTCCCTGCCGTTGACAATTGACAATTAACCATTGACCATTTTTCGAGTTCCCACAGTTCCCACAGTTCCCACAGTTCCCACAGTTCCCACAGTTCCCACAGTTCCCACAGTTCCCACAGTTCCCACAGTTCCCAGGTAATTCGATCCGGGTGGATATGCACCTGCGTAGTGGACATCCCTGCCAAAAGTTAGCCCACAAAACTAACCATCGCTTGATGTGGCTCTGAAACAATTTGTATATCCTGTAGGCATGTTTCAGCACACCCCCTGAATCCATCTATCCTAAAACCGAAAGTGCAGTCATTGCTGTCTACACGCCTTCCCCACCCCTGCCCAGACAATCTCATCAACCGCTCCATCGAACGGCATAACCTGTCTGAATCTGCCTGACGGAGTCTGACACAGACACCTTGTACCAGCATAAATCAGCCAACGGGTGTGTTACATTTCAGTTGAGCATTCACCAGGTGTCTGGCATGGGGCAGAACAACCTGGTCAAGCCAACATTCACGGTCCCGTGCCGCGGCACTACCAGTTCGACAAACATTTTTGCCAGCCGCTGTGGCTGGTCTCTTGATCGCGCCACTTATCTTATCTGGCAAATTTCGCTTGCCAGACTACTACCAGTTCCCACTTATTTGAAACACACCCTCAACCAATTCAAAAGGAGTTACTTATGTTACGTGATGATCGCATGTTACTGCTCACACGGCTTACCTTTGCCCCATTAGCCGTATTGTCCATGCTTTTTGGGCCGTTGCTGTTCCTGCTTCCAAACCAGACCGATATATATTTTTCCTGGACGATTACCCCGGCGATGAGTGCCGTTTTTATCGGCGCGGGCTACATCTCCGGGGCGTTAGCGATTTTTCACTTACTGCGCCTGGGGCATTGGCATCCCATGCGCCCCTTTGCACTGGGTGGATGGGGTTTTATTGTTGCCATTTTTGCTGCGACGGTGCTGCACTGGGATCGGTTTCATCACGGAACTGTTTTCTTTTATATCTGGCTAGTGGTATACGCGGTGGGGCCGTTTATCGTGCCCTTCGCGTTTTGGCGTAATGAACGGCACAACCGCCCACCCACCACCAATGACGTGATGCTGGCACCGCCGCTGCGCCTGGGGCTGGCTGTCATAGGCATCTTCTTTACCCTTTTGGGGATTGTTTTATTCATCTGGCCTACGCTTTTTATTCCTATCTGGCCCTGGACGTTATCCCCATTGATTGCCCGTGTGATCGCCGCCTGGATTTTCTTGCCGGGGATGGGCGCGGCCGCGGCCTTGTTTGAAGCGCGATACACCGCCTACCGTCCCCTCATGCAATTGAGTCTGGTCTGGGCCATTCTCGTCCTGCTTGGCTCCCTGTTCCACCTCTCCGATTTTGATTTTAGCCGCCCGATGGCCTGGATATGGTTCCTCTATCTCATCGTCATCACGCCCATCGTCGTAGGTGTTTATTTTTACCATGAGCGGCAGCGTAGTTTCCGGCCGCAAGTAGCCTGAAAAAGTAACTATCTAGCCCGTTGCCTGAGCTTGTCGAAGGCAAAGGGCGGGCTTCGACAAGCTCAGCCCTTGACAGCGTTAGTAGTAGCCTGAAAAGCAGTCAGCCTGTCAGCCGTCAGCCCGGTGCTGACGACTATTTTCAAGGGAAACAAGATGAATCAGACTATCCAATTTATCAAAAGGGGTTTGTTTATTCTGGTGCTGCTGTTGGGCATCACCGCTTGTAGCGGCAGTGAAGTAACGGGAGAATTGCCCGCGGCCGCGACCGATACGGTGGTTGATGCCATCCCCACATCACCGCCAGGCGGCCCTCAACCCACCATTGTCAGTGGGGCCGGGGATATTACCGCGGTTGTTGAGGAATATCGGCAGCTTTTAGACGGCATCAACAACGGCGGCGATCCTGGCAACAAGGGTACAACCGGTTTTCGAGAGATCAACTGGGATGGTGTACCCGATGAGATGTCCGCGCCCAATCCGTACCCGGCCGACTTCTTCAATGCGCCGGAACCCCCCCGTGCACGGGGTATTTTCCTGGATACCCCTGGCACGGCGTTGATGATCAGCGCCGACAGTGATAACCCCACCGGTACTTTGCCCCGCTTCGGTAACATCAACCCCCAGTATGCCGACATTTTTAAGACCTTTAGCGAAGAGCGGCTTTTCTCCCCGGTGGGCAGCAACATCGTCAACCTCACCTTCTTTGTGCCGGGAACGAACATTCCGGCTACCGTCCGTGGCTTTGGCGCGGTCTACACTGATGTAGACACCAATCACACCGCTTTTGAATATTTCGACATCAACGGCCAATCGTTAGGCAAATTTGAAACCCCGATTGCTGATAATGGCCTCTCATTTCTAGGTGTGGCCTTCGTGGAACCGATTGTGTACCGGGTCGAAGTGCGTTATGGCACAGGCGCATTGGGACCGAATGACGGTGAAGGGGATGTGGATGTGGCCGTCATGGATAATTTCATTTATGGGGAGCCGCAGCCGGTGGCCGGAGCGGAAACGGCCCAGACAACGACCGATCCGGCGGTGGTCACTGTGTTCGAGGCGACAGTGGCGGCCAAATTTGTGACTGTCAATGAACAACGGCTCTCCTCGGTGGAAGTTGACCTGACAGCTTTACCCCCGGCTCCGGCAGGATTGACGTATGTGGTCTGGTTTAGTAACACACAAGGCAGTTGGGAGAGGGCAGGCGCGGCCGCAGGCGGGCAGCCATTCACCTTTGCAGACCCCAGTGGCCGTAATCTGTTGGAGCGCGTGACGGGGGTGAGTGTGAGCCTGGAAGAGAGTGCGGCCGCGGCCTCTCTGACCGCACCGAACCACGTCTGGTACGCGAACACAATCCCCGCAGCCATCCAGGCCGATGTGCGCCTGCTGGTCGTTTCTGCCCCCGATACCCCATCCAACATGCCTTACGACCCCGGCCTGAAAGCCCAGGCAGAAGTTGCCCTGGCTCATGCCCAACTTGCCCTGGATGCCTTCAACGCGGCAGACCTGGCGGGTGGGCAAAACCATATCGAACATGTGTGGAACATTCTTTTGGGGAATGCCGACCCGGAATACGGCGACTTGAACGGGGATGGTTCGGTGCAGAACCCAGGCGATGGGTTTGGCATCTGGCCTTATGCCGTCAAAGCGGCTGAGGTGGTAGACCGGATTGCTGAGACACCAGGACTGGGTGATGCTCACCGGCAGGCGGCGGTGAACCTGGGGGTTTGTGTGCGGAATGTTTCGACGACCTGGGGACCTGAAGCGAAAGCATTGGCGGGACAGATTATGGCGACCGCGGATGTGGCAACAGCGCAAGCGGCCGCGCAAGTCCTCGTTATCAGCTTAAACAACCTGCTCCATGGGCTGGATATTGACGCCAACGGCTCCATTGACGCCAACCCGAACGAATGTGGGGCGGAACGTGCCTACCAGTTTAGCCACGACCTGTTTGACCTTGTACTGGTAAGACCGTAACCGAGTGCCGAAAAAACAAAAAATCCGACTTTGGTGAAAAGTCGGATTTTTTTACCGGTGTGTAGGCCTGACAGGTTTCCGAAATCTGTCAGGTCTTTCTTTAACTACCACTGATGGCTAAATCGCTGTTCCTTCCACGGGTCTGCTTCGTTGTTGTAGCCATTGCGCTCCCAGAAGCCGGGTTTATCCACCGCGCTAAACTCTAGTCCGCGCAACCATTTACCCCCTTTCCAGAAATATTGGCTGGTCGCTTCGGACCGGTCGGCAAATGTACCTACTACCACCCGCAAAGGGTAGCCATGATCTACGTCAATGGGTTGGCCGTTGAAATGGGTGGCCATCAACACGTTGTCGCGGAGCATGTATTCCAGCGGGGCATTGGTCGTATAGCTATATTCACAATGCTGGATGAGGAATTTGGCGGACGGTTTTGGTTTGATGAAGCCTTCGTCAATCAAGGTTTTCAGTGACACCCCTTCCCATAGCGTATCAAATTTTGACCAGCGGGTAACGCAGTGGATGTCCATCACCACCTTATAGCGAGGCAGTTGGTTAAATTGCTCCCAAGTCCACTTGACTTCCTCTTCCACTTCACCGAAGACGCGCAAATCCCATTGGGACAAATCTTTGTAATGAGCCGCTGGCCCGTAATGCAGAACGGGGAATTTTTGGGTCAACGATTGGCCGGGGGGAAGCCGATTCATTTCCTTGACCTCTTTTTCTTGTTCACGACGACCAAAAATGCTTTTGAGCATGGTGTTCTCCTACGAAAATAAGTTTCGAGTTTCGAGTTTCAGGTTTCAAGTTCCCAGAGTTCCGCTGAGTTCCTCGAAAATAGCTGGTCAGCTTGTACGAAAGGTTATGGCTGATTGGCTGATGGCTTTTACGAATGTGAAGAATGGATAAATGATGAGGGATGAAAAGCCTGTTCGCCCAATCCAGAACTTTAGATGAAAATCATTAGCTAACTCTTACAAACGAGTTGCGCGGGAGTTAAGAGAGTAAGCAGTTAGCAGTGACCAGTAACCAGTACAAACAACAGATGACTGTTCACTGCTTACTGCTTACTGCTCACTGTCCTACTGCCCATTATAGCAGGTACACATGATACTAATTCGCCAGGATAGTTATTTGCGCGAGCGGGCTTACATCGCGGCCGCGACTGCCCACTTTTTTGTTGATGTCCTCAACAACAGCCGCACCGTCCTCATGCCGCTGTTGGCCCTTAGCCTGGCCCTGGATAACAAGACCTATGGTCTTTTAGCGCTGTTCTATGGCATCGGTAACTCTC
>Ga0307505_10002980_pt1 | contig 11092 bp, 10 predicted proteins | sample 23_S_MG_FD_202183 | JGI IMG/M metagenome (GOLD analysis project Ga0307505, IMG submission 202183) | Soil microbial communities from Populus trichocarpa stands in riparian zone in the Pacific Northwest, United States - 23_S | ecosystem: Environmental > Terrestrial > Soil > Riparian zone > Trees... | reverse complement strand
TTGGTTTCAGGGAATAATGGGTCGTGAACTGTGACTATACCCGACGCGGCGATAAAGCGATCGCGACAGGGCGAAAAAACCTCAGATTATGCCCGTTGCCAGAACAATGATAGGGACGTGTGGCTAAACCGCTTAAAACAGCGGTTCGTAAACGTTCATTTAGCCCGCCCGGCGGTTCGACCGCCGGGCTAAACGTCCCAAGCCCTGCGGGCTAAAACGTCAGGCCAACGGCCTTCGTAGCCATAGCCCGGCACGTTTTACGGCCGGGCGGTCTGGACTAATCCGATTGAATGTTTGCTAACGGTTCTTCCATTTTCCGATGCGGCTGGCCGATTTTTCGGCCAAGCCGTGACCTCTTTCGCCCCCTTCCAGTGGGCCTTGCCTATCAGCCAGGGGTTTCAACCCCTAGGTTGGCGCGTTATGAACAATATGAAACCTCTGGCGTGCATTATCCTCATTATCACCGGTAGCCTGGCCCTCGTAACCACCCACGTTGGCTCCACCCACGCGGCCGCAAACACCCCACGCACTACGCAACACGCCACATCCTTCACCCCCACCGACTGCCTCTTCCCCGTCGCCGAGCCGGAGTGGGTCGAATGTGGTTTCCTGACCGTGCCCGCCGATCATGCCCAACCGGATGGCCCCACGATGCAGTTAGCCGTTTCCATTTTGCGGAGCCAACGAGAGGACGCGGCCGCGGAACCCGTTCTCTATCTCGCTGGTGGGCCGGGACAAGCGGCCGCGTTCCTGGCGGGTGTTCCCTCGGCCCAATTGCCATTGGTGACACAAGGCCGCTGGGATTTCATCTTCCTCGATCAACGGGGAACCGGCCTCTCCCAACCCAATTTACTCTGCCCCGTTGACCCCATCCAACCCGATTGGCCCGCCCTGCTCACCGCGAGTAACGGCCTGACCACCGTCCGCAACGACCTGAACGCGCAAATGGCCGGTCTGTGCCGCGAGTCGCTCCGGACGCAGGGGCTTGACCCGGCCCTATTCACCACGGCCCAAAATGCCCAGGATGTGGTGGCTTTGCGACAGGCGTTGGGGCTTGAGCAATGGGTTTTGTATGGCTTTTCCTACGGCACGTATCTGGCCCAAGAAGTCATGCGACTCGACCCACACGGTATTCATGGCGTCATTTTGGATTCACCTGTTCCGGGGGATGTCAACATGGCGATAGAGATGCCTTTGCTCGCGGCCGCGTCTTTAGACCACCTCTTCACCGCCTGTACCGACAAGCTGGCCTGTCGCCTGGCCTACCCTGACCTGGAAAACCGCTTCTTCGCCCTGGTAGAGCAACTCAACGACACGCCCTTGTCCATTCCGATTGGCCTGGTAACGGTTTCTCTGACCGGGGATCAACTTGCCAGCCTGATGCCGACCCTGCTGGATGCACCAGCTACCTACGCCCTGGCCCCGGCCCTCATCGCCAACCTGGAAAAAGGGGAGACAGAGCGACTAACGCAGATGGCCGGAGACGTTTTGGCCCCAATTCAGCCGCAGCATGGGTTACGGTACAGTATCATCTGCCATGATTTGTTTCAACCGGTGAGCGATGAGGCCCTGAGCGCGGCTGCGGGCGGCCTCCCCACCGTGTTTGTTCGTGGGGCCATCCGGGAGAATGAAGCTCTGTCTGCTCTGTGTGCCGCATGGCCGCGAGGCAAGGCCACCGAACCGGTCCCACTCCCCCGCGACATTCCTACCCTCATCCTGGTGGGTGAACTGGACACCGGCACACCGTGGGTCTGGGGCGAACGACTAGCCCAACAGTTCGACCATAGCACCCTGGCCCTCGTTCCCGGCGTGGGGCATAGCGTCTTGCAAGGGGGAGATTGCCCCAACAGCGTCATGCTCTCCTTCCTACTCGCTCCCACCGGTACACCCAACACCGAATGCCTGAGCCAACTGCGTTCGGCGACCTTCATCCTAGACGAAGATGTGTCTCGCCCCTGGGCCAGAGGGCTGGTGGTTCTATTCATCGCCCTCATTGCTGGGACGACCGGGCGGGCGGGCGTGAACCTGCTCCGCGCCCAACCCCTGGCCCAAACCTGGCGCCAGTTTACCTGGCGTTATAGTCGGCGGGCGGTGGGCTGGTGGCCGCTGGTGCTAAGTGGGTTGATATTGGCATTGACTTTGAACAACGACGCGGCCGCGGTCACGAATGATAATTTGAGTATGGCCTTCACCCCCGGCAGGGTGGTGGCCGCCATTATCCCCCTGATGGCTGGTCTGCAAGCGGCCATGTGTTTCTCACCGGACGATGAGCCGGGATTGGAAGTGCAATTAACGGCCCCGCGGCCGCTAATCTGGCTAGTATGGGAGCGGCTGGTCTGGATCGTGTTTATTCAGGGAGCTATTGGTCTGGTGGGTATGCTGGTGGCCCATGAGATAACTGAAGTGGATGAGGTCATGTGGATTAGCCTGGCCCGTTGGCTCGTGCCGCTGATCACGTTGGCTGGGGTGGGGCTATTCATTACCCTGATGTCGCGGCAGACGGCCTTTGGTGTAGCCATGACCGGGGTGTTGTGGTTTGCCCTGTTGGCCTTTGGCGATGGGTTGGTGGCCCGTTGGCCGTTCCTCTGGCCCATTCACCTTTACCTATCGCCCACCACCCTTTCGCTGGCTGATTATGCCCTGAACCGGGGGGTGGTTTTGTTGGCTGGGCTGGGTTTTTTGTTGATGGCCATGCGCCAATTGCGCGATGAGGAGCGCGTATTGTTGGGGACGAACCGACGGGGCCGGGCGCGGGCCGGGTCTGGTGTTGTCAGGGAAGGGGGAGAGGGGTGGTTCGCGGCCGCGATTAACCCCTCAACGCTACAACGATTTCTGGCCCAGCTATTCATCATCACCTGCAACGAATTCCGCCTGCAATGGCGTCGCCGGGCCACATTGGTCATTATCCTCAGTGCTACTGTTTTCCCGGTGCTGATGGCCATGCTGATGCGCGGTGGCGGCAGTGAAACCATTCGGCCAATGGTCGAAGCGGGCGTGTTTTCCGCCCGTGAAGCTCAGGAACGCCTGACCGAATCCATCCTCGCCTTCTCCTTTGCTCCCATGTACACCATCTTGCTCTTACTCGTCCCCCCCATCGTGGCCGAGATAATCCCCAAAGACCGGCAACTGGGCGTCGCCGAACTGTTTGATAGCACCCCGTTAGCCAATGTGGCCTATCTGGGGGGCAAATTGTTGGGAATGTGGTTTAGTTTGCTCTTTGGCCTGTGCCTCAACTTCCTGATTACGCTGGTGGCGTGGCGTTGGCTGTTGGGGCCAGTGTTGATCCTGCCGATGTTGGAAACCTGGCTCTTTGCTGCCGGGAGCGTTCTACTCCTCAATGGGGGATTGGCCGTATTTTTCTCCGCCGGGTTACGCCAACGTCGTGGGGCTGTGCTCATCGGCATTGGCGTAGCAATGATGGCGCTTATCAATCTAGGTGCATCGTTGCCGCACAACCTTTACTTCTACCTCAACCCGGCACGCCCCGCCTTCCTGGATTATTATGCGTTGCGAACCTTTGCCCAAATCAGTGACGCGTTGAAGGTGACAACAGAAATAAGGGATGTCTGGCTGACTATCTTGGGTGGGTTGGTTGAACTGGTGGTGGCTGGTTTTCTGGCCTGGGTCTGGCTGAGGCGGAAGGAATAATTAATCGCGGAATGGGCGAATGGGTGAATGGTTAATGAGGGAGTGACTGACACTCCATTAACAATTCAACCATTAATTATTCAGTTTTGTTGCGAGGTGATAGCATGATCGAAATTACACAATTGACGAAAGCGTATCCCGGTGGCGTGCAGGCGTTGCAGGGGGTGAATTTGCATATTGGCCGGGGGATGTTTGGCCTGGTGGGGCCGAATGGGGCGGGCAAAACGACGTTGATGCGGATTATGGCCGGGATTTTGCGCCCCACGGTCGGAGATGTGCAGGTATTCGGCCATTCGGTGAAGTCGGCTGAGGGGAAGCGGGCGATTAAGATGGGGCTAGGCTATTTGCCCCAGGAGTTGGGGCTGTACCCGGATTTGACGGCACTGGAGTTCCTGGATTACATGGCGGTGCTGAAGGGGATAACGGACAGACGCGGCCGCGAACAACAAATTGCTGAACTCCTGGAACGTGTCCGCCTGGCCGATGTGGCCAAACGTCGCCTCAAAACTTACTCCGGCGGCATGAAACGGCGGGTGGGTATCGCCCAGGCCCTGTTAGGCAACCCCCAGGTAGTCATCGTAGATGAACCCACCTCTGGCCTGGACCCGGAAGAGCGCGTGCGCTTGCGTAACTTACTGGGCGAAGTTGCCAGCCGTTGTACTGTCATCCTCTCCACCCATATCGTTGAAGACATCAGCCAGAGTTGCCGCGACCTGGCGGTGATTAACAAGGGGAAGGTGGCGTTTCAGGGTGGGCCGGGAGAGTTGATTGCTCAGGTGCAAGGGAAGGTGTGGCTGGTCAAAACAGAGGGGGAGAAGCCCAACGGCGCGGTGGTAGTCGTCAGTAGTATGCACTTGCATGATGGTACACAATACCGGGTGCTGGGCGATTTGTCCGCCCATCCCCAGGCAACCCCCGCCGAACCGAGCCTGGAAGATGGGTATATCTGGTTGATGCAGGGACAAATCGAGAATGTTTGAGGGAAGGGGAAGCTAATTGGGATGTTGGGAAGCAGCGGTTTTGGCGGCTACGATGCGGCCGCGAGAGGTAACAATCAGGACAAAAATGAGCGGCACGGTCGCTAGACCAAGCAAATAAGCAACCAACAACATGATAATAACTGCCCCTGTCGTAATGAACATCTTTGTTACTCCTTATGGACGACCCACTGCTTAAAATCATACATCGAATGCGATCAGCATAACATAGCCCTGGTGTCCCAGGGGTAAATGGGGGGTGAAAAGAAGCTGTAAAGTTGGTTACAGGGTGAAGATGCACAATCCCAGCCGTGCCCGGTATAATCCTGTCTTATGCACAGCTATAGTCTGGATACGTTTACCTCCGCCTGGCCGGTAGATTGGCAACAAGAATTTGGCCGAACTGGGCCGTTGGTGATGGAGATTGGTTTTGGGAATGCTGATTTTCTCATTCATCAAGCCCAATCGCGGCCGCACATCAACTTCATCGGCCTGGAGGTTTCTCTACCTTCGCTCAGAAAAGCGGAAAGCAAAATCACCCAGGCCGGACTGACCAATGTGCGGGTTTTGCATAACCCGGCCAACATGGTTTTGTGGCTGTTAGTGCGGCCGCAAAGCCTTGATGGACTCACCATCAACTTCCCCGATCCCTGGCCCAAACATATTCTGCGCCGCGTGGTAAACGAACGTTTTCTCCACCTGGCCGCCAGCCGGATGAAACCAGGGGCCTTCTTGGACATCGCTACCGACCACCCTGATTATATTCCCTGGGTCATTGAGCATCTGGAGCGCACCCCGTATTTCATCAGCCGCCACCCCACCACCTTTGTCACGGTAGACAACGAACGGTTCCGCACAAAGTACGAACAAATTGCCCTGGAAGAGGGGCGGGTGTGTCATTATTTTCACTGGCAGAGGAACGAGGTCGCGGCCGCGGACGAATTTCCCTTACCCCAGGAGCAACCTATGCCCCATGTTATTCTGCAATCCCCCCTGGCCCCTGAACAATTGGTTCAGCAATTTGAGCGCCAACGCCATCAACAAGGCCAGATGTTTATCAGCCTGGACGAAATGTTCCAATCCACCCGCACCGGGGCCTTGCTGGTAGAAACCTACATCCACGAAGAAGCCCTGACCCAGCGGGTGGGCCTCACCATTCATCAACGTGAAGGCCAGCGCTACATCATTGGACTGCATGAATTGGGCTTTCCCCGCCCGACCCCTGGTGTGCAACTGGCGATTCGTTCCCTGGCTGAGTGGCTCTGCTCCCTGCACCCCGATAACCAGATTCTCAGCCACAACCTCAACCCTGTGGTTACAGAAGATCGTTGATAGTGGTGTATGAGCGAATCCACTGAAAGAAGCCACGAATTGCACGAACTTGTGGTGAGTTAGTCGAACCATTAACACGAATTTTTCTCCGGTAACTTGGCGTCCTTTGCGCCTTTGCGTGAGTTTTTTAATAGGCTCATTTAAGAACTTTCCTTCCCCCATGCTCAAACTATACAACACCATGACCCGCACTATAGACCCTTTTGTGCCACTTCAACCGGACAAAGTGGGGTTATACACCTGTGGTTTTACTGTCTATAACTACGCCCATATCGGCAATTTGCGTACCTATATTTTTGAAGACATTCTGCGCCGTGCCCTCATCTTTTTTGGTTATGAGGTCAACCACGTCATGAACGTCACCGATGTCGGTCATCTGGTTTCTGATGCCGATGAGGGTGAGGACAAGATGGCCGTGGGGGCACGGCGGATGGGTCAATCGGCCTGGCAGTTGGCCGAGTTGTATTGGCGAGCCTTCAAACAAGACATGGTGCGCCTGAATCTGCTGGAGCCGCACATCTGGTGTAAGGCCACCGATCACATTGCCGAGCAAATTTCCCTGGTACAACAGCTAGAAGCGAAGGGGTACACCTATGTTTTGGCCGATGGGGTCTATTTTGATACTGCCAGGCTGGATGATTACGGCAAATTAGCCCGGCTGGACGTGGCCGGATTGCAGGCCGGGGCACGCATCGAAATGGGCGACAAACGTCAACCCACTGATTTTGCCTTGTGGAAGTTTTCGCCACCAGAGCAACAGCGGGATATGGAGTGGCCCAGCTCGTGGGGGATAGGTTTCCCTGGCTGGCACATCGAATGTTCGGCGATGGCCCTAAAATATCTGGGCGAGCGGTTTGACATTCATTGTGGCGGCATTGACCATATACCGGTTCATCACACCAACGAAATTGCCCAGACGGAGAGTGCTACAGGGCACAAACCGTCGGTGAACTGGTGGATGCACGGTGAATTTTTGATTATCGCCCCGGATGAATCAGGTGAAGAAGTGAAGATGTCTAAGTCGAAGGACAATTTCCTGACCCTGGATTATCTGCTGGAAAAGGGATATGACCTGTTGGCGTACCGGTATTTCTGCCTGAATGGACATTATCGTTCGCCACTGTCCTTTTCCTGGAGTGGGTTGGACGCGGCCGCGAACGCCTTCTCCCGCTTTAAACATCATGTATTAGCTCTACAGGGCCACGCGCAAGCCGATGCTCCCCTGGCTGACACTTATTTCCCTGATTTTCAACAGGCCGTGGCCGACGATTTGAACATGCCTCGTGCCCTGGCCTCGGTGTGGGGGTTGTTGCGTGATGCAACCGTGCCTGCGGCCGCGAAATATGCCACCCTCTTGGCGATGGATGTTGTCCTAGGGTTTGATATTGCCAATTTGCAGGCGGCCGAGGTGGCTGTGCCGGATGAGGTAATGGCGTTAGTTGCGGAACGTGCGGCCGCGCGTCAATCACGCAATTGGTCCCGTGCCGATGAAATCCGTCAGCAAATCACGGCTCTGGGTTATACCCTGGAAGATACCCCCGCTGGCCCAAAAGTAAAACAGATAAGGTATACTTAATAAACCGAACCCTCTGACTTGAGTTTAGAGTTCGGAGCTAGAGCTAGAGGATTTTCCAGAGTAATTCCCTCTAGCTCTCTCCTCTAGCTCTAAACCCCAGTCTGAATATGGATGCTAAAGAGGTGAAAGCATGACTGTGATTGAGGTGTTAACGGAAATAGAAAAATTAACGCTAACCGAACGAATTGCGCTTATAGAAGAGACATTACGCCTTATTCGCCGAGATATAGCCGGGGATATACCCAGTAAAAAATCGGCTGATAAGAAAATGCCTTTGGCAGAAGCGGCCGCCTTTTTATTAGCTGACTACAAAACGGATGTCGAATTGACTGCTTTTACTGCTTTGGATGCCGAGGCTTTTTATGAAGCGCAGTGAAATTTGGTTGATTAATCTTGATCCGACAATTGGTTCCGAGATTCGCAAGATACGGCCGGCTATCATTGTCAATGATGATGACATGGGCGTGCTACCGCTCAAGATTATTGTGCCAATCACAGATTGGAAAGATCGCTACACAAACGTTCCTTGGATGGTTCGTATTGAACCGGACAAGAAAAATAGTTTGCTTAAAAGCTCATGTGCTGACACTTTTCAGGTTCGTTCTGTATCAGAAGAACGATTTGTTCGTCGTTTAGGGCAAATGAATGATAGTTTGATGCAAGAAATTAATAAAGCACTGGCCTTGGTACTCAAAATCTGAGTTAAGAGCTGTTTTTTACTTCATGTTTGATTACCCCTCTCTAAATCAACTTCATGCCGAGATGCACGCCTGCCGCCGCTGTGTTGAGGCCGGTTATGACATTGTGCCAGGCGCGATTTTCTCCCCTGGCGATGACACCCGGCGAGTGATGCTCATCGGGCAGGCCCCCGGTGTCACCGAAGTAACTGCCCGCCGTCCGTTTAATGCCGGTAGCGGCCGCAGACTCTTTCAATGGCTGGGTGAAGCGGGTTGGGATGAAACAGCCTTTCGTCAGCGTCACACCATGACCGCCGTGACCAAATGTTATCCTGGCAAAAGTGGCAACGGCAAAGGGGATCGGGTTCCCAGCAAAGCCGAACAAGCTCTTTGCCGCCCCTTTCTGGAACGGGAAATCGCTCTGGTCAATCCCAGGCTTATTCTGCTGGTGGGTGGTCTGGCTATCAAACTGTTTTACCCGGATAATGCCCGACTGGAAGAAATTATTGGCACGGCGGCCTACTTCCCTCCCAAAGCCTTAACCCAGCCGGTGAATTTTGATGTGGGGCAGGCCGAGTGGCCGGTTGGATTTGCTAAAGAGAAGGGGGAACGCGGCCGCTGGATTGTTCCCTTGCCTCACCCATCCGGGGCCAGCTTGTGGCCCAACAAACCAGCCAATCAAGCCCTTATCCAGCAAGCGGTTGCTCTATTAAGGGATATACGTCTGGCTCTTGATCTTTAGTACCTAACGAGTCAACTTCTTGTACAGTTAGCAAGAAGATCAGCCACGAATTTCACGAATTGACACGAATTTTAAATTCCCCATTCGTGCTAATTCGTTTAATTCGTGGCAAAAATCTCTTTAGTTCTGGCTCGTCCAAATTATGGTAAAACTCCCATGTCTATTTCCCCTAAAACTCTCGACACCATTGCTGACCTTGTGCGAGCCAAAGCGAAAGCACAGGCTTTTTCCGGCGTTGTTCAGTTACAACAGGGTGATAATACCTTATGGCAAGGGGATTTTGGTTATGCCAACCGGGCCTGGCATGTGCCTAACACAGTTGATACCCGATTTCGCACCGCTTCTATCGGCAAGATGTTTACCGCAGTAGCGGTATTACAACTGATTGATGAAGGCCACCTCAGCCTGGAAACGCGGCTCTCGGATTGTTTGCCTCTGGCTGAAACCACCATTCCACCCGCCACGACCATTTTTCATCTATTGACCATGACATCGGGGGTGGCTGATTGGTTTGAGGAAACGGATGAGTGGGAAGCACAGTGGGCGGAATTGCGCCGCACTACGCCACTCTATCTTTTGCGCCAGAACCGGGATTATTTGTCCCTGTTTAGCCAGAAACCACCGGCTGGTCCGCCAGGGGTGTATCGGTACAGTAATGCCAGCTATATTTTGTTGGGGTTGGTATTGGAGCAGATAACGGGGCTGACTTATGCTGAGGTTATTCGGCAACGGGTGTTCGCGGCCGCAAACATGACCGCTTCTGGTTTTTGGGGGTTAGACGAGGTGGTCGAGGGAGTAGCAGAGGGATATATTCCCCAGAGGGACGCCAGTGATACGATCATCGGTTGGCAAAGGAATGTGTATGAGACGACCCCAGACGCGGCCGCGGACGGGGGTGTTGTTTCGACGGTTAGCGACCTCGTCCGGTTCATCAAGACTTTACAACAAGGCCAACTCCTCTCCCCATCGCTCACCCAGGCCATGCTGACTCCCCAGGTGCTCACGGATACCGGGCGTTTTCGTGGGTATGGTTGGTATTACGGTTACGGCAATGCCTTCCTTCTCAACGACCAACACCAGATCGTGCGCTATGGTCATACCGGCGAAGAAGCTGGCGTTAGTTGCCGTCTGTATCATTACCCAGCCCTCTCGTTGGATGTCATCATTCTGGGCAATCAGAGTGACTGTGCCGGGTCAGTTGGCTGGGCCATCCATGACGCGCTTGTCAATGAAGCCTAAGCCTCATTTTAATAGTTCTGGGGCAAGGGGAGTCGGAATCTGCTCCGGGTAAAGTTGGTGCAAAATGGCACTCATTTGATAGGCCACATCTGGCTGGAAGGTGTAAAACCCCTCATAGTACCGCTCACTGCCGGAAAGAGCCGGAACCTCTTGGGCCAACAGCGTCTTATAGACCCCCGGCCCATAAGCGGCCACATACCAATAATGCAATAAAGGTGAATCTTCCGTGTCAATGAGCGTCGTCGTAGGATGTTGTTGGAACTCCGCTAAACCTTGTTCTGCTGTGTCATACGCGCCATATAGCCACAAATGTTTGGCCGCTGAAGCCACATTGCGATAACGGTTGGCCTGGGGAATCAGCCGGGAAAAATATTGGAAAGAGACGTGAACATCCGCCACACGAGGGTTGGCGATGACCGTATCTTCGATGATGTAGCTTATTCTCGTCATAGCATCCACAGAGAAGGTGTAGCGAAAAGACAGCGAATCCAGACGGTCTGGCTGAACGCTGTCCAAAAACCGTTCGGCCTGGGGGGTGAAAATGGGCATGAGCCGCTGATAGAAATTTTGCCAGATTTGAATTGACATGATGTTTACTCTTTTGGGGTAAGTCACATCAGTAAGATGGTACTTTACACCACTCGATATATTGATAAATACTGTACAAATACTGTGCCATTAGTTTACTTCTGTTCGCGAGAGAAAACCAGCCCCAACTCATCGAAGAGGTCAATAAAGGATAGTCTATTTATCCTATTGGCCGGGTACCAATGTAAGCGTTCAGTCCGCCCGGCGGTCGAACCGCCGGGCTAAACGTACCAAGCCCTACGGGCTAAAACGTCAGGCCAACGGCCTTTGTAATCATAGCCCGGTCCGTTTTACGGCCGGGCGGGCTGGACTT
>Ga0307505_10002979_pt1 | contig 11099 bp, 9 predicted proteins | sample 23_S_MG_FD_202183 | JGI IMG/M metagenome (GOLD analysis project Ga0307505, IMG submission 202183) | Soil microbial communities from Populus trichocarpa stands in riparian zone in the Pacific Northwest, United States - 23_S | ecosystem: Environmental > Terrestrial > Soil > Riparian zone > Trees... | reverse complement strand
GGGCGAGGATGGCCGACGCGCTGTACACCATGATCACGCTGGCGAACACGAGCAGCAGCGTCGCGGTAAAGAGCACTTTGTCGTATTTCAGCGTGCGTGCCATGTCATCCTCCGACCGCCCCTACAGTCAATTGCCTTCCAACCCGAAACACTCCCCGGATCGGATAGGATCCGGTCTCAAGGCGTGAGTAGTCAGCGGTCATCAGCCGGCCCGTGGAACGGGACACCGACCTCGCAGACCGGGGTAGTCTGCGTTCCCAGCGGTCAGCTCCCCCCCGCGCCGAACCGGCTGACGACTGCTCACTGCTCACGCTCTTGTTACCTGCCCTAAGCTCCCTCGCCTTCAACGGCGCGCTTCAACCTGATCACCTCGGCTTTGAAGGTCTCCCCGCGCTCGGCGTAGTCGCGGAACCAGTCGAAGCTGGCGCACGCTGGCGCCAACAGCACGACACCGCCAGGAGCGGCCGCCTCGTACCCCCGCTCTACGGCTTCGCGCATCGACGCCGCATCGAGGACAGGAACGACCCCCTGCAGCGCGTCGTGAACCATTGGCGCAGCCGTGCCGATGGCCACAACGGCCACCGCTCCGACCGACAACGGCTCGCGCAACTGCCGCAAATCGCCGCCCTTGAAATGACCGCCGACGATGGCCACGACACCCCGCGGGAAACTCTCAATCGATCGCTGTGCGGCTTCCACGTTGGTCGCCTTCGAGTCGTTCACGAACCGGACGCCACGAATCTCCGCCACAGGCTCCATCACGTGCGGGAGACCCCGAAATCCCCGTAGGGCCTCGACCATCGCCCGCGGCGATACCTCGGCGATCGATGCGACGGCTGTAGCCGCGAGAACGTTGTTGAGCATGTGGCGGCCGGTCAGCTCCACCGCTGTCAAGGGGACGAGCCGGTCGGTGCCGGTCGTGGTCCGTCGCACGATCCAGTCGCCGTGCACCACGAACCCGGTCGGAGCGTGGTCCGACAACGAAAAGTCCACACGAGCCGATTTCGCCAAAGCGCCTTGCGCCGTCACCACCGGATCGTCCGCGTTGACCACGGCCCAATCTCCGGCCGTCTGATTGGCAAACACGCGCGCCTTGGCCGAGACGTACGCGTCGAGGTTTGGGTGTCGATCGAGGTGGTCGTCCGCGACATTCAGCCACACGGCAATCCACGGACGGAAGGTGGTGGTCGTCTCGAGTTGGAAACTGCTGACCTCGACGACATGGATGGTGTCGGTCGTCGATGTGTCCACCTGAGCGCTGAGCGGCACGCCGATATTGCCGCCGACGAGCACATGATGGCCACCCGCGGTCAGCATTCTGCCCACCAGCGTGGTGGTGGTCGACTTGCCCTTGGTACCGGTAATGGCAATGACGCGCCCTTGGAGCCATCGCCAGGCGAGCTCGAGTTCGCCAATGATCTCGACGCCTCGACGACGCACGGCGGCGAACATCTGTCCATCGACCGGAACCCCTGGACTCACGACGATCAGGTCCGCCGTTTCGAGGGTCTCTTGACGATGTCCTCCAAGCTCGACGTCGATGCCCGCCGCCCGAAGGCGGTCTGCGTCGGCAAAGTTGGAACGCATTTCGGTCAACATCACGCGCGCACCACGTCTTGCGAGCAGCTCGGCAGCGGCAATCCCGCTGCGCGCGGCTCCGACAACCACCACACGGCGCCCTTGAACCGAGAAGTCCGTATCACCCACACCATCACCGCAGCTTCAACGTCGTCAGGCTGAACAGGGCCAGGATGACGGCCAGAATCAGGAATCGGGTGATCACTTTCGGCTCGCTCCATCCGATCAACTCGAAGTGATGGTGGATGGGCGCCATCTTGAACACACGCTTGCCGGTCAGCTTGAAGGAGGCGACCTGAATGACCACCGAGGAGGCCTCGAGCACGAAAACGCCTCCCACGATGACGAGGAGCAGTTCCTGCTTGATGAGAATGGCAACCGTGCCCAATGCGCCGCCAAGCGCAAGTGAGCCGACATCTCCCATGAAGATCTCGGCGGGATAGGAGTTGTACCAGAGAAAACCCAGGCTCGCGCCGACGAGCGCCCCGCAGAAAATCGTCAGCTCCCCGGCTGGAGGAAACCTCACGAGCAGCAGATAGTCGGCCAGGATCGCGTGCCCGGTGACATAGGCAAGAGCCGTGAACGCCGCTGCGGCCACGCCAAACGTACTGATGGCGAGGCCATCGAGCCCGTCGGTCAGGTTCACCGCATTCGACCACGCCACGAGGACGAACGCGGCAAACGGCAAGTAGAAGAATCCGAGGTCCGGGATGAGATTCTTGAAGAACGGAAAGATGAGCCGCGTGTTGTAGAGCGGCGGATTCTGCTCGGCCAGAACCAGAACGGCAACGCCGACGGCAAGGCCGACAACAATCTGGCCTCCCATCTTGTAGCGCGGGATGAGACCGTGATGCGAGCGTCTGACGATTTTCAGATAGTCGTCAGCGAAGCCAACGGCACCGAACGCGCACGTCGCGAGCACCGCAATCCAGATGTACGAGTTGGACAGGTCGGCCCACAAGAGCGTGGGAAAGATTGCCGCCGCCAAGATCAACAATCCACCCATCGTGGGCGTCCCCGCCTTGGCTCGGTGAGACTGCGGTCCCTCCTGGCGAATCACCTGCCCGATCTGAAAGTCGCGGAGCTTGGCGATCAGCCACGGGCCAAGCAGCAAACTGATCGCGAGCGCGGTCAGGCTCGCCGCGGCGGTGCGAAACGTGATGTACCGGGTGACGTTCAGCACGCCGAAGTAGGGCGCGAGGTCCGGCAGGAAGTGGTACAGCATCAGCCGAACACCGTCGCGATGCGATCGGCCACGATGTCAGTGCGCGTGCCTCGCGACCCCTTGACGAGCACGAGGTCACCCGGTCGGATCGCCTCGGCAACCTGATCCGCCGCCAACTCGCTCTTCTCGACATACTGCACGGCCGATGCCGGCATGCCAACTTCGATGGCCGCCTCCGCGAGTGCGCGCGCAGGCGCTCCACCCACGGCGAACATGAGCCCCAACCCCGAGACAGCCGCAAGCCGGCCGGCTTCTTGGTGCAAGTCCAAGGCATGGGTACCAAGTTCGAGCATCTCGCCAATCACGGCGACCTTGCGAACTGCCCTGCCGTCGGAGGCAATGGTCTCGAGCGCTCGCGCAAGGGCCTTCGGACTCGAGTTGTAGGAGTCGTCGATCAAGACGACGCCATCGCGGAGCCGAGTCACCATCCCACGACGGTCGGCAGCTTTCAGGTTGGACACCGTCGTGGCGATCTCGTGCAGGGATGCTCCGAACTCCAACGCCACCGCGGTAGCCGCAAGCAGATTTGAGAGATTGCCCCGCCCAACAAGAGGAGTGTGGATTTGGTGTTCCCCCGCGGGCGTCACGACTCGCGCGCGCATGCCGTCGACGCCAAGCGCTTCGACGTCGACCGCGCGCACCGTGGCGCCGCTCGACGTCCCGAACGTCACCGTGCGGCCGGCAAACCTACCCACCCGGGCCATGATGCGAGGATCGTCGGCATTGCAGACCAGCAGGTGATCGGACCCAGCACGCTCGAGAATCTCAGCCTTCGCATCAGCGATGGCGTCGGCAGAGTGGAAGAAGCCAATGTGGGCATCGCCTACGTTGGTCCAGACGCGCGTCTCCGGCTCTGCGATGGCGACGAGCGTGCTGATTTCTCCCTCGTGGTTCATGCCCAGTTCCATGACCGCAACATCCGGCCGGTCGCGCAGTTGAAGCAGCGATAGCGGCAGCCCGATGTGGTTATTCAAATTCCCCTTGTTTCTCGCCACCCGGAAACGTCTCGAGAGCAACTCCGCGACGGCTTCCTTGGTGGTTGTCTTGCCCGCACTGCCCGTAATCGCCACGACCCGAGTTCCGCTCGCTCGACGTACCGCACGCGCCAGGCCCTGCAACGCCGCCGTCGTGTCGGTGACCTCAATGAGGTCTTGACCCATCGACGGCACTCTCACCGGGGCCGCGTCGGACGATCCCCCGGAAACAGTGCGACCGCGCTCAACGATCGCGCCGCTCGCACCCTTCTCGAACGCCTCGGCGACGAACTCGTATGCGTCGTATCGAGCCCCGCGCAACGCCACGAAGAAATCGCCCGGCTTCAGAACCCGCGTGTCGATGACAACGTTCCCGATCTCGCGCTGCGGATCACCACCGCGGAGATCGCCGCCGACGGCCTCAGCCACCCAACGGAGCGTCAGATGTAACGCGTCACCCAACCTTCAACCTGAGGCGCCTCGCCTCCAGCGCCTCACGGGCCACTATCACGTCGTCGAAAGGCACCAACTCGCCGCCGATCTCCTGAAACTTCTCGTGCCCCTTACCGGCCACGAGCACCACGTCTCCGGGTAACGCCTGATCGATTGCGTGGAGGATGGCCTTCCGGCGATCAACCAGCGTCAGGACCGAAGCGCCGCGCTGTCGCGTCTCTGGCTGCGCGCCACGATTCACTTCCTCGATGATCCGGTTCGGGTCCTCCGTTCGAGGGTTGTCCGACGTAATCACCACCACATCACTCAGTCGCGCAGCGACCATGCCCATGAGGGGCCGTTTCGTCCGGTCGCGCTCCCCACCTGCCCCGAACACGGTGATGAGGCGGCGCGCCGCCAGAGGGCGCGCTGTCTCCAGCAGATTCCTGAGAGCGTCATCCGTGTGCGCGTAGTCGACGACGACGGTGATGTCGTCGCCGGATGAGGAGGCACGTTCGAAGCGGCCGGGCACACCTTCAAGACGCGATACGCCCTGCTCGATCGCCTCGAGCGGCAGATCGAGGGCCGTGGCCACGCTGATCGCGGCGAGGATGTTGTAGACGTTGGGCCTGCCTACGAGCTGCGACCGCACGCGGATCGTTCCGCGTGGCGTTCGCGCGTCGAAGGTAAGGCCCGCGAGTGAGAGCGACAACGGACCGGACGTGACATCCGCGGCGCGGTTCACCGCGTACGTGACCGGCCGTGTCGCCACTTCGGCGACGGCGGCGCCGCGAGGATCGTCCACGTTGATCGCGCCAGGGGCACCCGGCGGCAGCATCTCGAACAGTCGACGCTTGGCCGCGAAGTAGTCCTCCATGTCCTCGTGGAAGTCCAGATGGTCGCGTGTCAGATTGGTGAATACGCCCGCCGCGAAGTGGATCCCATCCGCACGGCGCAGAGAGAGTGCGTGCGACGACACTTCCATCACACACGCGCCGCAGCCGGTGTTCACCATCTGGCGCATCAATTCTTGGAGCTCGGGAGCCTCAGGCGTCGTTCGGGTTGCGGTGAACTCTTGCTGTCCTACCCGGTACACGACCGTTCCCATCAATCCGCAGCGCACGCCTGCAGCCTCGAAGATCGAGCTCAGCACGTAGCCGGTCGTCGTCTTGCCGTTCGTACCCGTGATGCCAACGACACGCATGTCCCGGCTCGGGTGCCCCGAACACTCGGCAGCAAGCCACGCCAAAGCGAGCCGGGCGTCCTTCACCACAATCCAGGGCACATCGACCGGCGCATCCGGTGCTCGTTCGGCCACGATGGCCGCCGCACCGGCGGCTACCGCTTGAGGCGCGAAGTCTGCCCCGTCGCTTTTCAACCCTCGGAGCGCGACGAACACCGATCCTGCCTGGACGCGGCGGGAGTCGTGCGTGACGCCGCGACACGGCACGCTCAGCGACCGGTCGGCGGTAGGCAGAGCCGGTCGCACGTCGGGCGGCATGGAGATCGCGACGCGTTTCAGCAGTTCGCCGACCGTCATGGCGCAGTCTCCGCCGGCGGGACCTGCTCGGTGTTCGTCGAGACACGTCTTTCGAGCGTGAGCGTGGCGATTGTGCCGCGCTGGATCGGGCTGCCGGACGCTGGCTGCTGGTCGACCACGATACCTGCGCCCTGCACCCGTGCCGTCATCCCAAGCTGCGCTACCGCTCTCATTGCTTCTCGTGCGCCGAGACCGCGAAAGTCGGGAACAACCCGGGGAGGCGTCTGCCCCTTGTCCGGCCCCACAGGGAAACCGATTGGACCCGACACCGGTGTTGGTCGCTCGCCGTTACCGCGATCGACCAAGACCGGCGGCAACCGGTTGATCGATGGAGGAGTCCCCCGATGACGCAAGGCGGCGGCGGCAATCCGTTGAAAGATCGGCGCGGCCACCGGCCCACCGAAGTAGGAATTCTTCCCGTGCGGAGAGTCGATGACGACGACGATGGCGAATTGCGGCTGACGGGACGGCGCAAAGCCCACGAACGACGCGTTGTAGTCGGATCGCGAATACCGGCCGTTGACGACTTTCTGAGCGGTGCCGGTCTTGCCGGCAATCGTAAATCCCGGCACACGGGCCAATGTCCCGGTGCCTCGCTCCACGACCTGCTCCATGATGTCGGTCAGCAGCGCCGAAGTGCTGGCTGTAACCGTCCGCCGCACGACCTTGCGCGGCACGGGCGTGCGCTCGTCATCCTGAATGACAGCGCGGACAACCCGTGGCTCGAGCAGTTCGCCGCCATTGGCAATCGAACTGACCGCGGCGGCCATCTGTAGTGGCGTCACGCCTACCTGGTAGCCCATGGATACCGACGCGAGCGCGCTGTCGGTCAGCTTGGCGGGATTCCACACGATGCCCGCGTTCTCTCCAGGGAAGTCCGGGGAACTGCGGCGACCAAAACCGAATCGGGAGGTGTACCCGCCAAGCCGCTCGGGCCCCAGTCGCGCTCCAACCTTGATCGCGCCGACGTTGCTCGACATGACGATGACATCGGTGAACGACAGCACACCGTGGCGGTGCGTGTCGCTGATGACCCGCTTTCCGAAGCGGATTGAGCCGGGGCTCGTATCGATACGATCTTCGGGTTCGATCAGGTGTTCCTCGAAGGCCGCTGACGCCGTCACGATCTTGAATGTCGAGCCTGGCTCGTACAGATCCTGCACCGCCCGATTGCGTTGGGCGCCAGGGCGCGCATCGCGATATGCGTTCGGGTTGAATGTCGGCCAGTTCGCGAGCGCCAGAATTTCCCCTGTCTGAGGATCCATGACGACCGCAGTCCCGCCAGCCGCCCGGTTTTCGTCGACGCCACGGCGCAACTCCCGCTCGGCGACATGTTGCAAGTACTGGTCGATAGTGAGCTCGAGGGTCGCGCCGCTGGTTGGTGGACGCTCGACCCGGCTGAAGGCCTGGTGACGCGCGTCTGTCTGGACGAGCACCGTACCGGTGCGGCCTCTGATCAAGGAGTCGTACGTCGCTTCGAGGCCGTTGAGCCCGGTGTTGTCGATGCCAACGTAGCCCAGCAGATGCGCCGCGAGCTCCTTGTTGGGATAGAACCGCCGGTTCTCCTTCATGAAACCGACGCCGTCGAGTTTCAGGGCCGCCACGCGGCCCGCCTGTTCCGGCGACACCTGGCGGCGTACGTACGCGAACGCTCGACCTCGTCGAATGCGTTCCGACAGCGCCTGTCGCTCCCGCACGCTGCAGTCTTGCAGGGCCCGACAGAGCGTAGCTGCGGCCGCGTCGGGGTCGCCGATGTCGGTGGGAACGGCGTAGATCGAATCGGCCTCGACGCTGAACGCCAGCACATTGCCGTTGCGATCCAGAATGTCGCCCCGCTTCGGGGTCGTCTCGATCGTCCGGACCTGCTGATTCTCGGCGCGCGCGCTCATCTCGGCGTGGCGGTACAACTGCAAATAGGCGAGACGCCCCTCGATCGCCACGGCCCAGCCGGTCAGCAACAAGATGGCGACGAGGAGCCGCCGCTTCAGCGTCGTGCGCCACATGAGCGCGGGTGTTTCGGCCACAGGCAGGACTACCCTTCTCGAGTCAATGCCTATCGGAGGGCGACAGCCGAACGAGGAGGCGGCGTCGAGGGCAGGACCCGCTCGATCACAGACGTCTCGTCAGGCGCCACCATGTGGAGCTGCCTGGTCGCAATTCGCTCAACACGCACCGGAGACTTGAGCGTCTCGATGTCGAGTCGCAGGTGGCGATTCACTTCGAGCTCCGCCGCTCGATCGCGTTGCATCTCCTCCAGCCGATAGCCGTGCCTCAACAGCTCGAAATGCTGCCATGCCCAGAACAGCAGCACGACGACGAGGAAGACGCCGAGCATCGTTGCGCGCCACAGCTCGCGGTGCCGGTCGCGGTCGATTTCACGGACGATCGGATTGTTACGAACGTCCTTCTTGATTGCGTACTCAAAAGTCTCGCCGGTCATGTTCGCCTCACATCTCGTCAGGCTTTGCGCTCTCCGCCGCTCGCAGCTTGGCGCTGCGCGCGCGGGGATTGCGTTCGATCTCAGCCTCGCTCGACACTAATGGCCGCTTCGTACGGATCGTCAGCTCTCCCGCCGTCTGAAGCGATCGAAGCGTGTGCTTCACGACTCGATCTTCGAGCGAATGGAAGCTGATCACCGCCATTCGTCCTCCAGGCCGAAGCCGCCGGGCCGCATCCGCCAGAAACAGGTCAAGGCCTTCGAGCTCGCGATTGACCCAGATCCGAATCGCCTGAAACGTCCTCGTGGCCGGATCAATCCGCGTGTACCCCCGCTTCGGGATCGCGCGACGCACGACGTCAGCCAGCTGCCCCGTCGTCGTGATGGGCGTTCGTGCCCGAACCGATTCGATCGCACGCGCGATGCGACGCGACTGCCGCTCCTCGCCGAACTCGTAGATCACGTCGGCCAGCGTGCGCTCGTCGGCGTCCCGTATCATTTCCGCCGCCGTCTGACCGGTCGTCGTGTCCATGCGCATGTCGAGCGGCTCATCACGCCGGAAGCTGAACCCGCGTCCGGGTGCATCGAACTGCATCGACGACACGCCGAGATCCGCGAGCAGCCCCTCCACAGCGACCATGCCCAGACCGTCGAGCACCGCACCGAGGCGTCGGTAGTCGGAATGGATCAACTGGACCCGTTGCTCGTACGGCGCAAGCACGACGCGCGCTTCCGCCAACGCAGCCGGGTCCCGATCGAGTCCAATCACTCTCGACGCACCTGCTTCCATCAGCGCCTTCGCGTGACCACCCAACCCGACCGTGCAGTCGACGAACACTCCGCCGCGTTCGGGTGCGAGATGCTCGAGCACCTCCGCCACCATCACCGGCTCGTGCATCTGTTACTCCCAACCGCATCGGCCGCACCGTTCGAACGCGAATCGCGATCCCATCGCCCGCTAGATCCCGTGCTCCGACAATCGCATCCCGTCCTCGTCGGTCCACGGATCGCGCTGGAGCTTGTGGAGGAACCGTTCCTCGTTCCACACTTCAAGATGACTGATACGCCCGAGCACGCGCACGTCCCCGACTATCGACGCGCTCTCGCGGAGGTGCGACGGGATCACGACACGGCCCTGACCGTCGAGCTCATCCGCCTGGCCGTAGTACGCCACGCGGTCCAGGAACTTCAGGAGCGCCGGGTGGCTGCCGGGAACACGGGAGAGGCGTTGCTCGACTTCGATCCAAACACTCATCGGGTAAATGCGCACACACTCGCCCGTGAGGCTTGTCACAAAGACGTCCGGGCCCTGCTGGTCCCGAATGACCCCTCGAAAGGTCGTCGGGACCTTCAGCCGGCCCTTGTCGTCGATTCGGGCAGAACTACTGCCTCTTAGTCCCTGATGCTCCACTTTGGCCCACAAAAATCCACCCGGATAGTAAGACGGGGCCGTCTGCGATGTCAATCTGATAAACCACGTAAATGTGCGTAGTTACGTGAAATTGATGGGTTCGCTTATCCTTCGCTGTCGAGTGCTCCGCCGGGTCCGCTTCGCGGCACCCGGCCTGCGCTCACAGCCGAATCACCTTCATATGGTGGCCTCAGGCCACGAGAGTGCCTGGGGTGGTGCGGCGTGGATGCGTGTGGGGGCGGGTCCGCGGTAGGCGTAGGGCGGGTTCCGCGGAGCGGACCCGCCGTGGGAATGCCTCGATTTTTTGGTTCAGGGGACCTTTCTCGGCTACGATTTGGGGCTTTCATGGAACGTTCAGAGCCCGCCCGTCCCCCCGGCGTGAGCATGTTCTTTCCGGCATACAACGATGGCGGCACGATAGCGAGCCTGGTCATCCGTGCCGTGCAGACGGCATCGCAGCTCACTCCCGATTTCGAAGTGATTGTCGTCAACGACGGCAGCACCGATTCGACGCGGGAAGTCGCCGACGAGCTGGCGCGCACGTATCCCCAGGTGCGCGTCATCCATCATCATCAGAACCGCGGCTACGGCGGAGCGCTCCGCACGGGCTTCGCGGCCGCGAAGAAAGACCTGATCGCCTACACCGACGGCGACGCCCAGTACGACCCGGGTGAGCTCGAGGTGCTGTGGAACCGCTTGACACCCAGTACGGACGTGGTGACGGGATACAAGATCAGTCGATCGGATCCCTGGTACCGGATTGCGATCGGGCGGATCTATCACTACACGGTGAAGTGTCTCTTCCGGCTGCGCGTGCGCGACGTCGATTGTGATTTCCGGCTCATGCGCCGAGAGGTCTTCGATCGCGTGAGACTGGAACGGGACACGGGCGTCATCTGTCTCGAGTTGATGCGCAAGATTCAGGACGCCGGTTTCACGATCGCCGAGGTGCCGGTTCATCACTACCACCGCACCCACGGCCGATCTCAGTTCTTCAACTTCCGCCGTGTCTTCCTGACGGGCATCGACGTGCTGAAGTTGTGGATCACGCTTGTCGTCCTCGGTCGAGGCCGGCAGGGCACGCCCGTCCTGTTCCGCAACCCGACGCTCGCGAGCCGTGCGCCTCGGGAATCAACCGAGCGATGACAGCAGGCTCGTCACCCCGCGGTACAGATTACCGCGCCTTCTATCGCGACCGCCGCGTCATGATCACCGGCGGGCTTGGCTTCATCGGCAGCACACTCGCCCACCAGCTCGTCGAGCTGGGCGCACGCGTGCTCATCGTCGATTCGCTGATTCCGGAGTACGGCGGCAACCTGTTCAACGTCGCAGACATTGAAGACCGTGTCCGCGTCAACATCGCCGACGTGCGCCAGTCGAGCACGATGAATCACCTGGTCTGCGACCAGGAAGTCATCTTCAATCTCGCAGGCCAGGTCAGTCACATCGACAGCATGCGGGATCCCTACACGGATCTGGACATCAACTGCCGTGCGCAGCTC
>Ga0307505_10002978_pt1 | contig 11101 bp, 16 predicted proteins | sample 23_S_MG_FD_202183 | JGI IMG/M metagenome (GOLD analysis project Ga0307505, IMG submission 202183) | Soil microbial communities from Populus trichocarpa stands in riparian zone in the Pacific Northwest, United States - 23_S | ecosystem: Environmental > Terrestrial > Soil > Riparian zone > Trees... | reverse complement strand
CACCCTGACTGACCGATTCGGTCAACCTGACCGAAGTTCAGAGTTCAAGCTTTAGCTTACAAGCGTTTACTGTCAGTCGTCTCTCGGCAACAAAATGCAAGCTAAAGCTTGAACTCTGAACAAGAACAGGCCGCCCGAACCCGAGCGGCCTTTCAAACTTCAGATCTGGATTTTCAATTCTCACATCTGGTTTTCAAATCTCAAATCTCAAATCTCAAATTTCAGATTCATAAGAATCATATCCCTAGAATATCCACCAACTCCTGCACCGCTCCCGCCGACTTCTGCAGAGCCGCGCGTTCGTCGTTGGTCAGGTTGATCTCGATGATCTGCTCGACGCCGTTCTTGCCGAGTTTGACCGGCACGCCGACGAAGAGGTTCGAAACTCCGTACTCGCCCTCGAGAAAAACGGCGCACGGCAGGATCTTCTTCTTATCTTTCAAGATCGCCTCGGCCATCTCGACCGCACCGAGCGACGGTGCGTAGTAAGCCGAACCGGTCTTCAGGAGGCCGACGATCTCGGCACCGCCATTAGCCGTCCGCTTAACGATCTCCTCGATCTGCTCCGCCGACAGCAGTTCGGTGATCGGGATGCCGGCACAAGTCGAATAACGCGGCAGCGGCACCATCGTATCGCCGTGGCCGCCGAGCACGAACGCCGTGACGTTCTCGACCGAAACGTTCAGCGCCTCAGCCAAAAAGCAGCGCATCCGAGCCGCATCGAGCACGCCGGCCATACCCATCACGCGGTTCTTCGGGAAGCCCGACTTGCGGAATGCAACTTGCGTCATCGCATCGAGCGGGTTCGACACGACGATGATGAACGCTTCGGGCGAATATTTAGCGACCTGCTCGGTCACCGCCGAGACGATGTCGGAGTTCGTCTTCAGAAGATCGTCGCGGCTCATGCCGGGCTTGCGGGGAAGTCCGGCCGTGATGATCACGATGTCCGATCCGGCGGTCTCCTCATACGAATTCGCACCGATCAGCTTCACATCGAATCCGTCGATCGGCGCCGCCTGAGCCAGGTCCAGCGACTTGCCCTGCGGCGTCCCCTCGACGATATCGACCAGCACGACATCCGCCAATTCCTTCGCCGCGATCCAATGCGCCGCCGTCGCTCCGACATTGCCCGCACCCACAACCGTAACCTTATGCCTTCCTGCCATTCTTAAACCTTCCTGTTGAAAAAATTGATGTTAAAGGAAAGACGTATTCTAGCAAACTGGCCCCGTCTGTACCACCTGCGGCAGCGGGTGGGCGTCAGATCTTGGACGACTACGGTGACATTTCCTGCATCCCACACCACCCTTCCGTCGTCCTATCACATAGGGCACGAAAAATTCCATCGACAGCGGATTTCCGTGCTAAACTAAGGTTCCTCTCCAGGATTTACGAAAATGTTGTTCCGAGCCAATCTGCAACTTTTTCTTGTCATGCTGGTCGCGGTTGCAAGCATCGCCGCCCAATTGCCGTCCGACCGAACCCCTGTATCTAAAATTGAGGTCCTGGCCGCTCTCGAAACTTCCAAGGGTTCCGAAGAGCTTATCAAGAAGACGAATGCCGAATTGATCGAGGCCATCGCCGAGCGTGGTGTCGATTTCGTGCTCACACCCGAAGAGGAATGGCAGATGGAGCTGCGCGATGCCAGCGACGAACTGCTTGAAGCGATCCGCGGCGCGGTCGACCCGAAAGAGCGCGAGCACCGCATTAACATCGACCGTCAGCAGCGGCTCTACACGACCTTCGCGACGAACTTCAACTCGAACGATTACGCCGGAAAGAGCGCGGCGCTCATTGCCGCACGAGAGTTCGTCGGGCTCTATGCGAACGATACGAACGTCGCCGAGATCGTCACCTTCATGCAGCGGAATATGCCGCGGCTTGAGCAGAGCGTCAATATGCTGCAGCAGCGTGAGACTGCCATGGAGCGAGCCCGGGCCCAGGCGCTCGATGCCCAGCAGCGTCAGGAACAGCAACGTCTCGACCGCGAGCGCCGCCAGCAGGAAGCCGCCGCGCGCGCGGCCGAGAATCAAAACACAAACCGCACCGGAACTGCCGGCGCCGCCTCAAACCAACGCGAGACCCGGAATTCGAAGGACGCCCCACAATTCCCACAGCCGCCCCGACAACCCTCCGATCCACCACGCCAAAAATGGCCGGTCGACCGCCGCCCATAATGGAAAGCAAATACAACGTCCCCAAAAAACAAAAGCCCGAGACAAAGCAGGAAGAGATCGCCGCACAGATCGAGGAACTCGTAAAGCGGCGCGACCGGCTGACCAATGCCGCTGAAAAGGAAAAGATCCAGAAAGAGATAATGACCCTCTTCGCGCAATACGAAAGACTAAAACTCTAGCCCCGAGGTTATATGAAGAGATTCATCTTAGTGTCACTATTCCTGTCCACACTCGGCTGCGCGCCTGCCCCACCGGCCGCGAAAACCTACTCACGTCCCGAGGTGGGAATGTCGCACACTGATTTCGACGTGCTATGCAAACCGACCACCCAAAGCTCCGACCTCGTAAGCGTCTCCGGACCATCGACCACGCTCACTCTCGTGTCCACGCCCGAACGCGACTCGAACGGATGCTCGGGCATCTTTCAGTTCCGCGACAAGAAACTTGAATCCATCCAAAAACGCTAGACCGGGATGATCGTTTTAAGCTCCCAATCGATATCCGCAAATTTATCTTCGCGTTTGATCAGCAGCCAGTTGTTTGAACGCGACATCCGCACAAGCGTAAACTCACCGCGGACCTTCTTTCCGAGAAACGAGAAAACGATCTTGCCTTCGTCGTACTGAAGCTGCGGGTCGACCAGCGTCTCATACTTTCCGCTGTCCCAGATGCGCACCTCGCCGGCGCCGTAGGTGCCTTCCTCAAGCGTCCCCTCAAAATCGAAATAGTTCAGGCTGTGATCCGGCACGGCGACGGCTAGCCGCTTATCGTCCGGGTCCATCGACGGCCCCTTCGGCACAGCCCACGACTTTCCCGTCTCGCCGATCTCCAGCCGCAGGTCGAAATGCAGCCGTCTCGCGTGATGTTCATGGATCACGAACCGCTTCCTGATCGGCTTCGCACTCGTCTTCGCGCCCGAGGGCACCTTCATTATTCGCACTGGTTTATTCCGACCGGTCCGCCGGCTTCTGGCTGCCGAACCGCTCGTCGTCTATCTTCTTCTCCGTCCCGAGCCCCTCCGAACCCGACTTGCCCGCGCCCGCGTTTCCGCCGGTCTTGCCTTCCGCCCGTGTATGCGGATGATCGTTATTGTCTTCGTTATCGGCCGATTTTCGCTGATTCTGCTGTGGCATTTTCGTACAACCTCCTTACTCAGAAAGCTGTCCGCAATTACCAAGCCAAGAGACCGAGCGCGGACACTCCTGTCCGCCACGCCGGCTCCTCCCGGCGTAAAATGCCCAAGCCCGCACGTTAGTAAGGGTGTCAAGTGTTACTAGCCAGCAAGGCGGAACCCCGACCGGTAGGGAGGGTGTCAGATGTTACTCTTAAACCCGCAGTGATCAAACAAAGTGCCGGGCTATTGGTTTACAGGGAAACGGACGCGGGGGTCGAGATCTTTCTCGTACATCCGGGCGGGCCTTTCTATGCAAAGAAGGACGACGGAGCGTGGTCGATCCCAAAGGGCGAGTTCGACGGCGAAGACTCGCTCACCGCGGCCCGACGCGAGTTCGAAGAAGAGACCGGATCCAAGATCGCCGGCGATTTCTTCGCTCTAACGCCGATCAAACAAAAAGCCGGCAAGATCGTCTACGCCTGGGCAGTCGAGGCTGACATCGACGCCGACGCGATCAAGAGCAACACCTTCGAAATGGAATGGCCCCCGCGAAGCGGCAAAACCGCCCGCTTCCCCGAGATCGACCGCGCCGCCTGGTTCGACCCCGCCACCGCCAAACAAAAGATCAACCCCGCCCAAGCCGCACTCATCACCGAGCTAATGTCCCGGATCTGATCTCACCTTCTGTAAGATGTCCGATCGGCTCATGATAGAGCCAAACGATTTGCTGATAGAGTTCCTCGCTCAGCTCCAGACCGCCGTTTGCCTTGCTAGCTTCCGTTAACAGCAGTAGAACATACGCGTTGCGAAGGGCTCCTGCATTCCGTATATCGGCAAAATCGGCCGCCGGCCTAATGTTGAAATTCCCAAAAGCTTCTCGATGCTCGTCTACTATGTCGTCGAAGAACCTATCGCCACGATTCAGAGCGGAACAGGCCGACGATGCGAATAGATCCGCAAGCTCGAGACTTGGGTGTTCCTGTGAGTTTCCAAATTCCAATGACTTCACTTCGTAATCAGCGATCTCGAAGGGACGCAGAATCTTAATCCCTTCTGCGGCTCTACCGGAAAGAAGCGCGATGTCAGCATTGTCGAACAAAGGCTTAGAGTCATCGCAAATAACTGCCATTTTGTGATGACGAGAACTCCAAAAGATCAGGGTCGTATGTAAAGTTGCAAGTGATAGATCTAGATGCCACTTGTACATAGAACGATCTTGGTATTCGGAAAGAAGTTCGCTAACGCGCGATGCATTTAGGCGTACGAACTCAAGAATCGAATGAGCTAGGTCCCTAGTTCGAATGTTTGTCGGATCGAACAACTCAGCTAAGGCACTTTCCGTTCTACCGAAAATAAGTTGAGTGTTCTCAATAGCTGAGAGAGTGAGGGGATCCCGAGTACGCAGGCCAAGATAAATGCCATTCGCGATGAAGCGTTGAAAATCATTCTGATAGAACAACAAGCTGTGGGAAGCGATCAGAGGTTCGAAAAAAGACTCGAAAAACTTCGCGGCAATTGCATAAAGTTTCTCCGAGTAAACGATGTGAAATTGGCCTTTGCACTCTCCCATCAACCACTTTAGAGCCATTCGTCCCTTCCCATTTCGAACCAATTTGGCTCCTTTTAATTCATTTCCCCTTTGTAAACCAAATCGGGAAACCATCTCGTCAATTAGCTCTTTCGCGGACTGCTCTGTAACGTCTGTGCTTCCGTAAACGAAGAAGCGCTGTTGCGCATTGAGTAGATCTCCGCCCGTGAATCCAGCCTCATCGCAATATATTGTTTCGCCGCTTTTTAGTGCCATAACTCCACAATCCGAGAGGAGACGACCCGATTTTCGAGCCCACCGATTTTTTATGCTGCACCGACAAGTTCTATGCCTTCCTCACCCTTTATGACTTCCGCTATGTTGACATACTCGCCGGAGTAACCAAGGAGCTTCAGGAATATCCGGTCTAGGAAATTGACTATGAAATAGTATTCCTCGACCGGGTCCCCAAGCGGTGGGAGTTCGGCTCGCTCGGAAGGAGTGGCTGCATTGCAATAAAAGTCCGCAGCGTGGACAAGCTTATTTCGGCATTCGATGAAAAGATCAATTTCGCGACCATTCGGTTTGAACTCAATTTCCTTGAAGAGCTTGGTTAGCGCATATCTGAACGAACGGCGGTTAAGGTTGCTCATCCTCTTCTTATCGATGAAGGTAGTGCGCTGCTCAGTAGTCACCTCCGGATCCTCCCTTAGTACGGCGTCAATCGCCCTGATTAGCTTCGGCTTTAGCTCTTCGAATTTCTCATCGGGGATTATTAGCTCAGAAAACACACTATCGCTTCGGTGCAAAAACGTATGCTTCAATCCTTCGAGGGCGACCGCCAATTTCGCACCGCGAGTTTCAATGAAGTCGGATTCACTCTTTGCGTCAATGTAGGAATCGATGGTGCCGCGGTCAAGTTCGAAGTCCTCGCATCGTTTACAAAAAGCCGTGTAGGCACCCTCCAGAAATAGCCACGTTGCTTTATCGTCGCCGCGATAGTCGATCACGCTGAGAGCTCCGTACTGTTTGGTGACCCGATGTACGTGAGTTCTTCCTATCAATTCGCCGTTCCGGTTTAGCCGGTCGCAATATACCCATTCGATCCTGGTCCCACGCGCCACAGACGCGATCAGACAGAGACGCCGCATCACTGCTTCGATCTTCTCGAACGGTCCGAATTTTTCAACATCCACATCGGCCGTACATGTGACCTCGATCGACCTTAGGGTCGATACTCGGAGCATTGTTTCTCTATAACCCTCTACCGGCCTGAGTTCGACACCGCACCAATCCTGATTGTCGATCAGCCTTAAAGGGAGGTAATCATGCCAGTGACCATCGAACGAAACGCGCGGACCGCTCATTCTGAAATTGGTGACACCGAACCTTAGTTTTGCGGGATTTTCGTCGGAGACGGTCATGACGAATTTGCTCGGCTTAAGCGCCATCCGCGATCCGGGTCGGCCAAGACTGCTCGCAAGAATATTTATGCTTGTGTTCCGCCCGTGACTTTCTACCGTCTTTCCATCATTCGTTTGGCCTCGGAAGTGTATTTCATTGCCCAGGCCGAACATAAAATATTCTCCGGGCAGTGATGTGCATAGAAGTACAATCGTCCCATCGTGCAGTTGCCCAGCTTCGAACTCACACTCGAACGAAGTTCCATTGGAGTTAAGAGAACCGGTACCTTCATAAACATCGATGCACTTTCCGTAATGATCTTCAAGACTCATGTGCTAAGAATAAATCACGATTCGAAGAATGTTTACTCTTAACAATTCATCAGGCCATCTTGTAGCAATTAGCGAAAACCTAACGTCGGCGCCTTTTGCGATTACGCGCCGTAGGCGATCCATGGCACGCTATACGCTAAAGGGATGTCCACCAACACGAGACTTTACAATTCGCATCTTAGAAAGCTCGAAAAATTCGTGCGGCGCTTGCTTGGTAACAGGAATAAAGGACCAGCGGCGATGTGGAGATTTCAGACGGACCTGATCGATTACCAGCTGAAGATTCGCAATGTCAGCAACAGTGCGAAGAAAAAAAAAGAAGGGATCAAAGCGAAAATAGTTACGCAGTCAAAACGAAAGCGAAAAGGTTGGAAAGAACGCATCCAGAAGCTACAGGGTGAGATCGAACAACTAGAAACCCGGTTAGACCTTCTGCAAAGAATCTTGATACGAGCACGACATGTCGGGGACGCCCTCGCGTACCTGTTCTTCAAAGGTGAAGAGAAATGGCTCGCCCCGCTTGGTAACAACTCTTCGAACGAATTGCCGGATAACGAGATTAGTCTGAAAGCCGTCTTGCGAGTAGCAGAAGGGTTTTCGATCGCGGGTGCAGGGTATCCGTTGATTCACGACGCCACCAACTGTCTTCGCGTCGGGGATATTACATTCTGCGATATTACGAATCTCGACGATAATCCGCTTACAGTTAAGTAAAGGCTAGGACGGAGAAAATCGAAGGAAACATCGCGACGTTGGCCGTCAGAGTGTATGCCGCCGCCACGCAGGAGAAGTTTCTTGAAGCTTCGAAGCGGCTCGCTCAGTTATCAGGCAAGCGTCCCCGTGCCAAAGTCGATCAACAGACTCAGACCAAGTTTGAAGAACGCCTTAAGCGCCAGATGAAGCGTATGGCAGACGCGAAAGAGCTTCAACGGGTTCGGCATGGAGACGTGAAAGGCGAGCGACGCGATGGAATCGCTCCACGCTTATCGATCGGGATTAAGATCGACCGGCGAGAGTTTAACTGGACCAGCCTACGGGAACTGGTCGCAGATGCGAAGGCGAACGGGTTTTCGGCACGACCTGTCGATGATGCGTTTCTGTATTACGCCGCCTATTCCGATGAGCCCGCCGGCTACTTTGACTCCGAGACCAAGGAGCTAACTTTCGGCGATCACCTGACGAAGTCTGTCGCCAATCTTTTTCCGCAATGCATAGGCTCCAGGCAGAATTCCGCGTTTCTGATGACATCAATCGACCATAACTTCGGAGACTTTGTACCGCCACACTTTCGTCCCTATCTGTGGTATGAGATTCCGCGGGATTCGGTGATTGACCTCCTCTGGGGCCGATTGCTCATTGTCGTTGCCGTGAACATGGGGCGGCTGATCGAAGCATTGGAGGCCGAAGACATAAAAGCAAAATTGGTTAATGTTCGCGACCCGAAGGCTCCTTTCGCGATCGAGGTCAAGCGACGATTTAGGCAGGATATTGGAGAATTTGAGGTCAAGGCATATGTGAGTTATGAGCAGATCCAACGATTAGGATTCGAGTTCATGACGCTCGCGGGCTTCGTTGATCAGGTGAAGCAGATGCTCGAAGGCTCGATTGAGGTGGCAACTAAGGAGGAGGACTTTCAAACACTTGTCGCTTTCCAAAAGAAGCGTCGACAGAATAAATAATGGTCACAAAGACCCGAGGGCGGCTATTGTGCCTTTGTTTTTTTGAAGTCGGTGACGGTGGCGTCGGTGTTGTGGCCGAAGCGGAGGCCGTAGTGGCCGTCGGTCGATTTGAGTTTGCCGGCTGCGACGACATTTGAGCGTTGATGCGTGGCGACGGTCTTGTTGTTGATCGAGCATGAGATCGAGTCGCCCCTTACGGTGACGGCGATGACTTGCGTGACGGGCTGGCCAACGCCCGCGTCGCCCATTGGCGACGAGAAGGGCGGCAACGGATGTCGGTACCACCTGCGGTAGCGGGTGGTTTAACTGTGCGGATCGACTCCGTTCCTCAACCCGAACCAATCCCGACCTTCAACCCACCGCTACCGCAGTGGGTACTGACATATGCCTCACCGCACTGCGACATGGCGGAGTGGTTTCCTCATGGAACATCGCGTTTGCGAACTCTGCGGGTGACGTCGACTGTGGCTCGGAGGTCGAGGATGAGGCGGCGTTTGCTGTCGATCTTTGGCGAGACAAACCGGTGCGTGTGGTTGAGGTTGATCTTGTAGTGGCGGCAGAACGGGCCGGCGAGGATCTGAAAGCATCCGCGGTTGTGCTTGATGGGGAACGCGAGCGGATCGTTCTGCGGTGCGGGCCGGAGTGCGATCCGGAACGTGGCTCGATCGAAGAAAATATGCACCGCGTCGGGGCGTCCCCAGAGGTTGTAGAGATTTGCGTTGAGCAGGATCCGCCGCTTCGGCCCGATCGTCGCGTGCAGCCGTTCGCGATACGGCTTTGCCGGGCCGCCGATGAATTGTTCAAAACCGTCCGCCATAGCAGTAGCATAGATAGCACACTGTCGCACCTCGTGTCAACGGAGAAACGTACGCGCTGACAGTACCGAAGAGCCTGAGGGTACTGATAGCGGCAGGATCGATGTAGTTTGATCAGGAAAAAGCTGGTACGGTGTGGTGCCTGAGTAGCCGAAAGGGAATAATGGCCGCGCCGATCAAGGGCGATCCGGCGTGTCATCCCGAACCATTCGGCGTTGGCCGCTCGGAGGTGTGCCGTAATGGACCACGCGAAACAGCCATTTTAAAAAGAAAAAGTCCGGCGCGCTCTCCCCTTCACACCGGACTTTCTCGAAATGGCCGAGGTTACCCACGACCAAACTTAAAATGTTTCTTCTGCCGGAAGCACCGCTTCCTTTGTCAATTCGATCTCAAATTCTTCGTTCGTCTTTATCTTCACTTCGGAACCTTTCCGGCCGAACGCAACCACGCTCCCCGTGCCGCCGCCGATGGCTGCTCCCATCATCGCTCCGTTTCCGCCGCCCTTCGTCGCTCCGAACCAGGCTCCGACCGCCGTGAGCCCGCCGATCGTTACGGCCTTGAACAGCGTACGCGACGGAGCCTTGATAGGCTTTACGAGCTTTGCTTCAAGCTCGATCGCATCGGTCCGGCTGAGTCGCAATCGCACGAACTCGACATCCAGCTCGCCGTCCGTTCCGCCATACGCCGCCCGGCTGACTTTCGAGATGCGTCCGTCGATGATCGCCCCTTTCGGGATCATCTCGACGCCCCGGTTCATTACCGGTTCGATCACCCGAACGATGAACGTATCGTTGACCGAATTCACCCGGGAACTGATCTCCGTGTCCATCCGCACCTTGATGCGTGTGCCGACTGGAAGCTGATAGATCGACTGCCCCGGCTGGGCCGATAAAGTCGAAAAACTGAGAAAGATCAAAGTCGAAACCGCGAAGACTTTGGTGCTGAAAATGAAGTGCTTCACAACCTGCATCCTCCATCTTCGCGGATGTTCAAACGACATCCGCGAAGCTAATTGGCAACAGCCGTGCCATAGTTTGGCCCGGGCCGAAACCGTCAAATTTGCCAATAAAATTAGGGCTTTCGAGAATGCTTAGACAAGAAGCCCGACGTCGTGTTTCCCTTATCGTTAATGGGATGCACGAAATCGGGCAATCGTTGCGAGGCCGGGCTACTGCAGGATCGGATGGGAACCGCCCTGGCTGTGGTCGCGCGTCTTCATATACCGCGGCCGGTCGTTGTGATAAAGCACGAGATGCTCGCCTTCGTAGCGGACGACATCGCGTACCCGGTTGAAGTCCTTCGTGTGATCGGCGATCACGAATGCGAGAGGGCTGTTCGAAACGACCATCCCGGCCGCGTAGATATATCCGCCCTGGTCGTATTCGGTTCCGGCATACTGTGCCGCTCCAACCGCGATATCAGGCGAATATGCACCATCTCCGTTCTTGTCGCGATCCGCTTTTCCAATGAATATCGTGTAATCCGACGGATTCAGCCGCTTCCGATAGCCGTTTTTCCGAGCCACCGCGATCAGATCGCTGAGGCCGTCGTCGATCGCCTCAAGCATCGCGTCAGATGGCTGTTTGACGGCGTAAACATTAGCTCCGCCGGGCGTTTGCACGCGGATCGTGAACCGGTCGCCAGTGATCCGCTGTGCCTTGGCAAGCACGCTCGACTGGGCTTCGGCAAACATCACCGAACCGGCCAGCAGGACCAACATCAATAGAAACGAAAATCCCCTTGTCATAAGAAATCCCTCCGGGCAGGTTGTCGCAATCGGCGTGCCGTGAAGAACGGAAAGTGGTACTGGGGACGGGAATCGAACCCGTACGTCCCTAAGGACACAGGATTTTAAGTCCTGGGCGTCTACCAATTCCGCCACCCCAGCTTGACACGTTGTGGCTTTGTAATTTACTATAAACAAAGAAGTTATGAAGGACACATTCAGACACCAACAGACGCGTCCGGACTGCCGAGGACACTAAATTCCCCCCCGAATCCAGGAAATTCCCCCCCGAATTCCCCCCCGAAACGATATGAAGTTGTACA
>Ga0307505_10002977_pt1 | contig 11102 bp, 9 predicted proteins | sample 23_S_MG_FD_202183 | JGI IMG/M metagenome (GOLD analysis project Ga0307505, IMG submission 202183) | Soil microbial communities from Populus trichocarpa stands in riparian zone in the Pacific Northwest, United States - 23_S | ecosystem: Environmental > Terrestrial > Soil > Riparian zone > Trees... | reverse complement strand
CGCGACGATCGCGGCCTATTACCAGACGGCGCTGGCCGGCTGCGCGGGGCTGACCCTGCCCCATGTCCCCGACTGGGCCGAGCCGGCGTGGCATTTGTACGTCGTCCAGTCCGACGACCGCGACCGCCTCGCCGCGCGGCTGGCCGAGGCCGGGGTCCAGACCCTGATCCACTACCCCATCCCGCCCCACCGCCAGCTGGCCTATGCCGGCATGGGCCTGGCCGAAGGCAGCCTGCCGATCGCCGAACGCCTAGCGAAAAGGGTGCTCAGCCTGCCGATCGGCCCGCATTTGGGCCTGGACCGGGCCGAGCGGGTGGCGGATGCGGTGCGCGCGGCTTCAGCTCCTTGAGCCGAACGCCCGGCCTGACCTACCAGCCCGAAGTCGACGGCCTGCGGACGGTCGCGGTGGTGCCGGTGATCCTGTTCCACGCCGGGATCATCGCCGCCGACATGGATCACGGCAAATTCACGCTCGCCAATTTCTACCAACCGCGGGTGCGGCGGATCCTCCCGGCGCTGTTCGTGGTGATGCTGTTCAGCCTTGTCGCGGGGCTGATCTTGTTCCTGCCCGGCCAGCTCACCAGCCTCGCCCAATCGACGCTCGCCGCGCTCGGCTTCGTGTCCAACATCTGGCTGTGGGGCCAGGCCGGCTATTTCATGGGTGACGCGCGGATGTTCCCGCTGCTGCACAGCTGGTCGCTGTCGCTCGAGGAGCAGTTCTACATCTTCTTCCCGCCGCTGATGATGATCATCGCGCGATGGAAGCTGCCGCGGATGGGGATCATCCTCGCCTTGTTCGCCCTGTCGTTGGCGCTGGCCGCGGCGGGGGCTTACGCAAAGCCGTCGGCAACCTTCTACCTGCTGCCGACCCGGGCGTGGGAGCTGATGCTGGGCGCGGCGATCACGCTCGGGGCGGTCAAGGCCGTGAACGATGATTTGTTCAAGAATGAAATGTCGCACTGATCGATTTGAGGTAGTCATCCATCAATTGTCGACCCTCGACAGTGAGTGACACGTGGGCACGGCGGGCATCGGCGGCGTCCCTAGAACGGGTAATCAACTTTCTACCCTCGAGCATCTGGCTCCATCGTAGCGAAGTCGTTTGAGGCACATTGGCAGCGTGACTCAGGCCGGTAACCGACAACGTTTCACCGCGCGCTGAAAGGCAATAAAGTGCAAGCAGGATGTCCCAAGCGGGTTCACCGAGCAGCGACGGGGGCATGAATTTCCGACGGAGCAAGCGGGATTCATACATCCTGCAAGCAATGTCTGCCAATTCCAACGAAATATCATCGGTGCGCTTCTCACCATTACTATTGGGAAACACAAAATTCGACAGGGCGTCGATAAGAAGGTTCCGTTCGCTTGGTTCTCCCCGAACAATGAGCTCAACGCGTATTAGGGGCTTATCACTTTGATCATTCATCACGGTGCGTCATCGCTCGCCAGCGATTTTCCGGCCTCGGGGAGGGTCAGGCTCGCGAGCCCGATCTAATCGATCAGCAAATAATCGACGCAGCTCAGGCGATTCTTCCACCTGCCGCAACGCGGGCGGAGAGTAAGGTTTTCTCAGGTTCATTAGGACAATCCGACCTCAAGTGGTCAGATTCGGCACTGAGAAATTGGAGATATTGTGGCACTCTGTCAAAGCCGGAGTGAGTTGCAACCATATCGGATGAATCATGAGGCAATTTAGGCAAGTAGCGGAAGCGGTGCTCGCTGCCCTATGAGCGAGCGATGAGTAACGAAGCCCCGATTCCTCCGCAGATCGACCCGCTGGCGGCGGTCCACCCCGGCGCGTCAATCGGTATGGGGACCCGCATCTGGCAATATAGCGTGGTGATGGACGGCGCGGTGATCGGCGCCGACTGCAATCTCAATGCCCATACCTTGGTCGAAAGCGGCGCGCGGGTCGGCGATAGGGTGACGCTGAAATGCGGGGTTTATGTGTGGGACGGCGTGACGCTGGAGGATGATGTGTTCGTGGGGCCGAATGCAGTGTTCACCAACGATAAGGCGCCGCGCTCACGCGTCCGTCCGGAGGATTTTGTTCACACCCGCGTTCGCCGGGGGGCGTCCATCGGCGGCGGCGCGGTGATCCTGCCCGGTGTGACGATTGGCGAGGAGGCAATGATCGGCGCTGGCGCGGTGGTCACGCGCGACGTACCGGCGGGCCAAACCTGGATCGGCAATCCGGCGCGGCGGCAAACGTGAGCGGCGACGAACAATCCCAGCCTCCCAATCTGTCCGTCCTCCTGCTTTGCTGGAACCACGCACAATTCCTTGAGCAGTGCATCGGGTCGATCGCCCGGCAGGGACTCCAAGATTTCGAAATCGTCTTTCTCGACAATGCATCGAGCGACGGATCATTCGAATTGGCGCGGCGCTTGTTCGATCAATTCGGCCTCAAGGCAAGGATGATCCGAAACGATCATCCCGCATCCATTCCCGCCAACTTCAATCGCCTGCTTGAAGCATCTCAGGGCCAGCTGGTGGCAGTGCTTTCCACCGACGACTGGTACGATGAGGCCTATGTCGAAAGCCTGATGAAAGCGGCTGCCGACGATACCGAAGCGGGCTGGTTCAGTTGCAGCGGCTGGCTGTATTTCGACGAACAGCAGCGCAGCGAAGAGGTCGACGAACGCCGCTTTGTCACCCACCGCCCAGTGGGCGAGGTCATCCTGGACGGGGGCGAACCGCATTTCTTCGTCGGCTGTGCCTATCGGCGGTCAGCGCTGGAGGCGGTCGGCGGGTGGGACGAGGGCCAGCTGATCGAAGACCGCGACCTGTTTTTGCGGCTGTCCCGGCGCTTTGAGCACCATCGTATTGCGCAGCGCTTGGTCCATTATCGGCGAAACAGTGAGACGGCGTCAGCCAATGCCGAATTTATGCTTGCGGGATGGGAATTGTTTTTTGCCAAGCACAGGCAGGTATTTGGTCCACGTCTGAAAGCTCGCCGCGCCGAGGTTTACCGCGCCTATGCCGCCCTGCTTACAGATCAGGAAGATTTGAGTGCAGCATTCACTGCAATCAAGCACTCCCTGCGAATTCGACCGCTGAACCCGCAATCTTGGCGCACTCTGTCTTATTTTGGACGCGCCCTCCTAATTCGCTCAGTCGGTAAAAGGCTCAGACCGGTTAAACGACGAGGAGGCGAGCCACTTGTTCACTGACACAAACGACTTCTCCACTTCTTTGCCGCGGCACATCCTGCGCAGTGTATTATTCCGGAGTGGATTGGCCGCGCGCCTAGGGCCGAAATATTGGCAACCTGCCGATGCCGCGCCCTATATTCACGTGCTGCAAAGCCGCCCAGTCGAAATGTTTAGCAGCATTCCCAGCAACTTCTTGGACCCTGTTTACAACGATCTGATCGGCCCTGATTCAGCGCGTTGGTCGGGTTTCGACGAGAGGATAACGGCAATCGACGATTGCTGGGTTGAGCCCAATCGGTGCCAGGTTATCGGGCCGGACGGTCGGCTGGTGTCGCAATCGATTACCCATCGCCTGCTGCCGCTTTTCCCTTCTGCTTGGGGTCATGCGACACGAGGTGCGGGCACGAAGTTGCCGGAAGCGATCGTCTATGACGGGTTCAACAGCACCAATTACTACCATCATCTGATCGATACGCTGCCGAGCATCGAATTATTTCTTGAACGCAGCGGCTTGGCATCGGACATACCTTTGGTAGTCAACCGTCGGATATTCGACAGCCGCTTCTTCGCCTATTTGCATCAGCGATCGCCGAGTTTCGCGGGGCTGAACTGGCGGGTGCAGGAGCCGGGCGAGTGGCTGCGCATCGGGCGGGCCTACCGGCTTCATGCCGCGCCCTTCAGTCGCGCGTCTTTCTCCAAGGTCAAAGCGCTTTACGGGCAGGTAAGTGAGCCTAAAGAACGGCGCATTTTCCTGAGCCGCGATCCCAAGATGTACGGGCGCGGGATTCACAATGAGCGCCAAGTATCGGAATTACTCGCCAAACACGGGTTCGATACCGTCTACGCCGAGCATCTCAGCCTTGAAGAACAGCAGCGAATGTTCGAGGAAACGACCCATCTGGTGGCCCTGCAAGGGATGGGGCTGGTGCAACAAATGTTCATGCATGCGGACAAGGGTCATGTGCTCGAATTGATGCCGGTGAGCCGACTGCAGTCGGAATATTATTGGCAGGGCTGGACGCTGGGCATGCGTTTTTATGACGTGCAGACAGGGTCGGCACTGGACGGCGCGGGAATGTACTCGATCGACACGGAAAGGCTGGAGACCGGCGTGCGGCGAATGCTCGACCATTCACCAAGCCAGCGGCGTTACGGCGAAACACTGATCGCCGATGGCCAAGCAAAGGAAATCTGAATTGCCCTTCGCTCAATCACTGAAAGACCATGCGCCCCGCCCCTTGCTCGCAGCCGCGGGGAGCGTGGCGATGCGGTTGCGCGGCGATGCGCGGCGGTTCGGGGTCGATGGCGCCGGCCGCTGGGTCAACATCCAGCCCGAAGCGACCTTCGTCAGCCCCGACGTTTACACGCCATATTACGCGCAGGTCGAAGCCAGCGTGATGGATTATTGGTGCGCGTTCGATCGGCCGGGGCCGGGCGATACGATCATCGATGTCGGCGCCGGGATCGGCGAGGATGCGGTGGTGTTCTCCAAGCTGGTGGGCCCGAGCGGGCGGGTGATCGCGATCGAGGCGCACCCCGGGACCTTCGCCTGCCTGCAGGGGACGATCGAGCGGTCGGGCCTCGCCAACGTGGTCGCGGTGCAATGCGCCATCGCCGACCGCGAGGGGGTGCTGACCATGTCCGACGACGACGCCCACCTTGCCAATAGCGTGCTCAAGGCGGGCGGCGGGGTGGACGTTCCGGCCAGGACGCTCGACGCCCTGCTGGCAGAGCTCGGGATCGGCGAAGTCGGGCTGCTCAAGATGAATATCGAGGGCGCCGAACGGCCGGCGATGGCCGGGATGCGAGGGTCCGCGCCGCGCATCCGCACCGTCGCCATCTCGTGCCACGACTTCGTTGCCGACGCCGGCGGGGGGGCGGATTTCAGGACCCGCGACGTCGTCCGGCCGGCACTGGAAGCGATGGGATATAAGGTCCGGCAGCGAGCCGAGGCCGCGCATCCGTGGCTGCGCGATACATTGTACGGGACTCGGGGCTAGGCCGCCGCCACCTTCTCCACGACCTTGTCGATCCGCCCGTGCTCGAGGTGGATCACGCGGTCGCAATCCTTGAGGGTGGTCAGGCGGTGGGCGATCATGACGATGGTGATGTCCTTCCCCAGCGCCGCGATCGAGGCCATCACCCCCTCCTCGGTGCGGGTGTCGAGCGCCGAGGTGGCCTCGTCGAACACCAAAACCGAGGCGCGCTTGTAGAGCGCGCGGGCGATCCCGATCCGCTGGCGCTGGCCGCCGGACAGGCGGACGCCGCGCTCGCCCGTCTTGGTTTGGTAGCCCAAAGGAAGCCCGGCGATGAACTCGCCGATCCCGGCCGAGGCCGCGGCCTCCTCGATCCGGGCCATGTCGATCTCGGCCGCTGGCACGCCGAAGGCGATGTTGGCGGCGAGCGTGTCGTCGGCCAGGTAGATCGCCTGCGGGACATGGGCGATTTCGGCCTGCCACCCGGCGCGGCTGGCGTCGTCGAGGCGGCGGCCGTCGATCAGGATCGCGCCCTCGCCCGGATCGAGCAGGCCGAGCAACAGGTCCATCAGGGTCGACTTGCCCGAGCCGGTGGTGCCGGCGATGCCGATCCGCTCGCCCTTTCGAATGGTGAAGCCGATGTCGTGGAGCACCCTGGCCCCGGTCGGATAGGAGAAACCGACGTCGTCGAAGACGATCGACTGGCGGAAGATGGTGGTGCCGGGCGCGGCTTCGGGCAAGCTTCGCACCTGGAGAGTCACCAGGTCCACGACATCGAGAACATTCTGGCGGCTGCTGACGAAGCTCGACCAGCCGTTGTAGCTCTGCTGGAGCAAGGGCAGCAGCCGCTGGGCGCCGAGCGCGAAGGCGCCGAGCATCGGGATCGCGGCGGTCAGCCCGCCGGGGCTTCCCGCGAGCGACCAGGCGTAACCCCCGATGAGCGCCATGCCGATCATTTCGATCAGGATCCGCGGCGATGCGCTGATGAACGCATTGACCGACGACACCCGGCGGAAGACGTTGGCGCTATGCTCGAACTCGCGCTCGAACGCGGGCTGCGAGCGATCGAGCAATATATCGCGAATCCCGCCCAGCGCTTCCTGCACGCGCTTGATTCGAAGCGTGGCGTGGAAACTGCCGGCCTCCGAATTGCGGCGAAGGATCGCCTGGACCGCGACGCTGATGACGACATAGACGCCGACAAGGAAACCGGCCGAGATCAACGCCACCCGCGGATTGACCGCGATCAGCAGCGCGATGAGCAAGACCGCGATCACGGTGGAGATCAGCGCCTGGACCCCCGACAGCAAGGTGCCGAAGGTGATCCAGTGCAGTTTCTCGAACTGACCCAGCGCCTGGCCCGAATGGCGCTCGACATAAAATTGGTACGGCTGGCGGATCAGCCTGGCGAAGGCGGTGACGCTCAAATCGTAGGCGATATTGAATGCCAGGGACTGGCTGGCCCATGCGAGTGCCAGCCGCAGAAGGCCGCTGACGATGAACAGGCCGATGAAAGTGATGGCGGTTAACGCGACCAGGTTGGTCCCTGGCGGCAGGCCGTCGATCAGACCGCCGACCAGGGGAATCGTGTCCAGCCGGTCGGGATTGGTCAGCACCGCCAGGAAGGGCAGGATCGCTCCCACCGAAACGACTTCGGCCAGCGCGCCGACCAGCATCAGCCCGATCGTCCCCCACGCCTGACGGCGGCGGCGCGGCGACAGGGTGCGGTAGAGGGCGCGCAGGGCCTCGCCGCTGGTCATTTGGGATGCCGTGGTGGTGGTCTCGGTCATGCGGCGCCTGATAGAGTCGATTGCAGCGCTTGTGCACCCACTACGAAGCCAAGGCTTGCGCCCCTTTGATAACAGGAGCTTGCGCTGGAACCCGCGAGCCGCTTTGGCGGGGACGATGCGAATCCTGCTGGTCACTGAAACCCTCACCGCGGGCGGTGCCGAGACGTTTGTGATCAGGCTGGCCAACGCGCTCGTCGCCGATCACGAGGTGACGATCGCGGTGCTGCACGGCGAAATGGTCAATCCGGCCATCGCGGCGAAGGTCGAAGCCCGGGTGCGCCTCGAACGGCTGCGGCTGCCGGCCAAGCGCTGGCTGTTCAAGGCCGACAGCTTACTGCGCCGGTTGGGCGTGGATTGGTCGGTCAACCGCATCGCCCAGCACCGCTGGCTGGCGGGAATCGTCAGGCGGACATCGCCCGACGTGATTCATTCACATTTGCTCAAGGCCGACCGGGTCGCGGCCGACATTCGGGCCGCAAGTCCGGGCCTGCGCCACGTCATCACCCTGCATGGCGACTATGCGCCTTTCCTGCGCGGCCAATCCGACCCGCAGATGCTGAATCTTGAGGCGCGAATGGCGGCGGTTGTCGACGGTGCCGATGCCATCGCGGCGATTTGCCGCGAGCAGGTCGAGTTCGTCACCGCCCGATTCCCCCGAGCGACCGCCAAGACGCGGTTGATCTACAACGGATACACGCCATGGGCGGACGAGCGGACTCCTGCCCGGGCGACAAGCGGCACGCCGTTGATTTTCGGCATGGTCTCGCGCGGGGTCGAGCGCAAGGGCTGGGCCAAGGCGATCACCGCCTTTGGCAAGCTACCGCCGGGCACGGCCGAATTGGTGCTCGTCGGAGACGGTCCCTATCTTGACAAGCTGCGCCGGGAGCCAATGCCCGCCGGAGTGCGGTTTGCGGGTTTCAGCCCAGATCCGGTCGAATGGATCGAAGGCTTCGATGTTGGGCTGCTGCCATCGGAATTCCCGCATGAAAGCCTGCCGACAGTGGTGATGGAATATCTGTTCTGCGGTAAACCGGTGATCGCCACCAATGTCGGGGAAATCGGCGGAATGCTGCGTGCATCGACTGGCGAACTGGCCGGAACCCTCCTCGATTTCGACGGCGAACAGATTTCCACCGACCAGCTCACGGCGGCGATGCAGGCCTATCTCGACGATCCCGCGCTTCGCGAGCGCCACGCCGCGCTGGCCCCGGCGGCATTCGACAAGTTCGACATGGGCGTGTGCGCCACCGCTTATGCGCGGCTTTATGCCGAGGTCGCCGGGGTCGGTTCGAGCAATTCGTCGATCAGCGCGAGCCACTGAGGCCCGATCGCCTCGCGCGAGAAATCCTCGGCGCGGGCCAGCGATAAAGCGGCCAGGCGCTCGCGCTCGTCCTGATCCCCGAGCAACCGGTCGAGCGTTTCGACCCACGGCGCGATCGTGGCCGGATCGCCGACCGCCGGGATGGGCATCAGCACGCCATAGTCCCCCTCCTCGGCGACGCGCTGCGGGCGGGCCGCCTGGCCGACCGTATCAGGAGCGAGGAATTCGCGTGGACCGGTCGGGCAGTCGGCGCTGACGATCGGCAGGCCGCAGGCCATGGCCTCCCCCAACACCATCGGGAAGCCTTCCCAGCCCGACGTCAGCAGGAACAGATCGGCGTGGCGCTGAAACCGGAACGGATTGTCCTGGAAGCCGAGGAAATAGACGTCGTGCTCGCCGCCCGGGCCCTCCCCCACCCGAAGGCCGAGCGCCTTGGCCTGATCGATCAGGGGCTGGCGAAGCTCGCCGTCGCCGAGCAGCACCAGCCGCGCCGGGCGGCGCCTGAGCAGGTCGGCGAACAGGGAGATCATCGCCGTCTGATTTTTCTGCAGCGTCAGTCGTCCACTGGTGACGAGGACCGGCGGCCCGTCGAACATCGCCTGTTCCTCCGCCGACAACGGCTCGAGCGAACGCGCGCGAATCGCGGCGGGATCGAAGAAATTGTGAATCGGGTGAATCCGTGATTTGCGCACCCCGAGCGTTTCGAGCTCGACCCCGATTTCGCGGCTGACGGTGACGATCTTGTCGGCGCGATTGTAGAGAAAGGGGATCAGCACGCGCCGTCGAAGCCAGCCGGAGAGCCCGCTCAGCCTGGCATCGTGGAGCTTCGATCCATGGACCACCAGCAGCCTCTTGCCCGGGCCTCGGCTGAGCACATTGATATAGTCGGCGCCTTCGAGGTGACTGATGGTCAGTGCGGGGCGGCGGCTGCGCTTGAGCGCGGCGAGCACGCGGACCCGCTCGAAAAAGTGCGCCAACTTGGCGAGGCTGCTGCCGCCCCCCGGCACGTCGAGGCTCAAAATCTCGTTGCCGGTCGAGAAAGCATGGCCATCGGCGATGTTGAATACGATTTCGGTGACGTCATGACGCCCCGCCAGCAGCCGGCTGTGGTCATAGAAGACGCGCTGCGCCCCGCCGAAGGTCAGGTTGGTGATCAGCATCAGGATGGAGGATTTGGGCACGGGGGACTTTCGAAATTTTGGCGTTTCGCTTGCCTCGGCCAAGCCCATAAGGGAAGAGCCGCTGGCGACTAAAGCGTTGGGATCAAGATAAATGCACGAAGGTGAAACGACCGGGCCGACCCTGCTTGCCAAAAGGATCGTCAATCGCCTCGGCCGCCCGTTCGGGATCAACCCCTTCCCCCGCGCCTTCCCCAACCCGACCACAGCGCAGATCGCGGAGCGCGCAGAAGTGTTCGACAGCATTTACCGCTCCAACTTCTGGGGATCGGGCGAGAGCCGCAGCGGGGTCGGGTCGGAAGTCGACTTTTCGATGGCCTATCTGGCGCGGCTTCGGGCGCTGATCGAGAAACGCGGACTGAAGCGGCTGTTCGATGCGCCGTGCGGCGACCTCAACTGGAGCATCGGCCTGGCCCGCGACCCGGGCGTGGACTATTCGGGCGGCGATATTTCGGCGAGCTTGATTGCCGACCTTCGCCAACAATATCCCGAGGTTGAGCTCAGCATATTCGACATCTGCACCGATCCGTTCCCCGAAGCCGACGTGTGGCATTGCCGCGATTGCCTGTTCCACCTGCCATTCACCGACATCCGCCGTGCGTTTGAGAATTTCGCACGCTCGTCGATCCCTTTTGCGCTGCTGACGACGCACCGGGCACGATGGCTGCATCGCAATCTCGACGTTTCGCTCGGCGGGTTCCGCTTTCTCGACCTCGAGCGGGCGCCGATCGGCTTGGCCAAGGCCGAGGAATATCTGCCCGATTATCGCAAGGGAACGGATTTCCCGCGTTTTGTCGGACTGTGGAGCCGCGCCGCAATCGCCGGGGCGCTCGCGTCCGGTAAATTCGCCGCGGCGTGATGGCCGGCGCCAGAAAACCAATTCTGTTCATCGTCGATGGATCGATCGCGGTGACCGGGGCGCTGATCTCAGCCTCGCGCCAGGCGGAATTGCTCAAGGACGAGGTGGACACAATTCTCGTACTGTCGAGCTTTCACCGCGTGCCGGCGGAGCGGACCCTTGCCTTTGCCGAAGTGATAACGTTGCCGTTCGTGTCGCCGCGCAAGAAGATCATCAATGCGATCTTCTACGTTCCCGCCTTGCTGCTGTCGGCGATCCAGCTGCGGCTGGCGATGCAGCGGCGCGGAAGCGATTTGCTGCAGCTCAACGATTTCTATTTGCTGCACGGCGCGGTGCTGCGGTTGCTCGGCTTCAAGGGACGGATCGTGACCTTCGTACGGATTGACCCGACGCGCTACGGCAGGTTCGGGCGGATCTGGCTCGCCGCCGCGCGCTGGTGCTCGACCGAAATGGCCGCCGTATCGCGCTTCATCCAGTCGCTGCTCGGGCCCGAGACGCCGACCCGGCTGATTTATGGCCAAGTGTCGCTGGGCAAAATACGCATTGCGCGGCCCGACCTCGACCGGCCGTTGCTGCTGTTCGTCGGCAACATGATCGAGGGCAAGGGGCAGGAGGTCGCCATTTCGGCGTTCGACCGGATCGCGGGATTATATCCGGCGGCGCGGCTGCGGTTCGTCGGCGGCGACATGGGGCTGGAAAAAAATCGGGCCTATGCCGCCCGGCTGGAGCAGCAAGCGGCGGAGGGGCCGGCGCCCGGGCGGATCGAATTCGTCGGCGCTACCAACGATGTCGGGCCGCATTATGCCCGCGCCTTCGCCGCCAT
>Ga0307505_10002976_pt1 | contig 11104 bp, 10 predicted proteins | sample 23_S_MG_FD_202183 | JGI IMG/M metagenome (GOLD analysis project Ga0307505, IMG submission 202183) | Soil microbial communities from Populus trichocarpa stands in riparian zone in the Pacific Northwest, United States - 23_S | ecosystem: Environmental > Terrestrial > Soil > Riparian zone > Trees... | reverse complement strand
AGATAACTCATTGAGAAATAACGCATAAGGCTCGCACGCTTACCCGATTTATGAGCGTACAGACCACAAGGTGAGCGACATAGGGACCGCTTCCGAAGAATGTGTTGGGTAAACGTCCGGCCCGCCGTTCGGACCTTGGTCGGGTCCATGGGACGAGGAACTGTGCTGACCTGCACTCAGTCCTTGGATGCGGCTACGCTCGGCTTGCGCTGCACCAGCAGCGCTCTGCTGGTGCTCAGGCCTCATCCTTGCTGCATGGAGCCGACACGTAATGACGGTTGCCCACGACCGTTCGTCCGCGGAATCCCACGCGGCATCGCATCCGAGGACGTCCGCTGAGGCTCGGGACGGTGCGCCTGTCGGCCATTGGATCGCACGCTCCTGGCACGCGCTCAGCCTGCCCGGGCAGTTCCTGCTTGCGATCGGTGTGATGCTCGCCTTCTTCTCGTTCGTGGACGAGCATCTGCACATGCGGACGCTTCAGTATGCTCTGCGCCAGAACAGCGCCGAAACGTCATCGATCTACATAAGTGGAATTATCGCGCCGCTCGTTCCAGTGCCTGTGAACGTCATGAAGCCGGGGTCCGAAGCGTACAAGCGCATGGATCAAGCGATCGCGGATGCTGGTTTGATACAAACCATCGAGCGCCTCAAGATCTGGAGCCTGGACGGAACGATCATCTACAGTACCGTGCCGGAACTCGTCGGGCAGAAATTCGCGATCGAGGAACTTCTGCCAGCCGCCAGAGGCGAGATCGTCTTCGGAACGAGTGACCCGGAACGCGAGCAAGACCACGTCGGCGCCCAAAGCCACAAGCCGATGCTCGAGGTGCACGTCCCGATACGAGATGCCACCGGTTCGGTTGTTGCCGTCGGCGAGTTTCACAAGGACATCACGACGCTGGAGGCGCGGAGCGAGGCCACCGTAAGGCTCACGTGGCTGCTGCGCGCGTTCTCGCTGCTGGTCGGTATGGCTACGCTATTCTTCATTGTGAAGCGCGCGCACGCGACGATCATGAGACAGGAGAGCCAGCTGCGCCAACAGTACGAAGGCGCGGCGCAACTCGCCGAGCAGAACGAGGCGCTGCGCAGAACGGCGGAAGAGCTGCGCCGCAAAGCCGTGCAGTCCAACGAGGAATTGTTGAGCCGGGTCGGTGCGGAGATCCACGACGGGCCAGTTCAGCTTCTGAGCATCGCAATGATCAGCATGGGTACGCCAGAAGAAGCACCGCCCACCCGAAAGGAGGGCTCCGCGCCGGCGCGTCCGCAGCCTGCGGAACTGGTCTCGAACGTCATCGAGCAGCTTCGCACGATCTCGACCGGTCTCATTCTGCCCGAGCTCGAAGATCTCCTTCCAAGCGACGTAATCCTGCTCGCAATTGATCAGCACGAGCGGCTGACTGGCACCAAGATCGAAGCCGACATCGCAGAGCTTCCCGAGGACATCTCATCGAGCCTCACGGCGTGCCTGTTCCGGGTCGTGCAGGAATGCATGAACAATTCAACGCGGCATGCGGAGGGGCGAGGGCTAAGTGTGATGGCACGGCTGGAGGGTCGGAACATCAAGCTCATGATTTCCGACGAGGGGCCGGGCTTGTCGCCGTCGGCTCTGGACGATCGCTCGAAACTTGGATTGCTTGGGGTGCGCAATCGCGTCGAAGCCTTTGGCGGGACGCTCAGCTTGAGCCGCGGGGAGCGGGCCGGCACGGTTGTAACGGCGATGCTCCCAATTGACGGCAACGAATCGCGCCTTGGAGATCAGGAACCCCGCGCCGCACGCGAACACAGCATCGCCTAAAGCAACAGACTTGAAATTCACTTCGACGCGTTAAGGCGCGATAGACGCAACGACCATCAATTCAGCTGTCGGGCCGCGCGTCCGCTCGCCATTTCGTCGAGCAAGGCTGGACCGTAATCGCGGGCTGCAACCACTGCCTCCAGGCGATTGCGTGCATTGAGCTTGCGCATCAGCAGGGTCATATAGTGGGCAACGGTCTTTTCGCTGATCGCGAGATCGGCCCCGATCTCCTTGTTGGTCATGCCGCTGATCAGAAGCTTCAGGATCTGCGCTTCCCGAACGCTCAGGTTCACCTTGCCAGGCGCCACGACAGGAGGCGGGGCACGCAAAGCGGCAATGACCTTGGTCGCGAAAGCCGGCGTAATGTACCGTTCCCCCGAGAGCACGATGCGGATGGCACGACTGAACTCGGCCGCCGTGGCGCCCTTCAGCACGTACCCTCCGGCCCCGGCCTCGAGTGCTCGAATGGCGCAGTCGACGTCAGCGAGCGCAGTGAAAGTAACGACCTTCGTGTTGGGCTGCTGATCGGCGATCGATCGGATCGCCGCGATGGCATCGCCCGGCATACGAAGATCGATGGTCAGGATGTCGGGTCGGAAGGTCTCTACGATGGTCAGAGCCTCGTCCGCGCTCTGTCCGCTTGCGACGATCTCGAAATCAGGAAGCGTTGAGAAAAACCACGCCAGTCCGTCGACGAACATCGGATGGTCGTCAACGAAGGCAATAGAAATCTTGCCCGACATCGCCATGCACTCTGCAATTTCCCACCGGCCGCAACGGTAACGACAGGGCAGAGCGGCGTCAATCAACTGGCCGCAAGAGCATTAATGGGGGGATGCGCACGGCATTTGGGTACCGCGGTACGTAGACCTCGCGGATCGCGAATTCGCCGATGGGAGACGCGATCAGCCTACGCGGCCGCTTCCCTTACCAAGTGATCGATACGCCCAGATTGGCGCCATGGTAGAGAATACTATCTCTGTAGATATTGTTCGAAAGTAAGCTCGGATTGAGCAAGCTGGCAGAAGCGTTGTTGCTCGCGAGGCCGATATCATCGATTACGAGCAACTGGTAGCCTGCGCGGAGCACGACATTGTCGTGGATGCGATACCCAACAGATACGCCAAGTTCGCCCGCCACCACAGTATCACTGATCTTCGTGCCGAAACCGCCAATAGGGCCGGGGCCAAATTCTTGTATGCCGCCGTCCGAATTGAGATGGAACAGCCCGACCTTGCCGCTGAGGTTGACTTGCAATGCGCTCGTGGCTGGAAGAACGGACCAGTCGATCCCGATCTGCGCACCGCGAAGTCGATTGTCGTAGTCATACAGGCCTTGAGCAACTGGACCGATACGGAATCTCTGCGTGTCTTCGAGATTGATCGCACGGAAGCCCGCGAGCAACGTCAGCTGGTTTGTCCAAAGATAACGCCAGTTCAGCTCCCAATTGCGGAGCGACGCGTCGTACGTAGTGCTGATTAGCGTTCCACCGGGGCCAGTGAAGCCGCCACCGATGAAAGCGCCAGGGGTTGTGAAAGCACTAGCGGCGTCACTCTCAATCCCGAGAAACCGGACTTCGATCGCGTGTCGCCCCATGAACCGCACGCCTAGAGTACCGTCAAAGCCTGCCTCCCAATCGAACTTGAAGTTATTGCCCGTCTGAAAAGGAGTACCGGCAGGGTTCGCGGCGACAAAGGTGCTGTTGTCGGGGGTGCTGCGCTTCATGATGACCGCGCCGCCCGTGATGTAGAGCGTCGGCGCATCCTGAACGTGCTTGGCGGAAGTATCGAATGCCTGCGAATAGGCATCGCCCGGTGCAGCCACATGAGCAATCGCAAGAGCTACCACAAGCCTGAGCAATTTAGACATTGGCCGCCCCCGAGCAAATCCCATGCACGCGACATGTGCCAGCCGCGCGAGGCGCGTCAATGACCTACCCGATTATGAGCCCACGAAAGCTGAACGTGTAACCAGGGCGCAACAAGCCGACTTTCGGACCGATAGGTTGAGCCCAACGCATCAACGGTCTCTACCGATCGGTGTGCATCCCTCCAGCAAAAATACAGCGTTGATAAGATCGGCAGGCCTTTTGGCGGGTCTCCGCATCGAAGTCGATAGAGCAGCGCCCGGAAGACAACGCGCAGTGGCGATCCCGGCAGGATTCGAACCTGCGACCCCCAGATTAGGAATCTGGTGCTCTATCCAGCTGAGCTACGGGACCAGATGCCGCTCCGATCGATCGGGCGACCCGAGGCGGGCCACACTTGCGCGTTTCGTGAGCCGAGGTCAAGACGTGGGGATGGGGCCGCCTACCCGGTCTTCCGCGACCACGACAATCGCGCGGAACGCGTGCCATGTCGCGTGCCCAATCAGGGGAAAGAGGAGAACCAGACCAAGGAAGAGTGTCGCGCAGCCGAGAGCCATGAACCCGCCGATGAGGCCTGCCCAAAGCAGCATCGGCTTTGGATTGCGGCGCACCGCCGCGAGGCTCGTCGCAGCGGCTGAGATGGCGTCCATGCGATGCACGAGCAGCATCGGCACAGCAACGACGGAAACCGTATAGACAGTGGCCGCGAGCACGCCGCCGACCAGTGACCCGACGATGAGCAGCCCGAGGCCCGCCGGCGTGAACAGCAAGCGTGAAAGAAACTCGGATGGCGGAGGCAGGCCAGCACCACCGAGAAAGAGTACGAGCAGGATGAATGCCAGCTCGAGCCAGACCAGGAATATGACCATGAGGCCGACGCCGAAGAAGCCGAGCTGGCCCTTTGCCCTGAGACCGGCACCGACGACATCGGCAAGCTCGATGGGCTGGCCGGTTTCGAGCCGCCGGCTCGTTTCGTAGAGGCCAACCGCGAGCAGCGGGCCGACCAGCATGAAGCCGCCAGCCAACACCGGCACCAGCGATTGCCAACGCGCCAGGGTCAACCCGACCAGGAGCCCGCCAGCCACGATGGCAAATGCGGCCCCGTAGGCGAGCGAAATGTGCGGTACGCGCCACATATCGTTCCAGCCAGCCGCGAGCCAAGCCCATGGGGCGTCAAAAGGCACATTGCGGATTGTGACCGCCGATCGAGCGATGGCAGGCGAGGCGACTGCGCGTTCCAGCACCATGTCTCGCGTCATCCGAAGTGCCTTTCTCCCAGCGGACACGGACCTCGATTTTCCATCCTATGCCTCGCGCGCGGGCGACGGCACTTGATGGAGATCAATCGTAAATCGCAATCGGGCTCTCCGCGGAGCCGCGCCGCAGTTGCATGGGCGTGCGCGACAGTGTGGCTTGCCCCTCGGGATGCGATGGCGCAATTCTATGCATCTCGAGCCGCAGTCCACAATGCCGACGGCCGAACGGCCGCGCCTTCCGGGAGACCTGAGACGCCATGCCCCTCGACCGCAACCACGCCGTTCCCGCCCTTATCGGTGCGCCCGCTGACTTCCTCATGGTCGCCGGACTCGCCGGAACCGCCTACGAACTCGCGGCGATCACCAATGACGGCGACAACCTGTTCGCCCTCGGCGGCGCCATGGGGGCCGCGCTCTCCATGGGCCTTGGCCTGGCGCTCTCCCAGCCGAAGCGGCGCGTCCTCGTGGCGACCGGGGACGGCGAGTTGCTGATGAACGTCGGCACACTGGCCACCATCAGCGTGATGCAACCGGCGAACCTCTCTATTCTATGCGTCGACAACGGCCACTACGGCGAGACCGGCTTCCAGAGGAGCCACACCAGCCTCGGCGTCGATCTCGAGCAAATGGCGATCGGCGCCGGTATCGGCTCGACCATGACCATCGAGCGCGAGGATCAGCTACCGGCAGGCGCGCGAATGCTGCGCGAGAGCAATGGCCCGTGCTTCGTCCTCCTCAAAGTCTCGACTGCCGATCCGCGCAAGGACAAGCTATCGCTCGACGGCGGTGCCAATCGCATACGCTTTCGCCATGCCATCCAGCGTGCCACGGGCTGAAGCCCCAGCGCACGAATACAACCGACAAGAACACGACGGGCCAACGAGCCATCCTGGGAGGAAAGCAAGACATGGCCCGCAAGTCCTTGCGCCAGCGCGTGCTCGCCGGAGATACCGTGCTCGGCAGCATGATGTTCGAGCTGCTCTCACCCGGCGTTCCGCAACTTCTTGCACACGCAGGCGCCGAGTACGTCATCTACGACATGGAGCACACGGGTACGTCGCTCGAGACCATCAAGGCGCAGATCGCCTATTGCCGCGGATTACCGATCGCCCCCATGGCGCGCGTGCCGCGTGGCGAGTACCACTTCCTCGCCCGCGCCCTCGATATCGGCTGCCATGGCGTGATGATCCCGATGGTGGAGAGCGAAGCGCAGGCGCACGCGATCGTCGAAGCCACGCACTATCCGCCGCGCGGCCGGCGCGGGGCGGCATTCGGCTTTGCCCATGACGATTATGCGGCCGGTGATCCCAAGACAAAGATGCGCGCAGCCGACGCGCGCACGCTCGTGATCGCGCAGATCGAGACCGAGCGCGGTCTCCAGGAGGTGGAGGCGATCGCCGCCGTCGACGGCATCGATGTGCTCTGGGTCGGCCACTTCGATCTGACGAACTTCCTCGGCATTCCCGGACAGTTCGACAATCCCACTTATGTGAAAGCTGTCGAGCGCATCGTGGCCGCGGGACGTAAGAACAAAAAGGGCCTCGGCTTCATGGCGGCCAGTGCCGACTGGGCGCGCCAATACAAAAAGCTCGGCTTCAACATGCTGGCCGCGGGGCCTGATCAGGCACTGCTGGTGGCGGGCGTGCGCGGGATCCTCTCGAGCGTCGAGGATGCCCAATGACATTCAAGATCAACGAACGACCCGCTCATGTCGTCAATGCCGAGGCCTATGCGAAGGCGGCCACCCCAACGTGAACGAAAACCGCCCGACATCTGACGCCGGCACGCCCGCCTACGCGACACTCGCCGCCTTCAACGTCGTCTTCATCTCGCTGATCGGCGCCTCGACCCTGATGCTGTCGCTCGGCGTGCTGGCGCCGATGATGATGGCGAGCGCCGGAATGCCGCCGGCCGCCTACGGTCTGCTCGCCGGCGCCTCAGGCCTCGGTTCAGTGTGGCTCTACACGGCCAACTCAGCGTTCACGCTACCGCTCGGCCCTGTTCGCGCACTGATCGCCGGTGTCGCCATCGGCGTGACGGGCGCGGTGCTGATTGCTACCGGATTCTACGCGCTGATGATCGTTGGCGCGCTGCTGGTCGGCTTTGCCTATGCGACGACCGCGCCCGCCGGCAGCCAAATCCTCGCGGAGAACACGCCACCCCGCGTGCGCAATCGCATGTTCTCCTTCCGCCAGGCAGGGGTGCCGCTCGGCGGCGCCATCGCGGGGATCGCCGGCAGCGCGATCGCGGCACAGTACGGATGGCGCGTCGCACTCGCCGCGATCGTCGTCTTCCTCCTGGCCGCGAGCATTCCGCTGCTGCTCGCTCCGCGCCGCTTCAATGGCCCGGCAGATCGCGCGCGCTTCCGCCCCGCTGCGCTGTTTGCGCTGTCGAACCTGCGCCAACCGTTCGCGACCATCGCCACCATCCCTGGTCTGCGCCTAGTCGCTTTGGGCAGCATCGGCTTCGCGACCGTGCAGGGAACGCTCAATGCGTTCTTCGTCACCTACCTCGCCAATGGCCTCGGCTATGATCTCAAGCTTGCGGGCTTCCTCTACGCACTCAACCAGCTCACGAGCGTCGCCGGCCGCGTGATCTTCGGGCTGGTCGCCGACTGGGTCCGCTCGACGCGGCTGGTGCTGTGCTGGCTCGCGGTGATGTCGTCGGCATCGGCGATCGCGATCGCCTCGATCGGCGCGGATTGGTCGACGCCGGCGCTCGTCATTGTCGCGATGGTCTCCGGCCTCTCCGTCGCGACTTGGAACGGACTATGGATCGCGGAAGTCGCCGCACTGTCTCCCGGCCGGGTCAGCGAGGCAACGGCGGGCGCTACCTTCTTCCTCTTCGGCACCTACGTCGTAGTGCCGCCGCTCGCAGGGCTCGTCATAACGGCGTTCGGTTATCGCGCAGCTTTCGTCATGGCCGCCGTATGCGTGATGATCGGCGGCGCCGCCCTCGTCATTGGCTGGCGCGGGAAGATGCGCGGCGGCTAGCGGTAGCCCTCGTCCACCGAGCGCTGGATAGCAACCTCGAGCGCAGGACGATCGAGCAGGCCGCCGGGATTGTCGCGCGTTGGACCGAAGCGGCGCGCGTGGATGGCGCGCTCGCGCGACACCAGCTCCAGGCGTGCAAGCTCGACCAGCGGATCGGTGTGATCATCGACACGAATGTCGAGCATTGCCGAATCTTCTTCGTCATGCACGACGAGCGCCGCCGACTGGCGTCCACGCTTGTCGCCGCCCGCCGCTTCACCCGCCTGCATCGCCCTTACGAGCCGCTCGGGCAAGGGCAGGTCGGCAGCCGCCTCGTAGGCGTCGGCCGTTGCCTCGATCACCTGCGGGCCGGCCAGCATGTTGCCGGCAACCGAGATCGTCGGCCGGAGGAGATGCCCGCACCAGCCCACGCAAGCAGTCCCAGTGGCAGCGGCAAAGCGGCCCTCGCGATCCATCACGTGCACCTGGCGATGATCGCGCCCCTCATCGGCCATCATGAGCATGCGGACAACGTCCTCCGCACTGCCGCCGGCCGTCAAGAGCGCGAGCCCCTGCGGGCCGAAGAACGGGTTTGTCAGGGCCTGAGTACAGACCGCGCCGACGCCGGTCCTGATGTGCGGCACACGCGCGCCGACAGCGAAGTTACACGTCGCGACAGCAACACCTATGCGGCCGCTCGCGACATCCCGCGCGATGATCGACCAGGTCATTCATCCTCCCGCATTTCTTATCGCCGCTGAGGTCTTGTCGCCTCAGTTCTTGGCGTTGACAACGGCCAGCACTTTCGCGACCGCGGGGCGAGCCTTCATGCGCTCGAAATGGCCGGCGACGCGCGGGAACTTCTTGATGTCGACACCGTCGCCTTCGAGCCAATTCTCGACCGTGAAGAGATAGGGATCGCCGATGGAGAATTTCTCACCCATGACCCAGGAGCCGCGGAACATCCTGTCCTCGATGACGGTGAAATAGTCCGTCATGTTTTGTTTGACCTTGGCCTTCATGGCTTTATGCGCCTCGGGCTCGTCCGCCCAGCGCGGGCCACGCAGCCCGTGCGCATGGCCAACGTGCACGGTCGAGCAGAGGTAGCTGTTGAAAGCCTGGACTTCCCCGAAAGCGAAAGGATCGTCGATGGGCGCGAGCTCGGCTGCACGGTGCGTCTGTGCGATGTAGGCGAGAATGGCCGGCGTCTCGCTGATGACGCCGCGCTCAGTGACGAGCGTCGGCACGCGACCCTTGGGGTTGAGAGCAAGATATTCCGGCGACTGCTGCTGGTTGGAACGAAAGTCGACGCGAATGGCCTCGTAGTCGGCGCCGGCTTCCTCGAGAGCAATGTGCGAGGCAAGCGAGCAAGAGGCAACGCCGTAGTAGAACTTCATCATGTTGCTCGGACCTTAGGTATGAATGACGCGGCCGAACGCATCGAGCACGCTCTCGTGCATCATCTCTGAAAGCGTCGGATGCGGGAAAACGGTGTGGATGAGTTCCTCCTCTGTCGTCTCGAGGCCCATGGCGACGACGAAACCCTGGATCAACTCCGTCACCTCCGCACCGACCATGTGCGCGCCGATGAGCTGCCCCGTCTTGGCATCGAAGATCGTCTTGACCAAGCCCTCAGGTTCTCCAAGAGCAATGGCCTTGCCATTGCCGGCAAAGGGGAAACGACCGACCTTGATCTCACGGCCCTGTTCCTTGGCCTTGGCCTCGGTGAGCCCAACGCTCGCGACCTGCGGATGGCAGTACGTGCAGCCTGGAATCTGAAGCTTGTCCATGGCGTGCGTGTGAAGTCCCTTGATGGTTTCGACGCAGATGACACCCTCGTGCTCGGCCTTGTGCGCAAGCATCGGCGGCCCTGCGACGTCACCAATCGCGTAGATGCCAGCGACATTCGTGCGGCCGAGACCGTCAGTCACGATGGTACCGCGATCGGTCTTCACGCCGAGCTTTTCGAGCCCGAGCCCCTCGACATTGCCGACAACGCCGACAGCCGAGATCACCTTCTCGAACTCGCCCGTCGTTCGCTTGCCCTTGTCGTCCTCGATGGTGGCAATGACCTTGTCGCTCTTCTTGTCGAGCGCGACGACCTTGGCGCCGGTCATGATCTTCATGCCCTGCTTTTCGAAGCGCTTGCGCGCGTGGGCCGCAATCTCGGCATCCTCCACCGGCAGAATCTGCGGCAGCAGCTCGACGACCGTCACTTCCGAACCCATGGTCCGGTAGAACGACGCGAACTCGATGCCGATGGCGCCCGAGCCGACAACGAGCAGCGACTTCGGCATGGTCTTCGGAAGCATGGCCTCGAAATAGGTCCACACCTGCTTGCCATCGGGCTCAAGGCCCGGAAGGGTGCGCGGGCGGGCGCCAGTCGCGATGATGACGTGCTTGGCTTCGTACGTGCCTGCGCCGAGCGTGCCAGCCGGCGGCGGGATCTGCGGCTGCATGGGCGGCTTCTTCGAGGCTGCGACCTGGACGCGACCCGGCTTCTCGATCACGGCCTCGCCCCAGATCACCGACACCTTGTTCTTCTTCATGAGGAAGCCGATGCCGTTGTTGAGACGTTTCGACACGTCGCGAGAGCGCTGCACGACGCCGGCCGTATCGACCGTCAGCGTACCTTCGAGCTTGAGGCCGTAATCCTTGGCGTGCGTGCCGTAGTGATAGATCTCGGCCGAGCGCAGCAGGGCTTTGGCCGGTATGCAGCCCCAGTTGAGGCAGATGCCGCCCATGTGCTCACGCTCGACGATCGCCACCTTGAAACCGAGCTGAGCAGCACGAATGGCGGCCACGTAGCCGCCGGGTCCGGCGCCGATGATGATGATGTCGAAGCTGGTGGCGGTCATGCGAGGCGTTTCCTGAGCAGCAAGGGAAGCGGCTCACCGAACGCGAGACCGCAAGGATTGGGAACATATTGAACCGGATGCTACGACCGTCGCCAAGCCCTGACTAGCAGTCATGACGAATGCCACAGACGCGGGCGCGGCAGAGGGCCGCATGAGTGGTTATTGGTGTGATTTGGAGGCGTTCGGACTTCGATTTTGATGTTTGGCGTCATGGGGATAGGTTTGGCCATGCCTATGGATCCTTGGTCTCGGAAAACCGAACGGTTGGATCGGGGGCCGCATACCGCAGTCAGCTTGTGCAAAAGTCCGACACGGGCACCGCAGCGGCGTGCTAGCCTTGGCGAGGCGCCTCT
>Ga0307505_10002975_pt1 | contig 11105 bp, 7 predicted proteins | sample 23_S_MG_FD_202183 | JGI IMG/M metagenome (GOLD analysis project Ga0307505, IMG submission 202183) | Soil microbial communities from Populus trichocarpa stands in riparian zone in the Pacific Northwest, United States - 23_S | ecosystem: Environmental > Terrestrial > Soil > Riparian zone > Trees... | reverse complement strand
AAGCTGATCCCGCTGATGATCCTTAACGCGCTTGAAGGCAAGCTGCTGCCTGTGTACGGAGACGGAAAAAATGTGCGCGACTGGCTGTACGTCGGCGACCATTGTTCCGCGATACGCGCGGTGCTGGAGCACGGACAACCTGGTGAGGTGTACAACATTGGCGGCAAGAATGAGGTACAGAACATCGATGTCGTCACTGCCCTCTGCCACATTCTGGATGAGCAGCGTCCCAAAACATCTGGCAGCTATACTGACCAAGTCACGTTCGTCAAGGACCGTCCGGGCCACGATCGTCGGTATGCCATAGACCCCGTAAAGATCGAACGAGAAATCCGCTGGCAACCCACCGAAACTTTTGCCACTGGCCTGCGCAGAACGGTGGAATGGTATCTGCGCGAGCGCGAATGGGTTGCCAACGTGCGCAGCGGTGCTTACCGCGAATGGATCTCGCTCCAGTATAACGAGCAGGCGGAGGCCGCCTGAACCATGCAACTGAAGCGAAAAGGAATCGTCCTTGCGGGCGGGTCTGGAACACGGCTGCATCCGGTCACACAGTGCATTTCCAAGCAGCTTCTACCGGTGTACGACAAGCCGATGGTTTACTACCCACTGACCACGCTGATGTTGGCGGGCATCCGCGACATTCTGGTTATCTCAACGCCTTCCGATATACATCGCTTCATAGAGTTGCTCGGCGACGGCCACCGCTGGGGGCTTGACATTCACTATGCTGTTCAGCCCAGTCCTGATGGTCTGGCTCAGGCGTTTGTAATTGGCCGCGACTTCGTAGGCCGCGATACCGCCGCTCTCATCCTTGGCGACAATATCTTCTACGGTCACGAACTCTCGGATCAGTTGCAGCGGGCCGACGGGCGTGCATCGGGAGCAACTGTCTTCGCCTATCACGTCCAAGATCCGGAACGCTATGGAGTAGTCGAGTTTGATGGCCTTGGACGAGCGATCAGCCTTGAAGAGAAACCCAAGGAGCCGCGCTCCAACTATGCTGTCACTGGACTCTACTTCTACGATAACAAGGTTCTCGACATCGCGGCGTCGATCAGGCCGTCTGCGCGGGGCGAGTACGAGATTACCGATGTCAACAAGCTCTATCTGCGTGCGGGCGCCTTAAACGTGGAAATCATGGGACGCGGCATGGCGTGGCTCGACACCGGAACTCACGAGTCCCTGCTCGAAGCGTCCTCGTTCATTGCTACGATCGAGAAGCGTCAAGGACTGAAGGTTGCCTGTCCGGAGGAAATTGCCTATCGACTCGGCTGGATTTCATCCGATGAAGTGGCACGTCTTGCTGAGCCCATGGCAAAGAACAGGTATGGCAGATACTTGCTACAGATTCTGAACGAACGCGTCCTCTCGCCCACCGCTTGAATCTGTCACTTTTCTGCATCCGTCGAGAGCCTGGAAAGCTTGGTACTGTGGCATCTGAGTTCTGCCGTGGCCAGAGCTTAGTTCAAGCTCTGCCCCTTGAAGCAATCCTCACCGTCCCATGACAAGCGAGCCTGTCATCGAAGCCCAGCGGCTCGGGCGCCGCTATTTGCTCTACGACTCACCCAATGACCGCCTAAAAGATGCGCTTCTTCCCGGACCTCCCAGATTCGGCAAGGCATTCTGGGCGCTACGCGACGTTTCATTTACCGTGAGCAAAGGGGAATCCATTGGCGTCATCGGACGCAACGGAAGCGGGAAGAGCACGCTTCTGCAACTGGTGTCCGAAGTGCTGGAGCCAACGGAAGGCTCAGTCGATGTCAAAGGGCGCGTGGGAGCACTCCTTGAACTTGGGTCAGGTTTCAACCCAGAGTTTTCGGGACGAGAGAATGTCTACCTTAACGCAGCGTTACTAGGTGTAAGTCGGGAGCAAACCGAGCAAGCGTTTGACGAGATCGTTCGATTCTCCGAACTTCGGGACTTCATAGACCGTCCCGTGAAGACGTACTCCAGCGGCATGTTCGTGCGCCTGGCCTTTTCCGTTCAGATCTACTCAGCGCCAGACGTTCTGATAGTCGACGAAGCGCTTAGCGTCGGCGATGTTTTCTTTCAGCAGAAGTGCATGAACCGCATTCGCCATATGCTGGATGATGGCCTAACTTTGTTCTTCGTCTCGCATTCTCTCCCCGCAGTGAGGTCGCTGTGTGAGAAGGCACTCTTTCTCGAAGGAGGACGGTCGGTCGCATTTGGACCGTCAGAGATCGTTTGCACCACGTACCAGAACAGCGAGAGTCATTTCAGCAGCAGTACTTCTCACCCGTGGACGGCACCTCCGACACAGCAATCCGGTCCGGTCACCGACGCAATACATCGGATAACCGCCCAGGACATCGAGCGCTTTGGACTGCAGTTGTCAGAACGTTCAGGTACCGGGCAAGTACAAGTGCTTCACGTCGCACTTTCTGATGAAGAAGGGATACGACATAAGGAGTTCGGGCCTGAGCCTGCGATCCGTATAGAAGTGTTCCTCCGCGCGAACGAGAACGTATGCGCGGGCGCTATCGTGGGAGTCCTGATTCGTGATGCTGTCGGCAATGACATTGCCGCTTTCAATTCAAATTTCTCAGAAATGTTTCTGCCGGAGTTGTCGCGCGGAGACACTTTCTGCTGGGACATAACGGTTCGGCTACCTCTTGCAAGAGGAGTCTATTCGATACATGTCGGAGTCAAGCCAGATCCCCATAGTGCGGTTTTCTATGACCGCTGCTTCAACGCGGCCATCTTCGATATCGCATTGAATCCGGTAGAGTTCGATCCTTACGGAGGTCTGCTGACTCTGAGGCCGAGCAAAGCTGCACTCCGCAAGATCGCCACTGAGGCTCTCTTGACCTTCTGACCACAGGCCCGATACAGCTTCTCTTCGGCCAAGGCATGACTGTTAAATACGTTTCGTTCCTGTATCCCTTTGTAAGGCGAGGCAACGGCCCGCTATTCAAATGGGTCATGCTGTATCAGATGTCCAAGTTCCAACCCAGAGATATCGTCTTCCTAGGTGATCATGCTTACTTCAGCGAAGACGACATCCCGTTCGAAACTGAACTCGAGGTGTCGGGACTCCTGTTTCGTACTCCGAGCCGGGAACGCTTTCGCTCCTTCGAGAGAATTGAGCTGAAAGTCGACTTCGCGCCACTCGAGTCCGCTTCGCGAGGCATGCTTGATGTATTCCGGAAGCTTTTGACTGCGACGTATGGTCCACTTCAAAGTGAAATCGGGCGAGAACTTGCCACTCTTGCAAGAGTGAATGGCGACCCGCTGTGTCTGCTGACGTGGGCGAATTGCGCATCGCTGAGAGCTGCGGCGAACTCGATCGGTGTCCCTGTCATTCACAACGAGCTTGGCCCCTTGCGCCCTCCTGTTTTCAAGGGTTCTGTGTATTTTGATTTTGAAGGAGTCAATGGCCAGACATCGGCTCAGGCAGAGTACCCGCGCTTCCTCGCCGAGGCGGCCGGTGGCTCGATTCCCCTGAAGTCCGCCAACGAGATTTTGGCTGCTTTGGAAGCAGCTCCGATCTCCATACCGCCGGCACCAGACGCCAACGATAGGATCGGCATCGCCCTTCAGGTCGAGGACGATTCGAACACGCTCGCCTTTAACCACGAATGGTCTACCGCCGAGTTGCTGAGTTACGCACGCGACCGTTTTGGGAAAGACCATCTTCTAGTCCGCCCGCACCCACAGGCGCGGTTAAAGATCGTGTCCGACGAGTACGGCGAAGTCGACACTTCGCCCGATTCGATCGCCTTCATCGCTCGCTGCCGGCAGGTCCTGACTATCAACTCGAGCGTCGGAGTTGAAGCGGTGTTGCTTGGTCGTTCGACCATGTGGCTGGGTGACACGGCCGCAACCATTCTCTCGCCGGTCGGCCGCGCGCCTCTGGGGGCGGCTGATGACATGATTCATCGGCTGAACTTTTACTTTCTTGCGTATTTGGTTCCATCAACCTTTCTTTTTGACTCCGGATACTACGAGTGGAGGTTGACCCGGCCGAGTTTCAAGGATTTGGTTGCACTCCATTGGCGGGAACTCGGCGCCCTGCAACGCTCATCGCAGAGCACCGTCGCCGCAAGTCCGCCCACCAGCGACGACTCTTCCGCTGGCAATGCAAGGCTCAGGCTCGCGCATTGGCTGCACTCACGCGGCGTAACCTCGCAGATCGAATCGCTGAAGCAGGGAGTCAAGTGGCTATCCGAGCAACGCGATGCGTGGCGCAAGATCGCAGAGGAGCAGGCAGCGCGTATCCGTCAGCTTGACGGCACGGTTACTGAACTTCTTACGGGCAACACCTGGCTGCTCGAGCAGCGGGACGCCTGGCAGCGATTGGCCGAGGGGCGAACGCCGACCGGAGTTTCACCGCAGGATCCTCCGGAAAAGACTCGAGAAGCCGTAACTTCGCTGGCTCATCAGATGGAGGCCTTTCAAAGGGTAAACGCCGAGCAGGAAGCCCGCGCTCGGGACTTCAGCAAGGCTTTGGCCGACGCATCGGAAGGCACCGAGTGGCTGGCTGCACAGCTAGCCGACTACGGCAGTGATCCTGCCCACTCCATTTCCCAAGCCCGAGAAGCGATTGTACGGTTGCGTGAAGTGCTGGAACGATTCTGCGAGGCACCCGCGAACAACATCAGTCTGAGCAAGGAAGAAGCTGCAAGTCACTATCTAACTCACGTTGAGAGTCTTTCGCTCCAAGTCACCGAACTACAGGCCATTGCCGCGTCGCTTGATCAGCAGATCGAAGCCTGTGTGGCTGCTGCGCGGGAGACCCTCCTTCTGTTGAACGAGTTTCATGAAACAATCAACGTGGCTCGGATGGCTTCCGAAGTGCTTCCTGACGCGCTTGCTCATCGCCCCCGACACCTCCAGCAGCTTGGCGCTGCACTTGAGCAAATCAAGAATGGGTCGGCCTGCCGCCTCGCCGCCGCCATGAGCGAAGACCGTAGGCGACAATCGGACTGAGGACTATGCGGCAGGCGCCCAGCACGATGCCATGAAGACTGCATCTACTTTTCTCTCTGCTTTCGCTTCTCCATGGCGCAACGGAACCCTCGTCATGGCACTTGCAAGGCGTGAGATCGAGCAGCGTTACCGTGGCTCTATAGCAGGCATCGGTTGGACGTTGCTCCAGCCCATGGCACTCCTGCTGTTGTTGACGACCGTCTTTGGCGTACTTCTGAAATCCAGATGGTCCGCGGAATCCTCGACACTCGACTTCGCATTGTTTCTCTTTGTCGGCCTGATCTTCTATAACTTTGTGGCCGAGTGCATGCAGCAGGCGCCAACCTTGATTACCAACAATCCGAACTACGTGAACAAGATTGCATTCCCATTGGAACTGCTGCCTTGGGTTTCGGTGCTCGTAGCAGGATTTCAGGCTATTGTCTCGCTGCTTTTGCTTTACTTAGCTGCTGTACTGATCCGCGGGGACATCCACCTGTCGTGGGCACTTGTTCCGCTGTTGTTCGTCCCCGCCACTCTAGTTTGCCTAGCCTTGGGGTGGTTTCTTTCCGCGCTTGGCGTCTATATCAGGGACACTCGCCAGATCGTTGCAATACTGACGCCGGCGCTAATGTTCTTGACGCCGATCTTCTACTCATCTTCAAACGTTCCAGAGGACTTTCAAGCGTTGCTGTCGCTCAATCCGCTTACAGGAGTCGTGGAGGAGGGCAGGAGGATGGTGCTAGGTGGTGCGATGCCGGATTTCTTGACTCTGGGCTACAACTCGGCGATCTCCCTATCAGTAGCACTGCTTGCTCTGGCATGGTTCCAAAAATTGCGCAAGGGTTTCGCCGGCGCTCTCTAAACAAGAGGGAGGCAAAAGTGTCGAGGGCTCAAGAAGTGCTGTTCCGGCGTGGGTTTTCTCCGGCCTGGTATTCGTCGTTCCGACAGACTTACGAAACAATCAATCCTGATCGCCCACTTGAGTCCGCGGCTATCAGAGTTGAGGACTGTGACCCGGCATTTCTTGCCTTTCTCGAACGTGCAGGTGCAGCTGATGGATTGGTCGAGGAGTTTCTGCCTCAACTTGGACTCTTTCTCCATGGTCCCTTCCCACTGCCCGAGAGTCGAGTCACGCGAAGCGCGTGGGATTGCAGAGGAAAGCGCGGCGCATACGAGGCCTGTGACTTACCCGGGCTCTTATCGGGCGCTCGAGTGCTCGATGTCGGCTGCAACGCCGGATATGACTCTTTCCTAATGGCGTCGTACGGAGCGATAGAAGTCCTCGGTCTCGAACCCCATGGCTTCTACCACCAAGCCATGTTCCTCAACGCTGTGTACGGATTGCCAAACGTCAGGTTCATGAAACTGGGGTGGGAGGATCTTGATGGCCGGTACTTCTCTGGTTTTGATGTGGTCAACTGCCAAGGCCTTTTGTATCACGTGAAGGAACCCGGTGTGTTGCTGGAAAGACTCGCGCGCGTCATGCATCCTGGCTCGCACCTAGTGCTCGAGACACACGTACTGTCCGAGTCGACCACCGCTTCTCAATTCATCGAAGGCGCTTTTTGGGGCGATGAAACCTACTGGTGGATCCCGGGGGAAAAGTGCCTTGAAGGGATGCTCCGATCCTATGGCTTCAAGGACGTGCGCATGCCTCTAAAGGCTGACTGTGACAGCCGCAATCCCCGAGATTCCCGCGTCACCGTGGAAGGGCATCCCGCAGGCGCGCGCGCATGGTTCGTCGCAACAAGATGCTGACTTTTAATCGTAGTTCGTTGCGCCCCACCAGCTGATGATCGATCATTACCATCCCGACTACACTCGGCTCCCAATCAGACTTGAAAGGAAGGTGCCTTGCCAGCACCCAGCAGAACCTCCCGTTGTCGCCATCCTGACACCATACTTCAATACTGAGGCGCTTTTTTTAGAGACCGTTCGGTCGGTTCTTGCGCAGTCGCTCCGGAGCTTCGAGTGGATCATCGTAGATGACGGTTCAAGCGATCAATCGTCAATCGACCGGTTGAATGAACTCCGGCAGGTTGATTCGCGAGTCCGAATCGTCCACCAGAAGAATGCCGGCCCAGGCGCGGCCAGGAACGCAGCCTTCCGGCATTCCTCGGCGAGATACGTGTGCCTTCTCGACAGTGACGATCTCATCGAGCCCACCTACCTCGAGACTTGCGTCTGGTTTCTTGAGTCGAATGCCAAGTTCGGATTCGTAAACACATGGAGCGTCATCTTTGGGGAGGAACAGCATCTATGGAACACCGGGTTCGAGCGTGGCGCAGAGCATGTTCATAGGAACAGTGGACCACCGATCTCCGTGCTCCGCCGTAGTGCATATGAGGCCTGTAACGGGTTCGATGAGACTATCCGCTTTGGCCACGAAGACTGGGACTTTTGGTTACGCCTTGCGGACAAGGGCTTCTGGGGTCACACGCTCCCACTTTTCCTCCAGTGGTACCGGAAACGCCGCACAGGCCGCTTCGAGCAACAAATGTCCATCAATGGGATGCATCAGGCATTCCAGAAGCAGATGCTCGCCAAGTATGGACATCTTGAATCCAGATGGCCAACTCCTGTCCGCAGCTACGGCAATCCGTACGAAGATTTAAAACCTGGCCTGCCTTTCACCAACCTGGATCCCGCAAAGGATGCGGGTAGACGCGTACTGTTCATCATTCCATGGATGGTAACCGGCGGTGCCGACCAAGTGAATCTCGATCTCATCGATGGCTTGATCGCTCGCGGTACCAGCGTCTCGATATGCGCGACCATCAGGACCGAGCATGCATGGCTCCACTTGTTCTCGCAGCGCACCGAAGACATATTCATTCTCCCCGACTTCCTGGAACCCATCGACTTTCCACGTTTCATCGAGTACCTCATTCATTCACGCCGGGTTGACTGCGTGGTTCTTTCCGGCAGTACGGTTGGATATCACCTGCTTCCGTACCTGCGCTCAGTCGCTCCCGATACTGCTTTCATCGATCTGTGCCACGTCGAGGAGCCACACTGGTTGAATGGAGGCCATCCGAGATTCGCTGTCGGCTACCAGTCGATGTTGGAGCTGAACCTTGTGACTAGTGCGCACCTGAAGGACTGGATGGTCAATCGCGGGGCAGAGGCATCGAGAGTTCGATTGATGTATACGGGCGTGCGCCAGAAGTCAAACGGTGAACTTGCAGCCACTCGACAACGAATTCGCCGCGAACTTGGCTTCGGAGAGGAGGAGTTCCTTGTCACCTTTGCCGGACGCATTTGTGCGCAAAAGCGACCTCGCGTTCTGGTGCAGATCCTGCAAAGGGCGCGCGAGCGTGGCGTCCCCTTTAGGGCCATCCTCATCGGCAGCGGCGAGCTGGCTGCAGACTTGGATCAGGAGATCGAATCAAGTGCACTGCGACGTCAGGTCCTACGCCTGCCTAGCGTATCGCACGAACGATGGTTGGAGATTGCCGCTGCTGCAGATGTGCTGCTGATGCCATCCCAGTATGAAGGTATTTCTCTTGCGCTGCTGGAAGGCATGGCGAGCGGGTTGGTTCCCGTTGTATCGCGAGTGGGCGGCCAGGAAGAAATAGTCGGACCCGAGGCAGGGTTCCTCATCGAGCACGATACCGAGGAAGTAGAACTTTACTGTGACGTGCTTACACGCCTTGCTTCCAATGCCGAGCTCAGATTGCGAGTCTCTCGAACAGCCCGTGATTTCGCGCGACAGGGATTGAGCATAGGACGTACACAGGATCAGTTCAGTGCGCTGATTTCCGAGGCAATCGAGCTGCATGTATCGCGATCCCGCCAAGCACCTGACGCTCGGCTGGCCAAAGAGATCGCCACGATGTCGGTTGAGTACTGGCGGATGTCTGCGGCGCTGGACTGGCTTTGGGCAGAGAAGCTGATGATTGCTGAATCGGGCGCGCCGCTAGATCGAGTCGAGAAAGCTGGCGTGAAGCTTGGTCTCGCGATATCACGGACTGGACTTGCTCGTCACCTGGCGAGGTTTGGAGTGGCGCGTAAACTGGCTCGCAAGCTGTTCGCGAAGATCGGCAGTCGCGAGCACGCGTCGTAGTTTGACCAGCGGCGCGATGCCGGCGCTCCGGCGGGACTGCCTAGTGTGCCAATAGATACATGAAGGTCCTGCTGATTGCGCATCAATTCCTCCCGGACTGCATCGCCGGAACGGAAGTGCTGGTATCTGACGTTGCGAGAGAACTTCAGTCTCGCGGGCACGAGGTCAAGGTCTTCGCAGGTATAGAAGGCGCCCCAGGTGAAGTTATCTCCCGCTACGATTTTCAAGGCTATGAAGTCCAGCGAGTCAACATCAACCTCGCACAGACCAGCCTCGAGGATCGTCTCAGTGCAGCCAGAAATCCACATGTGGAGTATGAGTTCCGCAAAGTCATCGACGATTGGAAGCCCGACATTACTCACTTCTTCCACTTTCATCGCCTTACTGTTCGTTTGATAAGTATCGCTGCCGCTGCAAGCCCGGTCTTTTTCACAGCTACGGACTTCTGGTCCATATGTCCCTTTGGAACGCTTCGGTTGCCAGATGGAACCCCTTGTGATGGGCCCTCACTCGGATCCACCAACTGCGTTCGGCATCATGCGATGCTGCTTCGACCAAAGTGGGCGAAACTCTGCGCCTCGTGGACCCCGGATTTCTTAATTGCTGCGGCGTTGCGATACGCCCGGCATTTCCCCATTCGATCCGTACGAGCCGCGCTTGCTCTCCAGCGCAGGCACTCGACCATAGGATCCGCATTCGGCGATGTACGGCGTTTCTTCTTTGCTTCCGATGCCATTGGGGCAATGCTAAGCGGCATCGGCGTGGATCAGTCGCGCCTGACCATGCAGCCTTATGGAATCGACGTTGACGCTTATGATGACGTTCCACCCATTGGAAACTCGGAGCACCTCCGGGTGGGTTTCATAGGACAGCTTGTGCAGCACAAGGGCGTGGATGTTCTGCTGCGCGCAATGCGTCAGGTTGCTTCGCCTAATCTGAGGCTGAAGATCTACGGCAATCTGGATGGAGCGGGCGAATTCGGCAGACAACTCCTGGAGTTGAGAGGGGACGATCCTCGAACGTCATTTGAAGGATCGTTTCCGCCGAGCAAGATTCGTTCGGTTCTCGCCGGGCTTGATTGCCTGGTCGTGCCATCCACGTGGCAGGAGAACATGCCTCTCGTCGCATGCTCGGCACTGGCTGCAAGACGCCCTATCATCGCCTCGGATGTCAGCGGCCTCAGGTCGATCGTGCGGCCGTCCAGAAGCGGGTTCCTGTTTCCACCAGGTGATGCTGCAGCCTTGTCGCGCATCATGGAGAATCTGTCTAACGATCGAGAATCGCTCGGGCAGCTTCCAATGGACATCAAGGATCTGCGCACTCTACCCGACTATGTAGACGAACTGCTGCTGCACTATCAGACCGAATCCAGCTTATGCGCGTAACAATCCTCGGCGGAACAGGGCCCATAGGTCGCGGGCTTGTCAGAGCATTGAGAGAAAGCGCCGATATCGTCGTGGTTTCGCGGTCCACCAACCTAGTCGAAAGCGACCGCTCGCTTAATCATGCCACGTTCCTCAGAGGAGACTTCCGAGATCCAGGCATTTTGAAGAAGGCCGCTGCTGGAGCGGACGCCATAGTTCATCTTGTCACGTGCAGTTCACCCAGCAAGTTCAACGAAGTTCCACTGATGGATCTGGACGCGAATGTACGTCCGACCCTTACACTGCTGGACGCGTGCGTCGAGATCGGCGTGAGATACGTGATATTTGCCTCCTCCGGTGGAACAATCTACGGCGAGACCGACGGCAAACCCGTGTCAGAGAACTCCAGGACGCTACCTATTTGTGCATATGGCGCCTCGAAATTGACTATCGAGAAGTACCTACACGTTTACAGCCTCTACCATGATCTCTCGTACGCAGTGCTGCGAATTTCCAGTCCCTACGGAATCGACTCTCGCATATACCCGACGCGCGGAGTAGTGGATACATTCGTCGAGTCCGCTCTTGCCGGGAGGGAAATTACGGTCTGGGGCGACGGCAGCGCGGTTCGCGACTTCATCCATCTGTCAGATGTAGCATCAGCCTTTGCAGAGACGCTTCGCGTTAAGCCGTCCAATGTAGTGATGAACATCGGGAGCGGAACCGGCACGACCATGGCT
>Ga0307505_10002974_pt1 | contig 11107 bp, 6 predicted proteins | sample 23_S_MG_FD_202183 | JGI IMG/M metagenome (GOLD analysis project Ga0307505, IMG submission 202183) | Soil microbial communities from Populus trichocarpa stands in riparian zone in the Pacific Northwest, United States - 23_S | ecosystem: Environmental > Terrestrial > Soil > Riparian zone > Trees... | reverse complement strand
ACCGCCTGCTCGCTCGTCTCGACGAGCGAGCAGGCCTCCTCATTCCGTGACAAAGTGTATCGCATCAGCCCGGTTTATTCTGTATCGGATCAGCCCGGCTCTTCAGGTGATGGGTGATGGGGTCATGGGTGATGCCGGGTCGGCGTGCCGACGGAGGGGTGGGTGATGGGGTGTGCCGGCTCGGCCTGCCAGCGAATCACGGAAGCGGCGATAGGTGATTGGTGATGGGTGATGCCGGGTCGGCCTGCAGGAGACCCTCGTCCGGGCAGTCCGTGCGAACTGCGAACTGCGGACCACCAGCGCCACGATCCTCCGTCCTCCGCCTTCGGTCCTCCGTCCTCCGCCTTCCGCTCTCCGTCATCCGTCCTCCGTCCTCCGCCAACCATACCGCCCACCGCTCACTGTCCACCTACTGTGAAGCCACCACGCAGGCGGGTCGCGCCGGCGCGCCCGTACTTTGCGCGCTTACTGAGAGACATCCGGCAGACGACACGGGCCATGCGCCCAGTGCGATTCCGGCGGTCATCTTCTTCAGCATCCTTTGCGCATCTGAAGCGGAGCCCCACCAATGATCACCACCGAGCAGAAGCAGACCCTTGTAGGCGAGTACGGCGAGAGCGCCGCGGACACCGGCAAGCCGGAGGTTCAGATCGCCCTCTTCAGCGCCCGCATCAGCGACCTCACCGAGCACCTGAAGCTGCACCCCAAGGACCACACGTCCCGGCGCGGTCTGCTGAAGATGGTCGGCAAGCGCCGGCGCCTCCTGGACTACCTCCAGGCACGGGAGATCGACCGCTATCGCGCGGTCATCGCCAGTCTCGGCATCCGAAAGTGACGTTTGGCGGCGGTGCCCGGTGTGGGCGTCGCCGCCGTTCGTTCTTTAATGGCCGCGGCCCGGCCGGCGATGGCCGGCGCAGCGGCACAGCGCCACACAGGCGCATCATCACACACAGCGGCCCAGGCCGGCCAACGGTCCGGCAGTCAGTTCCCCCCGGCGAGCGCGCTGCGCTCCCCGCGCGAAACTGATTCCCGGCAGCCCGAGGGCTCGTCGAACGCCCCGCCAGGCCGCGAAGCAAACCACGCATGAACGCAATCACGAGAGAGGTCAACGTGGGGGGCAAGACCCTCCAATTCGAGACCGGCCGCCTGGCACGCCAGGCCGACGGAGCCGTCGTCGTCCGCCTCGGCGACACCATGGTGCTCTGCACCGCCGTCACCGCCCCCGACCCGCGCCCCGGGCAGGACTTCTTCCCGATGTCGGTCGAGTACCGCGAGCGGTTCTCCGCCGGCGGCAAGTTCCCAGGCGGCTTCATCAAGCGCGAGGCCCGGCCGTCCGATAAGGAGATCATCTCGGCGCGGCTCGTCGACCGCACCCTGCGGCCGCTCTTCCCCGACGGCTTCCGCAACGAGTTTCAGCTCATCTGCACCGTGCTGTCCGCCGACATCGAGATCGACGCGGACGTGCTCGCGGGCATCGGCGCAAGCGCGGCGACCCACCTCTCCGGCGCGCCATTCGCCGGCCCGACCGCCCACGTCCGCGTGGCGCGTGTCGACGGAGGGCTCGTGCTGTTCCCGACCTTCGAGCAGCGCGCGGGCGCCGACTTCGACCTGGTCGTCGCCGGCAAGGAGGACGCGCTCGTGATGGTCGAGGGCGAGCTCCGCGAGATCTCGGAGGACGACGTCGTCGACGCGCTTGCCTTCGCGCACGACGCCATCCGCGAGATCATCGCCGGCATCCGCGCGCTCAGGGCGGACCTCGAGGCGGATCGCGGCGCCACCGTGCCGATGACCTACACGACAGTCGCGCCGCCGGAGGCTCTCGTCGCCCGCGTCAAGGAGATGATCGGCAAGGAGGTGCAGGAGCACCTGCGCAAGCCCTATGGCAAGTCCGACTTCTACGGCGGCGCGAAGGAGATCCGTAACCGGATGATCGCGTCGGTCTTCGGCGAGGGCGAGATGGTGCTGGAGGTCGACCCCGAGGGTTTCACGGCCGGCCAGTACAAGGCGGCATTCTCGTCGGCCGAGGCCCAGGTGATGCGAGAGATGATCCTCGACGAGGGCGTCCGCGTGGACGGCCGCAAGACCGACGAGATCCGGCCGATCTGGAGCGAGGTAGCGTACCTGCCGCGCGTTCACGGGTCGGCGATCTTCACCCGCGGCGAGACGCAGGCGCTGGCGCAGGTCACGCTCGGTACCGGGCGGAACGTGCAGGCCATCGACCAGCTCTTCGACCAGACCGACAAGCGGTTCTACCTGCAGTACAACTTCCCGCCGTTCTCGACCGGCGAGGCCAAGATGCTGCGCGGCGTCAGCCGGCGCGAGGTGGGCCACGGCAACCTGGCCGAACGGGCGCTCAAGAACCAGCTCCCGTCCTCCGAGGAATTCCCCTACACGATCCGGCTGATCTCCGACGTGCTCGAGTCCAACGGGTCGTCGTCAATGGCGACGGTCTGCTCGGGCTCGCTCGCGCTGATGGACGCCGGCGTGCCGATCCACAAGCCGGTGGCAGGCATCGCGATGGGGCTCATCTACGAGAGCGAGGACCGCGCCGCGATCCTGTCGGACATCCTCGGGACCGAGGACCACCTCGGCGACCTCGACTTCAAGGTCTGCGGCACCGCCGACGGCATCACGGCGGTCCAGATGGACATGAAGGTGGAGGGCCTCTCTCAGGACACGCTGCGGAAGGCGCTCTACCAGGCCCGCGACGGCCGCGCCCACATCCTGGCCGAGATGGCGAAGACGATGACCGAGGCCCGCGAGGAGATCGCGCCGACGGCCCCGCGCCTGGTGCAGCTCATCGTGGATGCCGAGTTCATCGGCGGCATCATCGGCCCAGGCGGCAAGATCATCAAGGGCATCCAGGCCGACACCGGCGCGCAGATCGACATCGAGGAGCGCGACGGCAAGGGCTACGTGACGGTCGCGGCGCCGGACATGGACGCGGCCTATGCCGCGATCGAGCGCATCCGCGGCATCGTGGCGCAGCCGGAGGTCGGCGAGGTCTACACCGGCACCGTCAAGAACCTCCTCGGCTTCGGCGCGATCGTCGAGATCCTGCCCGGCAAGGAGGCGATGCTGCACGTCTCCGAGATGGCCCACGGCTTCGTCGAGAACCCCGGCGACGTGGTCCAGATCGGCGACAAGGTCGAGGTCCAGGTCATCGAGATCCGCGACGACGGCAAGGTGCGCCTCTCCCGCAAGCCCTTCCTGGCCGAGCCCACGGAGGAGGAGAAGGAGGCGATGCGCAAGGCGCGCGAGGAGCGCCGTGCCCGCGAGGGCAACGGCGAGGGCCGGCGCGAGGGCCGCTACGAAGGCGAGCGCCGCGGAGGCCCCGGCGGCGGCCGCGGCCGCGGCGGGCCGCGGCGCTGAGCCCTTGACCCGACGAAACCGAGCGCCGGCGGGATTGCCCCGCCGGCGCTCGCTCGTCTTGGCTGTCATTGCGAGCGGCTCACGGATTCGTAGCGATCTCGTTCCAGCGTTTGTGAGCAATGCCGGGTACGCGGGTGTGCCTTGCCCCAGACGCCCCGCGTCTCTATGCTGCGAGCGCACCCCCCGGACGCGCCGGCTCACCAGCCTGGAGGTCCGCCATGAGTAGCTGCACGAGGATTGCCCTTGTCGCGATCGGCCTGATCGCGCTCTCGCCCAGAGTCGGTGCGCAGGAGTTCGCCTTCCCGCGGGTCGCGTGGGAGCTGGCCACGTGGCCACCTAACTCCCCGAACGCAGCCCCGCAAACCCAGGCGACCTCGGAGGAGGACTGGTTCTACTCGGTTACTCACAGCATGGCCGGCGGAACCACGTTCGACGGCTTCGTGGCGGTGGGCTACAGTCACTTCCCGTCGCTGCAGACGACCGAGTGCGTTCTGGATTGCGATGACTACCGCGGATGCACGCACGGCACGATCTCGAAGATCAGCCCCGAGGGCAGCGTCGAATGGTTTGGCACGAACGATCGCGAGGGCGCTCTCTGGCGTGTGATCGACCTGTCGGACGGCGGCTTCCTGGCGGTCGGCCACACGAACGACCGCGAGACGCTGCGCTACAACCCGGGCCTCGAAGGGAGCCCTCAGCAGCTCGACTGCTGGACCGGCCAGGGACCGCGTCGCCGACTGGCATACGCCGCCCGTTTTCATCACAACGGAGAGCTCGACTGGGAGGCCGCTTACGGGTTGATGATCGACCCCAACGACCACATTCCAACCGGCGCCGGCGCACTGCAACCGCGACAGGACCAGCTATGGTCGGCGGTCGAACGTCCCGATGGTAGCATTCGCCTGGTAGGCAATGCGGTGGACCCTTCGATCGGCATGAATCCGAGGGCGTTCGTGGTTGACGTGGACGAGGAGAACGGCGTTGTGCTGGACATCCAGGCGTATGGCGCCGGCGTCGCGCAGCAGCCCGCGACCTGGCGACGGAGCGAACTCATGGGGATTGCCCGATTCGGGAATGACTACATCGCAGTCGGCACACAGTATGACGGGGAGTACGACGATCCAGACGGCTACGGCGGCGTGTGGGTCATCAAGCTAGGGAGCTCGCTGAACCCCGCGCCCGTGGCATCGGTGATGCTCACGTCCTCCAGCGATGTTCAGGACACCGGCTACGACGCGGCATTCGCGGGCGACGGTAGCGCACATGTGGCGGCCGTCATTGCGTGCGGCACATTCCCAAATCACTTCGGCTATTGCTTCCGCGACGGTGCCGGCGGTGTGGGTAATGCCGTGGTTCACCGTCTGAGTCGAACCGATCTGTCCACGCTCGGCACCACGGGCGACGACCTCGGGGAGGTTCTGGCCTTCGACCTGCACGTGCGCCTGACGGCCATGTCGGACGGCAGGGTCGGCCTGGTATCGACGAAGCAACTCGAAGAGCCGACGGGTCAAAATGATGCGCCGTGGTGGTTCACGGATGCCTTCATGGCGATCCTGGACAGCACGGCGACTGTGGAGTTGATGACGACGCACGACGCGCGCACCAGCATGCCACACGTGGAGGATGGTCCCAAACATCAGGAGTGCCTGTACGACATCGCGGAGGCCGAGGACGGCGGTCTGGTGGTCGTGGGCAACAACAGCAGCAACTGGGACGACAACTACTTCGTCCGATTCGCCGTCACAGGCCTACCGTCGTTGCCGGCTCCGACGGTATCGCACTCCCATCTCGTGTATCCGACGACGCTGGTGTCCGGCGGGGTCATGGGCGTGGCGGGCGACCTGACGGTGGCTGCCACCGGCCGCCTGTGGGTGGATGCCGGTCGTACGCTCGCATTCGAGGAGGACGCTCGCCTGTTCGCGCGTGGCGAGGTGGTGGTCGAGGGCGCGACGCTGACGGCGCAGTCGCACCAGGTGTGGACCGGCATGATCGCGGCCGGCGCGGCAGGCGTCGTGCAGTTGAACGATGGCACGGTGGTCGAGGGCGCCACGGCCGGCGTGACCGTCTACTCGCCAGCGCGCGTGGCGATTAGCGGCGCGACGACGCGGCTTCAGTCGAACGGAATCGGCCTGCTGGTGCTGAGTGACGGTCAGGGTGCAGACCATGGCGCCGTCGTGGAGGACGCTACGATCACCGACAACGGGCACGGGGTCGTCACCGACTTCACATGTACGTGGGACTCGGGCCCCTATCCCTCCTGCTCTGGATTCACGACCAGCCACAGCCGGCTGCGGCTCGAGGACGCGGTGGTTTCGGACAATGCAGGCTACGGCCTGTTCGCCAGCGCGAGCGTTGCGGAGGCGATCGCAACCACCTTCAGTGGCAATGGCAGCGGTGGAATCAGCGTCTCAAACGGGACGATTGAGACATTCCGTTTCAATACTGTCACCGCCAACGGTGGTGGCGGGACCGGACATGGCGTAGCGGTTCTTGCAGGGGGCGATTTCTGGCTGAGTCCGCCCAATGTGAGGGGAAACAACGACGTGGTGAATAATGCCGCGCGTGAGGTCTGGGTCGCCTCGGGCGGTGAGTCCTTCTTTGGCGACGCATCGGTCAACGGCTTCAATGAGGTCTACGACACAGGTGGAGGAGTGCTGGTGGAGTACCCGTCGGGCGGCAAGGCGCTGGATGCTGCCTATCAATGGTGGAGCGCATCAGGCGGACCTAACCCGGCGACGGCCTTCGTAGGGCCGGTCGAGTACTGCCCCTACCTCACCTGCGATCCGGATGTGAACCCGAACTGCACGCCCGGGTGCCAGAGCTCATTCAGCCTGGGAACGCCGGAGACAACAGGGGGGAGTTATTCGGCTGGCGGAACCAGTGGCACAGCGGCCAGCACCACCGAGGGATCGTTCAATGACCGACTCGGCGCGAGGATTCGGCGGATTCGTGCCGAGCTCGCAGCGGACCCGTCCTCTTCGGATGCCGCCGCGCAGGCCCGAGAGCTCGGGTCATTGCATCGACTGGACCGAGCCGATTCGACACGTGAGGCTGCGTCCACCGACGCGGTGCTGGCGGGGCTGCGCGCGAGGCTCACGGAGGGCCAGGTGCCACACCCGGCACGCACGGTCGCGGAGGCTGCTCTCGAGGTCGAGGCGCTCAGTGCGTTGACACGGCGGGACTACGGTCGAGCCACTTCGTTGATCGAGCAGTACGCCTTGCTGGTCGAGGGCGAACAGACTGCACGGCAACTCACGCTCGTTCGTGCCTATGTCCTCGCCCGGGAGGGGTACCGTTCCGAGGCCAGCGCGCTGGTACTGGGCCTCGTGGCGGGTTCCGCGCCTGATGAGGCTCGAGAATTGGCGAACCTGGCCCAGATGATGGGACGCACGGTCAATGCGGGGGGCCCTGGTTTCGGGGCGCAAGGGATGGCCCCCGCGGCTTCATCGGAGGCGCAGATTTCGGCGAACGCGCTTCGCGTCGTTCCGAACCCGGCCGTGTCGCGAACGAGTGTCGAGGTATATCTCGAAACGCCGACACGCGCGAGGGTTGCCATGCACGACGTGCTGGGACGCGAGGTCGCCTTGCTTGTCGACGGTGAGCTTCCTGCCGGCCGCACGTCGCTCGACATCGACGTAGGACGCCTACCGGCGGGGACGTACCTGATTCGGGCGACTCTGGAGTCGCTAGATGGTGGCGCTCAGGCGCTTGCGCGTCGGCTAGCCGTAGTCCGACCTTGACGCGCGGTCGCGACTTGGTTCTGGCGGTGGCGCTGTCCGTTGTTGGTGGCGTCCCGTTGCGAGCGCAGGTTACTGTCGGGCCGGACAGCATTCGCGCGGTAGTTCCGCAGGGGCAGGAAACGACAGTCTGGTTGTCGATGACTAACGCCGGCGCAGTGGGCATTCCATACTGCCTCGATTTCGAAGGGCCACCGCAGCAGGCCTCCGAGTATCGGCGCGTAGTGGCGTGCGGACCGCCAGGTGAAGTGCTTGAAACGTTCGATGGTAGCGATTTGGGTGACTTCTGGATACCGTATGGCATCACGATGACACCAGAGGGCCGCATTTTTCTTGCAGAGGACGTAGGCAGTAGGCACACGTTTGAGTTTACGCCCGACCTGACATATGTCCGAGATTTCAGGCACCCGGTTGTTGTTGAGCTGTCAATGAACCAGGAGACCGATGGCGTGACGTACAACGAAGACACGGACACGTTATGGTGGACCAACGTTGAGCGGTCTGGCGCTACAGTTCTTCGCGTACTCCTTCTAGAGGGTACGCTAGACGGTGTTCCGACAGGGCGCCGCATCGAAATTCCGGTACCGCCACCATCAACGCCCGGCGCGGCCGGCTATCCGACGGGCGCCACGTATGACGCCTCGCGCAAGCGCTACTACTACGTCGATGGACGTAGGAACGAGGTATGGGCGGTGGATACCCTCGGTGTCGTCGTGCCCGGTTATCCCGTGCGGTTGGACCGGTACCCCACGGCATTTCTGGGGCAGGGGGTAGACACGCACCCGTCCGAGGGTGGTCCTGCGGGCGTGAGACTGGAAGTCATCGTAGGACTGGTGCTCGATAACCAGTACGACCGCGTGGTGGTTACCGACACGGCCGGCGCTAACCTCGAAATGGAGACTCCGCTAGGCGCCCTGGTGAGTACCCAGGGTGGGCCCATCGGAACCAGCGTGCGAAGCCGGCTGGACCCGAACCGGATCATGTACGTGCCGTACTTCCAGGACATGAACAATGGCGTCGCCGCGATCCGGCCGGTGCCGCTATCGCCCACCTGGCTGTCGCTGACAGACTGGAGCGGGACGATCCCCGCCGGCGGCAGCGTGCAGGTGCCGCTCACCTTCCGCGCCGGCCAGCGCGCGCCGGGCGAGTACCGCACCACGCTGGTGGTGGAGGACACTGCCGGCACGGTGCTGGCGTGGGTGCCGCTGACGATGGTGGTCACGCCGGACACGCCGGCGGAGCCCGGCCCCGGTCACGCCGGCGCTTCGTTGACCGTCGCGCCGAATCCGGCGCGCGAAGCGGCCACGGTGACGCTCACGGTGCCGGCGCCGGCGCACGCGCGCGTGGCGGTGCACGACGTGCTCGGCCGGGAGGTAGGGGTCCTGTGGGACGGTCCGCTACCGGCGGGCGACACCCGGCTCGCGCTGCCGGCGCTGCCGGCGGGCGTGTACGTCGCGCGCGCCGCCGTCGCCGGCGCGGCGCCGGCCGCGGCGCGCTTCGTCGTGACGCGATAGCGCGCCGGCGGTCAGGCGGCGGGCTTCCTCGCGCCGGCCAGCCTGCCCTGGAACTTGATCCGCGGCCCTGCTCCGGGACCAGCCGACTGTCGCGTGTACACGGGCGGCAGCACGGGTAGCGCCTCGATCTGCGAGCAGTACGCCATGTCGTCGTCGTGCTCGAGCCCACGGAGGAGGAGAAGGAGGCGATGCGGAAGGCCCTCGAGCAGCGCCGCACCCGCGAGGGCAACGACGAGGGCCGGCGCGAGGGCCGCTACGAGGGCGAGCGCCGCGGAGGCCCCGGCGGCGGCAGCCGCGGCCGCGGCGGGCCGCGGCGCTGAGCCCTTGACCCGACGAAACCGAGCGCCGGCGGGATTGCCCCGCCGGCGCTCGCTCGTCTTGGCTGTCATTGCGAGCGGCGCTCACGGATTCGTAGCGATCTCGTTCCAGCGTTTGTGAGCAATGCCGGGTACGCGGGTGTGCCTTGCCCCAGACGCCCCGCGTCTCTATGCTGCGAGCGCACCCCCCGGACGCGCCGGCTCACCAGCCTGGAGGTCCGTCATGAGTAGCTGCACGAGGATGTTGGTCCGGTCGCTGCTATTAGCACGCGAAGGGGATCGCGAGCAGGCATCGGCAATTGTCGCGTCCCTCGCCGCCACGTCACAGGACACGGAGGAGAGTCGCGTGCTGCATCGTCTCGCGACAGCCCTGGCGAGGTCGCCCGGTCGCGGCAGCGCGCATTCCGGGTTCGCAGGTGCGTCCAACGCGTCCAGCGGGTTGCGGGCCACTGCCGGCATCATCCTGTCCATCGCACCCAATCCGATCCGTGATCGTGCCACCATAGACCTGCGATTGGAGGCCGCGTCGGATGTACGCATCGCCCTGCACGACGTCCTTGGACGGGAGGCGATGCTACTTTCGCAAGGGTCATTGGCAGCCGGACGCCACGTACTGTCGTTTGGCGTCTCCAATCTGGCACCGGGCGCCTACCTCGTCCGGACGCAAGCGGAAGGCGGCAGGGTGTCCACGTCCAGGCGCGTCACAGTCGTACGGTAATGCGCGCCCGACCGTTCGCTGTCGCACTGTCGCTCGCGTGCGTCCAGGCGGCGGCACAGGTAGTGGTCGATCCAGAGAGCCTCCGTGTGGTGGTGCCACGGGGCGGGGAGTCGACAGCGACGCTCGTGCTGTCGACTGTCAACACAAGTTCGTTGCCATACTGTCTCGACTTTGACAGGCCACTCCAGCGAGGCAACCAGCCCCGCACTGGGGCAGGCTGCGGCTTTCCAGGGGAGCTGCTGGCCTGGGTTGATCAGGCGGGTGTTGGGTTTAACTGGAACCCGTACTCCATCGCCATGACGCCCGACGGAAGAGTGTTCACCGCCGAGTTTCTGTTCCGCACGTATGAACTTACTCCAGGCTTGGACTACGTCACGCGTTTTACGACTCCCGCAGTCGCGGAGCTTGCAAACCCACGAACCATAGGCATCACCTACAACGAGGATACCGGTACGCTCTGGTGGACCAACGCGGAGGTCGATGGCTTCGACATTCGGCGCATCCTGTTGCTGGAGGGAACGCTTTCCGGCGTGGCGACCGGACGTCGCATCGAGATCCCCATTCCGCCAACTGGTCCGGCGCCTAGCAACTCGGGATATCCGAAGGGTGCCAGTTATGATCCCGCAACGAAACGCTATTACTACGTTGATGGCCTTCGAAATGAGCTGTGGGCTATTGACACCCTCGGCGCTGTGCCAGCAGGATACCCCAGACTGCTCGGCGCTTACCCGAGCGCCTTCGTTGGCAACGCGGTAGACGCTTTCGGCGGGACCGACGGAGATGCGTCGGGCGTACGGCTAGAAGTCCCCGTCGGTCTATTCCTGGATAACGACTACGACCGCGTCGTGCTCACTGATACCGCGGGCACGAACCTGGCGATCGAAACGTCCCTGCTGTCGATATGGGCCGAGGGCTGGTACCCGACCGGTTCCACCGCTCGGAGCCGCCTTGATCCGAATGGAGTGATGTACGTGCCCTTCAGTGGCGGAGGGCCAGATGAGCCCGACGGCGTCGCCGCGATCCGGCCGGTGCCGCTATCGCCCACCTGGCTAGCGCTCACGGACTGGAGCGGCACGATCCCGGCCGGCGGCAGCGCCCAGGTGATGCTCACCTTCCGCGCCGGCGAGCGCGCCCCGGGTGAGTACCGCACCGCGCTGGTGGTTGAGGACACATCCGGCGCGGTGCTGGCGTCGGTGCCGCTGACGATGGTGGTCACGCCGGACACGCCGGCGGAGCCCGGCCCCGGTCACGCCGGCGCTTCGTTGACCGTCGCGCCGAATCCCGCGCGCGAAGCGGCCACGGTGACGCTCACGGTGCCGGCGCCGGCGCACGCGCGCGTGGCGGTGCACGACGTGCTCGGCCGGGAGGTAGGGGTCCTGTGGGACGGTCCGCTACCGGCGGGCGCGACCCGGCTCGCGCTGCCGGCGCTGCCGGCGGGCGTGTACGTCG